>Ga0182024_10001480_pt1 | contig 60409 bp, 50 predicted proteins | sample P32metaG_FD_120480 | JGI IMG/M metagenome (GOLD analysis project Ga0182024, IMG submission 120480) | Permafrost microbial communities from Stordalen Mire, Sweden - P3-2 metaG (Illumina Assembly) | ecosystem: Environmental > Terrestrial > Soil > Wetlands > Permafrost | place: Sweden: Stordalen...
CAACGGGTATGGCCTCGATCCGAATTTGCTGAAGATCTACAAGCCCGGCGTCCTTTGGCCGCTGACGTTCAGCCCCGCCCAGCGGAAGACGGCGACGGCGCTGGCCGACCTGATCCTGCCCAAGGACCAATTCGGGCCGGCTGCAAGCGAGGTGGGCGTGGTCGCGATGATCGACGAATGGATTTCTGCGCCGTATCCACAGCAGCAGGCGGACAAGCCCGAGATCCTGGACGGATTGGCCTGGATCGAGAGCGAATCGAGGAGCCGGTTTCAGAAATCGTTTGCCGAACTCGATGCCGAACAGCACCGCGCCATCTGCGACGACATCTGCTACAGCCACACCGCTAAAAAGCAGTTCAAGAAAGCAGCGGCGTTTTTCGGCCGATTCCGGTCGCTGGCGGCCGGCGCGTATTACGCGACGCCGCCCGGTTGGGAAGCGATCGGGTATGTCGGCAACGTGGCACTTCCGAAATTCGATGGGCCGCCGCCGGAAGTGCTTCAGAAGCTGGGGTTGGAACAGACGGTCCAGTAAGGCCATACGGGTGCGTGACAGTTTCGCCGAGAGAGGGAAAGATACCGCCGCCGCACAGCCGCAGTTCCTTCTATTGCAATATGCCTTCTTGCGCCTAACGTATGACGGATCGCCACGGCGGCGGCCAGGCCGTCGGCGTCTCACGGATGGGGCGCGGCGAAGAAAGGCATACTCGTGAAAACACTGGATTTGCAAGCGTTCCGCGCGACGCCGCTCGTGCGGGAACCCTTCGATTATTTGATCGTGCCCGGCTTCGTGAAACCGGAAGTGCGGCAGGCGGTCAACAAGGATTATCCGCAATGCCCCGATCTGGGCAGCTTCCCGCTGGAACGTCTGAAGTATGGGCCGGCATTTGGGGAAATGGTCGAGGATCTGGAGTCGGAGGAGTTTCGCCGCGCCTTCGAGGAGAAATTCGGCATCGATCTCACTGGCCGGCCATCGACCATCACCGCGCGCGGCCGATGCGGAACGCGCGACGGGTTCATCCACACCGATTCCACCAGCAAGATCATCACTGTTCTCATCTACATGAACAACGGCTGGGAAGCTCAGGGCGGCCGGCTGCGGCTGCTGCGATCCGGGACGGATCTGGAAGACATGATCGCCGAGGTCCCGCCGGTGGAAGGAACGCTGGTTTGTTTTCGTCGCAGCGACAACTCCTGGCACGGCCACAAGCAATTTATCGGCGAGCGCCGGGTCATCCAGTTCAACTGGGTCACCGACAAGGGGAGCCAAAAGCTCGTCGCCCTGCGACACACGCTTTCCATCCCGTTTAAGAAGGTCATGTCGATGGTCCGCCCGCAAGCCAAGGAGCCGGTCGGCGCCGGCGAGAGGATGTAGACAAGAGGGGTCAGGGGCCAGGGGTCAGTGAAGATCAATCACTGTCGCCTCGCGACCTGACCCCTGACCCCTGACCCCTGACCCCTGACCCCTGACCCCAGTGCGCGTTCACGATCTTCGCCACCATGAATTCGAGCGGATCCTTCTCATCAAGCCGTCGGCGGTGGGGGATGTGGTGCATGCGCTGCCGGTGCTCGCGAAGCTGCGGCAGCGGTATCCGAAGGCGCGCATCGACTGGATGCTGACTCCGCACATCGCGGAGCTGATCGGTCATCACCCGGCAATCTCCAACGTCGTCCTCTTTCAACGGGAGGCGTATGGCAAGCCGTGGAAGAACTGGTCGAAGTCAACGTCCGGCTTTCTGGGAATGATCTCCGACCTGCGGCAGGCCAACTACGATTTGGTCGTGGATCTGCACGGGCAGTTTCGCTCGGCATTCTTCGCTCTCGTCACCGGCGCCTCGACGCGAATTGGTTTTGACCGGCCGCGAAGGAGCGTCCGCCGCGCCGGCCGGCCGCTGCCGAAGCAGGCGTTCGTCCACGGATGGACCGGGGCGCGCGAAGGTTCGTGGCTCGCCTATACCCATCGCATTCCACTTCCGACTCTCGATGCGCATGCCGCGGAGAGATACCTGTGGCTGGGGAAGATGCTCGGATTTGACGAGGAGTCGCCCGATTTTTCCATGCCGGTCCCCGCGATCGCAGAGGCTTGGGTTCGGAAGATCCTTGAGGAGAACGGAGCGCAGAAGAAACCGCTGGCGTTCCTGGCGCCGGGGACTCTATGGGAGACCAAGCATTGGCCGGCCGAGTCTTTTGCCCAGGTGGCCGACTACTTTCTGGGAAAAGGCTGGGCCGTCGTGCTCGGAGGATCGGGCAAGGACCGGGCCGTCTGTCAGCGCGTGCGGGCCGCGGCGCCGGGAGCGATCGATCTGTCGGGTAAGACCAGCGTCAGCGAACTGGCCGCACTGATCCGGCGGGCGGAAATGTGCGTCACCAACGACTCTGGCCCAATGCACATGGCCGCGGCGTTGGGATCGCCCCTGGTCGCAATCTTCGGCCCGACCGATCCCCTCTGGGTCGGGCCATTCGGGCAGCCCGCCTCTGTAGTGCGGGCGGGTCTGCCGTGTTCCCCGTGCTATTTGCGACGGATCAGCGAATGCCCGTTTGGGCACGCCTGCATGAAGCAGGTGACTCCGGCGCAGGTAATCGGGCGGATCGAGATGCTGTTGGGGAAGACCGTCGGGGCGGGCGCATAAACAGGCCGCCTGCGACTTGGCAACTCCCGGATGGGGGAGTGCGAAGCCGCAAGCGGCAAGGTAATCTGACTGCTCCGTCTTTACTTATTGAGCTCGCCTTGGGGCGGTGCCGGATGGTCGTTGGACGGAGTCGCAGGCGCTTCACGTGTCCGCGTCTCGACCCCACTATCGATTCCGATCAACTTGGTCGGCTCGATCTTGACAGCGGCCTTGGGCGTGGCCTCGCTGACCAGGGTCACATGCACTGCGGCCGTGGCATCGGCCCGCAGGGCCTTGGCGGTCACGGTCCACATCACGCGCTGCTTCGGCTCGAGAGTTGCGATCGGGGCGAAGGTCAATTCGCGGCCCTCGCCGGTTGCGTTGGTCTGTCCAGTGGCCGAGACATACTGCTCGCTTTCGGGCAGGGTGGCCGTCAGGCGGATGTTATGGTCGGCCACGGAGCCCTTGTTCTCCACGATCAGCTTGTAAGTCACATTGCCCCCGACCATGACCGGATCAGGATCGTGGGTGACGATCAGAGCTGACGCCGTCACCGCGGCGATGTTAGTGTTGGCGAAGGTCGTCACGTCATGCGCGCACTTGGCGGCCGCCGTGGCATCAACCGCAATCGCACCGTTCTGAAGGGTGTTGAAGTTTACCGTCAGGCTGCGGGACTCTTTTGGCGCCAAGGTGCCGAGGCTCTCGCCGCCGCCCTCGCGGTCGGATGCCAGGCTGGCCCCATCCGCCCCCATCGCGCTGACGAACTGTACATGCCCGGGCGTGGAGCCCAGGCGCACTCGGGTGGCCATCGCGGGCGCATCGCCGCGATTGGTCACCGTGACCTGATAGGCTACTGCCTGGCCGAGATAGGCTTCCTTCGGTCCGCTGATGGTGACCGCCAGCCGCGGCGCCAACACTTGGGTCGCCACTTCCTGTGTCTTGGCGTCGCCCGCATCGCTGTGGACGACGGCATAGGTCGTATAGCGGCCGGCCTCGGCCGCGCGAAGACGGGCGTTCACGTCCTTGCTCTGGCCTTGGGCGAGGTCACCCACGTTCACTGAAAAGGATTTCTGGCCGTCGGTGGTCGCCAATCCATCGGGCAGCGTTTCCTGCAAGACCACATTATGAGCTGTGCCCGAGCCCGTATTGGTGATCGTGTAGTGATAGGTGAGGTCCTGACATACATCGACCTGGCTCGGCCCTTCCACTATCGCCTTGATCGCGGGGGCGACGACGGCAACATGCGAGCAGAGCATGGGCGGGTTGTACTGGGCGCTCAGACAGGTATCGAGGGTGCCGGCTTCGCTGGCGGTGCCGGTCACTTCGATCGTCTTCGATTGCTTGGGGCCAAGTTCGCCGACATCGAAGCGAGCGCGATGGTCCTGATCATTGTCGCGGGCAGCCTCGGAAGTCAGCTTGAAGTTATCCGGGATTCGCTCGCGGACGATCACGCCGGTTAACGGCTGATCAGTCAGGTTCGTTACGCGGATCTGGTAGGTATAAGGCTGGCCGACACGGACTTCCCGCGCGCCGATTTGCTCAACCATGAGGTCGCTGCTGTTTCGGTTTCCGGTCGGAAACGACATCGACACGCGCGACTCCGATGGAGATTGGGCGCGTCCGGTATCAGATGCCTGAACGGCACCGGTCGGGGGGGCCGAGGCCATTCCTCCGCCCGGCTGCTGTTCCTGCGAACATCCGCCAACGATCATCGCCGCCGACGCGGCGGCTGCGAGCAAGAGGGCCTTGGGAGCCCCCCACGAAAACAACGCTTTCGACATGACCTGCTCCTAACGAGTTGACCTCGGCACAACTCTCGCCGAGAGACACCCACGGCGGTTCCGAGATGAGGCGGACCACGCAAAGAGTGAGCCGACCCGCAAAAAAACTTGAGCGCGGGCGGGCGAACAACATCGAAATCACTCGACAGAACGGTGTGGTGAGATAATGGCCAAGAAAAATTCGGAGACGACAATCGCGACGGGGGCGCGACGACTGCTGACGCATGCTCCGACAAAATGGGCTGACTAAATGCTCGCTTCTTGCTTGGGCCGACACCTCTTGTCGCAGCGACCAGCAGCCTCAGGCAGCTTTGAGGCTGCGATGCGAACGGTATACGGCACCTGGGTTGCAGTCCCATTCATTTGATTCGGGGAGATGTCTTTGGAATTTCAGACGGTCCTTCGAGGAGCACCCAATGAGAAACATTGCCGGACTTTTTGATACCTTCGCGCACGCACAGAGCGCGGTGGCCGATCTCACCGCAAGCGGCTTCAGCCGCAGCGACATCAGCGTGATCGCGCCGCATGGTTCGGTGCCCAGCGCTGAAGGGACCGCGACCGGCGCTGGCACGACCATTGGCGCGGGACTCGGCTTGTTGGCGGGGCTCTCGATCATCGCCGTGCCGGGAATCGGCGCGCTGGCGGTGCTCGGTCCTCTCTTGGCCGGCGGAGTTTTCGGAGCGCTCGCGGGCGGTTTGGCGGGATCTCTGGTGGACGCTGGCGTTCCCGAGCACGAAGCGACCCACTACGCGGAAGGCGTGCGGCGGGGCGGAACGCTGGTCACGGTATCGGCCTCGAATGACGACGCGCCGCGCGCGATCGAGGTAATCACCCGCCATCATCCGGTGAATCTACAGGAGCGTGCTCTGCTGTGGCGACGGAACGACTCGTCGGCGAAAGCCATCCCGTCGAACCAACCGGACCCGCTCGGCGATACCACCATGGGCGACGCCGCCGCCGAAATGCCAACGCTTGAGGGCGGCTCTAACCAGGTCCGCTGATCCCCTTGGCGGCAGGAGCTTCTGCCGGCGCGATGAGTTGGCCCTCGACCAGCCGCCCGGCATCGCGTTGCTCTTCCTCCGCCCTTTCCAGCACTTCTCTCAATCTCTCCACAGACGCGCCCGCATTGGTCATCTCAAGAACGCTCTCGATCGTGTCGGAATCCTCCTCGTCCTCGTTCTCGTCTTCGGCATCGTCATCATCCGACTGCACGAGCCTTGAGCCTGCTTCCATTACATAATGAACATCGGGACGAGTGAGAAATTCCCGGGGCGGCATCGTGAGCCGGGTCTTGAGGAATTCCATCGTCCCCACGTAGCGCAGTCCGCCGTCAATTCCGAAGTCGCTCAGGTCCGCGGTCGGAATCTGGTCGAGGATGCTCCGCCCAAAAATGACGACGAACTTTTCCCATGCCGGCGGCATGCGGAAGCCGTTCTGTCTTCCGAACCGCACGGCCCCCGCGATCATCCGCCGGGCGGTTTCTTCGTCCAGCTTGACCGCGCCGGTCTTCTCGATCCACGGATCGAGGCTCCCTTCCCGAAATTCCAGTTCGGGCACGTCACTTCGGCCGAACGCATCCTTCAGTCCGACGGCCCAGAAATCGACGAGGAATACTGCCGTCGCCGCCCGCCCGCCTGGCGCCCGGCCCAGCACGCGCATCGTCGCAATGCCATATTCCTTCCAGTCTTTGGGCATGATCCAGCATTCCAGCCGCCCGCCCTCGGCGGCGAGCCGCTGCAATGCCGTGCGGGAGTGAACCTTTTGCAACTGATGCTTTTTCTCTTTCCGCTTCAGGCGGTGCTTTTCCTTTTTCCGAGCGCTGCTCGACATGGGGCCTCCTTGGGATTTGTCGGACAACTGTACTGTCGCCAAGCCGAGCGGGCACGCAATAGGATCGGAATCGTGAGCACAAAAAGAAAGGGCACGGATCTACAAAGATCCGTGCCCTAATGCTAAGGCAGAATCGCTTACTTCAGCTCCACCGTCCAGTAAGCCGTATCCAGGAACTGCTTCCAGCTCTGGTAGCGTTCGTCGGCCAGGCGGATGTTGATCACCGGGCTGCGCTTGGGCTTGACCGGCTTGGTGATCAGGTGCAGGTGCGCCTGCTCGGGGGTGCGGCCGCCTTTCTTGACGTTGCACTTCACGCAGCAGCAGACGATGTTTTCCCACGAGCTTTTGCCGCCCTGGCTCTTGGGGAGCACGTGGTCGAGCGAGAGTTCGGTGGTCGGCATCTTCTTGCCGCAATACTGGCAGCGGTTGCCGTCGCGGGCGTAGATGTTGCGCCGGTTGAACTTCACGTCCTGCCGGGGGAGCTTGTCGTATCCCAGCAGCCGGATGATCCGCGGGACGGCCACCTGGAATCGCACGGTATGGATCCAGTCGTGCGCGTCCGGCTCGAACTCGGCCTTAAGCTGCGACAGCTCCGTCCAGTCCTGGAAATTGAAGTTCTGCCACTTGCTCTGGCCCTTGGCGTCGGTCTCGATGTGGACGACCTCGGCCAGGTCGCGGCACAGCAGCGAGAACGCCCGCCGCACGTTCACCACGCGAATCGCCTGGTAAAAGCGATTCAAGACCAACACATTGGCATTGAGAGCGGTACCGACCGACCCGCTACAGGCCGGCGGAGAGAAAGAAGATGCAGCCGCATTGAGGTTCATAGTCTGGCCTGAACCTTCCCCGGTTCTGCGGTGAAACCGCACAACTCGCGCTTCGCCCGGATGTCCCGGAGGAGTTCAAAATCGACCCTCCATCACCCGCAATTCACACGAAATTGTACAAGCCCCAGGCGCGAAAGGCCAGCGGGAAGGGGCCGTCCCGCCCAAATGCGACGCAGTGCTAGCGCGGCGCGAGCCAATCGACGGCGTTCATCAGCGCCCGGCCGTCGTGGTAGCCGGCCTTCCATTCCGAGCCTTTGGCGGCCTTTGGGTCGCCGCCGGTATCCAGGGAAGCGGGATACCATCCGCCGTGCTCGGGGTCGATCACGTTTGACTGGATAAACTTCCATTGCACTGTAAACAGCTCGCGATAATGGCGGGGGTCGTCGGGGAAATGGCGGGCCATGGCCATCAGGCCATTGAGGCCCTCCGCCTGCGTCCACCAGCCCTTCTTTTGCTCGTAGACCGGGCCGAACGTCCCGCCGGTCTCGAAGTAGCCGCCGTGAGATTTGTCCCAGGAATAGTCGAGCGCGTGATCCTCCAGGGATTTGGCCACCGCCAGCGTCTGCGGATCGTCTTTCAGCCCGAGCGTCTCGGCGGCCTCGATCAGCAGATAACCGGTTTCGATGTCGTGGCCGAACGAGTCGTGATCGGGCACGGGCGTCCAGTCGGGATTGAAGAACTGGTGCATCGCGCCCGGCGGAACGACGATCTTGTCCCGCACGATCCCGAGCATCTCCGTCAATCGCTCCTTCAGCGAAGGGTCGGGCCAAACCCGGTAAAGCTCGCTGAGCGCCTCGAGCAGATGAATATGGGTATTCATGCTTTTGTAGCCGATGCGGGTGCCAATGGCGTCGGTTTTGGCATGATTCGGCAGCGGGTTGGCCGCGTCGGTGAGGATGGGCGAGCCGTCGTCGGCGAAATATTCGAAGTATCCGCCGGATTTGGGATCGTGGCCGTGTTGCTCGATCCAGGAATATCCGGCTTTGGCAAGATCGAGGGCGGCGGGGTCCTTTGTCGCGGCGTAATAGGCTGCGGCCCCATAGATTCCAAAGCCGATGCCGTACGCGTGCTTGACGCCTTTCCATTCGGGCGTTTGCCGCCCCTGGCGGTCGAGGTGCCAGAACCATCCGCCGTGGGTCTTGTCCCATTGCACGTCGCGAAGAAAACGAAAGCCCTGATCGGCGGCCTCGCGGTAGCGTTTATCCTGCGGATATCGCATTGCCGCTTTCGATGCGAGCCAGGTCATCCTGCCTTGGAAGACGATCGACTTCGGCAGCCTGCCGGACGGCTGCCACTGGTAATCGAAGTCACACAGGAATCCACCATTTTCCCGGTCGAGGCATCGGGGGAACCAGATTTCCAATAGCCCGGCCCGAAGCGCGGTCTCCATCTGGTCGTGCTCGCGCTGATCGATCTCGCTTGCCGCTGCCATTTGACAACCCGTCCAAATCAAACCGCAGATCATCAGGGATGTGCAGAGTCTTCGCATGCGGGTTTCTCCTTTGGCAGGGACCGCCGATAATATCGCATCGTATCGCACGGAGGGCGAACGCGTGCCAGCGGACGTGACCGGCGACAAAACTTCCCGAACGCGCGGAGTGCTTTTTGCCGATTCGGGTTGGGCGGGTTATCGTCGGCGGGTTTGGGACGGCAAGGCTCCGGTTGTAGATGTAAATGGATCCTTCGAACTTTTCGAATTTCACCGCGCCGACGTTCCTGTTCCTCTTCCTCCCGGTTGTCCTGGCGGCGTACTTCGTCACGCCCAAGCCGCTGCGCAATCTCATTCTGCTGATCGCCAGCATCATCTTCTACGCCGAGGGTGAGAAGTACTACACCTTGGTGATGATCTTCTCGATCGTGTTCAATTATACAGCCGGATTGGTGCTGCAGAACGCCGAAGCGCCGGCGATGAGAAAGACGCTTTTGGTGGCCGGCGCGGCGGTAAACCTCGGGCTCCTGGCCACGTACAAGTATGCGAATTTCATCGTGGGCAACCTGAACGTCGTGCTTGGGGCGGTGCATCTGGCCCCGATGCATTTGAAGCCGGTGCATCTGCCGATCGGCATTTCGTTTTTCACGTTTCACGCCCTGAGCTATATCACCGACGTCTATCGCCGCGAGGTTCGCGCGATGCGTCGGTTCGACAGCTTTGCGCTCTACATCACGCTGTTTCCACAGCTCATCGCCGGGCCGATCATTCGGTACAAGATCATCTGCAATCAGTTTTCAGACCGGCAAATGACCTTGGACGGATTTGCCGAGGGCATTCGGCGTTTTGTGATCGGGCTCGGTAAAAAGCTGCTGATTGCCAACACGGTGGCGCTCGCGGCGGATCAGATCTTTCAAGCGCCGCACACCGATCAACTGACCCCCGGCGTCGCATGGCTGGGGATCGTTTGCTACACGCTGTTTATCTACTTCGATTTTTCCGGCTACTCCGACATGGCCATCGGGCTGGGCCGGATGTTTGGCTTTGTCTTCCCGGAGAATTTCAACTATCCGTACATTTCCAGCTCGATCACTGACTTTTGGCGGCGCTGGCACATCACGCTTTCGAGCTGGTTTCGCGACTATCTTTACATCCCCATGGGCGGCAACCGCCGCCGGCCAATTCGCGTCTACTTCAATCTACTAACCGTCTTCTTCCTCTGCGGCTTATGGCACGGCGCGACTTGGAGCTTCGTGATCTGGGGGCTCTATCACGGCGTGTTTCTGATCATCGAACGACTTGGCCTCGGCAAATGGGTCGAGGAAAAACTCGGGCCGCTGCGGCATGCGTATGTTCTGCTGGTGGTGATGGTCGGATGGGTCTTTTTCAACTCGCGTGATCTGTGGCAAGCAATCACCTACCTGACCGTGTTGGCGGGTCTGCGGCACGGTAGTGGGCTGGAATACAACGTCGCGCTCTACCTGAACCACGCGGTGCTCCTGGCGTTGGCCGCCGGTGTCATCGGTAGCACGCCGATCGTGCCGTGGGTTCGCGCCGCCTGGAATCGTTCGGCGGCACGCGCGGCCGAATCCGGCAGTCTGCTGATGGACGTGCTGGGCCGGGGCGTCAGCGTGGCGCTGCTGGCGGTGATCTATGTCGGATGCACAATGATGTCTGCCCATGGAAGTTATAGCCCCTTCATCTACTACCGATTCTGATCGCTCGGTCAGAGTCTCGCGCACCCGATCGCGGCGCATTGCCGACGCGCTGCTCGTGGCGATCTTCCTGGCGGGGATCTGCGCGCCGCTGTTCGGCGTGCGCCTGGGAAATCACGGGTGGGACGTCGGCCTGCTCGCCGACCGGCGCAAGAATGCCGAGCCGCTACTGCTTCGCATGCACGAAGCTCATGTCAGCGGCCCGGTCGCAACGATGAAGGCCGCGGCCAAATTTCCCGGGCAGTTCAAATACTATCTGAGTGACCATTTCGGTTTTCGGAACCTGCTCATCCAGTTGCACGGGATGCTGATGGTCGAGGGCCTGGGCGTCACGTCCAATCAGTCGGTCGTTCTGGGCAAGGACGGCTGGCTATTCCTCGCCAGCGAAGGCTCGCTTGACGACTACCGCCATGCGAATCCGTTCACTAAAGCTGAACTGGAATCGTGGCGTCAGATCCTGGAGGCTCGGCAGCGATGGTGTGCCGCGCGCGGCATCGCATACCTGGTCGTCTTTGCTCCCAGCAAGCATTCGATCTATCCCGAGGAAATGCCGGATGTCTATACGCGGTTGGCGCAACCCTCGCGCTTGCCGCAGTTGGTCGATTACCTGAAGGAGAATCATTCACCAGTCCAGATCCTCGACCTCACGCAGCCGCTGCTGGAGGCCAAGCGCGACGGGACGCGGCTCTATCAAAAGACCGATACCCACTGGAACGACCGCGGCGCTTGGGTTGGTTACCAGGCGATCATGGCCGCAGTCGGCAAACAAGTTCCCGGCGCGCGCGTCTTGTCCGCCTCCGACTTCGATGCCATGACCACGGTTGTCGCTGGGATGGACCTGGCCGGGCAGCTCGGCTTGAACGGCGTCCTTCAGGAGCAGCGACTCGACCTCAAGGCCCGCATCCCGCTTCGCCTGCCGTATGTCGAGCAGGACGTGGTCGAGCCTTTCACCGTAAACGCAGGCGCGCCGGGTCAGCCCGGCGTCGTCGTGTTCCGCGATTCATTCCTCACCCAGATGCTTCCCTGGCTGGTCGAAAGCTTCGGCCGGGGGGCGTACTTCTGGCAGTACGGGTTTAACCAGAAAACCGTCGAAGCCGAGCACCCGGCCATCGTGATTCAGGAAATCGCCGAGCGGAAATTGTTCATCCCAGCCACGGTTCTCGACCACGACTCGCTCGACGTCGATCTCGCCAACGGGAAATGGGAGTTGGCGCCCGCCAAGTGACGGCGTGCCGCCGCATCACGCCGATTTACCCGCGCCGCGCTGCCGCTACAATCGTTTGCGATGGGAAACACCCCTCAGACCGATCTGGATCGGGACGAAGTGCAATGGGCGAGGCAGATGCCACCGGCGGAGAAGCTCATCGCGGGCGCGCGACTCTTCGACTATGCCTGCACGATCATGGCCGCCGGTATCCGGCGACAGCACCCATCGGCTTCAGACCAGGAAGTGCTGAATATCGTGCGCGAACGGCTGGAGTGGGCGAGGCGATGGGAATAGGCGCATGACTGCCGACATCCACGGCACCCGCGATGTTCTGGACCGCACAAAAGAAGAGGCGTCCTCGTGATTTTACCTGAGCCCCCGGACGAACCGCCTACCCCAGAGCAGCAGCGGTAGCACGGTGAATGCGGCCCACGCGGAGGTAGGCAGCGGAATGGAAGTCGGCGTCAGCAGCACGGCCTCGTACTCGTTGTATGAGTTCGATGCACTGGCGGCGATCTGGCCGCTGTCATTAATGGCGGTGGCATCCGTGATCTGGTATCCCGACCCGGCGGATAGGAGCGAGTTGAGGTCGTACATCGTTCCGCCGGTGTAGACGAACCCGTGCGATGTGCCCCCGGCGACGACTGCGTCTCCAACGACCACTCCGCTGTTGTTGATGCCGAAGGCATAGGTATAGCTGCCCGAGCCCAGGGTTCCCAAGTCCTGCATCGTCCCGTTCGAGTATAAGAAGGCGTGTTCGTCGCCGGCCGGGGTGAGCGATGCTCCGGCAATCTGCCCATGGTCGTTGATGCCTTGGGCTATGCTGGAGAGTCCGCCCAGTGTCCCGAGGTCTTGCATCGTCCCGTTGCTGTAGAGAAAAGCGTGATCGTCTCCCGAGCTGATTTCCGCGGTGCCGACCACTTGTCCGGCGGAGTTAATGGCGAAGGCATTACTGTACGAGCCGCCGAGCGTGCCCAGGTCGTGTACCTGTCCGCCGCTGTAAAGGGCCGCGTGGCTGTCCGCGGATGTGCTGCTGTTGGTGAGGCCGACGAACTGTCCGCTCGCATTGATCGCTACCGCGCCCGCGAGTGCAGGGAAGTATTGAACGGTTCCGGCAGCATAAAGAAACGCCTCTGACGCCGACGAGCCAGCGACTGGACTGGCACCGCCAACGATCTGTCCGGCAGCGTTGATTCCATAATCGCTCGCAATGGCAGGCGTCACGCCCAGCGGTTGCAATGCCCCGCCGCTGTAAACGAACGTTTGCTGGGGAGCCGGACTGTAGCCGTATGCCAGTCCGACGACGTTCCCGGCATTATTGATCGCAAACGCGAGGCTCTCGCTGTCGCCCGGCAGTGTGCCGAGCGGTGTAACCGTATAAGCCAAACCGGCATGGGCGACCTCGCCAGCGGCAAGTACCGCGAGCGGAGCGAACGCCAGTCGAATCACCGACCGGCGGAGAAGCATTGCACCGAAAGCACGCGGATGGAACATATAGAACTCCGTCCAAAATACGGGCGCGCGTCACCATCGTGACCCCGCGTCACCGGATCAACTGCAAAATGCGACGAACCAAACAGTCGAACTGGGAAGGGTTAAAGGACGCTCGCGACGCGAGCGGTGCCGCCTAAGTCGGCGGACCTTTCCATCCGCAGGCCCATCCCACGAAAGAGATGCCGCTGGCATTCACATAAGGCGTCCTTGCAGGTGCGATCGGAAGTGGACCGGAATTGAATTCCCGCCCGCTATCGATTACCGGACTATACTGCAAGTGAAAAAATTCCACAATGTAAAAATTTTTTCGTTTCCCAATTGTCATCAAAGTGGGTGGAACTACGGCACCGCTTTATTGGTTGAACCGTCTTGATCCTCACCTGTTGCGCGAGATGGGCGCGGGGCGAGATGGAATGCGCGTGGTTTGGTGCTGGTGATCAGACCCGCTAAAAATCGCTTGGCCCGCGGACGAATGGGGGGCCATTTCCGAAGATGCCGCCGTGGCTTTGCACTTCAGGGCGGCCTTTGGGGTGCCGATCATCAACCAAAGGCATCCGTTGCTACGGGTGACAAGACCCATGGCCCAATTCCGCATCCTAGTCGCCGACGACGAAGATTATTTGACGCAGATCCTGCAATCCAATTTGCAGCGGCGCGGCTACGAGGTGGCGGTGGCGCGAGACGGTCTGGCGGCGTACGAGTTGGCGGTGAAGCTTGTCCCAGACCTGGTGATCTCCGATTATCAGATGCCGGTCCTCGACGGTTTGGCGTTGTGCATCCGATTGAAGGAAACGCTGGCGACGGCTCACATCCCCGCACTCATGTTGACGGCCCGCGGTCACCGGCTCACGCCCGAGGAACTTGAGCGGACCAACATCCGTGCGGTGCTGCCCAAGCCGTTCAGCATTCGCGAGCTGATTCCGAAGATCGAGAGCTTGTTAAACGGACAATCCGCTGCCGTGCGGAAGGCGGCGGGATAGGGAAGGCGGACAATGCTCGAGATGGAGACCCATCCAGATTGCGAAGGTGACGCCTTCGCCGCCCAGTGCGCCGAGGCCGGCTTGCTGGTCTGGCGGTGCATGGCCGATGGATCGGTTCTGCCATCGCCGGCGATGCCCGCCGCGCTGCAATCGTGGGTGTCGTCGCAGCGTCTCATCGCGATGGTCACGGACAAACTCGCCAGCGGAGGGGACGGCAATTCGCGGGATGTCGAACTCTATCCCGGCTGCTGGATCGCCTGCGCTTTGGACACCGCCGGGCCAGCCGGCACGTTCTGGATCGTGCTCGCGCCGTTCGAGGCCGCCCTCTGCGGATCCGATTTTGAGCAAACCTGTGCCGCGGCTGGCATGCCGGCGCCCGCCGTCGCCGAGGCGCTGGCGCCTTTCGTTAAATTCGCTCCCGCGCAGAAATCCCAGGCGGTAGCGACGTTCATCCGCCTGCATCAGAACTGGTCCGCCTCGCGTCAGGACCGGGCGATGATCGGACAGTTCACCACCAAGCTGTCGCAGGCGTACGAAGAGTTGAACCTCTTTTTCCGCGTCGCCAAATCGTTGAACACCAGTGCGGATCCGGTGGAGACGATCGAAACCGTTTGCCGCGAGTTGCAACAGATCCTCCCCTTTGGGTGGGTGGCGGCCAGCTTCGTCCCAGGCGCGGTGCGTGTCGGAGGACTGGACGGACAGATGGTCAGCGCCGGCGCGCTTCCGTGCATGCCCGGCATGCTTTCGCAAGCGGTGAAAGACGCGTGCAAGTCCGAACCCGCTCAACAATGGGTTCGAATCCACGACCCGCCGAAGACGGCCCTTGCCAACCTTGCCGGAGGGCAACTGATTGCCGAGGCGGTGTCGCACGGCGGCGCGCCGATCGGTGCGCTGCTGGCCGGCGGCAAAGCCGGGCCCGATACCGATGTCACCAGCGAAGAGCTTCAGCTCCTCAATGCCGCGGCGGGATTCATCGGCGTTTTTCACGAAAACGTCGCGCGATTCGCCGAGCAAAAGGCGCTGTTCCTCGCGACGGTGCGATCGCTTGCCGCCTCGATTGATGCCAAGGACCGCTATACCCGCGGCCATTCCGATCGCGTGTCGCTGCTGGCAACGGCGCTGGCGCGCGCCTTGGGCATGAATGCCGAGACGGTCGAGCAGTATCGCGTCGCCGGGATTCTTCACGACGTTGGAAAGATTGGAACGCCCGAAGCCATCCTCACGAAAGTGGGCCGGCTTACCGAGGACGAATTCCGCCAGATCATGAAGCACCCAGAGACCGGCTACGAGATCCTCAAGGACATTCCGGGCATTTCCTTCGCGCTGCCCGGCGTCTTGCACCATCACGAGAAATTCGACGGCACCGGATACCCCGCGAAGCTCGCGGGCGAGCAGATCCCTCTGATTGCCCGCGTGCTGGCGCTGGCCGACACGTTTGACGCGATGCGTTCGAACCGGGCGTATCGGTCGGCCCGCCCGCACGAAGCAGTCATCGCAGAGATCCGTCGATGCGCTGGAACCCAATTCGATCCGCAACTGGCGGCGGCCTTCGTAGAGCTCGATTTCTTCGAGTTCGAGCACATGCTCGGCCGAGATACCGAAGCGCCCCTTGCCGCCTGATGACCCGGATTTCTCCGCCGCTTAGAGCGTTTCCCAAGCTGGTGGCGCGTTTTTGATGCGGCTCGCTCTCTTCCTCCCTCTCCCTTCGGGAGAGGGCCGGGGTGAGGGCAAGTCGCGATAGACATCGATTAGCGAGGGAACGCGCCGCCGATTTCCCCTCACCCTAACCCTCTCCCCTTCGGGTCTGAGCCTGAGGCTCAGCCTCAGGGTCGAAGACCGGAGGGAGAGGGGACAGGATGCGGGGTCGCAAATAACCCGATTCGCTGGCGATCCACCAAAATGAAAACCGCTCTAGATCAAACGAACATTTCCCGAGATCGGATAGGCGCTGATTGGAGCGTCAGCTCGTGTCTTATCGGCTGTGCGCGTTGATACAGCCTCGGCCGGCAGCATCCGATATTCCGTCTGGATCGTCTAACCGGGTGGAGCAAAGCTTTGAGCACGTCCGAAAATCCACAGTCGCCGCAGCCGCTGCGCTCTCGACGGCAGCCGGGGATCGCCGCACTTGGACTTGCGGCTGTCGTGATTCTTGTCGCGTGCCTCGGCGCGATGAGTTGGTGGGCGGCACGGGCCGAGCACGAGGCCTTGGAGACCTCCCGCGCCAGTCAGCTTCGCACATTCACGCCCGTTTTGGCCCGCACCGCCGAGCAGATGCTGGCCGCCGGGGAATTGTCGGCGCTGCGCAGCCTGTTGATGGAAGTGTCGCGTGAATGGAAGCTCTCGACCTGCCGCCTCGTCCTCTCGGACGGCCAGGTCATCGCCGACGCCGACCCGCGGAAGATTAACGTGATGACCCTCCCGGATCGCTGGGTCGCCAGCGCGCCTGCCGCGATGAGCCTGGACCGGCAAAGCTGGAGCTGTCCCGTTGCGGTGGCGGGCCGGGGGATCGCACGGCTGGAGGTCGAGGCGGCATCGAACGCGATCGCCGCGCCGTGGGAGACCCAGGCTGGGATCGGCCTGATCGGGATCTCGACTCTCGCCCTGATGCTGCTGGTTTACCGCCGGGCGCGCACGAGCGTTCGGCCGCTATGGATGGTGCGGGAAGCGCTCTTGTCCGCCGCCGCGGGCGAGCAGGAACCGGAACGGCTCGTCCTGGATGGCCGGCTCGGCCCGGAAGCCGAGGGCTGGAACCGGTTGCTCGGGCAGACCATCCGCCTCCGCCAGCAGGCGCGCGGCGAAGCCGTCGCCGAGACGCTGGCGCCCCAGCGCCAGTCGGGCGGTGAGCTGGACGCGGCCTTCGATTTGATGAGTCACGGGCTGGTCCTGCTCGATGCGCGCCACAAGGTGCGCTTCGCCAATGGGGCTGCAACCGTTTACCTCCGCCTCGATCGCAAGGACGTGATCGGCCGCGATGTCGCTGAGGTGATTAAGGAACCGGCGATCCTCGACGCCGTGCGGGAAGTCACCGAAGGCGCCGCCCAGGGGCCGAAGGTTGTTGAGCTGACTCGCCAGGGGGAAACCAACGCGGTGCTGCGCTTCAGCGTCCGCCGGATGCGCAAGGGAGACGTTGCCACAGCGATGCTGGTGATTGAGGACGTGACCCAACAGCGGGTGGCCGATGAAGCCCGCAACAACTTCATCGCCCAGGTCGCGCACGAATTGCGTGCGCCGCTGACCAACATCCGCCTCTACGTCGAATCGGCCATCGAAGGGGGCGAGAGCGATCCCGCCGTTCGCGATAGCGCGCTCAACATCATTAACCAGGAAACCCGCCGGCTCGAGCGGATCATCGGGGAAATGCTCTCGATCAGCGAGATCGAAGCCGGCTCATTGCGGATCCACAAGGACGACGTGCATCTGGATGTGCTGCTTGAGGAGGCGCGGGTGGATTTTGAGCCGCAGTCCAGGGAGAAGCAGCTCACGCTCGAGTTCCTGATGCCGCCCAAGCTCCCGATCATCCAGGGAGATCGGGACAAGCTGGCCATGACGGTTCATAACCTCGTGGGCAATGCGATCAAGTACACGCCCGCGGGTGGGAAGGTGACGGTGCGGCCGGAGGTCAGCCGGCAGCAGGTCCACATTGAGGTCGCGGACACCGGAATTGGCATCAAGCCGGATGAGCTTGAGCGCGTCTTCGAACGATTCTATCGGGCCAGGGACGAACGGGTGTCGAAGATCACGGGAACGGGCTTGGGCCTGACGCTGGCGCGCGAAGTCGCGCGGCTTCATGGTGGCGATGTGACTGCCGAGTCTCAGATCAACCAGGGGAGCCGGTTCACTCTCGTGCTGCCGCTGCCCGAGGGCGGGGAGGTTTAACCTGCCATGCGGATTAGCGAACAACGCCAGGGAGCGATCACCGTTTTGAAACCGGACGGCGCATTGACGGTGGTGGACGCCGACGATTTCTCCGCCGCCGTCATGCGGGCGCTGACGGCCAACCTGGGGCGCGTTGTGCTCGACCTTTCCGGCGTTCCGTTCATCGATAGCCGCGGCCTGGAAGTGTTGCTCGACCTTACAGAAGCCTCGTCCCGCGGCGGCCGCGCGCTCAAGCTTTGCGGGTCAAACAAGACGCTTCGCGAGGTGCTCGAGCTCACAGATCTGGTCTCGCAATTCGAGCATTTCGACGACACGCACTCGGCGGCAAGGAGCTTCCTGTGACGGGCGGCGGGGCGCAACAATCTTCCAAGCGCACGCGGATTGGCGAGGTGCTGGTCGAGGAAGGCCACCTTTCCGCGGAGCAACTCGCGCGCGCGCTGGCCGAGCAAAAAGCGTCGGGGCGAATGCTCGGCCAGATGCTGGTCGATCAGGGCTTGATCAGCTCCGGAACGCTGGTGGGCGCGCTCGGCAAGTGCGTCGGCGTTCCTTGCTGCCATCTGCGGCACGGGCTGATTGATCCAACGCTGCTCAAACTGATCGGCGTCGAGGAAGCCGAGCGGCTGACGGTCATCCCGATGTTCAAGGTGCGCGACACGCTGACGGTGGCGATGGCCGAGCCGCAGTCGCTGCCGGCGATCGACCGCCTGCAACAGCTCACGGCTTGCCGCATCCGGCCGGTTCTGGCGCTCGATGCGAACATCCGCGAATACCTGAAGAAGTATGCGGCCGGCGACGTGACGGTGGACGCGTTCCTTACGTCCCTGGCCGATTCGCAGGTGGAAGTCATCGAGCGCGAGGCAGTGGACGAGGGGCCGCTGACGGAATTGGATCGGATGGTCGCGGGTAGCCCGATCATCAACCTGGTGAATGTCGCGCTGCTGACGGCCGTGCGCGACAAAGCCAGCGACATCCACATCGAGCCCGACAAGAAGGGCACGCGAATCCGCTACCGCATCGACGGCATTCTCCGCGATTTGATGAAGCCGCCGGCGGGGATGCATGCGTCGATCGTGTCGCGGGTGAAGGTCATCGGGAAGATGGACATTGCCGAGAAGCGGCTCCCGCAGGAGGGCCGCGTGCGGATCGTCGCCGAAGGCCGCGAGATCGACCTGCGCGTCTCCAGTATGCCGACGCTGCTGGGCGAAAAGCTCGTGCTGCGTATTCTCGATAAGCAAAACCTTCGCGTGCGGATGGAGGACCTGGGCCTGCGGCCCGACGGTTTGGCAGCGTTCCAGCGGATGCTCCGCCAGCCGCACGGGCTGGTGCTGGTCACCGGACCGACCGGCAGCGGAAAAACCACCACGCTCTATTCCGCCCTCGAACTGCTGCGCACGCCGGAAAAGAACATCATCACGATCGAGGATCCGGTCGAGTACCAGCTCGACTTGATCAACCAGATCCATGTACACGACGCGATCGGCCTGACGTTCGCGCGGGCGCTGCGGAGCATTCTGCGTCAGGACCCCGATGTGATCATGGTCGGCGAGATCCGCGACGACGAGACCGCCCGCGTTGCGGTGCAGGCCGCACTCACCGGGCACATGGTGCTGGCTACCCTTCACACCAACGATGCTCCCGGCGCCGTCGCACGGCTGCTGGACATGCACGTCGAGCCGTATCTACTCTCAAGCGCAATCACCGGCGTCGTCGCACAACGGCTGGCGCGCAAGATCTGCGAAAGCTGCGCGATCAAGTATTATCCCGAGGACCATGTGCTTCGCGACGCCGGGCTGACCGACAAGGCCGGGCGCCCGTTCCGCAAGGGCGCCGGCTGCACGCGCTGCCACGACAGCGGCTATTCGGGCCGGATGGGCATCTATGAAGTGATGGAAGTCACCCCCGCGCTGCGGCCGATGATCCACCGCGCCGCGGCATCGCACGAGATGCGCACCAAGCTTCGCGAAGCCGGAGCGCTGACGTTGCGCGAGGAGGGCGCCTTCCTGGCTTTGGAAGGCCACAGCAGCCTCGAAGAAATTCTCAGCGTCACCCACACCGAAGACGTGACGGCCGGCAGCGGTCCCGCGCCCCGGCCGGCACGAAGCGGGGTGGCGGCATGAAGCTGCAATACAAAGGGTACGACTTTGCCGGCAAACCGGTGGCGGATGAGGTCGAATCGCGATCCGCCGCCGAGGCGAGAGATCAGCTTCGGCGCGACGGGATCTTCGTTCTCGAAATGCATGCCGGCGATGCATCCGCAACGCCGGGCCGGGCGAAGAAAGTCGGCCAGTCGGCGCGGTTGAAGAACCTGGCGATGTTCACCCGCCAGCTTCAGGTGCTGCTGGCGACGGGGACGCCGCTCATGCAATCGCTGGGGGCGCTGGAACGGCAGACGACCGATGCCAATTGGGGCGAAGTCATTCAACAGGTCCGCGCCTCGGTCGAGGACGGCAGTTCGCTTTCAGCCGCGATGGCCAACCACCCGCAGTATTTTGACGTGGTCTGCCGTAGCCTGGTGGCGGCGGGGGAGTCGGCGGGCAATTTGCCCGACATGCTCGAGCGGCTGGCGGTGCTGATGCGAAAGCAATTGCACGTCCGCCGATCCATCGTCGGCGCGACCATCTATCCGTCGCTGCTGGTCGTCGTGGCCCTGGCAGTCTTGATCACATTGCTGACCTTCGTGCTTCCACGGTTCGAAGACCTATTCAAATCGCTCGACACTCCGCTGCCGCCGACGACCAAGGTGTTGATGGGCATCAGCCGGCTGCTGCTCACCTATTGGTACGCGTTCACGGCAGGCATCATCGCCGCTGGGATCGCCAGTTGGCTGACGCTGCGGAGTCCCGCCGGGCAGCGGGCGGTTCAGACGGTCATCCTGCGGCTTCCGCAGTTCGGGCCGATTGTGAAAAGCTTCTCCACCGCCCGGATCGCCCGGCTGCTGGGCATCCTGCTGCAGGGGCGGGTGCAATTAATTGAAGCTTTGCAACTCACGGGAGGCGCCTGTGCGAACCACCATTATGCAAAACTGGTGGCGTCGGCATGCGATGCGGTGACGCGCGGCGACTCGCTCGCGGCCGCCTTCGCGGACAAGCGGCTCATCGCGCCGTCGGTGCAGGAGGCGATCCTCAGCGGCGAGCGCAGCGGGCAACTTGGGCCGCTTCTCACCACGCTGGCCGACTTTCTTGAAGAGAATAACGAAGTGACCGTTCGCTCGCTGACCAGCATCCTCGAACCCCTGATCCTCGTCGCGCTGGGATTGTTGGTGGGGATCATCGCGGTGAGCATGTTCCTGCCGCTGTTCGATCTGACGGCCGCCACGCGGGGAGGGGGATGAACATGCGATTGTCCTTCAGCCGATTCAGTTCCATCGGGCTCGACGTGGGCTCGCGGTGGGTGAAGGCGGCGCAGCTCTCCCGTTCCGGGGACGGCTGGCGGCTTGCCGCGTGCGCGGCTTTCCCGCGAATCGTCCCGGACGCCGTTCCGGCTGCGGATGAACTGCGCCAGATCGCTTCGATCCTCAAGCGGCAGGGATTTGTAGGTCGCGATGTGATTCTGCCGGCGCCCGGCGACAAGCTGCGATCGGGCATCCTCGAACTGCCGGCCAAAGCGGCGGGCGTGCCAATGGAGCAGATCGCCCGCGCCGAGTTCGGCCGCGTGCAGAAACTCGACGTCAGCGCCGCCGAGCTTTCGTGGTGGGAATTGCCCGCCTCGAGTCGGACCGCCAAGGGGACGGTGGTGATGACTGTCGCGTATCCCTACGCCGACGCCGAGCCGCACGTAAATGCCTTCGAGGAGGCGGGCTTTCGGGTCCGAGCGATCGATACGCCCACGTCGGCCATCGCCCGCGGATGTCTGCCGCTGGCGAAGGGGAAGCGTTCCTTTGGCGCTTTGGACATTGGCGCATCGGCCGGCGTGTTGGTGCTCGTTCGAGACGGAGTCGTCGTCTACGAGCGTCGAATCCCCGAGGCGGGGATCGCACGGCTCACCACCACGCTGGAAGAGCGACTGGGCGCTGGCAGAGAGGCCGCGGAGTACGTGATCGGCCAGGTTGGTCTTGGCTCATCGACCGACGTAGCCAGCGCCGAACGATTTGCCGAGGCACGGGGGCTGATCGCCCGGCATGTTGAAGCCGCCGTGTCGGAAGTCCACCGGACGCTGGCCTACGCCAGCCATCAGTACGCGGATGCGGCGGTGGAGACGCTGCTGTTGTGCGGAGGCGGCGCATGCATCCCGGGGCTTTGCGAGCACGTCGCTGCCCGCGTCGAGACGGAGGTCCGGCTCGCGGAGTTCAATTCGGAACTGGGCGGTGCTGACGACGTTCGCAGCCGCGTGGGGGTTTTTCCGGCATGCGCGGTCGGGCTGGCGAGGTTCCCATGAACAGCACCAATCTGCTGCCGCTCTGCCGGCAACTTCGCGGGGCGCGTTCCGCGCGGATTCGCAATTGGAGTGTCGCGGTGGGCGCGCTGATCGCGCTTTCGGTTGCAACCTATGCGGGATGCGTTTTTGCCCTGACGGATTCGGCGGCTCCGTCGCCGGCCGACTTCTCCCGTGTGGCCCGCGAACTGGCCCAGTTCAATGGGGAGGCAGGGCGAATCCGCGGTCAACTTGCCGCGGCGCAGCGGGAAGTGTATTCGGCGCAGTCCCTTTCCGAGCAGCCGGATTTGAGCCTGTTGCTTGGGCTGATCTCGAGCAAGGCCGACGAGCGCATTATTCTCAGCCGCTGTGAGCTGAGTGAGTCTCAGCCTGGTGAAAAAGGCGTCGAAGCGGAATCCGCGAGCATTGGCGGCGCGGTTCTGCGGCTCGATGGATTCGGCAGGACGCAAAGTGCCGTGGCGGCGTTTGTTCTGCAACTGGAAACGGCGGGGATGTTCGATCGCGTGGCGCTGCTTCAGAGCCACAGCCAGCCGGTCCTGGGGACGGATGCCGCCGCCTTCCGCATCGAATGCATGATGCAGCCGAAGAAGGCGGTGACGCCATGAATCCAGTGCTTCGGCGGATGACCCGGTCGATCGACATCGCAGGCGCCGCGTCGAGCGCGGTCGTGGTGGCGACGCTGGTCTTTGGTGCAATGATGCCGCTGCTGCACCACCGCGGCGATTCGGAGGCGCGGCGTCTGGACCTGGCGCGCCAGCGACAGAAGGTGGCCGCGGCCAAAACATCAGTTGCCTCGATGCAGCTTCAGGTTGCCGCGGCGCGGGCGGCGCTAGCGCGCAACCCGATTCACCTGGAGGACGCGCGGCAGATCAATCGGCGGCTTTCCCGCATCAATGAGCTGGCCGCCGGACGCGGGCTGCAAGTGCAGGGCGTCGATCCCGGCGCCGTCACGCGCGGCGCGCGCTATCAAACGATCGACATGAAGCTTGCCGGAGAGGGCGGCTATCGCGGGTGCGTTCAGTTTCTCCGCGATATGCACGATCAGTTCCCCGATACTGCCGTCACCGCGTTTCGGCTGTCGGGCAGTCCGCAAGAGACCAATCAGCCGGCATCGTTCAGTTTCGAGCTGCGCTGGTACGCCTCACCGGCGGAGACCACCGCGTCGGCGCAATAATTCGTTCAGCACTCTTCCAGTCCTCCACGCCGCGGGCAGAGCGCAGCGCCGCCCCGGATCCGTCCGCGCAGCATCCGGGGGCGGCGCTTCGCTCTGCCCGCGGCGTGGGGGGCAGTCCGATAACCAACCGTTGCGAATTCAAAAAATCATTTGACCTGCGGGTGAATGTATCGTTTGTTGACCGAGCCATGAAACTCGGGAAGAAACAAGCGGCGTATGGTGTGGTGCTTGCGATCGCGGCGGCGGGATTTGTCGTCGATCGGGTCTTCTTCACCCCTGCCAGTGCGGAGGCTGCCGCCGCACCGAAAGTAGTTTTGGCGCCGGTGGCGGCCGAACTTCCGGCCGCCGCGCCCATTGCGACGACGGCCCCGGCGATACCCGCCGGTTGGCTTGCCGAGCGATTGCGGACGGCGACGGCGGGTTCCGATAACGACAACACGCCGCGCGATGTCTTTGCCGCGCCCGCAAGCTGGCGGCCGGCGCCAAAAGTGGTGGCGGCGGTGGCGACGCCCAAGCCACAGCTTTTCGCGGAGCAATTCCGCCACGACCATCACCTGACGGCTGTCGTGATCGATGGCAGGCACGGTCGCGCCGTCGTGGACGGGCAACTGGTGGCCGTCGGGGATTCGATTGACCAGTTCCGGCTGACCACCCTCACGCGGCAGTCCGCCCGCTTCGTCCACGGCGATGAAACCGTCTCCCTCGCGCTCACCGACTCCGCATCTCCGAGCGTCCGCTAATGCAAAATTCAAAAAATCGGGCCTGACTGCTCAAGGCTCTGCCTACCCGCGTCGATGAGTGAAACGACACAGATGAATTAAAGGGAGCAAGTCATGCGGACAGCAAAAAAGAATCGAAGCGGCTTTACACTGATCGAACTCGTGGTGGTGGTTGTGATCATCGCGATCATCGCGGCGATCGCGATCCCGAAGATGAGCCGAGGCTCGGCCGGCGCCGGAGACTCGGCCGTCTCGCAGGACCTGTCCACGATGCGTGCGGCGCTTGAACTCTATCAGACTGAGCACGGCGGGACGTACCCGAGCAACGCCTTGGCGACGACGTTCGTCAACCAGCTCACCGAGTACACCGACAATCTGGGCAACACGCAGTCCACCAAGGACACGACTCACATTTACGGGCCGTACCTCAAGGCCGTTCCTTCGCTGCCGGTCGGTACCAACAAGGGGCTGAACACATTTACCATCACCGGCCCGGCGGGCACCGGCACGTACGGCTGGTTCTACGACGGCACCACCGTCTGGGCGAATGATCCCTCCACCGACATCGACGTGAAGTCCACCGCCTACAACACCTACTAGCCTTGGTCGCGCTTCGATTCATTCGCCGCCCGGACGCGCCAAGCGACGCCCGGGCGGTTTGACTTGGGAGACCACCCGTGTCGAGGTCCCGAGGATTCAGCCTGATTGAGCTGGTTTGCGTGATCGCGACGATCGCGATTATCTCCGCGATCGCGCTGCCGCATTGGTCGGCGGCGGTGCAGGACCAGCAGATGAATTCCGCGCTCAAGCGGATCACCAACGATCTGGCCCTGGCCCAGTCGCGGGCGAACTATGGGAGCACATCGGTCACGGTGAGTTTCAGCCCGAGCACCAGCAGCTATCAGATCGTCGGCATGCCCGACCCCGATCGGCCGGCACAGACCTACACGGTAAACCTGTCGGCCAGTCCATATTATTCGACCCTCTCGTCGGTCAGCTTTGCCGGGAGCACGAGCCTGGCATTTGATGGATACGGAACGCCGCTGGCTGGCGGGGCGATTGTCGTTACCCAGGGGAACACCTCCCGAACGCTGAACGTGGATGCCACCAGCGGGAGGGTGACCTACTGATGTCAGCGCGCGCGGCAAAATCGAAGGTCAAGGCGCTCTTTCTCGAAGCTTGCCGGTGGCACGGCCGTCTCGGCCGTGCGAAGGGCGCACAATCGAAGAACAACTGCAAATCGCGCGGTTTCTTACTTGGACAATGTTCCGCACGGCCGAGACGGCCGTGCCACCGGCGGGGTTTTAGACAGAGCAAGGTCAATGCTTTCTCGCTGATCGAACTGGTGGCGGCGATGGCGATCACCAGCATTCTGCTAGCGGCGATCGCGTCTACCGTCGTGGTTGCAACTCGAGCGATTCCTCAGAGCAATGATGCGTTCTCGGCGCCGATGACCGCGGGGCGGGTCGTCGATCAAATGGCGGGGGAATTGGAATCGGCCCTGCTAATCCTCCAGCAAACTCCGACGTCGATCACGTTCACCGTGCCGCCGCGAAATGGCGACACGACTCCGGAGAAGATTCAATACAGTTGGGCCGGCCCATCGGGCGCGCCGCTGCTGCGGCAGTACAACTCCGGGCCGGCGGTGTCGATCATTGACTCGGTGGACCAGTTCAGCCTGACGCCGGTCGTGGTCACTTCCACCGAAAGCTACCCTGGCGCGGCAACCGAGGATGCCACCGATTCGCTGATCATCGACAACAGCAGCACCGGCGGCGCCGGCAACCTGAACGTCAACGCCAGCAATTGCCTGGGGCAGTTATTTGCCTCCAGTTCATGGCCCACCGGCGTCGTGGGATGGCGACCGACCCGCGTCCAATTCATGGCCGAACAAAGTGGGCTCATTGCCACCACGGATATCCTGATGGCGCTGCCTCAGGGCAATTCCACGTCGGCGGTGCCGTATCCCCAGCAATACTCGATCACCGGAACTGGGCTTCTGGCAAGCTTCGGCTGGCAACAGTTTAGTTTCAGCGGGATCGACCGGCTCGCCCCGGCCGCCGGCGTCTGCTTGCTGGTGGAAGGCGCCTCCGGTGGCACGAACAGCATGGTGGTGGAGAACAATAACCTGGCGGGCCTGCTTCAGACCAACAATGGCGGATCCACCTGGAACTATATCAGCAACAAGGCGATGGTTTCGCAGCTTTTCGGGAAGCTGACTCGATCGACGACAACGCAATACGCGACAAGCAAATACCTGTCGGCGCTCTCGATCAACCTGCGAGCCGGGCCCGGCACCAATTCAGCGGTAACGACCACAGCCCAGCTCCTGAATCAGCCGGTGATGCTCTCGGCGTATTGGGAACTGAATTTCACCTCGAATCCGACGACGCTTGACGCCAACAGTGACGGCTTGCCGGACTGGATCTCTCCCGGCGCTACCACCTTCAATTCGGCAAGCGTCAGCGGCGGCACGTGGCAGGCCAACGGGGCATCCCTCTATAGCAATCCGGGGGACAATTTCGCCCACCTGACCCTCGTTGATCTTCGCTTCAGCGCCAACAGCGCCGGAAGCTGGGCCGGCTTTTCAATGAACGCGGCGCGGAGCGGCAGCACCTGCGCGCCGGTACTGGCGCGAATCACGCAGCAGCCCGACGGAAGCCAGACCTTGCAGGTCTGGCGGAAGCTGAACGATTCGACGACTGACTCGCTTTTATTGATCCCCAATCTTCCCGCCGGCCCGACCGACCTGCGTCTGATTGTTGATCCGGGATTCGGGAGCGTCGGGATTCGGGTGAACGGGTTGGAGTACGGGTCGTTCGCGTACAACGCCTACATCTCATCGGATTCCTCCACCTACGTGCAGCTCACCTCCAGTGGCAGCGCGCAGTTCAACCACGTTCGCATTCGGGAGTCCCAGCAATGATGGGCGCACCGGCTGCATTTCGATGTCGGCGCGGCATCACGATCGCCGAGGCGGCGATTGCCACGATCATCGTGGCCGGCGTGCTGGTGGCCGCGATGAACAGCGTGGCGGCGTCGCGCACCATTCGCGGGCGCGTCGCGGATCGCGTCCGCGCCCAGCAACTGGCGCTCGATCTGATGTCGGAAATCTTGCAACAGGGCTTTGCCGATCCGGGGACACCCGCTGCGTCGCGTGCCGCCTGGGCCTATGTCAACGATTACAACGGGCTGGTTGACTCCCCGCCGCAGACCAAGAGCGGAACGGCGATTCCGGACGTGTCGTCCTGGAGCCGGAATGTCAGCGTTCAGTGGGCCGATCCGATGACATTTGCCGCGAGCAGCGCGAGCAATACCGGCATCCGCCTGATTACGGTGACGGTGACGCGCGGCACGCTGGTTCTGGCCAGCACCAGCGCCTATCGCACCAGCGGCTGGGTGAGCAGCGCCGCGCAAAACTCGAGCGCCTCGCCGATCGCTTCGGCCACGGCTTCGCCGCTGACCGGTGGCGGCGGGCATCTGACGGTCAGTTTCTCTGGCTCCGGCTCCAGCGATCCGGCGGGCAATACGCTCTTGTACGCGTGGAATTTCGGAAACGGATCCTCGGGAAGCGGCGCGACAGTCTCCCACACTTACACCGCGATCGGCAGCTATACCGCCACCCTCACCGTCTCCGATGGGCAGGGCGGCGTCGGCGTCAGCTCGGTGACCATCACCGTGACCAACTAATGCGCAGCATTCGACGACATCCTCGCGGCAGCATCTACGTGCTGGTCCTGAGCATCTCGATGCTGGTGGCGGTCATCGGCATGGGAGCGCTGCTGTCGGCCCGGGTGCAAACCCGCATCTGCCGATCCGATGTTGACTTTGCCACCGCCCGCCTGTGCGCTCGCGCGGGGCTTGAAGTGGCGATGTTTAAGATCCAGCAGGACCCGACCTGGCGGACCGATCTGGGGAACGGCGCCTGGTTTTCAAATGTACCACTCAATCAGGGCAGCTTTTCAGTCTCTGCCGCCGACCCGATCACTGGAAACATTGCCGCTCCCAGCACCGACCCGGTGGTGCTGACCTGCACCGGCGCCCGGAATGCGGCGGTCTACATCATGCAAGTCACCGTGCAGGTGAATTCGGTGGGGATCTCGTGCGTGGGCGTCGCAACCTGCAGCGGCGGCAATACGGTCCTCTCCACGTGCGCTTTGAACTCCAACCAAATTGTCGGCGTCAACGGCGCGCTTCAGCTCTCCTCGGGAAGCAGTCTGAACGCCGTCGCCCAGGTCGTCGGGGCAATCAGCACAAACGGCGGCTACGTCAAGAGCCAACAGGCGTTGACACAGCCGCTCATCCTCCCGGATCCGGTCCACGTCTTCGATTACTACAATGCCAACGGCACCACGATCCCACTGGCATCGCTGGCGCAATCGAGCGGAGCCCAGCTCGTGTCCAACACCAGCTTTGAGAGCAATACGGCCGGATGGTATGTCTACTCCCCGAGTTCCAGCAGCGTGAAGCTCTCGCTCGACACCAGCGTGCATCAGGACGGCACGAAATCGATGTTGATCTCAGGCCGTTCGGGCTCCGGCGACGTTCCGGCCATCGACTTGCCGCTGCTGTCGATCCGCAACGGCGACACGTATGCGGTTAAAGTCCCAACCTATGGAAGTGCGCTGCTCGGTTTGGGCAGCGCGTCGGCGACAATCGTCCTTCAAACGTCAAACGGCGCTTTGAGCTTCTCCACCTCGAGCGTTTCATTTCCGCTGCTGGGCTCCGGTTGGGTCACGCCGCAGGGAAACCTGACGCTTTCGTGGACCGGCACGCTGAGCAAAGCGACGTTGACTCTCACCTGCAGCACCTCGTCAAACCTGGACATTGACGCGGTCTCGCTGACGGACACCAGCCTGCCGTCCAACGCTTACGTGATGGATCGGGTGCTGCTGAGCCCCACGTCAAACCCGTACGGCTCGCCGAACGCGAGCGGCATCTACATCATCAATTGCAATAGTCAAAATGTGACGATCACCGCCTGCCGGATCGTCGGCACGCTGGTTTTGATCGGGGCTGGGAGCGGAACGACGATTCAGGGACCGATCACCTGGGAGCCGGCCGTCGCGGGCTATCCGGCGCTGCTGTCGGACAGTGCGATCGCGATCTCGTTCTCCGGATCAGCGGCTCTCGGGGAAGCGACGTATGGGATCAACTTCAATCCGACGGGAACGCCGTACCCCTTCGTCGGCGGCACTGCCAACAGCACCGCGTCGGATGGATTCCCTTCGATCATCAACGGGCTGATTTACTGCGGCGGGAACCTAACACTCCCCTCCTCGACGGCTCCCACGTTCAATGGCTGCCTGGTCACCGCGGGGCAACTGGTGCTGAACGCAAGTTCAGTCAACGTGACCTACGGGAATGGTTCGTATGTAGCGCCACCGCCGGGATTCACCACGTCGCTGCCGGCGCTTTATCCCGTGCTAGGAACGTGGCAGCGAGCGACGCATTAGTGCGCCTCGCGGAGTAAATCACATCCCATCACTTGAGCATGCCGGCTTGTTTCGCGTACTTGAAGACGTCGCCGGCCTCGATGATCGGCAGCACGTCGCCGAGCGGGCGGATCGGGTATTCTTCTCCGCGAGTCTTGTTGAGAACGATTTGCCGGTCGAGATGGACTTCCAGTTCGTCGCCGGTGCGGATCTTATCGATCAGCCGGGCGACCGATTCGATCGGGACGAGGTATCCGCCGTTCACGCTGTTGCGGAAAAAGATGCGGGCGTAGAACTCGGCGATGACGCACTTCACTCCCGCCTCGGCCAGCGCCAGTGGCGCGTGCTCGCGGCTGGAGCCGGAGCCGAAGTTTTTCCCGCCAATGATGATCTGGTAATCGCTCTTAAACTCGTTCGGACGGACGAACGGAATGCCGCCCTTGGGGAGCCCGGCGCCGGCGTCGGGGACGCTGGAAAGGGCATACATGCCGAAGTAGCGCCGTTCGTCGGGGATGGACGGATTGAAGGACAGATACTTGGCCGGGATGATCTGGTCGGTGTCGATGTTGTCGCCCAGAACGTAGGCTTTGCCGGTGATGATCGGGTTCATAATTCCTCGCTGCTCACGCGGAAAGTATAGGGGTACAGAGGGAATGTACAGTGACGCGATGGACAATCGCGGGAGCATCTCAAATCACGCGAGAATATCCTTTACCACCGTCCCGCTCACGTCGGTCAGACGATAGTCTCGTCCGGCGTGGCGGAAGGTGAGCTTTTCGTGGTCGAAGCCGAGCAGGCGAAGGATGGTGGCGTGGAAGTCGTGGACGTGGACGCCGTTCTCGGCGACTTCGTCGCCGTAGTCGCTGCTCTTGCCGTAGGTGATGCCGGGCTTCACGCCCGCGCCGGCAAGCCAGCTTGAATACACTTTGTTCTGATGGCTGCGGCCCAGCGGGCCGTCGGTGGTGGGGGTGCGGCCGAACTCGGTCGTCCAGACCACCAGCGTATCCTCGAGCATCCCGCGGCTCTTGAGGTCCTTCAGCAATCCCGCGATCGGCTGATCCACGTTCTTGGCGAGCGGCGCGTGCTGGTGCATGTCGCTGTGCGAATCCCAGTTGCCGGACGACCCGGTGTCAATCAATTCGACGAACCGCACTCCCCGTTCGATCAATCGGCGAGCCATGAGGCACTGCCAGCCGAAGCCCTTGGTGCTGCCGCGCGGCAGGCCATACAGGTCCAGAGTGGCGTCGGTTTCGTTGGAAAGATCCAGCACTTCCGGCATCTGCTGCTGCATGCCGAAGGCCGTCTCAAAGCTTTTGATCCGGGCGGCAAGCTGCGGATTGTCGGCATGGTATTGCTGGTGCCGGCGGTTGAATCGATCCAGCAGCCCCAGTTCCATCTGCTCGATGCCGAGCGACGGGGCGCGACGCGCCAAGTCCGGCACCGGTTCCGGCCCGGCAATGATCCGAGTCCCCTGATAGCACCCCGGCAGAAAATCGCTCGACCACACTTGCGTGCCGCAATAGGGGAGCTGGGGCGCAAGCACCACGAAACAGGGAAGATTTTGATTCAACGTCCCAAGCCCGTAGCTCACCCACGATCCGAGCGACGGCCGTGCGAAAGTGACCGAGCCGGTATGCACTCCCAATGTTGCCTGGAAGTGATCCTGATGGTCCCCATACATCGAGTTGATGAGGCACACCTCGCCCATGCACTCGCGCATATACGGAAACAGATCGGAGACCATGTGGCCGGTCTGCGGCGCCGGCTTAAAGTCCCAAAATGGCCGCAGCAGCGGCTTGCCTTTTTTCCCGTTCGATCCCGGCTTCATCTTGCCCGCGTCGGCGATGAGCTCCGGCTTGTGGTCGAACGTGTCCAAGTGCGACACGCCGCCCGACATATAGAGAAAAATAACGTTCTTGGCCTTGGCGGCGAACTGCGGCTTCTTCGGAGCCAGCGGGTTGATCTCGTCGGCGCGCGCCTCCTGTCCCATGAGCAACTGAAAGATGCCCGGCATCAGAATCGACCCGGCCGCCAGCGAACGGACCATCGACCGGCGCGAGCAGGTATGGGCGGAATGCGACGAAGCTGCCATGCTTCTATCTATGAAGCAAACGAGGATTTGTTGCAATTACGCGAGCAAAGTAGTTCGAGAACGAAGCGTGAATTTCAGATTCTGTGATAGCCGCGGGCGGAAGCCCCCGGGGCTTCCGCCCGCGGCTACCACCGCTTCATCAAGCTGAAAAAATCGGTTTATTCCCGCATCCGCACGTCCAGCTCGGCCGCGGCCAGGGGAGTCATCGGGGTGTCGAGAAAATCGAACATGCCCTGCAGCACCGCCGAGCCCCGGCGCAATTCCTCAAACGGCATCCAATAGCAGTCCTCGCGATGCCGATCGTAATGTTCGCGGAAGCTCGCCCGCATGGTCTCGAGCGTTTTGGCCGAGCCCTCGGGATCGGCGGCCCACCAAAGCGATTTAACGCAATCTTCGGTGCGGCGCACGTTGAAAATCACGCGCAAGCCCGGAAACAACTGGCGAAGGAACGCCAGGTCCGATTCCAGGTCTCCATTCTGCCCGTATCGGATCTCTTTGAATCCGAACATGGAGTGCGCGCCATCGGGATTGTAAAGGCCGACGGCAAGCTCGCGCAGCCGGCTCAGCACCACGGTCTCTTCGCAGGGCAGCATCCAGGCAAGCTTATAGAAGTCGCTGGTATGGTTCTTCCGAGCGCCTCGATAGCACTCGACGAAGTGCTTGAGATGATCAAACGCGCGGTTATTCTCTCCGCAGATCCGCACGCCCGGGCACGCGTTGAGCATCCGAAGGATCAGCGTGCTTCCCGCCCGGCCCTGAGATAGCACGACGACAAAGCGCCCCGCCGACTCTGCGCGAGACGTGAGCTCGTGACGGGTCGCGGCGGTTCTGGCCGAGGCGCCAGCCCGCTGCTTGGGGGATAGTGCCGCGCGCACGACATGAGAGATCAATGGCAAGCCCGCAAAGCGCTGCCGCATCGCATACATAAGCGTTCCCTTTTTGTACAAAATCGTCCCTGCCAGCCGAGCCTCGATCAGAATCAAGCCAGAACATTGTTTCAAAATTGAAATCTGACTCAGCCCGTGCGTATATTGCATCCCAAACGCTTCGCATGCCGCTCACGATGCATTGAATCGGCCGATTTAAGCGAACTGGGCTTACAACTGTGCCGTTTCTGTCATCTATTCTTCCAGAAAAATATCGGACGTGAAAGAAAAAGTGCCCGGAAGGGGAGAGAAGGCAATTTCCTGTCAGCCAGGCAGGGATGGGGCAGGCGTTCTAGCGTCAGGGATTGTGGCAAGAAACCGGCATAACTCCGTCCGATAACCTTGCAGATCGGCGCTGATGGCCATCAGGTGGTCCGCATTATTCACCGTCCAGATTGCTGCGGCACCGTGTTCTGGAGGGTGATCGGCGATGGCGCTCGCCAATGCTTTTCGATCCTGCGACCGGATGAACGAATCATTTCCCGCCTCAATCAGCAGCACCGGGCAGGGCACACGTGGAATCAGGTCAGCGGGCCGAATCGAGTCATAATCTGCATTGGTGAGCCACTCGGCCAGCGCGATCGCCTGACGCTGGACCAATTGCCCCGGCGCGCCGATGCGATCCATATGCGCCATCGCCGCCCGGCGGAAGTCGGCGTGGGGGCTTTCCATCACAATCGCGGCAATGTCCGAGGCGTCAATCGCCGTGGCCGCGGCAACCGCCGCGCCTAAGCTCACCCCGAACAGTACGATCTGCCGGGTATCATCCGGCCTGCCGGCGCGCAGATCATCGATCACCTGGACCAAGTCCGATCGCTCCAGGCATCCGGCAGTGCAGACGCTGCCGCCGCTCTCACCGTGGGCGCGCAGGTCGGGGACGATCAGATTGAACCCCAGGCTGTGCCAGACCGGCGCCCAGGCGATGGCCCCGACCTTCGCATCGGCATACCCGTGAATCAGCATCGCGCATCGCCCCTCGGCACGCTGATGCGGGATCCACCAAGCCGCAATCCGAAGCGGCTTGCCGGACGGATCGCGCACCTCAAATTTCATCTCCTCAAACGCCAGCCCCAGGTCGCTGGGCGCCAATCGCCGCAGCACCCAAGCCGCCTTGCCGTCGGTCATCCGCGGCGGATGAACGAGCGACCAGGCCATCAACCCAACCACCGTCGCCCACACCCCGCCGGCCGCTCCCAGCAGCACCATCGCGAAAACAATCAGATTCGGATGCATCCCCCGCATGATAGCCCGGCCGTCACCCTTCACGCCCATCAACCCACAACCAACAACCCGCAACCCACCACACACGTTTCTTGACAATTCCTTCAACCGTCGCTGCGCGCCGGTCCGATAAACCTCCATGTCCGGGCGCATCGCTCCCGGAAGAGCGAAGTTTCGTTTCAGGAGATGCCTCGTGAGATTCTCGATTCCGGCTTTTGCGGTGGCGGCGGCAATGATGGCGGGATGTCAGGCGCAGCCAAAGCCGCCGGCGCAGGGGACGAGCCCTTCGGTCCTGGACGTGTCCGCCCCGCGAACGCCGCACCAGCCATCGGTCTATGCGATGTCCGCCGCGACGCCGGCGTCTTATGCCGCGCGCACGTCCGTTAGTCCGTCCGCAGGCGCCCCCGCGTACCTGCCTCCTCCCGGCAGCAGCACTTGCGCGCCGCCAGCCGGCTCATTTGCCGCCGATCTCGCCCCGGTCGTTGCATCCGCCCCCGCGGACGTAGCGCCGAACGCCCGCGCGACCAAAAAAGATGGGAAAACATACATCGTCAAGCAGGGCGACACGCTCTTCCACATCGCCAAGGCCCACTACGGCAGCGGCTCCAAGTGGCGCCAAATCGCCGCCGCCAACCCCGGACTCACGCCCACCACCCTCAAAGCCGGCCAGAAGCTCGTGATGCCGTGACCCGTTGCTCTCGGTACCCGTTCACGGCTTGACTGGCCGCGTGTTCGGCTTCGGATCAAACTCAGTGAGGATAAGGCCGCGTAGCCCAACATCCATCGGAGACCTGCCGATGCCGTTCACTGATGGATGTGTGCGTGCATGGCTGGCGGATCGATTTGGCTGGTTATTTCACCAGACGCCGCAACGAGCTCCGCGATCCTTGCACCAATCGAGCAATGCGAAAGGGGCTGCGCGTGCGAAGCGACGCCGCGGGCCTGCGCGGGACGAATCGCTGGAACTCGGACAGTTCTCGCGGTGGGATAATGGCCAGCGATCGCTCGGCGACTTCATACGCGGCCCGCGGCCGGGCGAGCCGGCGCGAAGCGGCACGAAGGGCGTTCAGCCGGCCGGGCGAAGACAACAAGTGGGTCAGCTTGTGGCCCAGCGATGCGATGTTGTTCACCTTTACCGCCGCGCCGTTTTCCAGGAGAAAGTCGCTGTTGCGCGTTTCCTGGCCGGGGATCGGATCGACCACGATCATGGCCGCCCCGCGGCAGAGGGCTTCGGAGGTGGTCAGCCCGCCGGGCTTGGAGACGATCAAATCCGCGGCGGCCATCAGTTCATCCATCCGATCGGTGAATCCGAAGATGACCCGCCGATGCCGGCCGGGGCACTCGATGCTGGCGAGCTTCGCGCGGGCCAGCCCGTTTCTGCCACTCACCACCACAATCTGAAGAGGCAATTCGCTGCCGAGGATCTGGCGATGAATCGCCTCGATCGGCCCGACGCCCAGGCCGCCGGCCAGTTGGAGGATCATGGGACGGTCGTCCGCCAGCTCGAGCCGCCGCTTGCAATCCCATGCATCGCGAGACTGGGCGAACAACGGGTGGACCGGAATGCCGGTGGCGGTGATGCGATGCGGCAGGACGCCCCACGCCGAGAGGTTCGCCCGGCCCTCCTCGGTGGCGGTGAAATAATGCTCGCACGGCGGATTGTGCCAGAGGCGGTGCGTGTCGAAATCCGTGGTGACCGTCACCTGCGGGAAATCGATCCGGCCGCGCTGACGAAACGTCCCAATGACCTCCGCGGGCAGAAAATGCGTGTTGATCGCCAGGTCCCACTTCTGGCCGGTTAGCAAGGTGGATAGGGCGCGGAGATTGAGGTGCTGCATCCCGAATCGCACCTTGTCCATGCCGCGCCCGAGGCGGTTGAGCGGCCGGTCGAGCCGGTCGTACAAATAGCCCACCAGATGAGGCGCGGCGGCAACCGCCTCGAAGTAGCTCTTGCCATACAGCCAGCGGAATGCCGGGTTGGTCAGGTCCAGCACATCGACGTTTCGCACGGTCGCACTCGGGCAAATCTCGCGCAGCGCTAATTCGACGGCTTCGGCCGCACGGTTGTGGCCCGCGCCAACGGAGGCGGTGAGAATCAAAATACGCGGGCTCATATTGAAACCTCCGCGGGTACGGCGTCAAATTCGCGGCGTCGCGGGACCGGCGTCGGGGCGGGATCGGCGCCGGCGGCGTGCCGCTCGGCTTCGGCGCGGGCAGCCTTCACGTGTTCGTCCCAATAAGCATCGAACGTTCGAGCGGGGCTATACCGCGCCACCCGATGCGGCGCGGTGCGGCTCATCCGCAGGCGGCGGGGCTCATCGGTCAGCAGGTCCATAATCGCGGCCGTCCATGCGCCCGCATCATCCGGCGGCAGCACCAGCCCGGTCAGGCCGTGGTCCATGATCTCGCTCGGGCCGCCTTCGCTCCCCACCAGCACCGGCAGGCCCGATGCCTGCGCCTCCATCACCACCTGCCCCAGCGTGTCGGTCCGCGAAGGGAAGAGCAGCAGGTCGCTGTTGGCATAGAGCGGGGCGAGCTGCGAATCGTCCAATCGTCCGAGGAAGTGGGCCGGGAGCCCGCTGAGTTGCTTCTGCAACGATTGCAATTGCGGCCCGTCGCCCGCGATCACCAGCGCCACGTCACGGCGCGAGCGGCATAGCTCTCGGAACGAATCGGCCAGCACCTTCAGGTTCTTTTCCGCGCTCACGCGGCCGCAGTACAGCAGGTGATGTGGCTCGCGAATCCGGCGGCCGACCCAATAGTTCGGATCGCGATGGCGGGGATTGAACGTCTCGGTATCGACGCACGGCGGGAGCAGCTTCAAGCTGCCCTGGGGGACGCCCATCCGGCTCAGCACCTGCTCGTATTGCCGGCTCCGGGTAAAGACCGAATGTGCCTGGTTGTAAAACCACCTCATGTATGACTCGGCGGCCGTGGTCAGCCGATGATCGGCGGTGTGATCCAGCACGTATGCCGGGAAATCGGTGTGATAGGTCGAGAGCAGCGGCACGTTCAACATCCGCGCCGCCATCCAACCGATCAGGCCCATCGATCCGGGCGTATGGACATGGATCGCATCGAACTGCCGGCGGTCCGCCCATTCGAGCACCTCCGCCAGCGGCGGGATCGACAGCGCAAGCTGCGGATACGCCGGCAGCGGACAGGAGAATGCCGGGCGGAAATTCTTGCGGTAGGGGACCTCGAGCCTCGGCTCGGCAGAGCAGGTATGGATCGTCAGGTTGCGGCCGCGATTGGCCGCTTCGGCGCCCAGTGTCTGGAGAAATCGGCTGACGCCGTTGATGTCCTCGAAGGTGTCGGTGAAGACGCCGACCCGCAGGTTTTCGCGGTTCAGCGGCCTGCCGTGGCCGGTCACCCGCGGTAGCAGATGACGCTCGCGGTTCTGATGGAACATCGCAAAGTAGTACGGCATCAGCATGAATTGCTGGCATGCCACCGACGACAGCGCGTCAAAAACCGGCGCGATCCGGCCCGCGGAGAGCGCCTTCCTCACCGACTCGGCAATTCCCCCGATCGCATCGCGATCCAGCTCGCAGATCAGCCGGAACATTGCCTCGTGCTCGGCCAGCGGAGCCTGGCCCGTGCGCAGCGCCCGGACGAGAGGTTCGTACGAGGGCAGACGGGTGCGCAGCGAGCCGCGAAATAGCCGGGAGAGCAGCGCGACGCCTGTCGGCTCCTGCCTTCTCGATCCCAACGGCCGGCGAATCCGCCGCCCGATCGCGCCGGCCGAGTGGCTGACGGCGGCTTTGAATAGATCCCGCTTGCGAAACGTCCGTTCGCCCACCAGCGCCTTGAGCATCGCGGTGGATGACGTTTGCTTCCTGGCCATCTGACGCGTGTGATAGCGGATGCCCACGCCATAGAAGTTGTGCGCCAGCTTCAGGCTCGATCCCGCTTCGCCCGCGGGACGACATCGGCCTTCCCGCAGGCAATCGAGGATCTTCTCCACGCTGTCGGTCCCGGCCGGGAACTCGGTATACGTGCGGCCAATATTGAACAAGCCGTGATCGTCCGACCCGCCAGTTCGCGACTTGATCCAAGGCTGCGGCCAGCGCGGCTCGATTCCGTGCCGCCCGGCCAATTCCGCCAGCGATTGCGGGGTTAACTCGTCCAACAGCGGCTCGAAGGCCTCGCGATGCAGCAGGCTGTGCGCGCCGTTCAGACATTCAAATCCCTTGAACAGCAGCAGCAGTCGCTCGACGTGCCATTTCTCCAGCCGGTCGTTCTGGCGATAGACAGGGTGTGCGACGGCATGGGCAAGGCGATGGTTTTCGATGTACTGGGCGCACTGGTAAATGTCGTGGGCCATGCCCTGCAGCGCATCATGTTCGCTTTGGCCGATGCCCCAGACCAGGACGTGCATTTTGCAGCGGTCTTCCGGGAAGTAGCAGGTCAGTTCCTCGCCGACCACCGCGTCCGCCCGCGGCAGGAGCTGTTGCACGCCGCTGATGCAGTCGTGATCGGTGATGGTGATAAAGTCCATCCCGCGCCGCCGGGCCTGGGCATACACTTCGGCGGGATCGCTAAAACATTCCGGGCAATTGATCGCCCCAAGTACAGCTTCGCCCGCCTCCGAGCTGGCCAAACTGTGGCAGTGCAGGTCGATGCGAACCGGCTGGTGTGCCGTGCGGGTTGCGGGGAACATGATCCTGCTCCTTTCCAAGACCGCCGCTCCCGGCGGCCGCTCCATGGAACGCGCGCCGGGATCCATCCCAAGCGCCACCCCTCGATCATGAATCATTCCTCCGCTGTGTGAACAAACGGTGGATAAGATGTTAATTGTTTGCCAAGACCACAAAGGCTGGCGGCGAAATGGGGAGGCAATACCAGAGGTCGCGTTCAGGTGCCGAATAAGCGGTCTCCCGCATCTCCCAAACCGGGAAGGATGTAAGCCTTCTCATTAAGCTGCCGATCAATGGCGGCACAGTAGATCGGCACCTCGGGATGAAGTCGGTGCAGGTGCTGAATGCCTTCGGGAGCCGCGACGAGGCAGACGAACCGCATGTTGGTCACGCCCGCATTTTTCAGAAACGAGATCGCCGCGGTCCCGCTGCCGCCGGTGGCGAGCATCGGATCAAGCAGCAGCACCTCCGTCCCCGCGATGTCCCGCGGCAGCTTCTGGTAATAGGGCACGGGCTCGAGCGTCTCCTCATTTCGATAAACGCCCAGATGCCCCAGCCGGGCCTCCGGCAGCAGTCGAAGCACCCCGTCGGCCATGCCTAGCCCGGCGCGGAGGATCGGAACGAGAGTGATCTGCCGGGCAAGCACCTTGCCCGTCATCCGCTCCATCGGCGTCTGGATCGGCTTGGGCTTGGTCGGCCAGTCGCGCGTCACCTCGTACACCATCAATGAGGCAATCTCATTGAGCAGCTCGCGAAACTTGCGATGGTCGGTCGAGAAATCGCGAAGCTCGGTGAGCTTGGTCTGGATGACCGGATGATCAATCAAGATGACGTTCGTTTCCGACATGCCCGGCACCCATCAAACCGCAGTTGGCTGACAGCCCAGTTTACCCGATTCGTCGCATTCTGCATTCATCCCGCCGCAGATCATGCCGTGCCGTGCGAACGCGAGACTTCCGTGGCACTGTTTTCCCTCTCCCGGTACGCCGGGAGAGGGCCAGGGTGAGGGTTTACCGCGCGAGCAACCGCCGCGAGAGTCATTGATGACCGCTAACGATCCCGACGCCCCGCGCACTTGCCGACCATCGAGGTCAGCGTTTCGCTTCAACCGCTCTTGCTTCGCAATCCCCCATCCTCAAAATGGCCGCTCCTCGGAGAGAACCATCCATGGCGCACTTGCTCGGCATTGACATCGGAACCAGCGGCACCAAAACGCTGATCTGCGACGAAGACGGAACCGTGCTGGCCACCGCGATGGCCGAGCATCCCATCTCCTCGCCCAAGCCCGGCTGGTCTGAGCAGGATCCCGAAGACTGGTGGGCCGCCACGGGCAAGGCGACCAAGGCCGTGCTGAAGAAAGCGAAGCTCAAACCCGCCGACATTGGCGCCATCGGCCTCTCTGGCCAGATGCACGGCAGCGTCTTCCTCGGCAGCGGCCCCAAGCCGCTCCGCCCCGCATTGCTTTGGAACGATCAGCGGACTGCGGAACAATGCCGCCAGATCGAAGAGAAAGCCGGCGGCCGCGAGGCATTGATCGAATTGGTCGCCAACCCCGCCCTCACCGGCTTCACCGCGCCCAAGATCCTCTGGGTCCGCCAGCACGAGCCGAAGGTCTACGAGCGGACGAAGCACATCCTGCTCCCCAAGGATTACATCCGCTATCGCATGACCGGCCAATACGCGACGGAGGTCAGCGACGCCAGCGGCATGCTGCTGCTCGATGTGGTCAACCGCACCTGGTCCGACAAGCTCCTCTCGCTGCTCGACATCGACAAGTCCCTGCTCGCCAAGCTCCATGAATCCCCCGACGTGACTGGAACGCTCCACGACGAAGGCGCCAAAGCGCTGGGGCTTCGCCCTGGGATTCCCGTGGTGGGAGGAGCGGGCGATCAAGCCGCCGGCGCGGTCGGCAATGGCATCGTCGCCCCCGGCATCGTCAGCGCCACGCTCGGCACGTCCGGCGTGGTGTTCGCCCACAGCGGCCAGCCCACCCGCGACCCCCAGGGCCGGGTCCACACCATGTGCCACGCCGTGCCCGGCAAGTGGTGCGTCTTCGGCTGCATGCTCTCTGCCGGCGGCAGCTTCCAATGGCTCCGCAACCAGCTCGGCCAGGACGAAGTCGCCGCCGCCAAAAAGAAGAATGTAGACCCTTACGAGCTGCTCGTCGCCCGCGCCGCCGCGGCCCCGCCCGGCTCCGAGGGACTCTTCTTCCTCCCCTATCTCACCGGCGAGCGCTGCCCCCACCCCGACCCGCTCGCCCGCGGCGGATGGATCGGCCTCACCGCCCGCACCACCCGCGACATGCTCATCCGATCCCTCCTCGAGGGCGTCACCTTCGGCATGCGGGATGCCCTGGAGATCATGAAGCACATCGGCATCCCCGCCGCCCAGGTCCGCGCCAGCGGCGGGGGCGCCCGCAGCGACTTCTGGCGCCACCTGCAAGCCGACATCTACAACCTCCCGCTCGTCCTCACCAACGCGACCGAAGGCCCCGCCTACGGCGTGGCCCTCCTGGCCGGCGTCGGCACCGGCGTCTGGTCCTCCGTCGAACAAGCCTGCAAAGCCACCATCAAACAAACCCTCAAGGTCTCCCCGAGCCGCAAGCTTGCGGCCCTTTACGACCGGCATTACCAGATTTACGCCAAGCTCTACTTCGCCCTCAAAGACCGCTTCCCCGAGATGGCCGGGCTGGCCGCCGGCTGACGCCTGCAGGGCTCCTCACCCTCCGTGTCAACATACTTCCAATTGTCTTATTTGTAACATGGGAGACAATACATTAAGCAGCTAAAGCTCTGCCCTGGCGTGAGGGGAGTTCGCCCCTCACCACAACGACCGAATATAAAACGCCCCGATCACCATCGTGATTCCCGCGATGCTGAATGCCAGTCCGATCAGCGCCAGCATCCGCCCCCGCAGTCTTCCCGCCGATCGACGAATATGCACCAGCGTCGCGACGGCAATGGTCAGCCCCGCCAGATGCGCGACACCTTGAACGGCGCCGGCGATGCCAACCGCCTTCTGCCGGCTCATCGCCTGGTATAAAACCTCGACGAGCACGCTGCTTGCCGGGACTGCGAGAATTGGAATCAGAATCGAGACGATCGCTCCCTTGCTCCATCGCCGGAGGCGATGGTGGGAGTTAAGGGATAAGGAACCGCTCCGCGGCGGCAGTCCCAGCGAGCGCCTCCACCCGCACGTCGCCCGCTTCCGTCCGCTGCACGCCGGTCTGCTCCTCGGGTCGACCGTCACGCCACGGACCGCCCATGCACCCCGACATCGCTACACGTGTTTGAGCGGCCCGTGTCATGCCGGTCGCTGCCGCTGCGCTGACGGCCGGCGTTCCGCTGCTTTCGCCGGGTCGGGTCGTTTTCCCTGCTCCCCTCGATCGCGGGGAGCAGCGGAAACTCTCTGTCATGGGCATTCCAGCACTCCGGGATCAACCGCTCCCGGCACGCCTCCTCCGTGAGAGCGTTCCGGGGCCCCGATTGATCTCCCAACATTGAAGTTTCCTTCCGTCCCTTCGAAGGAAGAGGGACGGAAGGAAACGGCAACAGGACGATGACACCAGCGCAGTGAAGGCCGTCGCGCAGCCGCAGCAAGGCTCATGACGCGGGCCTGAGACGAAGCAGCCCGAGAAAGGGACCCTTCCCGCCCGCGGCGTGAGACTTGATCCGGCGGAGCAGGCCGCAACGCAGCGGCGACCGACAAGCGACGAACTGAACCAAAACCGTGCCACCGTTTGCCGCCGCGAAGCGGTTCGATATCCTCTTCCCTCGAACAGCACAGGGGAGACTAGCCACCAACGCGGTGAGCGGCGGCTGTACTCAGCCGGGAAGCGCCGCGCCGCAAATCTCACCGTCAGTCCTATGATCAATTCTCGACTTGCTCCGCGCCGCAACGGTAAACACTTACTAGCGTCTCGATTCCACTCGATACCGAAACCAATGCGCTCCGCCGTTGAGGGCCTTCTGGCGGATCAGGCGCAAGCTTGCCGCGGCGGAGGGCGCGGGCTTGCCCGGCGGATCGAAGAAGCCGGTGATTTCCGGGCCGCCGCCGTCGACGATGGGGACGATCACCTGGCTGATCTCGTCCCCACCAGCCACGCCCCGATCCCGAACGTAGCCGCCGTCGATTCAAACAGATTCCCCGCCGCCTTCCCGCCCGGCAGCTCCCGCCACCGATCCGCCAGGATCTTTCCGTCAATCGTCGTACACATATGGCAGATGACGTAAGGTCGATTCATCGTGGCCGTCTCCTTCTTCATGATCGTATACCCGACGGGCTTGAAGCGCACACTCCTTGTCAGAAGTGTCGCTGAGGGTGTGGCCAGATTTTGTGGCCGCGATAGCCATTGTGGTGCAGCCCTTCCGGGCTGCGGCAGCCCGGAAGGGCTGCACCACAATGAGGTAACCCGGCCGGCCACAAAATCTGGCCACACCCGTCGCTGACGCGCTGACATCGTTTTTGGGACTTCACATTCCGGGTAAGTCGTTCATCGAGGAGGCACCGCGATGATCAATCGCGAAGGCCACGGCGAACGGTGAATCATGTTGGTCGGTTCCAAGGGCGTCCTGGAAATGGTATTCATTGCAAATCATCATGAGGCATTCACCGCTGTTCGCCGTGACTGTGATTTTAGGGGGGACGTTCGCCGCAACGATTGCCGGTGAAACGGGTATCCCGCGGTTTGCGGGGGACGTTCTACCCTCCCCGCCTGATCAGAAGAAACCTTGGGTGCCCCCAACTGCAGCGGTCCCCGCGAAATTGTTGTCCGCAACGTCGCTCCTTTTCGAACAGGGGCTTGGTGACCCTCGCGACTGCGAATACCGGCAGATACAACTTGTGGCTGTAGAGCTTTGGGGAGATGTCAAGCTTATCAAAACCGACGGTTGGGTCTTGCCTCAAGCTCCACCTGGGGACGGCCAACGCTTCGCCGTTGCTTGGAATGGATTGATCTACCCGGTTACGTCAGTCGGCGCAATCGCCGACATCAAAGCCGACGTAATGGCAGCCTTGAAAGGGTATGAAGACCCCCGCGCCAAAGTTGCGAGGTCGTGGAATAACGACCGAACCAACGAGCCGGAGACCAGCACGGTTTCCACTCAAGCCTTGCTGCCCATTCGCGCCGTTATGTTGCTTCGACTGGGACAAACTGAGCTCGCAATTAAGGTATGGAAGGCATACGGGTGGCCGGGGGATGGCTCGGCTGCCCTCGGCGGGGTCGTTGGACAACCCGAACCCGTCGCGGACGACCCCTACCTCATGCTGGCAGAAGGCTGGGCGGAATCCAAGTGGAGACGGGCGGCGTGCGCCCATGGCCGCGGCGATGACCATCTGAGCTTGATCGACCTACGCGAACTCGCTGCACTTGACAAAGCTGTCGCGAAGGCGTGTCAGAAACGCGGCATCAAGCGGGATGACGATGCGCCTTCGTCAGAACCTGCAGCCGCTATTACCGCGCCGTTCCTGTCTTCGCTTGCAGAACTGCCACAGTTGTTGGCCGATCAGGAGCGGCGCGCCAAAGAGCGCCAAGCGGGGCAACGGTCGGTCGCCGCGCCAGATCTAGACAAGGTATTGGAGAAGGTTAACGCGGAGTACACGACACCCCCGGCGCGCGTGGCAGCGCTCATTGATGCCCTTCAAGACTGCGCAGACGGGTACATCGCTGATGGTCGGGCGACCAACCGCTTCGCGTCCAATCCGGTGGTTCGCGCGCTCGTCAAACAGGGCGACGCTGCTGTCGAGCCGCTGCTCCGCTGCTACGAGAGCGATCAGCGGCTGACTCGCTCCGTCGTCTACGAGAGGGGCAGCGTCATCGGAGTCTATGTAGCGGCGGAGGGTGCGCTCGACCAAATCCTCCAGTTGGGTTGGCTTGGCTATGACCCAACTCCTGAGGAACTAGCGGCTTTGCATACCGATGCGCGTCACGTCGTCGGCCAAAGAGTGCGGGAGTATTGGGCAAAGAATCATGGGGTCCCGCTGCCTGAGCGCTGGTACAGGGTACTTAAGGACGACAATGCTACCCCGCTGCAGTGGGCAACGGCCGCCAGCAACTTGGTTCAGCCTGACACGGACGACGCTGTAGTGGGCGGGCAGCGATATTTGACGGATTGGTTCGCCCTAAAACCCGATGCCGAAGGAAAGCCGCAGGGCGAGCCTCTGCGTTCACGGAACGATCCGGGAATCTCATCGCTGCTTCGCCAGCGATTGCGGGACTCGGAGGCCGTGGAACAATTGCCCGTCTTCATCGCTAACAGCCCGGAGGATCGGCGTGCGACCGATGCCGAGTCGGCCGCCGATGAATTGGCTCAAGCGATAGCATCGTGGGATGGCAGGGCGGGAGTCGATCAACTTCGCGATTATCAAACCTATGTGCTTAACAAATCGCGCGGCCGAAGGATGATGAAATTGCCCCGCGTTATGTGGTGCTACAAGGTTCGCTTTCGATTCAAAGATCCGACCGTGTTCGATGACTATTCGAATTGGCTGAAGATGCAAACTGTCCAGCAATTGTCAGACGGCTACGCCTTCCTCTCCATATGTGAGCCGATCTGGGCCCACCCCGACGATCCCCAGATGGGCAAATTGGCCGACTGGCTCTTCGCGGATGCTCGCTCTCCCTGGATATATACCCGCGAGAAATCGTCAAAGTACATGGCGTGGCAGGCAACCGCGGTGGTGGATTCTCCACTCCTCGGATTTCAGGCTTTTCGCCGCGGGGTATTGGCGATGCTCGACGACAAGACGCCGGTCGCCAGGCTGCACATCGGTGAAAACGGCAAGCTGATGCGAGTCGGGCCGGATGGAAAGCCCTTTGCCGACACCGATTTCTGTCCCGCAGATCCAAAGGCCCCCAAGCCCGGAACGCGGGTGGAGTTTCGGAAATGCGATGAAACAGCAATGGCCCTATGCCGAGCCGAGGGGCTGCCGCAGATGGAACTCTACTGGAACGAAGCCGACCGCGACGCCACCATCGCGCGCTCCCGATATATTTTGACGCGGTATGGCGATCGTTTCCGCTATACCTCAGAGCGTCCGTGGTGGGTCGGCTTCCCACCGGAGCGTGCCGCGCTGGTCCTGCCGATTCTGGATCACCAAGCTACAGAGGACGACGTGAAGGCCGGACGCGCTGTCTTCACTCTGACGGATGTCGCAAAAGGGCAGCGGGTTCGAACATGGCCCATCCTCAAGCAGCCCATGCAAGCCAAGTGGATAACTCTCAAGAGTCATCCACGCGACGACCCCCGTGAAGGGACAGACCCGGCGACCCGGCAAACCATTGTCTCGATGGCACGCAGTTATGAGCAAGGGGGGACCGTCTATCAGGCCGAGGAAGTTCTGACAGACAAAGAACCGCGCCGTTTCTACGGATTCGTCGGCCAGTATGACGTCGCGCAAGTTCCGGCAGAAGAAATTGAATTTCCCGCGCCTTCGAATAGCGGGTGGCAACGACTTTCGCGCGGGTTTGCCTACAGTCTCAGGCGACCAGGCGACCTCTTCGGCCCGGAGCAAGCCAGCCCGCTATCACCCGGCGCTCCGGTACCTGTGACTCTATCATTCTGGAACGAGCGAGGAGTGATCCAAACTCTGCCGGAGCACTTCTCCCACATCACGGGGAGTGGTATATCGCTTCGGCCCGGCCTGACTTTTGTAGCGGGCTATACGACTCGGCCTCCCGTGGAATTCGATTATCCATTTTTCGTTCCCGAGGAAATTGGCTCGAACGGTTCCCCCTGGCAAGCCCTTGTGCCTAAGCCGATTCCCGATTGGCCCGCGAACGATACAAAGCTTGTTTCGCCAACCCGCATGCTGCAGCCAGCCGAATCCTTCGAAGCAATTTCACTCGATCTTCGCGATCTTTTTGACCTCTCACGACCGGGCGCTTACTGGGTGTGCGTGAAGTTTGATGGAAGTCTGGAGACGATCGGCAAGGGCGTGTCCGCGTTCGTTACTTTCAGGATTGCATCGCCGGCGACGGCAACGAAGTAACAAAAACCCTTACGCTGTGGAGCAGTAGGGAGCTCTGGAGGATGATCAGAGTGATCGTCGGGCGATCCTTTCATCTGATCAGGCGGTTGCGGGTGCCGATGAGATTCTCCCTTTCGGGAAAACGGAAGGTGACGCAGGCCTTAACCTGTAGATTCGCGCAAAACCGCGGCGCTCCGGCGACGGATAGGGGGTCGAATGCATTTCGCAGAACTTACCGCATCCCAGGCTATTCCCAACAAGACCACACGCGAGCGTTTGCGTTTCCATAGCGGGTGGTTGCCATAAAGAAGAGCGCCAAAGCGACAGGAACCACGCTAATGGAGAGTCCCCACCAAGCGATCGCCGAGCATGCGCGGGTGGCAATGACTCCGACCAGTCCGAATGCGACGCCGGCGGCGGAGAGTCCGAGGGCGAACAGCGACCAGTCGAGGCACAACGCAGGGCGGACCCGCGGCGTAGCAGTCTGATGCGTTGGGTTCAATTGTTGTTGATGTCGCTTCTGATCGCAGGAGTTGGGGATTTGTCTCGCGGCGCCGAGCCGCGGGCGCGGGCGGTGGAGTTTGAGGCGAAGACGATTTATCACTCGCCGGAGAATCCGGGGTATGCCGCGTGGGTGCAGCTTTGGCCGGACGGCGACCGTCTGATGATCAAGTTTCTCGAACGCCGCCCGCCGCCGGCCGGCGTCAGGCTCTCGCGTCCACCGCTTGACGTTCATCAGTGGGAGGCCATCGGCTTGCCCGCAAAATATGATTTTGCGGCGCTGGTGAACCAGGTGATTTACATGGGTTCAAAGGATGGCGCAGCCACCTGGCATGAAGCCTTCCGCGGTCCTGCTTCTGAATCCAACCTGACCAATGACAGCGTCGGACTCTCGCCGGTGGCGTTGCCGGACGGACGCCTGCTGGATTTGACCTGGAGCATGCCGGGATATTTGCGCGAGAGCACTGATGGAGGCCGAAGCTGGCGGCCATTGCGCGAGATCATGGATCCGGCTTATTACGATGTGGCGCCGTTCTCGATGCGCCTGCTGGGCGATGGAAAGACGCTGGTGATCTTCTGTCCGTACGCTCACGCGTGGGGGCCGGGCAAAGAGTTCCCGGGACGGCTGCACAGCACGCCGGGCGTCAAGGGGGCGTGGCAGGCGGCGCTGTTCTTTTCGACCGACATGGGCAAGACGCTCTCCGGCCCGATTCCGATTTATCCCGGTGTGCCGGTCACCGAGACCGATTTCTGCCAGCTTCCATCCGGCGACCTGCTGTTCATCCACGCGGGCCTGTTTGATGGTGGCAAAGCCCACCGCCAGCTCATCCGCCAATCGCGCGACGGGTGGGTGCCCGAGGAAATGCTGGAGGTTGACGGTCGGGCGCCGGAAACATTCGTCCGCACGAACGAAGGCTATCTCGTCGGCGCCAGCCGGAACGCGCCTTACGTCTGGTCGGAAGACGACGGCCTGACCTGGCAGCCGGTCGAGGAGATCCCGCGCGGCGAGTACCAGCCGCGGGCGATGCTCCTGAAGGATAACCGCGTGCTGTTCGTCTGGCATAAAGGCGGCGACCTGCCGTACGGACAGTCGGACATGTACATCGGCCAGCACACCTTCAAGCTGAAAGTGGATGAGCCGCGCATCCGCAGCCGCCTGGCGCTCTCCCGCGTCTACGATGCCAAGTTGGAAAAGTACGTGTGCGCCTTTGACGCGCGGTTGACGACGATGGAGGGAAAACCGATCGCCGGCAAGCCCATTGAGTTCTCGATCGTGGCGCGGGATGCGCCGGGCTACGCCCCGTTTGGCGGCGGCACGCCGTGGGTGCATGGCGCCAAGCAGATCGTCACAACCGACGCCGCCGGCGTGGCCCGCGTCACTTATCCTGAGCAGCACGCGATCGCCAACATTCATCAGACCTATCAGATCGCGGCACGATTCGATCCCGACCACTCTGATTCGCAATATCTCGCCGCGACATCGCTGACGATTGAGTACTACGCGGTCACGCCGAGCGGGCATCAGTAAGATCGGTAATAGCGCCGCTCTCCACTCACCCTCCCGTTTTTTCCCTGGGCGTCATCGGACCCCCCAACTTCCACCCGGGAGGCGTGACGGAGTGGAAGAGAAGCATTGCGAGCCTGCTCGTGAGATCAGATATGGCCGATGTTTGCTCAAGTAGCCATAAGTTGCTTTTGGCTGTGAGCCAGCGGGATGATTCACCACGGAGTCGCTGAGGACGCGGAGAAGACAATGCAAAAGAACAAATAACAATCAGAACAAAACGCTCGGAGGTGGCCGCAGGTTGCGTACAGTCATTGATCAAATCCTGAGTGATCCCTCCGTGTTCTCTGTGCCTCCGTGGTGAATCCGCTCGGTGGTGAATCGGGGCAAAATCTTGTTCCGGCTTTGGCCAATCGAACGTCCGTTGTCATACTGCCTCGCATGCGATGTTTCATTGGTTTGGTTTTGCTTTTGGCTTCAGTGGCGCATGCGGCCGGTCAGGGGTTTTCGCGGAAGGAAGATGTCATCTACGGGCGGAAGTTCGGGATGGCGTTGACGATGGACGTGTTTCGGCCGACGGGGCACGCCAACGGGGCGGGGATCATTCTGGTTTGCAGCGGCGGGTGGTTCTCGTCGCATGCGATCATCGACACGCCACCGGCGATGGGGTGGATCGAGCCGCAGATTGCGCGAGGCTATACCGTTTTTGCGGTGGTGCATGGCAGCCAGCCGCGATTCACCATCACTGATGCGGTGGCGGACCTCAATCGGTCAGTGCGGTTCATTCGGTTTCACGCCAGGGAGTACGGGATCGACGGCGAGCGGATCGGCATCACCGGTGGTTCGGCCGGGGGGCATCTTTCGCTAATGCAGGGCGTGCGGCCGTCGCCGGGCGATCCGAAGAATCCTGACCCGGTCGAGCGGGTTTCTTCCCGCGTGGAGGCGGTGGCCTGTCTATTTCCGCCGACCGACTTTCTCAATTACGGCGGGCCCGGAAAGCCGGCGTGGGACACCAATTTGAAATGGCTGCTGCCGCCGTTCGATTTTCAGAGGCAGGAGAAGGACGGCCGATTTGTGCTTCTCACCGGCGATGCGAAGCTTGAGGCGGCCAGGCAGGTGTCGCCGATTGAATGGATCTCCGCGGAGACTCCGCCCACCCTGATCATCCATGGGGACGCCGACCCATTGGTCCCGATCGAACAGTCGCGGCGATTCATCGAGAAGCTGAGCCAGGCAAAGGTGCCGGCGCGCCTGGAGGTTCGTCCCGGCAAAGGCCACGGCTGGCCCGACATGACGCCGGACGTGAAATTGATTGACGACTGGTTCGACCAGTATTTGCCTGGGCCATCGCCGACGACGAAGCAGTGATCGCTAGGGTCTCTTGATGGGGGACGTTTGGAAGTGGAGCCTACGGGCCGTTTCCTCGGGGGAGAGGCCGAAGCCTCCCCGGGCCGAAGCCGGGCGGGTGCAGACGTTCCAGAACTCGGCGATATTCTGCCGGGTCGTGACAAAGGTGTGACCTGCGGCGGCTAGATGGCGCAGCGACTCGCGTATTTCGGGATTGAGCGGATCGGCGCGATGCGGAACGCGGACGAGGATGCCGGTGTCGAGCAGGTGGCGCATCGAAGATCAGTCGTGATCGTCGTAGAGGTCGGCGCGGGAAAAATCCGCCGGCAGCGGGGGCAGGTCGCCAAGGCCCTGGCTGAGTTGGTCAAACCATTGATCGAGTTGCTCAAGTGTCGGCGGTCGGTTACGGGGCGACTGGTTGAGCTTGGCCAATTCCGCATCAACGGATTGGATCCCTGCGGCCAATTCCCGGCGCTTCGCCCGAAGCTGGCTGCGCCGCCGAAGATTAGCAGCGGTTGGTCGTGGTCGGGGAGGCCGCGCCAGCTTTCCCATGTCAAGATTATACTTGAAGATGGGCACTTGGGCCAATCCGCTTGGCAAGCGGTTATTTCAACTTCGAATTTAATCCGTGCGCGTGCCGTCGTGATTCCACGATTGGCGGGCGGCAATCAAAACCGAAACATCACCCCCACATATGGCTGGGCGGCATTCAGGTCGGGGTTGTGGTTGATGCCGCGGATGGCGGCGTTCGACAGGTGGAAGTAATGGACGCCGGCGGCCAGGTCGAGGTGGTCGGCCAGGCGATAGGTGGCGCCGAGGCCGAGTTGGGCGGTGAAGTTGAAGTAGGTTCCGCCGGGCGGGACGATGTGGGTGGCTTGGGCGAGGCCGCCGGTCAGGTCGGCAAAGAGGGTGAAGCGGTCGCGCTGAAGGAAGTGGTAGCGCAGCGACAGGTCAAGGCCGACCATCGTGGCGTCGCGGGTGGATTGGCGGACATGCGAGACCGGGACGGTGAGCGTGGCCGCGAAGTTGTCGGCCAGATAGTAGCCGATGCCGGCCGAGCCGGTGGCGAGCTTCTCGTGGTCGTAGGGGTAGAACTCCCAGGCGGATGTGCCGGTGGCTTGGACGTCCCAGGTTCCTTTGGGGAATGCGGCAGGGGGGCGCGACGGGGTTATTGAATCATCGGCCGCGCGTACCGGGGCGACGGCCAGGCAAAAGAGCGCGATCGCTACGAGCCAGGAAGTGATCTGTTTCATGCGTTGGGGTGTAGCGTAGCGTTCCTCTCGGGAAAGAGAAAACGCTTGGTGAGGTGTCGATTTTCCCTCACGCCGGGGCAAAGCGGCAGTGGGAGCCGTCGCGATCATCGAATGACAATGCTGCCGCGCCGCCCCGGATTTCCCTATCGCTCTGTGTGGATTTGGAATGGCAGCTCCTCCCGATGATTCGGGTCCGCTCGGCGGAGGCGAGTACGCCCCGGTTCGACTGAGCTCACCGAAGTCCGCACTCGCAGACCCGAGGCAGACAGGAATGTCCGCCCCACCAATTAAGGAAGGGGACAGGAATGTCCCCTGCTGATGTCTTGGACAGACAAGAATGTCTATCCCACCGGAACCCACGAACACCTTGCCCCACCAAGTTTCCGGCCGCTCCTGCTAGAATCGGGGCGATGACCGAGCACGTAACGATTGTCGGCGACGGGGCGATGGCCACCGTGTGTTCGATTCTTCTCACGCAGGGCGGGCACCGCGTGACGATGTGGGGGGCGTTTGAGGAATCGATCGAGCAACTGTTGCAGGACCGCGAGCAGCGGCGGCTGCTGCCGGGGGTGAAGGTGCCGGCGTCGGTGCGGCTGACGGCCAACGACGCGGATTGCTTTCGCGATACGACGCTGATTTTGTCGGCGGTGCCGACGCAATTTATGCGATCGTCGTGGAAGCGACTGGGCCGGCACGTGCCGCCCAAGGTGCCGATCGTTTCGGTGGCCAAGGGGATCGAGACCGGCACGCTGTTGCGCCCGACGCAAGTCATCAAGGACGCGCTCAGCGGTCCGATCGTTTCGGATCGTTCGCTGGCGGCGCTGTCCGGGCCCAATATCGCCGGGGAACTGGCGCGATATCTTCCCGCGACCGCGGTCGTGGCTTCCGAAGACGCGGAGCTGGCGACGCGCGTGCAGTCGGCAATGTCCACGCAGTGGTTCCGGGTCTATACCAACTCCGACGTGATCGGCGTCGAACTGGCGGGGGCGACGAAGAACATCGTCGCGATTGCCGCGGGAATCATTGACGGATTGGGCGCGGGGAACAACGCCAAGGCGGCGCTGGTCACCCGCGGTCTGGTTGAGATCACGCGCCTGGGCGTCGCGATGGGCGCGCGGGCCGAGACGTTTATCGGCCTGGCGGGCTTGGGCGACCTGATCACCACCTGCGTCAGCCCCGAGGGGCGCAACCGCACCGTGGGCGAGCGCGTCGGAAAGGGCCAGAAGCTGGAGGAGATTCTCGCCGGGATGGACAGCGTCGCCGAGGGCGTGCCGACGACGCGGGCGGTCATGGAATTGGCTCGTCGGTGCAAGGTGGAGATGCCAATCACCGAGGCGGTGCATGCGGTGCTGTTTGAGGGGAAGGATGTTTTAAATGCGCTCAGTGATTTGATGACGCGAGAGCCCAAGCCGGAGCAGGCGTGAGCAGGGCGATGGGCTGTCGTTTTGAATGGGAGGGCGAGGCTCCCGCCGAGCCGCGATTTTCGAGTGAGCTTCGGCTCGGCAGGAGCCTCGCCCTCCCGGAATGCGGACACTCGCGATCAACTTGCGATGTGCCAGGTACATTCCTCCCGTGCGGCATGGTAGAATTGAAGCAACACAAGCAGCTTTCCTGATTAGTTCGGGGTGGAGTACCCATGAGCACACTTCTCAGTCAGCCGGCAGGGATCACGCCCGAGGACCTGCTGCGCATGCCGGATGCCGTCTCGTATGAACTGGTGGATGGCAAACTCGTGGAGCGTCACGTGAGCATGGAATCGAGCCGTGTGGCGTTACGTATTGGGCGTATTTTAGGGAACGAAGCGGAGCGGACGGGTGAGTGCACCGTTTATCCCCCTGACTTGGGATACCAGTGTTTTCCGGACGACCCAAGGAAGGTGCGCAAACCGGACGTGTCGGCCATTCGCAAAGAAAAATTGGCTGCGCTTGGCGTTGGCGACCGAGGATACTCTCCGATCCCGGCGGATCTGGCGATCGAGGTTGTGTCGCCCAATGACCTGTACAACGAAGTCTTCGACAAGGTGCAGGAGTATCTTGCCGCCGGTTTTGGCGTCGTGTGGGTCGTGGCGCCGGCGCTGAAGATCGTGACCGTTTACCGCCAGGACGAGACGATAGCACTTCTCCACGCAAATCAGGCGATCACCGCCGAGCCGGCGTTCGCAACGCTGCGATTGCAGGTGGCGGACTTCTTCGCCGAGTAGGTCCTACTGCGTTGTCGCCCGCTCTCGCGGTCGTGTTACAAGTTCCAGCGCTCAAATTCGATAGGAGGTCGTTGCCCGGATCGCGGGATTGCTGGCGGGCTCCGCCGGCGGCCTCCTGCTGATCCCGGCGTGAACATCCGCCGACTCCGTCGCGTAGGTCTGTTGGAAGGTTTGCACACGTCTGTCGGATCGGAGTTGAGCCATGATGTCTTGCCGGGATGTTGCCGCGCGCCTCGCGCCGTTTTTGCAGGGCGAGCTGTCGTTTCCCGACCGCTTGTCGTTTCACCAGCACTTGGCCGGCTGCCCCGCATGCAGCCGGGCCGTGGAGATGGGGCGGGATGCGCTGGACGTGAGCAAGAACGCTTGCGCCGCCGAGCGCGATCCGCGGGCCGAGGAGGTTCCGGCACAACTAGTCCGAGCGATTTGGTCGGCGTGCTATTGCGGGGGATGAAACCTGCCTGCCGCTTTTGAATTATTTCACTGGCGAACTCCAGGCTTTGAGCGCCACGAGACGGCCGCCTCCAATGGCAGAGAGGACGCCATCGCAGACCGATGTGCTCACCCATAACGTTGAGTCGTGAACGCGACAAGGCCGATCAGGCTGCGGATCTGACGGAAGTTCGGCACGGTTCCTCCGGTTTCCAGTTGACTGCGAAACCCAATCAATGTTCAAGCACCGCCACCACCGGCCGGTGCCCCGATCCGATCGGCGGGCCGACCCAGCAGGCGGCGCAGCGCCAGGTTGGGTTGCAGAGAATGTGGTCGATCCGCAGCCAGGTGTGGTGGTTGGAGTAGGTGGTGCCGAAGCCGAAGCCGGCGGTGTTGAAGGCGTCGTCGAAATTGTGCCAGGCCTCGCCAAAGAGAGGGCTGTCGTCGGGGGTGTTGAAGTCGCCGGCGATGACGAAGGGGCCGCCGATCTGTTGCGCCCGCGCCGCGATCATCAACGATTCGAACGTCCGCCGGGCGCTGTCGGCATCGAGCGCATCGGATGCGCCGTCCTTCCGCTCCTCGATCGCGTCGAGTTGCTGATGCGGCGATGCCAGGTGCAGATTGATGAGGTGGATCGGCCCGCCGGGCAATTCCAGTGTATAGCAGATCGCGTCGCCCAGCGGCCAGCCGTGGCTGGCGTACGCCAGCGCCGAACCATCGCGCGGGAGCATGTTCTCCATGCGATGCAGTGGGTATCGGCTGGCGATAAACGTGCCGTCGTAGCGGTCAGAATACCATTGCTCGGCTCGCACGATCGAGGGCTCGCGCGCGGCGGTGTAATCCTGTAGCAGGATGACATCCGGCCTCGATTCACCCACCAACTCCTCCAGCAGCGTCGGCTTGGCACTGCGGCCATGAAGATTGCAGGTGAAGACGCGGAGCGTCTCGTGCGGCGTGCCCGCCGGCAGCGCCCGCCGCCAGGGGATGCGAAATCCCATGACGGAAAATAGCACTGTTGCCGCCGCCAGCGCTACTGGGAACGCCAACCGCCGGTGATACAGGACAGCCATCGGCAAAAGAACAATCGCCGGCAACGCCCACACCCAGCGAGGCGAGAAGAGCAGGAGGGTGGCGACCCACCACTGCTCCCCCATCAGCCGCATCACGACCAGCACCGCTATGATCAGCAGCACATAGAGGGCGCACATCGCGGTCGTCAGCGGCGCGCGCCGCCGGGAGGGACGGGGCGCGGGCCGCGTGGGTCCGGTGTCGGCAAATGGCTCGTCCGATATTGGCATCGCAACTGCGGGGATTGTGGCCTCGTGACGAAAGGTGTCAATCGCCTGCAGGTGTAGGAGGAGCGCCCAGAACGGTGCCCTTTCCCCCTCCGCCGCTTGCGGCTTCGCGAACGAAGGGACGTGCCGCGACGGGAAACAAGTACCCCGCGATTTCAAGATTCATCGTCCGCGAAGCCGCAAGCGGCGGACGGAGGGGCGACTCATTGCAACGAATCAAGTACCTTTCAAGTACCTTGGAAGTCACGCCTGCTCGAAATGCCCAGCTCGACGGATTTCTCCAAGAAGGCCCGGCGCCTTCTACCGATGCGAGACTTTGGACGGTATACTACTTGCGAACCCGCCGTGGAACCGGCCCGCCAACGAAGGATTTTTGACTTCGGAAAGGCGCGTGATGTTCTTGTCGTATAGTCGGGTGTTCGATCGCATTTTTGTTTTGGCCGGCGTCGGCTTTCTGCTCGCCGCCGGTCCCGCAACGACGGGCCCGGCGACCACTCATCCCACAACCGAGCCGTCTGCCACTGCACCTTGGCATTCGGACTCCTCCGCCACCGAGATCGGCCCCCTCCTGGCGAAATTGACCGATCCCCGCTGGCAGGTACGAAATCGCGCCGTCGAGCGGCTGGTGGAATTGGGCGCGGCTGCCGAGCAACCCCTCGTTGAGGCACGCGCCGCCGCCAAAACGGTGGACGCGCGGACGCGGCTGGAATTGGTCCTCGGCCGCATTCACGAATCGCGCCGCTCGGGCGCGACCTACGTCTCACTTCATCTCAACCATGCTCCCACCCGCGATGCACTGGCCGTGCTGGCGAGCGAGGCGGGGGTCAAGTTTGATTCATCGGCCGCCGCGCCGGGGGGCGCGATCGTGCTCGAGGCGGATCACAAACCATTCTGGGCGGTCTTCCGGGAACTGTGCGCGCAGGCCAAGCTGGAAGTGGGCGCAATCGATCCCGCCGGCACGCTGACGCTGCGCAGCGGCGACGACGATTGGGGCCGCCGGCCGGCGGTGATCGAAGGGCCCTACATGTTGATCGCCCGCCGCATCGAGTTGACGCGCACCCTCGATCTGGCCAATCCCAAGGAACTGGCAAACGCGTACAACATGGTCCTGCTGGCCTATGCCGAGCCCAAGCTGCGGCCGATCTATTGGTCGATCACCGGCATCGACCAGTGCGTCACCGATACCGGCCACGCGCTGGAGATGCCGACCGACGGCTTCGAGCCGGGCGATCTCAACGCCGACAGCGAAACCCACCTCAGTTTCACCGGCCCGGCCGACGTCGGGACCAAACTGGCCAAGCTTCGCATCAACGCCCGGTTCGTGTTGAGCGATAAATCGCAGCGGATCGATCTGGCCAGCATGCTCAAGGTGAAGAACGAGACGCACACCGTGGGCGGGTGGCGAATTCTGATCAAAGGCGTGACCCGCAACGACGACGATCGATACTCTGCCGCCCTGACGGTTTATCGCGACAATCACACCCCTGAGGAATGGTCCGAGCGAACCGGCTTGCTCGACCGCGCTCAGCCCCGGCTGGTGGACGCGGCGGGCAAGGTCATGGAATCGGGCGGAACCTCGCTCAACCAGGGCCCGGATGAATGGAACTGGACCGACGAATGCACACCGGCAACGCCGGATGCGAAGCCTTCGAAGTTGCTCTGGGATTTCCCGCTGGAGACGCGACATGCGGATGTGAGATTTGAGTTTAAGGATCTGCCGCTTCCGTAGGGATTTCTTCTCGTAAGTTCGCGATTCGGGTTGTCGACGTCGAGGTGGACCTTCGGTCCGACCGCTAAGCGGATAAGGTTTCGGTTGCATGGTGCTGTGCGTTTCTTGCAGACACGATGAGACGCAACCCATGCCTGGGGCGCATGGTGATTCCGGGCCAAAGCTCCAGCGGATGCGCCGGATCCGGCGCGAAGCGGAAGCGCTGGCAGATGGCCGCGAGCCCGAGAACTGCCTCGGCGGTCGCGAAGGTCTGCCCGATGCAGTAGCGCGGGCCGGCGCCGAACGGGAAATAAACAAACCGCGGAAGCGATCGTTCGAATTCGGGCGTCCAGCGATCCGGGTCGAACGTCCAGGGGTCGCGGAAATACCGCGCGTCGTGGTGCATCACCCATTGGCTCATGAACAGGTTCGTGCCTTTGGGCACCTGAACGCCGCCCACGGTGCAATCGACGATCGCCTCGCGACCCAGGAAATCGGCCGGGGGGTAGACGCGCATGGACTCGGTGACGACATTCCGCGTGTAAGGCAGCCGCTCGATGTCGGCATGCGTCGGTGGCCTGCCGCCGAGCACCGCATCCAGTTCGGCCCCGAGCTTTTCCTGCGCGGCTGGATTCTCCGCCAGCAGGTGAAGCGAATAGGTCAGCGCCAGCGCCGTCGTCTCATGGCCGGCAAGGAATAGCGTCCGCACCTCGTCGAGCAGTTGGGCGTTGGTGAACGCCGATCCGTTCTCGTCCTGTGCGGCCAGAAGGGATGAGAGCAAATCGTCCCCACCTCCGTCTTCGGCGTCTCGCTTGCGGCCGACAATCTGGCCCACGATTCCGTCCAGCGCCCGCGTGGCCCGGCGAAACCGCCGGTTCTCCCTCGTCGGCAGCCACGACGGCACCGGAAGCGACCGCTTCCACCGCGCCGCCAGCGACTCCATCGCGTCATTCAGTGCCAAGCCGACCACTTGCGGGTCCGGCCCGGCCTCCGCGCCGAACAGAGTCACGCAGGCGATTTCCATCGTCAGCCGTGAGAGATCCTCGTGAACGTCGCGCACCTCTCCCGTTTGCCAATTATCGAGCATCGCAAGGGTGAGGTTGACCATCGCGCGGGAATAGGATGCGATGCGCCCTCCCTGAAACGCCGGCGCCGAAAGCTTCCGCTGCCGGCGCCAGTGGTCGCCCTCGGCAGTCACCAATCCATCCCCCAGCAGCGGCTTATACAGCCGCAGGCCGAAGTGCTTGATGAAGTTCTTCGACTGCGTGACCAGCACGTCCTCGATCAGGTCCGGCCGGCTGAGCAGCAGGATGCGGAATTTCATCAATCGAAGTGGAACGATGTCGCCATATTCCTTGGCACAGCGCACGAAGAAGCCAAGCCGGTCGGCCCGGAACTCGGACAAGTGGCCGGTGATCCAGCGGGGTTTGGGGCCGCGAAGTGAAGCAGGAGCAGTGGGCATTGCGCGTTCCGTAGGGGCGAACCTTGTGTTCGCCCTGCCTTGTGTTCGCCCTGTCGTCGACGCCAGCAAATGTTTATGCAGCGTTACCCGGCCGAGGATATGTGAAATGAAAGCGCGTCGCGAATGTGAAGGTCCCAGTAGTCCCAGTCGTGTGCCCCGGGGAATTCGCGATAAGCATGCGGGATCTTCAACTGTTCCAACTCGGCATGAAACATCCGATTGGCGTCGAGGAGAAAATCCTCGGCGCCGCAGTCGATGAGCATTCGAGGCAGGATGCCTGCGACCTGGGCCGATCGCGCCAGCGCGAGCAGGTCGTGGGATGAACCCTGCGGCCGGGCGCCGAACACGTCGATCATTTCATCGGCAAACGCCCGGCGGTCCTCTCGATGATCCTTCAAGCTCCAATCGTGTGAACCGTGAAACAGTGCCCCCGAATGACTGTTGACGCTGGAGAAAATATTGGGGTATCGAAGTGCCGTGCGCAGCGCCCCGTAGCCGCCCATCGACAGCCCGCCGATGTGCCGCGCGTCGCGATCGCGTCGTGCCGGGAAATTCCGCTCGGCGAACGCGATGACTTCTTCGCCGATGTAGCGGCCGAACGCCGGCCCATGCTCATTATCCGTATACCACCCGCGCAGCCCGTCCGGCATGACAACAATCAGCGGCAACTCCCTCACATACCACTCGATCCGCGTTCGGCGCGCCCAGGTGGTGTGATCGTCCGAGAGCCCGTGCAACAAATAAAGCGTGTCAAACGGCCCCTGGCCGGTCTCGGGGAGAATGACCGTCATCCCCAGCTTCTTCTTCAGGACGAGACTGTGCCAGTGGACTTCGCAGAGGGCCATGCGCGCCTTGGTGGTCGATCGGTGAGGGGGTTCGATTGAAGGGGAAAGTTTAGGGAGTGTCGGAATGAGTTCGAATTAGCTGATCCAAAGCCGAAGCATCGTGGATGCTCCCGTCACTCCGGAAAACCTCGGCCTCGACGGACCCGTCGTCAAGGAATTCCACCTCCCATCGTTCGCCGGGAACTGCAACTTCGACCATGATCGCGTCTTGCCGATGTTGATCGAGGCGGTAGTGGATCTTGCCCTTGCGGAGGTCGTTCAGGAAGGTGAGGAGCCGGGTGTTCTGGGTAATCATCGGTCGAACCTTTGATCGGTAAGAAGCTTTCGCACCGTTTTGTAGCCGGCAAGGTTCTTACGCGCGCCTTCGTCGATTTCCTCCCACGTCATTGCTTCGAACTCGGACCAAGAAAGCGAGCCAGCCGGCAGAGGGGCCGCCCGGATGCTCGCCTTCTTGGATCGAAGAATCTCCGATATCCGGAGCCCGTCGTGTTTATGCGGCATCACGCCAGCGTTCCCAGTTCCATCTCATGCAATCCCTTGCCCGACGGCACCATGGGATAGACGTGCTCGTTGGGTTCGACGGCGAAATCCACCACGATGGGGCCGTCGTGGGCGAGCATGGCTTCGACGGTCTTGGGGACGTCTTCCTTGCGGTCGCAGCGGATGCCGCGGATGCCGCAGGCTTCGGCCAGGGCGGCGAAGTTGGGGTTCTTCATCTTGGCGTAGGCGTAGCGGTGGTCGTAGAACAGGTCCTGCCACTGCTTGATCATGCCCTGGAAATCGTTGTTGAGGATCGCCACCTTCACGGGGATGTTGTACTCGGCGATGGTGGGGAGCTCGAAGAGGGTCATGCAGAAGCTGGCGTCGCCGTCGATGTCGATGACCGTCTTGCCGGGGGCGCCCAGCGCTGCGCCCATGGCCGAGGGCAGGCCATAGCCCATCGTGCCCAGGCCGCCGCTGGTGATCATCTGGCGGGGGAAGCGCCAGCGATAGAACTGGGCGGCCCACATCTGGTGCTGGCCCACGCCGGTGGTGATGATCGCGTCGCCCTTGGTCTGGCGGTGCAGTTCCTCGATCACGTACTGCGGCTTGGCGGTGGGGGAGTCGTCGAAATACTTGAAGGGGTATCGTTTCTTCCAAACGCTGATTTGGCTGAACCATTCCTTGCGGTCGCGGTGCTCCATGTGCGGCAGCATCAGCTCCAGGCTGACGCGGGCGTCGCCCATCACCGTGCAATCGACGTCGACGGTCTTGCCAATGGAGGACGGGTCGATGTCGATGTGGATGATCTTGGCGTTGGGGGCGAAGTTGGCCAGGTTGCCGGTCACGCGATCATCGAAGCGCGCACCGACGGCAATCAGCACGTCGCACTCCTGCACGGCGTAGTTCGCGAACGCGCTTCCGTGCATGCCGAGCATGTAGAGCGCCTTGGGATCGTGTTCGTCGAAGGCGCCCAGGCCCAGCAGGGTGGTGGTGACGGGAATATTGCCCTTGTCGGCCACTTTGCGGACGATCGGCCCGGCGTTGCTGATGATCGCGCCGCCGCCGACGTACATGACGGGTTTTTCGGCGCG
>Ga0182024_10001481_pt1 | contig 60402 bp, 55 predicted proteins | sample P32metaG_FD_120480 | JGI IMG/M metagenome (GOLD analysis project Ga0182024, IMG submission 120480) | Permafrost microbial communities from Stordalen Mire, Sweden - P3-2 metaG (Illumina Assembly) | ecosystem: Environmental > Terrestrial > Soil > Wetlands > Permafrost | place: Sweden: Stordalen...
ACCCCCCCCCACCCAACCCCGGCCCCCCCCCACCATCCTTTTCTTTACGGAAAGGAGCCGCAGTAAAATCTTTTCTCGTCTTTCCAAAAAAAAAAAAAAAAAAAAAAAAACCAAGACTCCGAATCCGGGCCACCCGCCTTTGAAAAAGTTCATAACTACCTTTCCCGTGGTTTTTGGGGCGCTTATCGGGACTACGTTGGTCGGCGCAATCTTGGCGATGGAGATACGGCTTCCAGGAATTTCACATGCTTGGGACACACACATCGAGCTCGTTCGATCAATTTGGTGTACTCAAACTCTATTCGGTCTTTGCATTTATCACCTATGGACCTGGAGACATGTCCGAGGCTTTTGGCAGATTCTTTTGAGTTTCTTTGCCATTCATATTCTGGGTATTTTTCTCTTTTCGATTAAAGTTCATCCTCTACGTCTGCAGGAGTGGGTCGGACTACTGGTATTCGAGGCGCTTTTCATCGCATATCCTTTGCGATGGGCGCTGCAGGCTACTGATCGACAGAGGTAGGTAGGCTCCGTCGGCCAACGAGAACGCAAAAGGGCGAGTGGCCCGGATAGTTCCTCCGACTCTGATAAGCTCCCGTCGATCAAACGAGAAGCTCTCTCCTCTGCACAAATCAAAATAACGCGGAGGTCGCTGCCGCGAGCTATTCGCCCGCGATGGCTGGTTGCCGCCCTGGCGCGCTACCCGCCCGCCCCCGACGGCTCTGGGGGTTATTTGGGTTGCTCCATTACCTTCCTGCCGTAGTGGGTCCGCCACGTTTTGACGGTGCCGAATGCTACCCCTAGCGTCTCCGCCGCGCGCTCCACGGTAGCGCCAGCCGCGAACAGTTCGAAGGCCTCCGCCTTCTTATCTCGTCTGGGCAGGTGCTCCCAGCGGACCCCGTCGCCGGGGCAGAAGGATACGGTCTGTTTGCCGCCACACAGACATTTAATGGAGTGGGTACGGTGCAGCTTGATCTCCGCCGCCCTCTCACTCAACCCGGCGCGGGCCTTATCGAAGGTCATGACCGCATGGAGATGTCCCGGCTCCGGCTCGTCCGGCTCCTCCAGCTTGATCGAAACGTCCAACATATCCTCTGACTTGGAGTGGGAGCGGGACAGACCGGCCTTGCCCGCGTGATGGAAGAAGAACACCGTCAACCCACGGGAGCGGAGCGACGTGAGCCATGACTGGATTTTAATCCACACCTCTTCATCGTTCGCCGCGATATTGAACAAGGTGGAAATATTATCGAGCATGAGCACCTTGACGTTCACACCCTGCTTCTGTAGTTCCATCAACGCAGATTCAACGCGTTCCATACCATCCTCGCTCGCAAGCGATACGAAGTGATGACCCGGCTGCTTATCGACGGACGCTAGATGAGCGCGACCGTTCGTAGTCCCTACAATGCTACGCCAGCGCTCCTGCATCTGACTGTCGGGCAACTCGCCCTCTACATAAAGAACGTGCACAGGTTCCACCGCCCGGAAGTTTAAGAAGTAACCGCCCGTCGCCATCGCACGCACGAAGCCCAGACCAAGACATGTCTTACCGACTCCGCGCCACGCGAATACCTGGTTGATGGACTGCTCGAAGATGACCGGCTCGCCCCCCGTAATCGTGGAGACTAGAACCACACGCGGCGGAATTTTCTCAGATAAAAACTGGTCGCCGTCCACAATGACAAGCGGTCTTTCCGAGGTGGTCGCTTCCGGCACGGTCGCGGTCTGGGTCATCTTGATAGCGTACCGAGCGTCGATCTCCTCGCCGGTCTCGAACTCCGCAGCCCACTTCACTGCGTAGCCACGGACTTGTTCCATGTTTGCAGTCCACGGCGTAACACCGTCGCGATCTACTGCATTCTCGCAGTGACCAGCCAGTAGCTTGTATAACATCTCCGGGTCGTTCACGTTCTTGGAACGTACGTAGTAGCCTGCGAGTGATAATAGGTCGTTGTAGGCATTTCCGTGAGTAACCACGACATCGTTCACCCAGTTGTCCGACTTAGATTCACACTTCGATTCGGGAATCGTTACACGGAAGTCGCCACGGGTGTAGCGGATATTAGATTGCGAGACAATACGGGCCACAGGCACAGAGTCGTACTTCCGGTTTGCAAATCCGGGTACGCGCATCACACGGGCAATCTCGGCAACCGCTGAGTCTGTGTTGAACTGTGCGGCCATCGCCTGCATCAGTGGTTTGGCCTCGTCTTTCGAGATGTTATCCACCAGCCAGATACCTTGGAATTTGCCTGTGCTGGATTCTACGATGATGGACGGAGGTGGAACCGAAGCGCTAGATTTGATGGCATCCATTGTCACCGCGCCGTTGTAGTCTACGTCGGCCTGCACCGCGCGAACCACTACGACGTTCTCTTGCGTACGGCCTGTCTTCTGGCCGATCAACACAGATGGGAACGTGTTCATTGCGAGGTAGATGCTGGCCACCTTGTTGTTACGTTCCAGTTCGTGGAAGTACTCGCGGGTTATCGCCTTCTCAAAGGAAACGAAGTCGTTCTCGATCTTCTCTTTGCCTTTATCCTTGTTGTGCGCGATGCCTACGAAACACAGCGTATCGCCGGGACGGCCAATCGCGGAGACGTAGTTGTAGAAGTCGATGTACTGATCGCTGTCGTCGATGTGCGGCACTTCAATTGAAGTGATAACAACCGCAGCGACCGGCGCATGCGGCTCGGCCACTGCTACCGGCGCACTCAAATAGGCCCTAGCTTCGTCGTTCCAGTTTTTATAAGGATTATTCAAGAGCACTGCCAGTGGAACACTGGGGTTGTTCGCGACAGCTTCTTTCGCGTGATCGAGGCTGTGTAAGGTATTCATGACTGTACCTCGACCGCATTGACCACGATAGGCACAGGCACAATATTCACGGCCTGATCTGGGTATCCTACTCTATGTGACGGAGCAAAATCGAAGGTCACCTTCATACCGACTTTCGGAGCTATGTCACTCTTCCAAGCGCTAACGTGAAAGTACACGTGGGTTTTAAAATCCAACAACAGCCAGCCATACCCTTTCATTTCTGTAAATTTTTGTACGCGTGCGAGCATAATTTTTTATCCTTAGGCGTTAGCCCTATTCAATTTTCACTTCACCTACCCTTCTGCGCATTCGACACAGTGGTCTTTCGCGCCCTGCAACTACCAACTACTAGAACAATTACAGCCCTGCTTCGAGAGCCTGACTACGTACCATCAAAAAGTCGCGTGAATCGAACCACGGCTTCTCGCTGAGATGTCCCAACCAGTGCTTCAACCCGGCATCATTTCGGACATCATCTACAAGAACCCAGTACGCGGTCCCGGTAACTGAGTCCCCGCGATAACCGATTTGGGGGTTCGTGTAATCCAAGGACGCTGGTTTGCTGCGGCTAATTTTCCAACCCATGTTGTTCTCCCTCGGCTTTCGCCGCTGCGCGTATTTTTCTGATTCGCTCTTCCACCGACACTGTCACCGCCGCTGCCTTGCGCCTTACTTTCTTTATGTGGTGTATTGAGCCGTCACCAAATTTGTAAGTGATTACGCGGCCCGTGTCTGTTTGAGGTACGCTGTCTTCAGGTATCGTGTCCCACACTTGGTCGCAGGTGCAGCAACGCCAACTCATGAGTTATCCCTCGGTCTACCCCAACCATCCGTCAAAGTGTCGCTGGTGGAGTTCACGAATTCGCGTGCGGATTTACGACCGGCCAAACATTGTGAACATCGAAAGGCCAGTTGTTTCTCTTCGTAGGAGTCAGCCACGTGCGTCGGTATTAGTCTCGATGTCCCGCAGGTGCAAGTCACCCGAGTCCAGAATTTGTCGGGTGGCTGTGGGTCGACTGGCCCATCGAGGGCGGCCAGTCGCGCTACTGTGGCGGCGCAGGACTCCTCACCCAATTTTTGAGCGCAGGGAATACAACAAAACCGGCCAACGTCGCGCTGGGCCGGATTCAGCTTCGCGGGAGCCTCGGCCCCACACAAACAATTAGACGAGTAGAATCCAGGCTGCACGTCATATCCCGCAGACTGCTCTTCGCGTTCGGCGTCCTCGTGGAATCTTTGTTGGGCCTTCCGGCTCTTCCATTTCAGTCTTTGTTCCGCCCGTGTCGCGTCCCGAACAGAGTCGGGATGTGCAGTCAAAAGGCTCTCTACTTGCGCTGGTGACAGAATCCCTTCTTTTTCTTCCTTCATTGTGTTACTCCCTTTTGCTGCTTCAAAATTTTTAGAGCCGTTGAGGATGCCTCGACAACGGCCCAACATCGCCCGCGCCACTCATGGAAGCGCAGACAATGAAACTGTTAAAATGGCTCCGCTTCGAACTGCTTGCGCTTCTCTTCCGCGAGTCTCTCAGCGCCTGCGTCACTCCAAGTCCCGCCGCCATCGCGCGAGTCGTGTTTACCGCTGTGCCCAGAAAGTTTCGAGCACGACCAATCTGGGCCGCCCTTCAAGTTCGGCAAAACTGAATTACATAACTTTTGCACTTCTTTCATCACATACATCCTTCGCTAAAAACTTTATCGTCGACTTCTGCGAGGATTGTCCTTGCGCCAACGAACTCGATGCGGAACAGCTATTGGAACTGCGAAGGTCAGTTACTTAATCCGTCTCAGGCCCGTAGGCGTCTTCAGATTCTCGTCTCAGCCTCTCTGCGTGCGGGCCAACACCACATCGTCCTGACCCCCGCCCCTCTGAGTGCTCTTCACCGTCGCGTGCGTCACACCCTTCGCATACTTCAACTTCTTTTATACGTCGCAGCAGTAACGCGTACACTTGAGAGAAAAACATGGTCAGAGTCGCGATCTGACTTTGAGAACGTCGGCGAGTGCCGCGCGAGCGCCAGCAATCGTCGAACGGTTGTGCCGTCCCCGCGCTTCTTTCATAGCATCCTGACCCGCTTGGGTGGCCGAATACGAAACGCCCCTGTTTGGATTTCCGACAAGGAACGAATTTATGGCGCTCGCAATCTCGGCGTTAACGCTCGCGAGTTCTTTTGCAAGGGCCGCCTTCTTTGCGATCTCGGCGTTCTTTGCATTGATAGTCTGGACGCTCTCTACGGTCCCGGTCTTCTTACTCTCAAGGTAGTCTCGGTGCATGCGCTCTTCCGACTTTTTGTCAGCGATTGCTTCGAGTTCCGCCTGAGTGGGTTCGGTCGGCAGTGCAGCAAGGCTGAGTTGCCCCGCCGCTGCAAGTTCCTGGCAGGCTTCGTTCAAGCCGGAGATGGTGAGCATGCCGTGCACTTGTATACACCGCCCCAGAACCAGTTCGGCGTTCTTCGCGCCGTCTGCCCCGTCCTTAACCAAGTTAGGCGGGCAGAAATTGCGGAGCCATTCGTCTGCGACGAGTATTAACCCGTCGTCGGATTGGTAAATCTTCTTATTCGTTGTAATTTTGATCGACATATCGTTCTCCTGACCGCGTACGGTCTTATTCCTTACCTGCTAGACGATTGTTAATTTGCTCGCTGCCGTAAATTTTTAGATACTTTTTTAATTCCCAAGCGTCCAACTTTTGCAGGTATTGACTATCAAGTGGAACAGCCACCACAGTGCCCTGCTTCACGACCGACTTTGCCAACTGGGGGAAACCTACGTATGATGGTCGTGCGGCTTTGACCATCGCCACTAGCTCTCCGACTGGTTTCTGCATCAGCGCGGCCTTCCGCTGTGCTGGCGTTGGAATCTTCCGAAGCGCAAGCCGGGTTCGAAGGTTGTTCAGAGTGAAGTCGAAGTTGGCGGGGACCAACTCTTCTCCCGCGAAGTCCAGATACTCTTCAAATATCCTCTGGTTCGCCTCTACTGGTGCGACCTCCTCGTGCTGGCTCAGCCAAAGTCGGTAGGTACTTAAATTGGCCTCGTACTGCACCGCGTTTTTAACGGCTAACTGGTCTTTCTCAAACTGGCTACTCATTGTTGTGTCTCCCTATGCCGCTATGCGGCGCGTACTCATTCCCTATGACTTCCTCCAAACAGCAGCGACATCGATGCCTTAATTTGTTCCGTAGTAAGATCGTGCCGGTCTATGGCTGCCAGCAGACGGCGCACCCGGTCGGCGTTGTTGAGAGCCAAAGGAATTGGCTCCAGTGCCTCTTTCAAGTCCCACAACCGCGCCGTGAGCACCTTCAACAGGTGACCGTCTTCCGCAGACAGCGCGCGGGTACCACTAAAGGCCAACGACAGTCGTGACTGCGGAATCCCCGACAGCGCAGCGATAAAGCTGGTGGATGTTTCGAGTAAGCTGATGCGATCACGCACGATGGCTTCGTCGGAGAATTGTGGTAAGGCTGTGTTCATCGTTTACTCCAAATAAATTTTCTGTATCGCGTCAAGACAACGAAAAATTGCGCACAACTGGAATGTGCGATTAATTTTTCAGGGGAGTCCTCGCCAGAGGAATCTGTCCTTGTTCGCCATAAAAAGAGAAGGCGTCAGCGACTTTGGGGTCGTCAACGCCGTTCAAGGAAGCCTTTCGGCTGTTGCCGGTGGCGAGTCCAGCAAACTTTGTAAAATCGAAAAATAAAAGCGCGACCGTTAAGCCGCGCTTCGGTGGATGTCATCTAACCTGCTGAGAACGGGCGGGGTCTTGTTCCCCTTCATTACTAAGACGCCCGAACCGGGAGATTTTGCTTCCGCAGCCAGTTTTAGCTGGTTTTTGATGCGCGCCAGACTATTGCTGACCCACTTCGCGTCCCGGTTATAGACATCCCCGATCTCGCGGGGACTATAACCAGAAAGGAAATAGTGCATGATGTCCCGGTCGCCGTCGCTCAGTTCGTCAATCAGGCGGTCAAGCTGTGCCAAGCGCGGCGTGGCCGACCGAGGCGGTTCGCCCGACGGGAGTTGCTCGTTATATGAATCGCAGCGACCTTCACCTGAGTTGGGGTCTGATGGCTCGCTGTGGGAGCATTTGCCGACGCCATTGTTGGTTCGGGCATCCTGGTCGTCGTAATCCTTCCACTCAGACCAATCGGACTCGCGCCGATTGGCGTCCTCACGAGATTTATCCTTTCTCGTATTCTGGGCGATGCGAAAAACCCAGGTAGCAAACTTGCAATCACCTTTAAATTCGGGAAGTTTGCGCCACACCTTGGTCATCGCTTCCGAACTGATCTCCGTCGCGGGATACTGCACCGTTACACTCTGGTGTAGGTAAGAGCGACCCCTGCCAACTGTAACGCGGCGTGCATAAATCTCGACTTCCGCTAGCAGCGCGCTCAAATTATTTTCTGTGGGCGAGGCGACGTATTCTGCATGCAGGCGATTCAAACGCCCGCGCTCGGGACCACGAACGGCGGTATTGGGGCCGTCTAACGCAGTCCCGCCGCGCGGTTCCTTTGGAATCTCTTTATCCACTTCGTTGAAAATGGCATCAACCTCCATAGCAAACGGAGTGACTGTGCCATCAACAAAGTCCGAATCCACGCCGTCTTTAACTGACATCGGCGCAGGCTGGAGTTTCGCTGGAAATAATTTGGGAGTCGCCCAAGTCAACGGGCGCTATAGTGGTGTTCATAAATCATCCCTCGTGGCGGCGGTCGTCAAACCGTGGTTCCGTCACTATTTAGTTTTTACGGATTAAAACGACACAGGTGGCACGGCAAACTTCGCTGCCCCACACCATCAAGTGATGGCGGTGTCGGTATGAACGGAGACGAAGATGGGCCTTCTCCCCTACTCTAGTATTACCAAATTTGGACGTAAATGTCAAGCGAAATCGCTAAGTCCTTTGTTTGCTATAACTACCGTTACATGAAATCGGTGTTTGGTGGGCAGCCGCTCCCATTACTAAGACGCCGCAAACGGACGAATTTGCTAAAACGCCCGCCTAGCAAAAGCGCGAGGTTGCGGCGTCTTAGTAATGAAGGGCACCAAAGCCCCCGCCGCGTCAACGGCGTCAGATCATCCTCGGCCCGATCATCGGCCCCAAAGCCAACGGTCGGGCCAAAATTTTTACTCCGTTGTGAGTAGCATCACTCCCAAGGAAAACTATTTATGAAAACTTTTGTCGCGGAAGTAGGTCGTCGTCTAGATAACCTGCGCGCCTCTCAAAACTTCCTCGCTGGCTACATCGGCATCTCGTCGGGGCGAATGTCGATGTGCTTGAATGGCGACCGTCCGCTGGACAGCGAACTCATGGGAAGGATGCGCGCGGCGTTGACTGAATTGGAAGAGCTATCGCAAATGTTCAAACCTCTGTCTTTGGACTTCCGCGACGCAGCGGCAGTGAAGAGCGTAATCCACGGACCTATGAACCTTCCCAAGTTGTTCGCCGTGATCGGTAACGCTCAATCGCTGAAACTAAGCGCATCGGAGTTGACCGCCGTGAACGCGATAGCTGCGGTTGGCGATCAACTGGAAGAGGACATCGAGAAGATTCAATCCGATTCGCAGGCTCTATTCACCGCGTGGTTAAACGAAACTTCGGTCGAGGCATCGCAGTGATATTGTCCGACGCTGAACGGGACCGACGCAGAGCGCAGATGGCTCGTATACAGAAAATTGGTGCACCGCTGGGCGGTCGTATCAGAGGCCCCATCCAGGGAGCCGCCAACATCGCGAGCGGATTGATTGCAGCGCTTGGCCGCGAAAGTCGAGATAGTGGGCGTCTTGCCGCAATTACGACAACCGAGACCCGCTCAAAGGGCGGGCGTCGGGGAATCGAAAATGGGCATCTGGCGCGTATGCGGGCGCTACCGCAATCCGAAATTGGACAACGACGAGGGCGACATACTCGGTGGCACAGCGATAGAAACACGTTCAATCCGCGTTGCGAATTTTGTTGGGATGACGTAATCGCTTTCGCTTAAACACAAACATTTTTGTTCCACATGCGGCTAAAAGCCGCGCAGGAGTAACAGCATGAGTATTTTGAATGGACTTCCCGATGATGTGCAGCAACAGATCGACCAGCCAGCGGCACCCGCTGCGCCGCTCAACTCAGGCACGCCCGCCGCGCCGCCACAGCAGGCGCAGAATTTGACGCCACCCGTATTAGACCCCAATCCTGCGGGGACTGGCACGTTGGCAGACAAAATTTCATCCGCCTACATGACCCACCTCGCCCAAAATCAGCCAAAACCAATTAAGCAGGACGCCTCCGACTATCAGTCCACAGGACAACGGGTGGCGGGCGCGGCGGGACAAGTCGCAGCCGGATTTGGTGATGCCGCACACAGCCACGATACCCAGGGCGGATTTCTCAGCGGAATTGCCAACGTTTTAAATGCGCGCAACCAGCGTCTCGATGCCGAACAAGCGCAGAAGGATTCGAGCGCGCGCCAGCAGAAAAGAGACGATATTTTGGACGCACGCACACAGGCGGAAACGGTTGCGATGCATCGTAATCAATTCCGTCAGGATGCGGATACGCGCGAGAAGGGTTACGCGGGCAACAGAGATTTCGTGAATACGTTCGCGGAAAACCACGACACGGAAACTGTGAATCACGATGAACTGGCGAAGAGATTCACAAACGATAAGGACTTCGCGAACAAATTTTACGTTCGAGCCACCTCAGACTCGCCGGTGTTTGACGCGGACGGAAACCAGAAGACAGACCGCGACGGAAACCCAGTTACCTCTCCGATGTACGCAATCGTTACCAAAGCTACCAAGGATGGCGCGCCAGATGATAAGACCGTCTCGCCCGAGATGAGTGCGGCGTCAGGTAAGTTTCTGGGCAAGTCTCTACCAGCAGGCACCAAACTGACAGGGTTGCAGTACGCCTCTATCGATACATCGATCAATGGCGTCAGAAATTCCGCAGAGATCGTTCAGAACTCCAACGGTAAACCGCTCACCCCTGAACAAATGAAAGCGATGTCTCCATCTTTGGGAGACCCAACCATTCAAGCTGCGGTCGCGCACGTTCCCGGTTCCGCCTACGCAGGGTTGGTTTGGTATCAGCAAAACGCCGATCTACACCTTGCTGACTTGAAGACAAAGATTGCTGCGGCACAAAAAGCAGGCCAACCTATCGACCAACTTCAGAAGCAGGCTGCCGACATTCAGGCGGAGCAGAAAAAGGTCCAGGATTTCACGGCGCTGGCTATCGCTCCGAAGCAGATTGATGATTTCAATAAGAAGCAGGCCACCAGTCAAGGCGGCATCGCCGGGTTCATCAAGGACCCGAGTAAGATGCAGGGTCACGCGGAGACAGCGATGGCTCAAGCTGATGACGTTATCAAGAATAGTCAAGACTCTGCGGTCATCGCCCAAGCCCAGCGTGTCAAAGAGATGGCGCAGAACATTCAACTGGCGGAGCGCCAGAACAAAGTTGATACGGAAACCGCGCTGCAAACTGCCAAGGATAAGGCTGCGCGCGTTGACAACAATCCGAACGGATTGAGCGGAGACGAGTACATCCGAACTCTACCAGTGGGCCGCGCGAACCTTGTCAAGGCCCTCGCACAAGGACGTCTGCCTGTGAATGCGAACGCATTCGAGCGCAGTACTGCGGGTAAGACCAACCCACTCGCAGATGATGTCTTTGCTGCGTACCCAGACTTCAATGCAACTTTGGGCGAGAAGTGGCCGAAGACAATGGACCAGTTCATGATCTCCGGTAACGACCATAAGAAGGTGCAAGCCTTTAACGTGGTTTTAAACCACATGAAGGATTTCTACGACCACACCACCAAGCAGGGTCTCTTTAATCCCGGCTCCGACGATTACAACAAGCGCCAAATCGATCTAAACAACGCAACGAGGGAGATCGGCACCGCCCTTCAGACGGGCGTATTAACTCAGTCGGAGGCCGATGAAATTAAAAACTCGTTCGACAGCAACAAGGCTGTGACGCCGGAAATGAAGAGAGTGCGCATCCAAGAGGCGACCCACCAACTAGGTGCAAAGATCAACGAAATCCAGCGAGAGTTTGATGAACTTACCCCGTCTGCGTCCATGCACCGTACTCTACTCTCCCCGGAATCCAAGGCGTCACTCGGCTACATCATGAGCGGCGGCGGTAAGCAGGGCGCGCAGACGGCCCCGGCTGCGAACGGCATGCCGGTCGCTCAAGACGACCCATCGAAGCGCCCACACGGCACAATGGGAATTATTCAGGGTTCCGACAACAAGTGGTACTACCACGACATAAATAACAAAATTCTTGGCCCCGCGCCGGACCAGAAGTAAGGGAGAATTATGGCTAACGACACCAACCAGAACGGCGCACCGGCACCGACCGGCGCTCCAGCGGGCGTGACCTTTGACCCGCGAAACGACGGAGATAATCTGCCCCAGGCAGAGGCATGGAACCAGCCTGCGCAGAGTTCCCCTCCCACCGCTCCTGCTCAAACCACTCCTGCACAAGGTACCGCCCCCGCTGGCGTGACCTTCGACTTCAGCAAATCCCGTCCGGTAACTCCGGTGGCGGGCGCACCCCAAGGTGTAACTTTTGACTTCAGCAAATCGCGTCCTGTTACTGGTGCAGCCACCACGCCCGACTTCAGCGTATCTGGAGCGGTCGCCAGCCCATCGACACTCTACGGTCAACTAACGGCACACCACACAAGCAGCGCACCATTTGTGGACATCGATAAGGCCGTCGGCGACAGCCTCGTGTCATCTGATGCGAAGCAGAAGTGGGCGCAGGTCGGCCAAGGTGCGTCGGAAGTTTTGCACGGAAGATTATCGACCGGCTTTCACGACATGTGGGCCGCTGCCGCGCCGCACGTTGTCCAGGGGAGCCCGCTGGAACAGCAAATGAAGACGATGAATCCGAATTTCAAAGCCGAGGCTGCGCCTGCCGATGACCGCGTCCCGTTGAACCCCATCGTGGATGTCGGACAGTTCATAGATAAGCAGAAGCACCCTATGATGAAGGCAATCGCCGAGACCGGCTCCAACTTCACCACCCCAGCGAACATCGCCGTCCTCGCATCCACTGGAGGCCTTGGAATGGTGGAATCTCCAGCCGCGCTTGGAATGGCGAACAAACTAATAAGCGCGGGCTTCGCGGCACAGTCGCTGGCTAGCGCATACGCACATCTGGGCGCGTTCAAGGCAGCCTACGACAAAGGTGACGAGGCGGAAGCCAAATATCAGATGACCCACGCGATCATGAGTGGCACGGTCACTGCGCTTGCGACTGCGCATGCCGCAGACATGCCCATCCCCGCCGTCAAAGGTAGCGAGGCTGTTGCTGCCGCTGGCAAAGTTGCTAGTGATATTTCTAAGGGTGCTGTTGGCGACGCTGCACGTGCGGTCGGAGATAAAGTTAGTAGCCTCGGTGTAAAAACTGGGTTAATCAAGCCCGATGCCGAGGCTGCCGCCATCCAGGCAATCAAGCCGTCGGCTAAGGCTACAGATAAGTTCGGCGATGATTGGAATACGGCGGCGCGCGACATTAAAAAGTTCGACGAGACATCCAAAATTGAAACGGTTGGCGATCTGCACGAGGCTCTTCCCCAGATTAAGGAAAACATATGGGAAAACGAAATTGAACCTGTTGTGCGAGAGCACCGAGACATGCACATCGACATGCAACAGGTCAAGAACGATGTTCTCGACACCATCAGCCCCGAGGTGCGCGAGTTTGAACCCGAGTCTATTAAAGACATCGAGGCGTTCGCAGAGAAGATGGGTGAAACCCGCACGGTAGCGAGCGCGAACCGTCTGCTGACTTACATCAACGGAAAGCTGGACACCTATTTCGCGAAGAACCCCGGCGCGAAGCGCGTCGACATGATGAACAACCCCGATACCGCGATGTGGGAGACTGCACGCCGTGGTATCCGTGAGCAGTTCCTACAGGGGCTAGAGGCTGTCGGAGAGGAAGACATACGTGGTGCCAGATTGCGCTACGGTGCACTATCTGGTCTGCAAAGCGCAGTTGAGGGTGCTGCTGCCCGTCTAGCCAAGACACCTTACGGTTCTGGTTCACTTGGAAAGGTCGCGCTTGCCGAACTGTTAGGTAACGCAGGCGGCGCGGCGCTAGGTACCGCAGTCGGTGCCACTATAGGCGGAGGCATTGTTGGTGGCGGGCTAGTGGCTGGTGCCGAAATGTTACGCAAGCGCAACGCAAACCCGGATGTATTACTCCGCCACGCGATAAAGACAACCGAGGGCACACCGCCCACAACACGCCAAGGCGGCGTGCCCAGACCGCCGTTAACCCCGACTGGAACAGAGCCAGATGCTATGGGCCTCCCAGTGACTGGCACCTCGAAAGATGTGACCGCGCCCGTACTGTCCGACGAGTAAGTAATCTCAAACAACAAAAGTAGGTCTTTAAGCCCTGGCAATTTCGGGGCTTTCGTATTTTTAGGAGCAGCGCATGAGAGGTCGTGCCTCGTAGGTCAAACACACAAACTTTCATTCTCGCTGCGCAAAAAGTTCACGGCAACAAATACGACTACTCGTTAGTTGACTATCAACGAACTCATTCTAAAGTTCAAATCATCTGCCCCGTACACGGGGTGTTCGAACAAGCGCCGAACAGCCACTTGCAGGGGGTCGGCTGCCGGAAGTGCTATGAAGCCACGGTCGGAGAACGATGCCGTCTGACCGTCGACGAGATGGAGTCTAAGCACCCGGACATGGAGAAGGGGCAGACAGCCGCAGGTAGCAAGGCTGATTATTGGTACGTCTGTCGAATTCACGGTCGTTATGAACAAAGTTTCAACAACCACGACCAAGGGCACGGTTGTCCTACATGTAAGGTTGTTAAGACTATTGAGCGGCAGACTCTGCGCATCGAAGACGTTGAGAAGCGTCACCCCGACCTGATGCCTGGACAGATTTGGGTGAGCACTAAAACAAAGTATAAGTACATTTGCCCAATTCACGGAGTCTATGTACAAACTTATTATGTCCACGAAGGCGGCAGCGGCTGTGATAAGTGTACCGAGTCTAAGGGCGAAAAATCCGTCGCAGCCATCTTAAACAATCTCGGTTTACTGTACGAACGGGAAAAGCGGTTTGATACTTGCCGTAACTCCAACCCGCTGCCGTTTGACTTCTGCATCCCAAGTCACCGTGTCTTAATTGAGTACCAGGGACGTGGTCACTATCAGCCCATCGAATGTTGGGGTGGCACAAAGGACCTTCGACGAGTTCAACTTCACGACCAAATCAAGCGCGATTGGGCGGCAGCCAATGGCTATGACCTGATCGAAATTCCATACACAGCCGACGTTGACGAGGTTTTAACCACCCGCCTCCAGACGGCCCGTATTTTAAAAGCAGCTTAAATATTCGTCGAGCGTCGTTCGAACCCGCTCAACAACCTGAAGTATCCGAAGTACGATCAATCGGGACTCAGCGCAGCATTGACATCCGAAAGGTGTGTCAAAGGATTTCTAACATGTCATTCAACTTTGGGCGCAGCGCTGCTTACGGGCTTCTGGCACAATCAGGCATCACCAACGCAGGAGGAAGTTCCGCCGTGTCGGGCGGCGTCGTCGGCACTAGCGGCGCGTCAATTATAGGCTGGAACCCGCCTCCGGTTACTGTCAACAATGCTGATGCGGCAGGTGCAATTCTCGATGGGCAGGCCTTATTTTTGCAGTTGTCGGCGTTGCCCTTCACCTCGCTTGGCTCCGCAGTGAACATGTCCACCTCGGGTGTGGGCGGCACCGCGACCTACGTGGCAGGCAACTACAGTTCGACATCATCTCTCGACATCCCTACCAGCATCACGCTTGACGGGCAAGGCAACCCGAACGCGGTGTTCGTGTTCTTGAGTACGGCATCGACCATAGTTTTAGAGAGCGGGGCTAGCGTGAATTTAATTAACGGCACGCAGGCGCGTAACGTTTACTGGGTCGTAGGCAGTTCGTTCACATCCGTTTTCAACGGAATTTCGTCGGTTATGCAAGGCAACATCCTTGCTTACGCATCAGTCGCCCTCGGCGGAGGCGTCCTTAACGGTAGAGCGTTAGCGGTCGGCGGTGGAGCAGGCGCGATCACGATAGCTGCTTCTGAATCCATTACGGTTCCTAGTGAATTGAATCCTGCACCAGCGGGCCTCTTTAACGTCAGCGGCCTCGCTCTTCCTGACATTCAAATACAATGCGTGCCGGTCCACTTTAACGCCGCGAGTCCTTCGATAATCTACATCCAGTCCGACGCCGCAGGAAATTGGGCGGTGCAACTGGCCCCAGGAAGCTATTATTTGACGGGTACGGACGCGGCTCCTGATGTCTACTGGTACCACCACCGCGCCAACGTCATTGTTACGACGGCTGACATCTCGAATGTGAACCTCACTGCCTCGCTGTAACGCAAACTAACAACGGTCGGGGCGGCGAAACCGCCTTGACCTACACAAACGAAAATTTTCGGCACGAACCACGCCATCGCGTATGCGACGTGGATGTAGTCTCGGTAAAATCTTATGAGTAACGAACTAACAGCACTTGAATTAAGAGTCGCGACGTTGGAGTCACAACACACTTCCCGCCGTGGAGTCGAAGGTGCGCGCGGTGAGAAGGGCGACCCAGGCGTCAGCAATATGCCCGGAGCCACTGGCCCGCAAGGCCCACGTGGCGAAACTGGCCCACAGGGCGCAGCCAGCAACGTGCCGGGTCCAGCGGGCGCACAAGGTCCGGCAGGAGCCACAGGTCCACAGGGTGAACGCGGTGCACAAGGTGTCCAGGGCGCAGCGGGAGTCTCGGATGTTGCTGGTCCAGCGGGCGCGCAAGGTGAAACTGGCCCAACTGGTGCAACGGGCGCGACCGGAGCACAAGGTCCCCAAGGTGTCGCGGGCGTCTCGAATGTGCAGGGTCCGATGGGCGCACAAGGTCTTCAAGGTCCGATAGGCGCGAACGGATTACAGGGCATTCAAGGCATCCGAGGGGAACAAGGGAAACCTGGGAATATCATCGCCGCCGTGAACAACGCAACCGAAGCCGCTGAGAAAATTGTCGAAGCCCACCTGATGAAGGTGCTGCTGCCGTTCGAAGCCGAAGTTGCAAAACTCCGCGCAGATTTCGAGAGCACGAAAGAGCACCTTGAGAACCAAGTCGTAGCCCACGTGATTAAAACTTTGCAGGATTACCACGTTATGGACGAGGACTGCGCTCCGATGACTGGGCCGTACAGCGCACAAGCCATCGCTGCGCTGAAAGCCTCGCTGGAACCGTTGGGCGACCGTTTCAAAAGCGCGCTACTGAATGAAGGATTACTGAAGGATTGAGGCCGTCGGTTTCTGCCGAAGAAGTAAAAGTTTAGCCGCTACGGCGGTAGGAGAGAATCATGAACAAGTCATCAGAGAGCTACAAGGTGTACCTTGAAAAATCGGAGGCTGCGAAGAGCGGCGTCACATCCCAAACGCCTGAAGTAGACGGTCAATCATATCCAGGCCGCCCGCTGCCAAAATCAGAAGTTGTGAAAGAGGCCAAGGACGAGCCGGGTACCGCTGTACGCCTTCAAAGAGACCAGACAGGCCTGAATCGTTACCCGATCAACCAGCATGTTGAGAAGCAGAAGGGTCACGGCCCGAATAACTAACGGGCGCGGCATCGGCCACGTGCCGGAAGAGAGTTGAGGGATGGGCTTATCAAAATCCAATAAGGGTTCGCTGGCGGAATACAGAGTGCTATGCCTCTGTCTTTCTATGAATTTTCTGGTGTACCTATGTGCCACACCCAACTCTCCGACGGATATGGTGTTGATTGGTCGAGGCCACATGTTGAAGTGCCAAGTCAAGAGCGCGTCGACGATTCTCGGTGCATCGACCGCAGGCAATCCCAGACACCTACGTCAAGGCCGCCAAGATGTGTTGGCCGTGGTGACGCCAGAATCGATTTTGTTTAAAGTGCGGAGCCGTGAAATTCAAAGGTTGTTTCCGGGGAGCGTGTTGGCAAGGCCCCCAAAGAAGCCACGACAACCGCCACTACGGAGCCACTTATGAACGGTGCAGTCCTGTCTTATGTCCCAAGCCACAGCGGTGACGAGGGCCACGGTTGGGTGCAAGACTTCGCGACCCGCCGTCAATATTTTTACCACACGAGCCTCTCGCCGGACCTTACTGAAATTTCCCACCTAGGCATGCACGTAAAATTTGAAGTTGCTGCTTCAAGAAAAACGCAAGGTGAAGAGGCGGTAAATCTGGTTCGAGCGTAAGAGTTTCGGCGGATGGGCATCCTGACGGACAGCCTTTCTTGCCGTCTGACAAGGCAAAGGGAAAACTATTCGCAAAGTCAGAGCGCTGCCGTCGACCCAAACACGGACATCGATTGCAGGATACCCCCCGGTTGTCTACAGATAAAAGTGCCAAAACGCGGCATCACCTCCGCAGGGTCAACCCTTGGGTGCTGGACGGCGCGGCGATAATACCTGTGAGAGGTACCCTCGCGACCGCCGCGTAAAATTTTGAAATTTTGGGTGGCTCAACCACCTGATAAAGAGCGCCGACGGTATCCTAAATATCAGCGGCGTAATTTAGGAGAAGCAAATGGACACACAGCAAGAGAAAAGCGGGGCAAAGCATCTCGCTACCGCGAAAGCGAATCTTCAAGGGCGTACAGGCGAGTCCAAGGCCCAACGTAGTTCCGACGCAGTGAAGGAAGCGATCAAGACGCGCAGCGCGGGCACCAAGTCAGGTAATACGCCCGAGGCCCTTGTCAAACAGCAAGAGCAGGCCAGTGTCAAAGGTCACCACAGTGGCCGCCCACATCCACCGAAATTCGTGATGGGTGGGGACGAGAACGACCACGCGAGCAACGGCGGAACCACCAACGCAGTGAATACTAACAAGGCCGTCGTAAGCGAATAATTTAACGAGGGGCGAGGAATCGCCCCAATTTGATCTTCAAAGTGGCAGCCAGCCCTCGGCTTCTCCGCTCCCGTTTCCAGCATTCGCGCCTGTTCGAACTTCTCTGCAATCTCCCTCCTCAGATTCTCCAAGTAATCAGGCTTCTTATCCATCTATCTCCCCTCCAACTGTGCCCAAATTGTGCCCACAATTTTTGAATCGACCAAATTGACGGACTTGTCGGACTTTATTTTCTATAAGTTGCGATGGCTCAATAGGCGCAGTGAGTCCGACTCCCCCCGCCTCCACCAATTACAAAAAAATCCAAGAGACTTGATTTCAACGTCGCTCTGTCTGCTTAACCCTTTCGTCTAAGGGCAATCGGGCGTCGCCCAAGATTAATTCACCCGCGTCCAGATCAAGTCGCGATTCTCCCGGCGATCGGCGAACCCGGTCACTTTACCGGACGCGTCGCGTAGAAAAACCATGTGTGAGCGCGGCTGGCCGGGAGTGAAGAGAACATCGCGAGCCTCGGCTTTAAGTTCTTTTTCAGGACGTCCGGCTCGAGCACCGAAAATGCTATCCCCGTCCCGGCGCAACACATAGGTTAGCGTGCCTGCGCGATAGGTTCCGGCCAGCTCGTCGATTTGCTGATGGGAGATAGCCACCGCCGCCGATTCACCCGGGATTGCGCAGGCGTGGACGATGCGTAGTTTCCACTCCTTTTCGAGAAGTTGCCACGTTTCCGTCATCATGTACTCAGCGTGCAGATCGGAACCGAAGTAGTGCTCCGTTTCATCGTCGTGGTGGATGACGATGGCGGTGTCGCCGTTGAAAATCACCTGGTACGTGTGTATCGAGATGTTGCCGCTGGCTCCTGTGGGAAGAGGCTGGAGTTGCTTTAAAAATTCGTCGCGGGTCATGATCTGGTGGTTTTCGTCGACGTAGACAAAATCCACAGACATCACTTCATCCCACGGCGCGTGATCGCCAGGCGCCAAGGCATCGAGCAACGCCTGGTCTTTCGCACGCAACAGTGTCGAAAGATCATCCTGCTTTGAACTCGCTTGTGACAGAAAGGCAGTTGCGAACAGGAAAATCAGAAGAAACGTCGACATAGGCATAGTTAACCAACCTTACTCTCGAAGTCTTTGGGGGCAGTCAGATGACCCGTTTGACGCGGATGCCCGGGAAGGGGAAGCGTCGGCTTCGTGCTCCGGCTTCCAGCGCGCATGAAATTCATAGATTGTTTCGGGCTAGGCGATACAGCAATAGCGCAGAACGCCGCCCTAGATTTGAATTGCCGAATTTTTGAATGGAAGCGGCGCGTGAAGAAGAGACCCACCGGACTCATGGTCCAGGAGCCACCGTTTTCGATGCATACCGCCGCCGTAGCCGGTCAATGACCCGTTAGCGCCAATGACGCGATGGCAGGGAACGATGACACCAACCGGGTTGGAGCCGTTGGCAAGTCCCACTGCGCGCGTAGCGGTGGGCCTTCCGATCCGTTTGGCCAGTTGGGAGTAGCTGATCGTCGTTCCGCAAGGAATCGTTCGCAGCGCGTCCCAGACTTCGCGCTGAAACGGCGTCCCAGTCGTCTTGACCGGCAAGGTGTCGAGAATCGCAAGTTCGCCGGCAAAGTACCGATCGATTGCGGCGGTCAATCCGTGCGGATTTTTAGCAGGTTCGAGAGTGAATCCGCCTGCGCCGTAATGACAGCGCAAGTATTGGTGCGTACGGGGATCATGATCTGTCCAATCCACGACCCGAAGATTTCCATCGAGATCGGCGATTATGACCATCTCGCCGACAGGCGTCTGTGTCCGGTCGATGAAGAAGTGCAGAATTTCGCTCATGCGTTCAGCCTATTCTCGTGGAACGATACTGAATCAGCTCCCCTGGAAGTCGTCGCTTCAAACAGTTCACGATAGAGCGTAGTCAAGTTTTCAAGGGTAAAGGCGCAGTTGAGTCCGCTGGGATTTGGAAGGACCCAGACGGCAGCTCCGCCGAAGCGCTGAGATTGTCTTCCCCATATAACTTCTCGCTGACTGAAAATCCCGGAACATTGGGCTTTCCCAAGAAAGGCGACGTAGCGCGGAGCGTATCGTCGAATTTTTCGCTCGAGAGCAGGACGTCCCTCGATGAAGTCGCTTCTCTTGAGGTCACTAGCGCCAACCGTAGGCCTCTCAACCGCAGAGGTCAGTCCGTTGCCAAACCGAAGCAACAGGCGATCATTTTCGGGCAGCATCTCATGCGGCGTAAACCCGGCGAGATGCAAGACACGCCAGAAGCGGTTACCGCGACCCGCGAAATGATGCCCGAGTGCTGCAGAGCGCATGCCAGGGTTGATGCCGCAGAAAATTACGCTCAATCCCGGCGCGAGAATGTCAGGCAGGCCCTGCAGGGATTCGTGCTTAGTTTGAATAACCTTTTGAATGAGTCGGGCGTCCACTTCACCAATTCTCTTCATGTATTTACGCGTGGCAAGGCGCGTCTGTCACCAACCGAGATCTGCAATAATCCGCTCCGAGGACCCGCTATTGTGGCGCGGGACCACGAACGACTTGCACGAAACCATCGGGGCGAATCCATTTTTGAAAAGCGAGCCGCACATCATCTGCGCTGAGCGTGAAGTAACGCTTCGCCGCGCGGGTAGCCTCGTCAAGGGGAAGACCTAATTGTGCCCGGGAGAGTAAGGCCCCGGCCACGGCATCTTCGCTGGATTCCGACAAGGGCAACTGACGCAACACTAACGCTTTGGCTTGCTGAAGCTCGCCTGGCGTTACGTTTTCCTTTTGCATCGAACCCAGATCGCGCTGGATCAACTGCCGGGCCTTCGATACGTTGACGGGATCGCACGCGTAGGTAATCGAGTACACCGTTCGAGTCTTGGTGGCGTTCATGTGCACGTCAACGTTGTACACATATCCGTTTACTTGCCGCAGGTCATGATACAGGCGCGTGGCATAGAAACCTCCGCCGAGCACGTGGTTTCCAAGCTGCAAAGGATAGTAGTCAGGGTCGAAACGGGTTATGCCCACCATTTCGGAAAGATTGACAGAATTTTGCAATTGGCTGGGGTCTGGAACGTTGGCTGCCGAAACCGGATTCAGCGGAACTTTAGGAAGCGTGACATCCGGCTTCGGACCGGCAGCTTTCCAATCGCCCGCGAACCATTTTTCGATGACACTCTTGGCGTCTTCGGGAGTTACATCGCCGATGACTACAATCGTCGTGAGATCAGGCCGGAAGGTTTTGGCGTAGTATTGCTTGATATCGTCCAGGGATAACGCCGAAATACTTGCCGGAGTAGCATGCCTCAAAGATGGATCGTCCTTTGGCAACAAGCCTTCACTGACCGCGCGCGAGGTGCGATAACCGGGACTTTTTAGATTGCCCGCAACATACTGCGCGGTCTGTTGCTTGATGATGTCGAACGCTTCAGCGGGAAGCGCGGGATGCAACTCGTTGTCGGCAAGCAATTGAACGCCGCGTGAAAACTCCTGTTTCACGACACGTAGGGAAAATTCGAAGCCGGGCGCTTCGTTTGCCGCAATGTCGTCCAGCGCTTTTTGAAAGGCGAGACGGTCGAGCGTTTGCGTGCCGTAAGAAAACAATTCGCCCAGGACATCGTCCACCCCTTCTTTGCCGGGACTCGCCTGCAGATCTTCACTGTGATGTACGCTTCCCAGCACGGTCACCGTCGGACTGGTTTTATCCGCTTTTACGATAAGGCGCAAGCCGTTGGACAACGTGGTATCCGTCCATGACGTATCCAACGTCGGGACCTTCAAGGCTTGGAGCTGAGATTCTGCCCAAGCGGGCAATTCGACCGGCTTTTTCGGAGAAGAGGTCAATTGTTCCGTGCCGCCAAAACCTTTTGCTGAGACGGCTTCACCTGTCGGCGTGGGCTTCAGCAGCGCGGTGATGGAGTTCTGATCGACGATCAGCGTTTGCGCCAGACGATTCACGTCCGCCACGCTTACTTGCTTCATCGCCTCGACAAACTCATCCGGCGAGTTGCGACCTTCGCCGGCTAGCGCTTGTGACCACGCCGCCGCTAATCCTGGAATGGAGTTGCGTTCGAATTCCGCGTTGGCAACTTCACCGCGCTTGGCAGCGTCGACGAGCTCGGCGGACACTCCGTGCGCAGCATAATCGGCCAAAATTTTATGCATCTCTTGCGTGGCCGGACCCGGATCGGCATCTGCGGGCAAAGCTAGAACGCTATAGCCTACGCTGGCTTTCGGATATGTTTCAGCAAGACCGAACTCCGCAGCCAAAGCTTTGCCTTGAGGCACCATGGCATAAAGATTGGCGCGCTGGCTGGCGAGCACATCGCTCAAAATGCGTACTGCGGCGAAGTCTTTGCTGTCAGTGCCGGGCATGCGATAGGCAGTGAACACCAATGTGTAGGGAAGATTGCTATCCAGCGTGAATGTTTCCATTTTTACCGGCTGCAAATCGACTTGCGGCTGCGCGGGAACAGGACGCTTGGGGATTTTGCCGTAGAAGTCCTTCACCATGGCCAGCACCGCCTTGGAATCCACATCACCGGCAATTACGAGGATGGCGTTGTTGGGCGCGTACCAATCCTTGTAGAAATTCTTGAGCATGGTTCCCGTCGTGGATTCGAAAGATTCCTTCGTGCCGAGCGCGTCGTGACTGTAAGTCGTGCCAGCAAAAAGATCGGCATTGAGGCGGGTTAGAAATTTATAGGTGGGATTCGATAAGTCGCGAGCGACTTCCTGTTCGATGGCGCCCTTCTCCTGGGCCCACTCTTCCTGCGAATCCTGAACGTCCTGCATGCAGGCGGCATCGACACGCAAAGCTACTTCCAGGTCGGAGGCCGGCACCGTGGTGAAATATTGCGTGATGTTCTGCTGCGTGTCCGCGTTACCCTGGCCGCCGAGTTGCGCATAAATGGCGGCGATCTGATCGGCGGTTAGCCCGGCGCAGCCGCGAAACGCCATATGTTCCTGGGCGTGAGCCATGCCCGGGAAGCCGTTGGGCGTATCCGCTCCACCAGTCAGATAGTTTTGTTCGACGGTCACGACCGGCGCAAGAGGATCGCGAATAATCACGACACGTAATCCATTGTCCAGGGTCACCTTGGTGACGTCGTTTTGACCATCCTGAAGGCCGCTTTGCTGGCCGTAGGCCAGGCACGTAGCCAGAAGCATTACCGCAATAACCCGCGTTGCCAAAACCCGCATGCCGCCTCCGTGGCGCATATACAAAACTCACTTCCAACTAGAAATTCCACCGCAGTCAAATCACAGGTTTTAAGGGATTGCCACACTTCGGAAGGACCGGCTTCTCCTGCACTTCCTGCAGCAGTCTATACATTAACAGAAGACCGAGCGCGCCCCCGCAAAGCTATGGCGAAATGAGTCCACTTTACTGGCAACTTCACGTCGCGCACACTCGCGATTGCGGGCAGGAATTATCCCGTGCGTCCAACAGCGACGAGCTCAATGAGAGTGCCACTACTGCTACAGAAAGAAACGCTGCGGGAACTCAAAGCGGCGACCTCTGGAACTCAGCGCTTCACCAGCGAACCAGAGATTCCGTGTCGTCCACGAGCACCACGTCATATTTTTCCAACATGGGCATCAGAACGTTCTCCAGTTCGTCCTTCCAAAGCTTCCCCTCATAGAACTTGGCTTTCATGAGCTCACGTGAAGGCAAATTCGGGAAGCCACGCATAAAGAAGAAGACGTCGGGATCTTCGATGGAAGGAAATGGGCCAAGAATTCTCATACCAATGTCGGTGTGCGCGGGAACAGACTTTGTGCGAAATATGTCCAGAAACTTGGCGCGCATGCCCGGTTTCGTTCTGTAGGTGCGCATTTCGATGATCACGGGAGCTCCATGCCGGATTACGACGGCGCTGACGAGGACTTAACCGGCCGTATTAGGTTACCGCAAGTTTTTGCACTGTTACTCTCGCGATGGTTTGTATTTAATTCATCAGGTTGAAAATAAAACGGACAGCCACGGGGATGGCCGTCCGTTGTTGAGCAAGAAACTACGATGTTCGTTAGGACCGCGGTTTAGCGGGGCGCAATGGCCACGTATAATCCGGTGCCATCCCGCTGGATGCGAAGCAAAATGGCCTGATTGCCGGCGTCGCGCATGGCCTGTTCGAATTCGCTGACGTTGCCAACCTGCTGATGATTCACTTCTTGAATGACGTCGCCTTCGCGGATTCCCGAGTTGGCAGCTGCGCCGCTGGGATCCACGCGGGAAACGACCACGCCGTGACCGTTCTCTCCGAGATGGAGCTGTTGCCGCACCGCCGGGGTCAGAGGCTCGACTTGCAGCCCTTGCAACGTTCCCTGTTCTGAATTGTTCTCGCTGACCTTTTCGTGGTCGGCAGGAAGTTCACCGAGCTTTACCTTCAAATCTTCGGTGTTGCCGCCACGGCGAACGGTGAGAGATACAGAGGTTCCCGGATCCGTTTCGGAGACTTGAAGCCGGAGTGCGGCTGCGTCTTCGACATCCTGCCCATTGAATTTCACGACGACGTCGCCAGGTTTCACGCCGGCTTGCGCGGCAGGTCCCTTGGCCGTAACGTCACCGATGAGCACGCCGCCGGCTTGGTTCATTCCCAGCGCCTTCGCCATGGTCGGGGTAACGTCTTGAATGGTCGCGCCCAGGAACCCGCGCACCACGTGGCCGTGGTCGACAATCTGATCCATTACGCGTTTGGCGAGGTTCACAGGGATAGCAAAGCCTACGCCCTGATTGCCGCCACTCCCGGAAAGGATCGCGGTATTGATTCCGATGAGCTCACCCTTTGCATCGATGAGCGCGCCGCCGGAATTGCCCGGATTGATGGCCGCGTCGGTCTGGATGAAGTCTTCGTAGTCCTCGATACCGAGGTTCGCCCGGCTGGTGGCGCTGACGATTCCCATGGTCACGGTCTGGCCGACGCCAAAGGGATCACCAATCGCAAAAGCGAGATCACCGACCTGAACTTTGGACGAATCGCCAAGGGCGATGGCGGGCAAGTGGTCCGCATCAATCTTCAGAACGGCAACGTCCGTCTTGGGATCGCGGCCAACGACCTTGGCGGTGAATTCGCGCTTGTCGCGCAGCGAAACTTTAATGTCCGTGGCGCCATCGACAACGTGATTGTTGGTCAGAATGTATCCATTGGTGGCGACGATTACGCCGGACCCCAAAGCTTGTTCTTTTTCCTGCTGGGGCTGCTGATGGGAGTGAGGTTGCCGGTCACGGTCACCAAAAAACTGGCGGAGGAACGGATCGTCAAACAAAGGGTTAGCTTCTTCATTTTCGTGCTTCGCAGTGCGGGAAGAAGCGATGTTCACGACTTCGGGCATCGCTTGTTTGATGAGGGGCGCATAACTCGCAGCGAGCGGAGCTGCTTCCGGAGCATTTTTCGGAGCGGAGGCAAAAATTGGAGCCTCCCACTTCGTACTTGCATGCGCCTTACCGATCATGACGCCGCCTATCAACGTAGCGCCGAAAAACGCGATAGACGATGTCCAAATACCGAACTTCCTTGTCAGATTCATTGCTGTTGTTCTCCTTCGTTCGAAATCTTTCCCCGGACGAGTCTAAATCGGCAGTTCCCGCAGCTATGTCTCGGAGAGGTTCTGATTCCGATGCCTTCCGAAGCGGCCGATAGCCTAAAGTCTCGGGAGCCGCAGGAAAAACTCTAAGTGGACAGTCTGAAGCGAAGATGAAATGAATCTAATTTCTGCTTAATAAATACGGAGATGGCGTAAGTCCTTTGTGCTCAGGTGATTGGCGCAGACGAAAGGGGCAAGAAAACGGTAAAACGGCTTCCCTTCCCGACTTGGCTTTCGACCGCAATTCGGCCGCCGTGCTTTCCGACGATCCAGCGTGCGAGAGCGAGGCCCAAGCCTACGCCCGCGATTTGCTTCGAGCGCGAAGGCTCTGCCCGATAGAAGCGCTCGAAGATGTGCGGGAGGGCGGTGGCAGGTATGCCGATGCCGTTATCCTCGACGAGCAGAGCTGCTTGCTGGCCTTCAAGGCTGAGACTCACCTTGACGTTTCCTCCTTCGGGCGTGAATTTGATGGCATTATCCACGAGATTGAGAATGACGCGCTCAATCCAACTGGCATCGCCGCGGACGTGGACATGGGGCTCCAAATTGGCACCTTCCAGTGTAATTTTCTTTACTGCCGCGACCGGTTCCAGTTGCTCCAGTAAGGACGCGACCAGGTCAGACAGATCGACGCTCTGGGCCGTCCATTGAATCTCACCGGCTTCCGCATTGGCGAGAATTAGAAGCTGGTTGATCATGTGCGACAGCTTGTCAAACTCTTCCAACTGGCTGGCCAGCACGCGTTTGTACTCTTCAACGGAGCGAGCTTGAAGCAAAGCGATTTCCGCCTCGCCCCGTAGAGTAGTAAGAGGAGTGCGGAGTTCATGAGAGATGCTGGCGGTGAACTGTTTCATCTGCCCAACGGAATTTTCGAGGCGTGCGAGAGTTTCGTTGAAGGCTTGCGCAACTTCATCGACTTCGTCCCCCGCACCACGAGTTGGTAGTCGTTGCTGGAGTTGCTCGATGTCGATTCGGCTGGCGGCGGTAGCTAAGGCTCGCATGGGGCGCAAAGCTCTTCGCGCCATTTCCCAACCAACAAGTGCAGCCAGCAGAATACCCAATGGAGTCAAAAACAGTAACGAATGCAGAAATCCGCGCTGCGCGTCATCGGCAGGAGTTAGCGGAATTCCGACCCGAACCAGGTAGGAATTGGCACTGTTGTTTCCCGGAATGACGCCGTTATGGAATCTCAGCCGCTCTTTCTCGAGCTGCATGTCGGAGTATTCCTGGGCGTTAGCCAGTGCTCGCACCGCTTCAGGGGAAAGGCGCACGCCCATTAATTCCAGTTCTTGGGATTGAACCACCAGAGTGCCGCTGGGGAGCTGGAAGACCTGGTAATAGCGGGCGGCCGAATGCACGAGATAGGCTTCTTCGCGGTTATCTGGATTGAAAACCAGCTGCACGCCATCGTCCTGCACCCGTTCATGATTGGCGACATAAGCAGCGCGTTCTTTCAGTTCGTCCGTCAGTCTGCGCTCCAAGAAAAACCCTAGTGCGTTGTAAAAGAGCAATCCAAAGAACGCCAGCACCACGGTGAGCACCGCGGAGTAGAAGAGCGTAAGCCGCGCACGAAGACTCAGAGCTTTCATGTTGATTCGTCCGTGAGCACGTAACCAACGCCTCGAATCGTATGAATTAAAGTTGGCGAGAAACCGCGGTCAATCTTATTGCGCAACGTGTTGATGTGGACGTCCACAACATTACTGACCGAATCGAAGTGGATATCCCAGACATGCTCGATGATCATCGTGCGCGTCACGGTACGGCGCGCGTTGCGCAATAGAAACTCCAGCAACGAAAACTCTTTCAACTTCAGATCAATTTTTCGTCCGGCTCGAGTGACCGTGCGGGAGGCGGTGTTCATCTCGAGGTCCGCCAGCTTTAGTGTGAGGCTCTCCTGCGCACCGCGCCGAAGCAATACTCTGACTCGCGCGGAAAGTTCGGCAAACGCGAAGGGTTTTACCAGGTAATCGCTGGCTCCGGCGTCGAGGCCGGCAACTTTTTCTTCTACGGTTCCTTTGGCAGTCAGGATCAAAACGGGTAATGCCGGTTTGCGGGCACGGACTTTCTTCAAAATCTCAAGCCCGGACATTTTGGGCAGCATGAGATCGAGAATCAACGCGTCGTAATCAAACGCTTCCGCCTGGTAGACGCCTTCTTCGCCGTCGTTGGCCACGTCCACGGCGTAGCCTTCCTGCTCAAGCCCTTTGCGAAGGAAGGCTGCGACCTTCTGTTCGTCTTCGATGATGAGTATGCGCATTCGTCTTCATTTTACAGAATCTGCTGAAAGGAGACAGATTCGCCCGCCATAAATGCTGTTTCAGAGGCAGTCCTCAATTAATTGGGACGCTCAGGGATGCGTATGAACAACATTCATCTCACGCGCAATCGATTCGCGAGTGAATCTCGCTTCGACCATACGCAAGACAACGATTGGTTTGTAAGGGCGGCATTCGGAGATTGCGATGAGGAAAAAATTTTGCGCGTGAGGAACAGCCCGCTAACGAAATTCGTTGCTTGGCGGAAAGTCTCTTAAGGTTGCCACCACTTGACGCTCTATGCGGATGGGAAACACACCACTAGGTTACGTACGATCAGCGACTAATGCGAACGGCCCTAGCGAACACGCGAAATTTTACATAGAACGAATTTTCATGTAGCGGATAATATCCGGCAACATGGAGATAGCAAGGACGATACCCAACGTGACTACCACGCTTCCGATTAGTGTGTTTTTCTGCATGGCTGATCCTCCATTGGCATGATTGCACGCTTTTGGAGAACCGCTATACCGTAAATCATTGACTCCCGTAGACCTCGGTAGAAGCGCCTGGCGGGCAACCTCAAGCCTGAGTTTGTCGACCTTGTCATGCTGCCTCTGCGCACGAGCCGCCAGCCGCTCAAAATTGAAACCCGCTAATCGCGCATCGGACGAAGCGACAACATTTAGGGCGCGCCATAACACGAATTTGCCGTGAATCCCGACAACCAGAAACTCCAAGGCTTCAAAGGTCGCCAGTCCTTCGTCCCTGTCGTGGCCCAGCTTCATGCGGGTAAGCTTTTCCCCGAACCAGGATGCCGCTTCCTTCAACGTGCTGCCGCCGGCGCCGATGCGTTCGGCAAGCTGACGTAGAGTGTCGCGGTCTTGTTCGATTTCAATAAGAAGATGCGAGGCGAATTGGCGGAGCTCTGGGTCGTTGTGCTGGTCGCGCATGAATTCCACCAAATCTATGGCGTACGCAGCTCCAGCGAGATGATCGTCTAAATAGGTCTCTAGCGCCTCGCTCATTGAGGGTCCTCCGAGTATATCGGTAGGATGCAGAAACCGACGCTGAAGCGCCATTTGTTTATGGGAACCGGCGATTACTAATCCGGGTAGAACGACTGTGGCCGGTTTAATGGACGACAAAAGGCTTGATACCGCCAAATCACATTACAGGATCGTTTAGAGTGGCCAAGAGGGGATCTCCGCTCAGGCCTTCTACAAGATCTTCTGACAACCGGACGGCAAACCGAGGATAGCTTTGATGCGTGAGCGTTTAGAAATGTCTTTCGGGGACCCTGCGGTGCGCTCGAGCCAAGCATTGAAATCCTGAATCTTGACGGAATGCTCGATGGGAATATCCACGACGGAAACCTGCACGGAGTTGATTCCCTGTGCGATGCCCATGACCCAATCATTACCTCGAATGGCTACTAAGCCCAGAGCCACGGCCTCATAAAGCGTTTCCGCGGTTACCTCGACAGTATGCTTTACCCCTTCCAGATCCTTGATCGTGACGCGGCAAGAGCGGACCGGCATAACGAGAGCCAATCTATCATATTCGCTTTTTATTCGCCATCTGTCTTGGGGTAGGCCACTCAGGATCCCTTAACCACGGTTCGGTTCCGTTTTTGAGGCTGTTGACCACCCCGCCTACCTCTGTTATATAGTTCGTGTGAACTATCTCATGCGAGACAAGAAACCGCCGGCCTTCGGCGTTTGGGAGCTGGCAGTCCTGGCGCTTCTGCGCGAACGGGCCATGCATCCTTACCAGATGCAGAGGCTGCTTCGAGACCGTCACAAAGACGAACTGTTAGTCCTCAAACGCGGCTCCCTGTATCACGCCATTCACCGACTTCTCGGTGCTGGGCTCATCAAGGCAGTTAAAGTCGGACGCAGCGGCCGCAGACCGGAACGCACCACCTATCGCATCACCCGGGAAGGAGAGCAGGAACTGATCCGCTGGTTGCGGCAAATGCTCGCAAACCCTAAGCGGGAGTCCTCGGAATTCATGGCCTGCATGAGCTTCTTGATTCACCTGGAGCCCGATGACGCAATTTCTCAGCTCGAAGAACGCGCCCGACAACTGGAGCAACAAATACGCGAAATTCGAGAACGCATGAGCGTGGTCGTGGCACGCGTCACCCGAATCAACCTGTTGGAGAGCGAGTACCTGGTCGCGATGCTAGACGCGGAACGGAAATGGATTCAGGGTTTGCTCAGGCAACTTCGCCTGGGCGAGTTGAAATGGGATTTGCAACAAATTCTTGCTCAGATTAGCGAGGCGACGTGACTAATCCCAACCTCAGTCTGCCCGGCGCGCGCTTGGGCGTCGCCACCGGCTTTCTGTACGGGTACCAAGGGACTCCCGCTTATGAGTTCGGATCTGAAATCGGAAAATTTGGCGCGGAACTGAGCAAAGTATATTTTTTCTGGAGTCAGATAGAACCTGAGAAAGGTAGGTACGACTGGGCCGCGGTTGACAAGTTCGTAGAACAGCTCGATTCGCCCGAAAACGGACTGATTGCCGTGTTTTCCAGTTCGCAGTGGGCAACGAAACGACCTGCAGCGATACTGCCACCCTCTCCTGCCAAGAACTCCAGCGAATACTTCCGCTTCATATTTGAACTTGTAAGGCATTGTGGCGGTCGCGTACGCTTCTGGCAAAACGACGCCGAGCCCAGCAATCCTGTTTTCTGGGGTGGTTCAAAAGAAGAATTTATCGAAGGCTTGAAGGTTTTTTACCAGGCGGTGAAAACCGCCGATCCAAAGGCGAGTGTAGTGGTCGGGGGATACGACGGCCTCTTTGGCCCGCCTGGGACGCATCAATTTCCCAATCAGCAGGCCGGTTTGGATTTCTTTGATTACGTCCTGAAGGAGGGCCAGGAAGCTTTTGACATTTTCGATTTACGGCTCTACGGCGATCCATACACCATTCCCGCACGCGTGGACTTCATGCGTCAGAAGATGCTCGCGTTGGGTTACGACAAACCGACCATTTGCACGGAATACGGCGGCCCAAATCTGTTTGAGTTTCCTGAAAACCGGAAATATGTGCCGCTGGTCGCAGCATGGTCACAGGAAATTACCAACAGCGAGGGCGATTCGTCCTCATCGCCGATTACGTCGGCTCGTAATGCCTTGGAACAGCTTTATAGAAATATTGATGTGCTCCCGCCGCAGACGCAAATGTTTATGGCCGGTTGCTCGCCGGAGCTGGAGGCCAAATATCAGCGCATTCAGGCACGCGGCATTGTGATGCGTAATGTTTTTGCGTTCTCCGCTGGTGTGCAAAAAACCATTTATTGGCAACTGCCGAGAACTCCACAAGATGGAGAGGCGCGCTTTCACATCATGGCGTTGATGTACGGAAAAATCGGCTTGCAGCATTTTGAACACGACACACTCGGGAATCGATATCCGTCCGGCGATACCTTCCAGCGCATGAGCAACGCGCTACGCGGTTTGCGGCGCGTAGAACAGATTGCTATTGCAAATCCCTCCATATTTCTGTTTGAGGTGATCCGAGAAAGACGCCCTTCGTGTTACGTCCTGTGGGAACGCCGCGACGCGTTTTCAGGTGAAGATGCGCCTCCTATCACTTTCGACCTCCCTTGGACTGCCAGCGAAACACGGGCATTTGATGCATTGGGACGTGCTGTGCCGGTGACATTGAAAGACAAAATGCTGCACCTGGAGGTGTCGCTCACACCCATTTTCATTGAACGGGATGAAACATAATGAAGAACCTAACCGCAGCCAAAGCAGACCCCGCACCCGCCAGAAATCCTTTCCTGGGATATTTCTTCGATATCGTCGCTCCCTTTGTGGCGTATTTCATAGTTCACAGGTTTGGTGCGCCGGCTTTTTGGGCCTTGACCGCTGGTGGACTTGTGGCCGGAGCCAGCACGACCGTTAATTCGATTCGTCGGAAAAACCTCGATGCTGTGGGTGTGCTGGTTCTGCTGGAACTCGTGGCGTCGATAATTTTTCTGCTGGTGCTGCGGGATCCGCGATTGCTTTTGATCCGCCCTTCCTTTTATACCGCCATAGCCTCCATATATCTGGCGTTTTCGGTTCTCACCGGACATCCGCTGTCATTCGACGGAGCTAAACCGATGGCCGCCAAAGGTGGACCGGAGCGACTGGAAGCCTATGAACGTGCATGGCAGGTATCTGCCGAATTTCGACATACGCACAATGTCGCAACGTCGGGCCTTGCAGTCGCGTTTCTGGCGGATTCCATACTCAGAATCGTAATCGTTTACAAATTCCCACTGGACCGGGCAATGTGGCTTTCAAATGTTCCGCACGTCGTGGCCATCCTTTTGATCATGATCGTGGGCGCCCTGGCAGGGCGAAGATTCAAGCGAATCGTGGACCAAGAAATGGCAACGGCGCGCTAGAGCTGAGAGTTGGGCCAGAATTCAACCGTTATATCTACTTCGGATTCAACTGGCTTGCCATCGATCAGCGTCTGATCAAATTGCCAATCCCGCACAGATCGCATAACTCGCGGCATCAAAGTGAAACGTCCGCTCATTGGTTTCAGGTCCTCTACGGTACCCTCTTTATCCACAAAAACGCGGACCGTGACTACGTCGCCCGGATGCGCCTGAATGCCGGGTTCCCCCTTACCCACTTCAGCTTGCGATAGCAATTCGCCGATGGTCACTTTCGCAATTGGACCGTGATGATGCCAACGGCTTTCAGCCGGCACCATGACAAATCTCTGCATGCGAATGGAGGTGGACTTTCCGCCAGGGACGGACTCGGCCGGCAGCTTTAGCAGAAAGGATTCATCATTCTTTCTCGCTACCATCATCACACCGTGCAACGGAGCCTGGACGCTTGCAGGAGTCAGACCCGCCGACGCACTCGCTGGGATGGGCTGGCTTCCAACCAGCGACGGACTCATCCGCGCTGAGCTAGCTGAAGTATTCGAGTTGGAGACAACAGTTGAGGCATTCGAGTTGGCCACCGTAGTTGCAGGCGCGACATTAACCGCGGCCGCTTTTGTCGACGCTACATCGGAACCCGATCCCGTCGAAGCAGGGGCCTTCGCAGTTGCTACGACATTGTCGTGGATTGGATACCTGGCTGAAGTGGACGCGACCGTTCCCGACGGAGGCTGCATTATTGACGAAGCTGTGCCCGCCGGCGTGGGTGCACCGCCGTTTTGGCGGGACATCGCAGCATTTGCAGGAGAGGCGTTCGGCGCACCCTTCGCAGACACAGCAGAGTTTTGATTACCAGAAGATGCGACGCTCGAGCTTCGAGGATTAGCAGGAGATGTGACGCGTGAATCTGGGCTCATTGCGGGGCTAGATGCCGTCGGCGCGCCCGCAGGCGAGCTTCGTGTAACGGTACCGTTATGCGCCGAAGAATTTTGATTGCTTGCGACAACTGTGGGAGGCGCTATTGGTCTAGAGTTTTTCGCATCAATCGAATTCCCTGGTTGGATCATCGTCACGGCCACAGCAGCCGGGGCTGGTTGAGATTTGGGCCCCCTTGGATTCGTTGAAACCGTTGGGTTGGCTGAAACAGGGTTGCGATCGGTCGGGGCGCGAAGCGAATTTCTAAAGGCCTTCGCTTCCTGCGTCGACATCGAATTCAACAGTTTGGTATCGACTAACCTCTCGCCAAACGCGAGAGTTTGATAGGACTCAGCCGCTCTAGGTTGACTCCGTTCAGGTTTATTTACGTCGCTGGGCCCGGGCTCGGCAAACGTTGGCGCGCTAACATCAGACTTCGGCAGTACAGCTTGCGAGGTTTCAGCAACTACACCCCGATTCGTCGACGATTGCTCAGAAGCGAACCCAGTTTTAGGCTTCTGTTCGCTGATAGCTGGAACGTTTTTTACTGCGTCCTTTTCGCGAGAAAGCCACTGCTCCAGCGGACGACGACCCACAAGGATTCCTATACCGAAGCTGGGAATAGCAATCCACAGAAGCATCAACCCAAACGCTGACAAGCCGTCTGGACGCGGCTTTTTCCGCGGGACCATTGTTACTGCTGCGAGATCCCACTCTTCCTCTCTAAAACCGGTAGCGTTGAAAGTTTCAAATCCCTGTGATGGCGCCGTCTGCGGCGCTGAATCTTCCGCAGCGAAACGTTCGGAGAGCGAGGGACCCAAAGATTCGGGAGGCGTACCTCCAAACGCGTCGAGGAGCGAAGAGCGCGGCTCGGCGAATACCATCGGATTTACAGTGCCGGCCGTCACCACCGGACTGGAGATCGCTTCCTTTTCCGGAACGGCACGTGGAGTCAGATTGACGTCGCGCAGGCCTTCCAGTGCGATCCACTCGCGAATCTGCTCGCGTTTCGTGTCGTTGACGTCGACAAGCTGTATCCCGGCGCGCTTCTTGGATTTGGTGGTCCAAATCATTCGGCCTTCAAGTTCAATACGATGTTGCAGCCCATTCATGCGAACATTCAGATGCGAATAAGATTCATCGCCTACCGCGATGGCCATGGAAATGGCAAGGCCATCGTCACACACGTTGAGAACCATACCGCCATTGTTCTCGCCGCAAGCTACGTAAATGAGCGATTTCGGAAAGATGCGGGGATTCAGGCGGCGTTCGTGAATTTGAGGTGATCTGGTGAACTGCTGCGCGGAAGTACTCACGATTGCCTCTCCCTGACAACCGCCAGCGTCGCAAAACAGCGACATCAAGCGTCGTTGCTGATCGGGAGGAGGGGCTCCCCGTCAACTGGCTGGGAGAAGAATATGTCCCCATTCCTGGGCGGAGGGGTAATAAGGCTATTTTAGCAAATCTCGAACCAATCTTCTAAGCTGCTGTTGGATACAAATCCTCCGGAGCCGAACCAACAAACTGCCCACCCCACCGACATTCATGAAACACTGCCAATGCGAATAAGTTTCGCGGGTTTCTTCAGTCCCTCTCCCAGCGTTCGGAAGGCGGCTTCCCTACATTTTCGCCGTCTGCACGACTATTTGCAGCGTCCCAGGACTTTCTATCCATGGGCTCGATGGGTTCCATTTTCTTTTGTTTTAAGGTCCGGTTAAGCGTCGCCAAATCTTTGGCAATCAGATTATTAAACTCCGCAGCCACATCATCCAGTTCTTTTTTCAAGGAATCAATACGAGCAACCTGGTAGTCGCCCGGCCTTCCTTCATAATTTAGGATATTGCCGTAAAGCTGAGTGGTCTTTTCTCGGATTCGCTCTTCTCCCGTGACGGCCCCACCTTCTTTAGTAGCGACAATTTTGCGCCGCAATTCCTCAACCTGCTGAGCCAGTTCGGAGATCTTCTTGGCCAGGGCCGGATCTCCCTTGATGTGCGCGCCACGTTCCAGCAGATCATCATGTACAGCATTGATGCGAGCAACGTCGAAGCTCATGTCTCCCAACAGATTATAAACACGCATTGCAGCTTCAAACTCCAGACGCCGATCCTCCGCCGTGAATTTTGCGCGGGGATCCAGGACCACGTTGAGTTGAGTGGTGAAGCTGTTACTGCCACGCGTCATTTTGACGGTGTAGGTTCCGGGCAACACCCGTGGGCCCTGGCTGGCTTCGAAAGCTGCGGTTGCCGCGGGAGGAACGCGCGGCGCCTTCAGGCGCATGGACCACTCGACCCGGCTGATGCCCCGGCGGCTGTTGGGCGGCAGGGTGTCCACTACTTTCCCCTGAGCGTCCATAATCTCGATCTTCATTTTGCCGTAGATGTGGCGTTTCTTTTGGTAGTAGGTGATCACGGCGGCGTCGGCAGGGTCGGGCCCTATGAATGTAGCGCTGCCCTCCGCCCACCCGCCATTGGATTCCAATCGCTGCTGCGGCGTCTTCCCCGGAAGGAACGCCGCGTCTTGCTCCATGACTTCTGGCGTGAGCTTTCGCAACGGAGAAATATCGTCTATCACCCAGATTCCACGGCCGTGGGTGGCGATCACCAGATCGAAATCTCGCGGGTGGACGACAATGTCACGAACAGGTACCTGAGGAAAGTCGCGGCCATGGTACTGCGCCCACTGTTTGCCCCCGTCGAGAGAAATCCAGAGCCCGAATTCCGTGCCCAGAAATAGCAGATTCGGCGAGACGGTGTCTTCTTTAATCACGTGGGCAAAACCGCGCACGCCGCTTTCCGGGCTCACGACCGACGTCCATGTTTTTCCGTAATCGGTCGTTTTGAAGACATGCGGCGTCATATCGCCGAAAGTGTGACGATCGAATGCTGCATAGGCAGTAGCCGGATCGTGCAGACTCGCTTCCACCCATGAGACCCAGGAAGCTTTTGGCAAGTTAGGTACGTTGCTGACTACATTCGTCCAGGTCTTGCCTGCGTCGCGCGTCAGCTGCAGATTTCCGTCGTCGGTGCCTACCCAAATGGTTTGCGCTTCGTGAGGAGACTCACTGATGGAATAAATCGTGGTGTGCATTTCTGCGTAGGAGTTGTCCACAGTTACGCCGCCGGATTCTTCCTGCTTCTGCTTTTCGGGATCGTTGGTGGTCAAATCAGGAGAGATACGCTCCCAGGTCTGGCCGTGATCGCGCGACCGGAATAGGAATTGCGCACCAATATAAATCGTGCCCTTCTCGTTCGGGCTCATGTGCAGTGGCGTGTTCCAATTGAAGCGCAACTTCCCTTCCCCGTAATTCGGCTCCGGTTGAATGAAACGGACTTCCAGCGTAGTGCGATTCACACGTCCGATGTTGCCGCCCTGAGATTCGGCATACACATAATTCGGATCGGACGGGTCGGCAAAAGCCCAGAAACCGTCGCCGCCAAAGAGGTTTTCCCACCGGCTATTCGTAATGCCGCCGGGATATTGCGAGTCGCCCATCCAGACGCTGTTATCCTGCAAACCGCCGAACACGTGATATGGATCGTGTTCATCGACGCTCACGTGGTAAAACTGCGAAATTGGCAGATTGTAGCCCTTCCACCAGGTGTTGCCGCTGTCGTAGGAATACCAGATGCCCCCATCATCGCCGGCGATCAGATGATTGGTGTTGTCTGGGTCAACCCACACGTCGTGGAAATCCCCGTGAGCACTGTTTGAGATGGTGCTGAAACTCTTACCACCGTCTTCGCTCATGATCAAAACCAGGTCCGGCTTATAGATTTTGTTTTCATTTTTCGGATCGACAATCAAATTACCGAAGTAAAACGGCCGCCACACCATCCAGTTGCTCCGGTCACGTTCCTGCCAGGTTTTCCCGCCATCGTCGGAGCGAAACAGGGCGCTGCGGTTGGACTCGATCAGCGCGTAAACCACATCGGGTTTCGAAGGCGCTGTCGTCACCGCGACGCGCCCCCACGGCTTCGCGGGCAAGCCCTGCGCACTTTTGTCGTCAAGGTCTTTCCAGGTTGCGCCGCCGTCCGAGGAGACGAACAGGCCACTGCCGCTGACCGCTGTAGAACTTTCTCCGCCGGAACGGAAGGTCCAACCCTTGCGTCGAAAATCCCACATCCCCGCGTAGATTATTTTTGGATTTTGCAGGTTCATGGAAATCATGGAGCAGCCGGTGGAGAGGTTGGCGCCCTTTAGGATTTTGTTCCAGGAGTTTCCCCCGTCGGTGGTTTTGTAAAGGCCTCGCTCTTCGCTGTCGCTCCACAGTTTTCCTGGCACGCAGGCGTAAACGGTGTTGCTGTCATTAGGATCGATCAAAATTTTCGAAATATGCTCGGACTCTTTCAGTCCCATGTTGGTCCAGTTTTCGCCGCCATCGGTCGACTTATAAATCCCATCGCCGATGGAAACGCTGTTGCGGGTCCAGGATTCACCGGTGCCCGCCCAAACCGTTTTGGGGTTCTTGGAATCCACGGCAATCGCACCGATGGACTGCGACGTTTGCTTGTCAAACATCGGCTTGTAGGTCGTACCGCCGTTCACGGATTTCCACACACCGCCGCTGGCTGCGCCGACATAAACGGTGAGCCGGCCCTCTTCCTTTACCGCCGTGAGCGCGGCGATGCGGCCGCTCATGGTCGCAGAGCCAATGTTTCGCGCGCCCAGACCGGAGATGGAGTCGGAGTCGTACTTCACATCTTGCGAGCGAAGCGTTGTGGGACAGAACGTTCCGCAGGCGATAGAGGCAGCCAACATGAAGCAGCGAGTAACATTCGACATTTCAATTACGTCCTTGAACTAGATTTTTGGCCAAACGAGTTCATACAGAATTGACGCACTCTGCGGCACAGCTGCTCACTTGCCCGTTAGTACCGATTGATTTTTCTGCTCTGGGGCGCCGGGCTTAGCGTCTGCTTTTTTCACTATGGGCATGGAGAAAAGCGCGTCATCCAGCGGAATATTTACTTCCAGCTTTTCCACGGTGTACTTTGTTCGTACGGGATTGCCTTTTTCTCCGTTTTCGAAGGCAAATGGGAAGTAAAGACCGCTCACCTGCTCGTAATCTCCATAGTAGTTTTCAGTGAACACCACCGCGCCGCGGATAGTGCTCTGGTTTTCCATTTTTATTTCCAAAAAGGAATCGGCATCGAGGAAGTAATAGCGCACGTCGCCATTTTTCAGCGTGAGTTTTACCTTAAAACAGTCTGTGCCTTCCACGGAATCTTGACCCACCAACTCCGCTTTGTGGCCTTTCTGTTTGTAGTCCACCAGCGGACCTTCGATATCAGCGTCAATCTGAAGGCTCTTTACGTCGTCTTGCGACATCAGTTCCGGATCTTTGCGACCGCCAAACGGAGAGATTTGCCATCCCGTTTTGCCGTCGTAAGCCTGTATCTGGGCCAGTCCCTGGATGATAGCTTCTTCGCGAACGCTGCCCGGGCGCTTATTTTCCTGAAGAAAATTAGCTTGAAAAGTACCTTGGCTGAACTTTCCCGATATGCGAAGTGTCTGCAACGCTTTCAATTTTTCCATGCCGCCGTGAGCTTGGATGTTTTTGGCGATCACCTCATCTACAGTTTGGGCTGCCAGTCGCAACGGGGACAGCAAAGCCACCGCGAGCACTACAAATAAAAGTCCTGTAAGTCCGCACAATTGTCGTACGGCCGCCGCGCGAGCTGCAATTTTCATGGATTTCTCCGCAAGATGAGAATAAGACCTTATAACAAACCTGCAGCCACACAAAGGACGAACCCTTTTTATTGATAGGACGCGGCTGCCCGTCATTCGTAAGCATGCCACCATTCGGGCATCGCCCTCGCCTTCGACAATTAACGATCGGTAGATATACCAAGTTAGTTTAGGGATTCAATCGTGCGGGTATTTGGTATCTTAGCTGGACTCACTGAACGTTCGCGGAGGATTTATGCCCTGTCGAGAGAAATCGTAGTGGCTAAGGTCACTGTATGGGTGGCGCTTCTATTATTTTGCGGCTTCGCTAACCTGCACGCGCAGGAACCGCAAGAAGGTGGACACGATCTTCAAATCTGGAGCGGTGGTGGCCACGGCACGAACGGAAGCCAATCCAGCGATGGCGTGTTCAATATTGGAGCACGTTATGGCTGGATTCTAACGGACCTGCACGGCCCGAGCTTTTTGCGGGGACAGTTTGAATATGCAATCGATGTAGTGCCGGTTTTCCTGGTCGTGCAGCGCACCGGGACGGCCTACGGATTCGGGGTCAATCCCTTTGCTCTGAAATGGGACTTTGCTCCGCGCGGCAGCGTTGTTCCCTACCTCGACATCGGCGGCGGAACGCTTTTCACCAATGTGAAGGCACCACCCGAAACGTCGCACGTAAACTTCACCACCAGCGGAGCGATCGGCGCGCACTTCCTGCGTAGCAAATACAATTTGAGCGCGGAGATACGGTTCATGCACATTTCCAATGCCGGACTTTCACGCCCGAACCCTGGAATTAATACCATTCAGGTACGGCTCGGGTTCGGATTGTTTACACAGCCAAAATAATCGGCACTGGCGTCCGCCGCCGAAAAACTATTGCACGCTGGGAATCACAATTGAGAGCATAATGGCCTCGGCAGCTTGAGCAGGAGTCAGAAAATGTCAAAGGCATCACTGTTCAGTATTGTTTTTGCGTTCGCGCTGGTAGTCATCTTAGCTGTGGGTTATCGCGTCGCTCACGCCGGCGACAAAGCGCCCGCCGTCGGCACCACTGCGCCGGATTTCACACTGAGCTCTCAGGAAAACAAGGCGGTCAGTTTGCACGACTTTAAGGGTAAGTGGGTGGTGCTGTATTTTTATCCCAAGGATTTCACCAGCGGCTGCACCGTGGAAGCGCACAATTTCCAGCGCGATCAGGCCCAATACGAAGCCAAGAACGCGGTGATCGTCGGAGTGAGCATGCAGGACCCCGATTCACATCAGAAGTTCTGCACCAAAGAGGGGCTCAGCTTCAAGTTGCTCGCGGATACTGACAGCCATGTCTCTTCGACTTACGATTCGGTGATGAACATGGGCGTGACCAAGCTTTCTGCGCGTCACACCTTTCTGATCGATCCAAATGGTGTGGTTCAAAAGGTATATCTGGACGTGAAGCCGGATAAACACAGCGAAGAAGTGCTGGCCGACCTAAGTGAATTGGAGAAAAGCGGCACGCCGAAGTAAATTCAGCGGCATACAATCCGCCCAACTTCTCTAGCGATTGGCAAGGAGTTGCAGCCCTGGAATTTGCAGAATTCGCAAATCGGCCGTCACCAAGGTCAGATCGTACACTTTGGCCGTCGCCACCAGAAAGCGATCTCCCGGGTCGCGATATCCCAGTAATGTAAATCGTAATTCATGCGCGACCGCGGAAGTAAACGCGGCTTCCTGAAGGTCCAGTTCCCGCATGGATTGTTGCACCCACTCGCCCATGTCGCGGTGTAACTCCAGTCGTTTCTTTTCGATTAGCAAAACCAACTCCCAAATACTGACCGGCGACAGCCAGAGATCGTTGCGCGGATCTCCAAGCTCCTTGGTTACCTCTGAGGAGATTTTCCATGGCTCCAGGTGGTTCCAAATCCAAATGTGAGTATCAAGCAGAAGCTTCATTTCGTAGCAAACTTCCAGAAGGCGTGACTCGGACTGCGAATTTGGGCAGGTTATTCCTGTCCCGCCTCCCAGTCGGACTCGTCCCCGATCGGTCCTACAATATCGCCGATGATGCGCCCGGTGCCAGACATGGTCCCAAGTTGGCGGACGGGCTTCAGCGCACCCGGAGCGACTATTTCCGCGACAGGGTGCCCAAAGCGAGTGACGAGCACCGGTTCACCGGTCTTGCGCACACGCTCCAGAACCGCCAAGCAGGTTGCTTTAAACTTTGAAATCGCCATTTCTTCCACCGGACGTGTCCTTTCGACAAGACGAAGCTTAACACTGATGCACGCCTCCGTCAACTATAGTAATTCTATAGTCTGACTATGGTCTAAAATAATTGCAAGAGCGGCGAATCGCCCTAAGGTTCATCGTCACTGTCGCTGGAAAACATCTGTGAACTGGGGGCTCGTTCCAAATCAATTTGCCCCTGCCCCGCTTGCGCCAATTGCGCATTCAACTTTGGAATATCTTGAGTGCGGACTGCGGCCCACCTTCCCTCTAGCTCCTTCATCGCATCCTTTTCTTCCCGGTATGCGCTTTGCGCTTGAGAAGTAGGCCCCGAGTCAGCGCTATCCGCAACCGAGAGCAGATTGCCAAAATGCTGGTTCAGCGTGGAAAAGTTCTCCGGCTGCTTCCCGTTATGTGGTAATCCGAAGAAACTGCTTTCTTTTCCTCCCTGCAATTCCGCAATCTTCTTATTCAACGCCACGATGGAATCAGCGAGCGCACCGGCGACCAGCTTTGAGAAGCGTTCATCCAACTGTTCATGAACGGACTGGAGTTGTGCCAGCGCCTTAAAGCTTTCGTTCATCCCCCTAACAGCTCCGCTTTCCATTTCAAACTGCGCGTGTAGATCTGCTTCAGGCCCTTTGATTCGCGGATCCATCTGCATCGCCAGTGCCTGCGTATACGTCTTTCCATTGACGGTGAGCTTGACAATATAGCGGCCCGGCATTGCAAACGCACCCAGCGGTACCTCCGGCGTGTTGTGCAGGATGGCGTTCATCGGGATTTCATGCGTCAGCGAATCGGGCGGAGTGTGGTGCTCATTCCACACAAAGCGATGGAAGCCTGCTTCGGCGGACAAGACCCGATCCGGCCGGATCCAATACATCGGAATCGGGTTTTCAGCGGCCAATTTTTCCATCGGTTTCGGCTGGTCGTTACTGGAGTAGCGCCGTACCAGGTGATTTCCCGCATCGAAAATTTCCAGCGTCACCTCACCACCTGCGTCGCGTGCCAGTGAATAGTCGATAATGGCACCATCGGGCGGATTTTGACCGGCCGGAACTTCCGGCGGCAGTGGCGTATCGGTATTGCGGTCCCACCGGAAACGCACCGCAGCCTGCGGCGCGAACAAAAACGCAGGCGCGACCGCGACATAGGGCTTCCACTCACGGAGTGGGGTAATGTCGTCTAGAATCCAGAAAGAGCGCCCGTGCGTAGCTACAATCAGGTCGTCCCCATGAATAGCCAAGTCGCGCATGGAGGTGTGCGGAAGATTGAGTTGCAGGGCTTGCCAGTCGTCGCCGTCGTTGAAGGAAACGTACACAGATGTCTCGCTCCCGGCGAATAACAAACCTTTGCGCACGGGATCCTCTCTTACCACGTTGACTGGCGCGTTGTCGGGTAGTCCCTTGGTAATCTCTGTCCAGGTCTTGCCGAAGTCACGCGTCCTATAGATATGGGCGCGAAGGTCATCCAGGCGAAAACAATTGATGGCCGCATAGGCAGTACCCGCATCGAAGTGGCTCGCCTCGATGATGGAGACTTTGCTCCACGCCGTCATTTGTGGCGGCGTGATGTTCGGCCAGGATTTTCCCCCGTCGCGCGTAATGTGAATTAAGCCATCGTCGGTCCCTACCCAGATGGTGTTGGCTTCCTTGAACGACGGCGCTACCGCGTAGATCACGCCCCGATGCTTTCCCTTTTCCGGATCGGAATCCGCGAAGACGCCTAGATTAGCTGGCGTGCCGTATGCTTCTCGGGTCAGATCCGGGCTGATGACCTGCCAATCCTTCCCTGCATCCACGGTTTTAAACAAAACATTGGCCGCATAGAAAAGTTCATGCGGATTCAACGGGGAAAAAACCACCGGCAGGGTGCGGTCGTAGCGATATTGGCCACGCTGCACGGCTTCAGGAGCAATTTCAGCTACCTCGCCGAGCGCCTGGTTGGTACGCGTCAGGCGTGCCCCATAAAGAATATTGGCATCCAGCGGATCAACGGCAATGTAGCCATATTCAAAGACACCTACGGAGTGCCACTCGCGAAAGGTAATTTCACCGTAGTCGCTGCGGCTCTGGGTGCCTGCGGATCCACTCTCCTGTTGCGCGCCATAGACCCAATAAGGAAAGCGATTGTCAGTGGTGACGTGATAAAACTGCGCCGTGGGCTGGTTGTACCAGGAACTCCACGTCGCGCCGCCATTAACGCTGATGGCCGCACCTTGATCAGCGGTAAGCGCGATGATTTGCGGATTCTCTTTGCTGATCCACCAGCGCTGGTAGTCGTCACCGCCCGGGGCGCCTTTGAAACCCACGAAAGTCTTGCCGCCGTCCGTTGATTTCCATGATGACGTGTTCGCGACGTAGACGACATCCAGATTGTCCGGAGCCACAGCGATTCCCATGGCGCCCGGCCCGCGGCCTCCGATGCGATGGTCGGAGTTAACCTGCTTCCAGGATTCGCCGCCGTCGTCCGAAAGATAAATTCCCGCGCGAGCGTTTTTTGTTTCCACGTCGACATACACGCGATTCGGCTGGCTCGTCGAGACGGCGACACCCATGCGCCCTAAGCCATCGTCCGTGGTAGGCAAGCCGTTGGTTAGCGGGTGCCAGGTATCGCCGCCGTCCGTGGACTTAAACAATCCGCTGCCCGCCGCAATGAACGATTCGCCACTGCGAACTTCCCAGGGCGCGACCCGCGCAACCCACAGCACGGCGTATAGCGTGCGCGAATTGCTCGGGTCCATAACCAGATCCGCTGCCCCGGTGTTTTCATCCTTATACAAGATCTTCTCAAACGTTTGGCCGCCGTCCGTGGAGCGAAACACGCCGCGCTCGGTGTTCGGCCCATAGGGGTGCCCCAGAGCAGCAACGAACAAGCGGTCGGGGTTTTGCGGGTCGACGATAATGGCAGCGATCTGTTGGGCGTCCCGCAAACCCAGGTGCTTCCAGGTTTTGCCCGCATCGGTCGATTTGTAAATTCCGTTTCCTGTCGATAAGTCGGGCCGCTGTAATCCTTCGCCGCTGCCGACGTAAATCACGCTGGGATCTGACTCCGCAACGGCAATCGCTCCGACCGAACCAGTCGGCTGATCGTCAAATATCGGCATCCAAGTATTACCGAAATCGGTAGTCTTCCACACTCCTCCGTTTACTGCTGCCATGTAAAACACATTGGGTTGATGGGGGACGCCGTTGATCGCCACGGTTCGGCCCCCGCGAAACGGCCCAATGCAGCGCCAGCGTATCTCGTGAAAATAATTGTCTGAGGATTCAGGCTTACTCTCTTCGCTTTGCCCCGTGGCGTCATTCTGGGCGCTCGCGTGCGGGGCCCCGCCAAAGGCCAGCAGGGTGGCGCAGAACATGGCGAGCATGGCGATTTGCAATTTATGCATCACATCCTCCACGAAAGCATGCTGAATACGATGCCCTGACGACGCAGGCTCACTCGACTTAATTTCCTGTTGTTTTGGTCTTGGGTTGCTCTGACGGAGTTGCGGGCGCGGCATCCCCTTTGACGTAATGGTTGTACCAGGCCAAATAGCGCTCCAGCCGGTCCTTTATATGCGAAGGCGTGGAAAACTCGTGATACTCGTCCGGATAGACCACCAGTTCCGTTGTGCGGCCCAGACTCTTCAGCGCTTGAAACATCTGCTCCCCGTTAAGAATCGGGACATTCCAGTCGATGTTGCCCCCCATGATGAGCGTCGGAGTCGTGATGCTGGCGACACGATAAAAGGGAGAGAGTTTCTCGTAGAGCTCCTTGTTCTCCCACGGACGCCCAAGTTCCGTTTCCCAGTCACGTTGGTAATGGTCGTGACCGTAATTGGACATATACAAGAATTCGCCCGCACCGGAGATCGCGGCCTTGAATCGCGTGGTTTGCGTAATGATGAAATTCGTGGAGATGCCACCGTAAGACCAGCCCCCCACACCCAGTCTCTCGGGATCGGCGATGCCCTCGTCGATCGCATAGTCCACCATGGCCATGTCGTCCTGGAAATCCTTGTTGCCCCAGTCGGCGAAGATGGCCTGCGCGTGCTTTTGTCCATAACCCGTGGAGCCGCGTGGGTTGGGAAACAGGACGGCGTAGCCATTCGCGGCGAGCAACTGCGGCAGGTGTGCAAATTCCGCGTAATACGCCCACACCGGCCCCCCGTGAGGTCTCAGAATGGTGGGCACTTTTTTGCCGGGCGTGTAATCCAGCGGCTTATACAAATAGCCAGCGACGTCCGTGCCATCCTTGCTCTTGAAGTGCACATATTCGCCGTGCGACAGCCTGAGTTGCGCGAAAAGCGCATCATTAGTATGCGTGATCTGCGTCAGTTTCCCGCCTGGAATGGTGAACACCTCATCCGCACGGTCGATGGTGGCCACCTGCGCGGCAATTTCCCCGGTCTTTGCGATAGCGTAGGCGTTCACCATGAGCCGGCCTCCGACTGGACGGGTGATTTCTCCTCCTGCGGCGGGAATGCGGCACAGATTCTGCGTTCCATCATCATCAACAATGAAATAGATGAATTTCCCGTCGGGTGAAAAACGCGGATCGGTCACCATGCGATCGAGCGCCAAGGTCAAAACTTTAGCCTCGCCTCCACCCGCGGGGCTGACAGCGAGGTGCTTAGTACCGTATTCAAAAACCTTTGGGTCGAGACGCGTGGTATAAGCGATCCACTTACCGTCAGGCGACCAAGCCGGAGCGCGCTCTTCCCCAGGACTCTTGGTCACCTGTATAAGATGCGCACCTTTATCGTTGTTGTCCGCGGCTACTACCCAAATGTCTGAGTTATACGTTGCGTCTGGATCGGGCGTGGAGCGGTTACTGGTAAAGGCCACCTGCTTGCCATCCGGCGACCAGTTCAGCTCCTCATCGTCGTAGTCGCCCGAGGTGATTTGCGTCAGGCTGTGTTTGCCAAGATCAAAAACATATAGGTGGGTATGACGGTGGTCGTCAAGATAGCCCATTTCGTCCTGTTTGAACTGACGGCGGTCGATGACCCACGGTCCTTGGGTCTTGGGCTTCTTCTCTTTCGCGCCCTTATCCTGATCGCTATCTTTGTCTTCCTGGTCCTTGAACGCCTCCAGTTCTTCGGCTGAGGCATCGCGCAGTAGCAGCGCCAGTCGGCGGCTGTCAGGCGACCACGCCAACTCGTCCACATCCTGAGGCGTGTGGGTCAGGCGCTGCGCTTCCCCTCCAAGGCGGTTCAACAGCCACACCTGCTCTTTGCTTTCGTTACGCGAGGACAGAAAGGCAACGTACTTTCCGTCGGGACTCCAGCGCGGGTGAGAAGATGAAACCCCCTCCGCCGTAAGCGCGATCGGCTCGCCGCCGTTAGCCGGGATCATCCAGATGCGTTCTTCGTTCTTGTCTTCTTTCAGGAGCGGCGTCTTGACCGTGTAGGCGATCCACTGGCCATCGGGACTCAATTGAGGGTCCGTCACTTCGCGAATCTGGAAATAATCGTCAATAGTGATTGCGCGTTGAGCCACAGCGCGCGGCGACAGCATCGGAACAAAGCAGAAAAGTCCCAGAGCTGCGATCAAAGCGGAAGAAAAACGATGCTTCATCTATCGAAAACTCCTGAATTAGGAAATCATGACGAACGGCGGAGTCTATCACACGGCTGGCTCGCCCGATCGGAACACTCCTAGCCAGAAAAACCGCCGCACAGAATGCGACGAGCGAGATCAGCACCAGTTCAGCGCCTGAAAAATTGTGCGGCTCAGCACAGGACGTACATGACTCGCTGTAAGCAGCAAAAATAAATCCCTCGGCTTACAGATTCTTCTTGCATGCAGCGTTGACTCTTGTATTCTTCGATTGCGAATTAGCTTCACTGCCACCGAGAGTGAGCGTCGCTCAAGGAGGACGATAGTAAAACTTGAGTTCTTTGTCGCTTCCCACCCGCTATCCCGCACCTGCAATTTCCATCCCACAAAAACGAGCCGCGAAGCTGACGCTCTGGCCGCTTGTTGCGGCGACATTTTTCATGGTGTCTGGAGGCACGTACGGCACCGAGGAAATCGTGAGCGGCGCCGGTTATGGGCATGGAATTTTGATTTTGCTGTTTCTGCCGGTGCTGTGGTGCTTGCCGACCGCGTTCATGATCGGTGAGCTGTCGAGCGCACTGCCCGAAGAGGGCGGTTATTACGGCTGGGTGCGTCGCGGTCTGGGAAATTTCTGGGGCTTCCAGGAGGCCTGGCTTTCGCTGGCCGCCAGTATCTTTGACATGGCTATCTATCCGACCTTGTTCGTTTTCTATCTACAGCAGGTGTCGCCCTGGTTCGGCACCGGGAATCATGGAGTGCTCGCCGGTCTTTTTGTGGTGATCACCTGCGCTGCTCTGAATCTTGCCGGGATTCGCGTTGTTGGGATTACCTCGCTATGGCTTTTCTTTTTGCTGTCGGCGCCGTTCGCATTGATCGTGGTCCTGGCCCCCATGAAAGCTGGCGCACTCGCCGGTGCACACGGCACTGGAACGGGCGCAAGCCTCGGCTTACTCGGCGGCGTTCTGGTGGCGATGTGGAACTATATGGGCTGGGATAACGCTTCCACCATCGCACAGGAGGTGGAAAGACCGCAGCGCACCTACCCGAAGGCCATGATCGCGGCTGTCGTCCTGGTTTCGCTGACCTACGTTCTCCCCTTCTTGGCCGTGTATTTCACGGGCATTCCCGCAACAGCGTTTGCCGAAGACGGCTCCTGGGCCCAAATTGCGGGCCTGATCGGTGGAAAAATACTGGGCTTCGAATGGCTGCGCTTTCTCGTGGTGCTTGGCGGGATGATGAGCGCATTTGGCATGTTCAACGCGCTGGTGATGAGCTACTCGCGGCTGCCGTTGGCCATGGCGCGCGACGGCATGCTGCCCAAAATTTTTGGCAAAACCAGTTCGCGAACTCAGGTGCCCTGGGTAGCCATCGTTGCGTGTGCGGCTTGTTGGGCGCTCTGCCTGGGCCTTGGTTTCAAACGGCTGGTGACGCTGGACATCATGCTTTACGGTGCGTCCCTGATGCTTGAATTCGTCACGCTTGTGGTTCTGCGAGTTCGCGAGCCGAATTTGCGACGCGAATTCCGCGTCCCGGGCGGCTTGACTGGCGCGATTCTGGCGGGAGTATTTCCACTCCTGCTTCTGAGCATGGCTCTGGTCGAGAGCGAGACTCAGTCCGTCTTGGGAATGAATGGATTGTTGTTCGGCGTTCTAATCGTGATGACCGGTTTCTGCGTGTATGCCGCCACAGGCAAACTGCGGAAGCGCTTGCGCGTCGATACGACCGGCGAAATTGCCGACCCCGCCTCTGTGTAGTTTGCCTATCAAGCCCTGCCCCGTTTAACTGAAATCGCCCTTATCTGAAACCCGCTGTCTTGTGATTAGTCGCCCTGCGATATACTTCCGGCTCATTCACATACATTTTTTGGCGCCGGAGCAAACTCGTGAAAATTAGTCGTCGACGCGCATTGCTGTTCACTTACCTGCCGTTCTTCGTTTTGGTGTTCAGCGGGCTGCCAGCGCCGCGCCTCTGCGCGCAAGGAACGGCGCCACAGTTTGATGAAAAATTATTCCAGGAAATGCGTTGGCGCTCTATCGGGCCGTCTCGGGGCGGCCGAGTGCTGGCGGTTACAGGCGTTCGCGGCCAGCCGGATTTGTTCTACTTTGGCTCCGTCGACGGGGGAGTGTGGCGTACGAATGATGCAGGACGGACCTGGAACCCCATCTTCGACTCGCAGCCAATCGGTTCGATAGGCGCGATTGCCGCAGCACCGTCGGATCCCAATGTGATCTATGTCGGCTCAGGCGAGTCGGACATGCGCTCAGACATCGGCTATGGCAACGGCATGTATAAATCCACCGATGCAGGAAAGACGTGGACGCACATCGGCTTGACCGATTCTCGGCAGATCGCGCGAATTCTCATAGACCCGGCCGATCCTAACAAGGTTTTTGTCGCCGCCCTTGGGCATGCTTACGGACCAAATTCCGAGCGTGGTGTTTTTCGTTCAACTGATGGAGGAGCGACCTGGAAGCGCATCCTGTTTCACGACGAAAATACCGGCGCCATCGATCTGGCGTTCGAGCCGGATAACACAAAAGTGATCTATGCGGCGCTACTTCAGACCCGCCGGCCTCCGTGGAATGTTTATCCACCGTCGAAGGGCCCGGGCACTGGATTGTATCGCTCGCGCGATGGAGGAGAAAACTGGGAAGCAGTGGACGCCAATGGTTTGCCTACCGAGGAGGTGGGCCGAATCGGGATCGCCTTCGCGCCCAGTAATCCGCGACGCATTTATCTGATCATCGACGCCAAAGCCGGCGGCCTGTACCGCTCGGACGACGCAGGCCAAACTTGGCAACAGGTTTCGCACGACAAGCGTATCTGGCAACGCGGTTGGTATTTCGACGAAGTTACCGTGGACCCCAAAGATCCAGACACGGTGTACGTGCCCGACACCGCGCTATTCCGCTCGGGTGACGGAGGAAAAACCTTCGCAGTGTTCAAAGGAGCCCCGGGCGGCGACGACTATCATCACTTATGGATTGACCCCGACGACCCGCGACGGATGGTTCTGGGATGCGATCAGGGCACCATCATCACCCTCAATGGAGGCGAGACGTGGAGTTCCTGGTACAACCAGCCGACAGGACAGTTCTACCACGTGAGCACCGACAATCGATTTCCTTACTGGGTATACGGAGCCCAGCAGGACAGCGGCTCCGCGGCGACGCCCAGCCGCGGGAGCTACCGCGAGCTGAATTTTCACGACTGGCGTCCAATCGCGGCGGGAGATGAGAACGGATACATCGCGCCCGACCCGCAGAATCCAGGAGTGATTTTTGGTGGGTTCGTAGACCGGCAGGACCTGAGCAACGAACAGACGCAGGCCATTCCAGCCCCGCTTGCACAGCAAGGTAATTTCCGGCGTACTTGGACCTTGCCGCTGGTTTTTTCGCCGCTCGACCCGAACCTCCTTTATTTTGGTTCGCAAGTAATGTTCCGCACCGCGGACCATGGCAATTCCTGGCAGGAAATTAGTCCTGACTTAACGCGAGAAGATCCCGGCGTGCCTACCAATCTCGATCCGCCAACGGTTGCCGACGCAGGCAAGGAAAACCGGCGCGGCGTGATTTACACCATTGGACCTTCCTACCTGCAAAAGGGAGAAATCTGGGCAGGAACGGACGACGGACTTATCCAATTAACGCGAGATGAAGGAAAAACCTGGAGCAATGTGACACCACCGGAAATCACGCCCTGGAGCAAGGTCACGCACATCGAAGCGTCCCACTTCGACGCGGGCACCGCGTACGCCGCTGTGGACCGGCACCGCTTGGAAGACCTTCACGCCTACCTGTATCGCACGCGCGACTTTGGCAAGACTTGGCAGAAAGTTTCGAACGGCATACCCGAAGGATATTTTCTGAATTGCGTCCGCGAAGATCCCGCGCGCAAAGGATTGCTTTTCGCCTGCACCGAAAAAGGGGTTTTTGTCTCCTTTGATGACGGCGACCACTGGCAGCCGCTCCAGCTCAATCTACCGACCACCTCGGTGCGGGATCTGGTGATCCACGAAAACGATCTAGTAATCGCCACGCACGGGCGGTCGTTCTGGATTCTCGACGACATTACCCCGCTGCGACAGTTGGACACCCAAGTGGCTCAGTCCACGACGTGGCTTTTCAAGCCCGCTACTGCCTATCGTGTGCGTCCGGGTTCGGATCAGGGCACTCCGGTGCCGCTGGATGAACCGGTGGTAAATAACCCGCCAAGCGGTGCGGTGCTGGATTACTTCCTTCGAGACGCGCCAAAAACGCCCATTAAACTCGATATTTTTGACGCAGCGGGAACGCTGGTCCGGCGTTTCTCGAGCGACGACGTATTGTCCACGACCAAGCCGGAAGACTTGAAATTTTCTCAGTTTTGGATCAAGGACCCGCAACCTCTATCCGCAGCGGCCGGGATGCACCGCTTTGTCTGGGACCTGCACTACGCCTTTCCGGAAGGGGTGCACACCTCGTTCTACGGCCCGTTTCCCCCCACTGCTGTGCCCGGCAACTACACCGTCAAATTGACGCTAAACAACTCGACTATTTCGCAGCCCTTAATTGTGAAGATGGATCCGCGGGTGAAAACCTCGCCAGCAGATCTCGCGAAAATGTTCGAGGTGGAGTCTCGACTGGCAGGCAGAGTTGGTGAGCTGTCCTCCGTAGTTCGCCAGGCGCAACAGCTCAGAACAGATATTGCTGCGCGCAAAAGACAGACTGCTTCCAATGTCAAAATTATAGAAGCCCTTTCCACGCTTGATAAAAAAGCCGCCGATCTTGCTGGCCCGGAAACCGATGCGGATTTCGAGATGGGCTTTTTGGTGCTGCCCGGGGAAAAAGCGATTACGCTGCGCGACGCGTTAGCGGCAACCACTGCATTGCTGGCTGTCGTTGGAGGATCTGATTCCGCGCCGACAACAGACGCCGTTACGAACATGGAGAAATGGGAAACTCCGACGAAAAACCTGCTGGAGCGCTGGAAGTCCCTTTGGGAACACGACCGTGTGCGCGCAAACGCCCTGTTGCAAAAGGCGAAGTTCAATGCTTTGTAGCGCTTCGCAGCGAACGCGACATTCCGTTGAACAGGGGGTTATACAGGGGAATGAAGAATTCGGCCCAAAAGAGAGAGGACACCCCAAATGAACATCTCGAAGCAACTCGCAATAACCGCTAGCTTTGTGCTGCTTAGCGTATTCCCGGCCATAAGTCAGGCGCAAAACAATGCGCCCGACGCGGCTCAGGGACAGACGCAAACCCAACCCCAGCGGGAAGACAGGGGCGCCGCTGCCTTAGCGAACCTGAACCTCACGGACGACCAGAAAGCACAAATCAAGCAGATCCACGAAGGCGCCAAGTCACGCGTCGACGCGGTGAAAAATGATGCGTCGCTGCCGGCCGATCAAAAGGAAGCGAAGATCCGTGAAATCCACCGGGACACGCACCAACAGGTAGAAAAGGTGCTCACCCCCGATCAACGGAAACAGATGAAGGAAAACATGCGCGAGAACCGCGCATCACAGCAGCAACAGCCACCGCCTCCCAATTAACCATGGAGTGTGCGATTGCGATGGGACGGCTGGTGCAGGCCGTCCCTTTTTCGTTGCGTGGCGTTTTGCGCGCCGCGGTTTAGCTTGCGGATTTGGTATGCTGCTCGATGTGGCGAATCGCGTTGTAAATCAATCTTTCACAATCCTGTTGTACAGCTGCTCGATCGTTTTATTCATGACCCTGCTGGGTTTGCCTGCTCTTTCGGGTTTACCGCAAGCACCTGCGCAATCTCCTTCGGCAGCTCCCCCTGTAGCTCAGCAAAATTCTCCTCAACCAACTGCGGCTCCTCCGCCAACCCAATCCGCGCAACCTTTTTCGCGTACGGGATTAAATACTGTAGTTCTGGATCCGGCCCACGGTGGCACCGACACGGGCGCCCGTGGTACCGGCGGCATTCGCGAAAGCGAAATCGTTCTGCAGTTTGCTGCACAAGTGCGCCGGGCGCTTGAGGCGCAGGGCTTCCAAGTCGTGCAAACACGATTGGCCAACGAAAACCCTTCGTTCGACGACCGCTCCGCCATGGCGAACGCACAAACGGGCGCGGTGTTCGTGACCTTGCACGTATCCTCAACCGGCGTGCCGGGAACAGCACGTGTGTACGTATTTTCAGATCTGCCCACTGGCCGTGAACCAAACGGCTTGATCCCGTGGGATCGCGCTCAGGCTCCTTTCCTGGGATTAAGTCACAAACTCGGCGACATCGTGCAGGGAAATCTGGCGCAAAGATTTAAAGGCTCGCCGGACAGCGCTCAGGCGTCGGCAATTCGGCAATTACGGACAACCGCCGCACCAGCTATCGCGGTAGAAATCTCCAGCGTAGCGGTGGACTCCCGCGAGGAACTGGATCGTATGGCTCCGGGCCTCGCCGACGCCATTGCCCGCGGGATAACCGCATTCCGTCCTTCGTACGTGGTCGCCACCACATCTGGAGAACTGCGGTGAACTCCCGGTGGCTGCGACTGATACTCGGGGGTTTGTTTGGCGCGGTCATTATTGCCGCGCTGTACTTTCCCATTCTGAAGCGCCGCGTGAAACAAACAGCAAGAATCGAGCCGCAGACCGAAGAGCAAGCCCGCAGAGAACTGACCCAATCGCTCACGACCAATCCAACTGAGCCGCGCGTAAACGCCAAATTATTTTGGGCTTCGAACGCAGAGGATGGTTCCCTTGCCGCAGTAAGCGTTGATCTGCCGTTGTCGCCCGACCCGGTATTGCGTGCCAAGCAGGTTTTGAACACGTTGTTGGCCGGTCCGGTCGATCCGGACCAGCGGACTTTGCCGCCCGACGCGGTATTACTGGCCTTTTATCTCCTGCCCGATGGCACTGGCATCGCGGATTTTTCGGAGGGCCTGGCGAGTTCCATCCCGTCCGGAATCGAGAGTGAACAAACGGCAGTCGATTCGATAACCAAGACGCTGGCGGCCAACGTTCCGCAGATCATGCGTCTGAAGATTCTGATTCATGGACAGGAAGTTGAGACCCTCGCCGGTCACCTTGATCTCACAGGTTCGTTCGCAGTAAGCCCACGGGCATCGCAAATCTCCAAAAGTGAATCTTCAAATTGGCTTCCGTCGTTACGAAACAGTAGTCCGGCATTGACACCCTAGAGCGCCTCCCGGCAAACTTACGCAGCGTCACGCGCACCAATATAGATTCGAGGAATCCACAGTGGCGATTGCAGCCAGACAAAGAAGTGATGGACGAAATGCCGATCAGATGCGTCCTCTGAAGCTCACCCCCGACTTCATTGCTACCGCTGAAGGAAGCGTATTGATTGAATTGGGCAATACCCGCGTGATCTGCACCGCCACAATCGACGACGGCGTGCCAGGATTCCTAAAAGGCAGCGGAAAAGGTTGGGTGACCAGCGAATATGGAATGTTGCCTCGCGCTACCGAAGAACGCACTCCGCGCGAAGCCTCTCGCGGCAAACAATCCGGCCGCACGCTGGAGATTCAACGATTAATCGGCAGATCATTGCGCGCCGCCACGGACCAGGAAGCTCTGGGCGAGCGCACCGTGTGGATCGATTGTGACGTAATCCAGGCCGATGGTGGTACCCGTACAGCCTCCATAACTGGAGCGTTCGTGGCGTTGGCACTCGCATTCGAACGACTGGTGGCCGCAGGAATTTTAAAAAGTTCGCCATTGATCGACACGGTGGCGGCCACCAGCGTGGGCATTGTGGATGATCGCGCACTTCTGGATTTGGCGTACGAAGAAGATTCCAGGGCTGAAGTGGACATGAATGTGGTGATGACTGGCGGTGGGCACTTTGTGGAAATTCAAGCTTCGGCTGAGGGACGGCCATTCTCGGGCAGCGAAATGCAGGATCTGTTGGCGTTAGCCGCGGCAGGGATACGGCGGCTGACCGAAGATCAACGCGCTGTTCTGCCCTCAAAATTCAGTGCCCGAGCCCGCTAAGATTTATTTCGCTTCGTCAAATCCGGGGAAACTTGCGGAATTTCGTGCGCTTGCGCAGACTGCTTCGGCCGATGCCCTTGCGGCTCCGGTTGTCGAATTGCTGCCGCAGTTCGAATCCTTACCAGTTTTTGAAGAGGGCGCGCCAACCTTCGGCGAAAATGCCTTAGGAAAAGCACTCTACTATTCACAATTAACGGATGACATTTTGTTTGCTGATGACTCCGGGCTGGTCGTTCCCGCGCTTGGAGGCGCCCCCGGCGTGCACTCCGCGCGTTATGCCGGCCCTCATGCCTCCAGCGAACAAAGAATCGCCAAGCTTTTGCATGAGCTGGCTGGCAAAACGGGCGCGGATCGCGCCGCGCATTTTTGCTGTGTGATTGCTGTCGTCGAACGACAGCGGCCGATAGCCGTGACCAGCAATCTCGTGCAGGGAGAAATTCTGGAAGCTCCGCGCGGCACCGGTGGTTTTGGCTACGATCCTGTGTTTTATTTGTCTGCTTTAGGCAAAACCTTCGCGGAATTATCAGCCAAAGAAAAAAACCAATACAGTCACCGCGGTAAGGCTTTTCGGCGGGTGCTCGAATTTCTAACTAGTTCGCGACTCAAATCCTGATTGCCGGCCGATTCGCGCGGCGAACGACTTATGTCGGCCACAGTTGGCGTTCGAAGTCCATCTGGCTCCCTGTGTTATTCTGGCCCGTCATGCCCGACTTCAAGTCATTAAAAAAATCCGCACGAGCAAAGAAAACTCCTGCTCGGCTTTTAAAAGGCGGCCAGTCTCCGTGGAAAACTCGCAGGATTGGTAAAAAAGAATGCGTTCTAGGAACTGATCCGCGACGAATGAGCGCAATTCTCGCCGGCCTGGACCAGGCCTATCCGAAAGCTACCTGCGAACTTAAACACGGAAATCCTTTTCAACTCCTGATATCCACGATTCTGTCCGCCCAGACCACGGACGTGCGAGTAAACCAAGTTACTGCGAGTCTGTACAAGAAATATCCCAACCCGAAAGCGTTCGCATACGCCGATCCCAGAGAACTTGAGCAAGAGCTTCGGCCTACAGGGTTCTTCAGAAACAAAACTAAGTCAGTGATGGGGGCGAGTAAAGCCATCGTGGAGGAGTTTGACGGCCAGGTGCCGCGCACCATGGAAGAAATTCTCACGCTTCCGGGCGTTGCGCGCAAAACCGCCAACGTGGTGTTAGGCACAGCGTACGGCATCGCCAAAGGCGTGGTCGTCGATACCCATGTGATGCGGCTTTCGCGACGCTTGGATTTGTCACGAAAGAGCGAGCCACAGAAAATCGAGCAGGACCTGATGACTGTGATTCCCGAAAATAAATGGATTGAATTTTCGCATCAGCTTATCTGGCACGGCCGGCGAGTTTGCGTGGCGCGAAAACCGCGCTGCGTTGACTGTAACCTTGAGAAGATTTGCTATTCCGTGGATAAAACCATGTCCACGCATCCGGATTCTCCCTGCCTTCCGCAATCTTACCTGCACACGACCTGACGGTCGAAGATCACTCCCCGTCCTGCACAATCAGTGTGAACAACCCGTTCAGGACGTTCATCCGCCTGTAACACATCCTGCCATATAAAGTTCGCTCGGAATGCTGGCGGTACCTCTCTCCGAAGCCGGCAAATCTTGGGAAACGCAGGGAGAAATATGTCTACAGCAACAGCGCAGGCGAGGCCAGCAATAGCCCCCAGGCCGACCACCGAACGCCACAGTCTCCATGAAAAAATGTCTAAGGGTCCCGGCAAGGCCGGGATGCTGATTTTTACCGGCGTATTGATCGCCGGATTGATTTACATCGGCACCAGTATTGCCCGCGATCTTTCCGGCGTACGAATGACATCCACTTGGCCGTACATTTTGCTGGGAATTGCTTTGCTGGTGGCGCTGGGATTTGAATTTGTAAACGGATTTCACGATACCGCAAACGCCGTGGCCACCGTGATTTACACCCATTCTCTCGAACCGCATATCGCCGTTGTATGGAGCGGCCTCTGGAACTTCTTTGGCGTGGTGACCTCCTCGGGGGTTGTCGCCTTCGGAATCGTGTCCCTCCTGCCGGTAGAGCTCATCTTGCAAGTCGGCAGCGGAGCGGGATTCGCGATGGTATTTGCGCTTTTAACAGCGGCGATTATCTGGAATTTGGGCACCTGGTGGTTGGGGCTGCCGGCCTCCAGCTCTCATACCTTGATTGGCTCAATCATTGGAGTCGGCATTGCCAACCAATTGATGAATGCCCGCTCAGGCACCAGCGGCGTGGATTGGGCGCAGGCAGCAAACATCGGAAAGTCGCTGCTGCTGTCGCCCATTTTTGGATTCGTGGTCGCTGCAGGATTGCTGCTGGTCATGAAGGCGATCATCAAAGACAAACGCCTTTACGAAGCCCCGAAAGGTACCGAGCCGCCGCCGTTCTGGATTCGCGGTTTACTCATACTGACTTGCACGGGTGTCAGCTTTTTCCACGGTTCGAACGACGGGCAAAAAGGCATGGGGCTGATCATGCTAATCCTCATCGGCACCGTTCCAACCACCTACGCTCTGAACCACGCGGTAACCGCGCAGCAGTCGCAGGATTTCGTCGCAGTCTCGACGCAAGCTTCGGACGCGCTTGGGAAATATGTACAAACTAGCGCCGCGATCGGCGACCCTCGCGACGATGTCACGGATTACATACGCACCAAGGAATTCAAACCCAACACCATGCTCGCGATGCGCGAACTGGCAAACGGTATTGGCACAGAAATGGCGATTTTCAAGCAATTGTCCGCGGTACCACACGAACAAGTGCGTAACTTCCGCAATGATATGTACCTGATGAGCGAGGCGATTCGCATCATGCTGAAATCCGGCAAGCCGGAATTGGCTGCCGGCGATGTGTCAATTCTTAAAAACTATAAAGGCCATATCGACCAGGCCACGCGTTTTATCCCGCTGTGGGTAAAAGTAGCTGTCGCTCTGGCGTTAGGCCTTGGCACCATGGTGGGGTGGAAGCGCATCGTGGTGACTGTCGGAGAAAAAATCGGCAAGAACCATCTGACCTACGCTCAAGGCGCCGCGGCGGAAATCACCGCGATGGCCACCATCGGCGCGGCAGACGGCCTTGGCCTACCCGTCAGTACCACTCATGTGTTGTCATCGGGCGTTGCCGGAACTATGATGGCTAACCATTCCGGCCTGCAATGGAGCACCGTGCGCAACCTGGGCTTGGCTTGGGTGCTCACCCTGCCGATGGCCATGATGCTTTCAGGATTCTTATTCTTTGCGTTCCGCAGACTATTCTAAAAATCGCGCTCCACGAGATTGCCCATCGGGTAAGGCCTTTCGATCAGGCCGGCTCGATGGGCAATATTTTTGTAACTGGCATTTGCCCTCAAAGCAGATGAACAACATGCGCATTCCCCTAACCGCGCTCGCTCTCTTGTTGGCCGTATCTGCTCCGTTCACCGGTGCGCAGAAAAATGCACCGATTCCCGCGGCGCACCATACTCGCAATGTTGTCTTGATTGTGGCCGACGGTTTGCGGTGGCAGGAAATCTTCACCGGAGCCGATCCGGCGCTGCTCAACTCCGAGAATGGCGGCATCTGGGACAAGCCTGAGGATTTGCGCAAAGAGTTTTGGCGCGACGACGTGGCGCAACGGCGCGCTGCGCTGTTTCCCTTTCTGTGGGGCACGGTAGCCACGCGCGGACAAATATTCGGCAATCAAAATAAGAATAGTGCTGCGCACCTGACCAACGGCTTGGCCTTTTCCTATCCCGGATACAACGAAATGTTGACTGGCTTTCCTGATCCGCGCATCAACTCCAATGAGTTCGGCCCGAATCCCAACATGACCGTGTTCGAGTGGCTGAACAAGATGCAGGAATTTCAAGGGAAAGTAGCGGTGTACGCGACGTGGCTCAACTTCAAGGATATATTCAACGAACCGCGCAGCCATCTGCTGACGCAAGTGGGATGGGACCAGCCATATCGCGGCACTTTGACGCCGCGACAGCAATTACTCAACGAATTGTACCGTTCCACTACCAAGCTGGATGATGAGGACGTATACGATTCGTTTTTGCAGCAGCCACTGCTCGATTTTGTCAAAGCCAAGCACCCGCGGGTGCTCTTTGTGGGCTACGGCGAAACGGACAACTGGGCGCACTCCGGTCGTTATGACCTGGTCCTTCATAGCGCGCACGAATTTGATCGTTACGTTCACGAATTATGGGACACCATGCAGGCGATGCCCGAGTATCAAGGGCAAACCACTTTCATCATTACCACCGATCATGGACGGGGGAGTGGTTTGGTCGACTGGAAAGAGCACGGTGCCGAACAAAAGGGCTCCGACAATATATGGATTGCCGTGATCGGGCCTGATACTGCGGCGCTCGGCGAACGCGAGCACGTCTGGCCTGTTACTCAGGCGCAAATTGCGGAGACACTCGCAGCCTTTCTCGGAAAAGACTACCGGCACGACGTTTCGGCTGCAGCCCCAGCCATCGAGGAAGTTTTACCTAAAAACACCACTCTCGCTTCGGATCATTCGCCCACGAAATAATTGAGCCATTCCCTCAAGTCGCATTCATTTCAAAAAAATGTAACCCGGCACTACACTCCGCCATCTTAATTACCATGACGATGAGAAAAGTAAACCTCGGTTCTCAAGGCGCAGTTGTTTCCCGCATGGGCCTAGGTTGTATGGGCATGAGCGATTTCTACGGCGAACGCAACGATACCGAGTCAGCCGCCACAATTCTCCGGGCACTCGACCTTGGCATCACCTTCCTGGACACTGCGGACACCTACGGGATCGGCGACAACGAAGAATTGATCGGTAAGACCATTCGCGGACGCCGCAATGAAGTATTTCTGGCCACCAAGTTTGCCAATATTCGCACCAAGCAGGAACCGGACAAGTGGTCCCTTAGCGGCAAGCCCGAATACGTTCAATCCGCTTGCGACGCGTCGTTGAAACGGCTGGGTGTCGACCACATCGATCTGTATTACCAGCATCGCGTAGACCCACAAACCCCTATCGAGGATACCGTGGGCGCGATGGCGCAACTGGTCAAAGCCGGGAAAGTAAAATACCTGGGCCTGTCGGAAGCCTCTCCTGCAACGATTCGTCGCGCGCACAAAGTACATCCCATCACCGCGCTGCAAACAGAATATTCTCTGTGGGCGCGCGAACCCGAGCAAGACATCTTGCCTACTTTGCGCGAGCTTGGCATTGGATTCGTGCCGTATAGCCCGCTCGGACGTGGCTTCCTCACCGGAGCCATTACCAAGAAGAGTGATTTGGGAGAAAAAGATTCTCGCGCGCAACGCATGCCTCGCTTCGCGGCTGAAAATTTCGATAAGAATCTGGAATTAGTCAGCCGCGTAAAGGTTATCGCCGACCGCAAGGGCATCCGGCCCGGCCAGTTGGCGCTTGCTTGGGTCCTTGCCAAGGGCGAAGATCTGGTTCCCATTCCCGGAACGAAACGCAGGAAATATCTCGAAGAAAACGCCGCCGCCGTGGACATCCCTCTAAGTCCGAATGATATTGCTGAGCTCGAAGCCGCTGTTCCGCAAAGTGACGTGGCCGGAGAACGCTATGCCGCTGCGGCTATGAAAGCCATCGATCGTTAAAGCTCCGGCCTAATTACGTTGCTCCTCGCGAAAAGTACGGAACCACGCACGGATGTCCTCAGCAAGCAATTCCGGCTCTTCCATTGCTGCAAAATGGGCGCCTCTGGGCCTCTCAGTCCAGCGTTGCACATTAAAGAATCGCTCTGCCCATTCGCGCGGCGGCTGGCTTATGCCCTTCGGGAACAGAGCGAAAGCCGCTGGAACTTTGGATCGCCCCAAAGATCGTTGACACGAAAAATTGTCCCATGTTCCTTCGGTTTTCGGGAACGCGGCCCGATAAGCGCTTCAACGGATGCTTCGCCATGGGCATTCTCAGGTCTTCAAACGCTAATGCAATTGAAAATGCAAATGAAATTGGCCAGATGGAGCAACAGTTCTGTTGGGAAGTCCTTTATAATCTTTACGTACTTCATGTCGGGGCGTAGCGCAGCCTGGTAGCGCGCCTGCCTTGGGCGCAGGAGGTCCCGAGTTCGAATCTCGGCGCCCCGACCA
>Ga0182024_10001482_pt1 | contig 60363 bp, 54 predicted proteins | sample P32metaG_FD_120480 | JGI IMG/M metagenome (GOLD analysis project Ga0182024, IMG submission 120480) | Permafrost microbial communities from Stordalen Mire, Sweden - P3-2 metaG (Illumina Assembly) | ecosystem: Environmental > Terrestrial > Soil > Wetlands > Permafrost | place: Sweden: Stordalen...
CGATTGAATCTGCTCTCCATCGCGGTGCTGGTGATCGGGGCGGGGATGACGTTCGCATTGGTGGCGGCGACGCATCTGTTGCACGCCTATTCGCCGGGATTGTATGCCGGAGCGTTCACGACGACGCCCGGCCTGGCGGCGGGGCAGGAAGTGCTGCGGCACAGTGCGGCGATCGCGGCCGATGCGGTCCACGAAGCGGGGCTGGCATATACGGTGACGTATCCCGTCGGCATGATCGGGCCGGCTTGGGTGATTGCTCTGTTCCGGTGGATGTTTCGTGTGAATGTGGCGGAGGAGCGGGCGGCTCACACGGCGGCGGCGCAGAAGCGGCGGCCGACTTCGATCATCGCGGACGTGGAAGTGACCAACCCGCAAATTTGCGGCGTGTCCGTGAGTGAGTTGATCGCGCGGCACAAGTTCAGCGCCGTCTTCAGCCGGTTGTTGCATAACGGCGACATGATCGTTCCCATGGCCGACACGCGCCTCGCGGTCGGCGACGTGGTGAGGGCCGTTGGGCTTCCTCGTTCGGTGGAGCAGCTCATCGGGCTGCTGGGCAAACGCAGCGAGATTAATCTTGGGGGTCTGACCAGCAACATCCAGCGGATTGAATTACTCGTGACGCGCACGTCGGTGCTCGGCAAGACGCTGCGCGAATTGGATTTGATCCGTCGCCTGGGCGTGACGCTGCCGCGCGTGCAGCGGTCGGGCGTCGATCTGATTCCCAACGGTTCATTGGCCCTGCGATTCGGCGACGCGGTGACGGCGGTCGGCCCGGCCGACGGGCTGGGGGCTGTGGAGCGCGAACTGGGCAATTGCCGCGACGCCATCAACCGTCCTCAGCTTGGGCCGATCTTTCTGGGGATCGTGCTGGGCGTGGTGGTCGGGAGCGTGCCGATCATGATTCCGGGGATCAGGGGCGGCATCAAGCTCGGTCTGGCCGCGGGGCCGATGCTGGTGGCCATCGTGCTGTCGCGGCTGGGGAACATTCGCAAGGTCATCTGGTATATGCCGACGGCCGCGAGCCAGTTGTTTCGGGATTTTGGTTTGGCGCTTTTCCTCGCCTGCGTGGGATTGCAGCAGGGGGATCATTACGTGCAGAAGCTGCTCAGCGGCAAGGGTCTGGTGCTGGTGGCGCTGGGGGCGGTGCTGACGATCCTGCCGGTGCTGCTGGTGGGAATCGTGGCGAGAAAGAAGTTCAAGATGAACTATCTGACGCTCGCCGGCTGGGCGGCGGGAGCGATGACCAGTTCGCCGGCGCTGATGTATGCCTCGGACGTGACGCAATCGGACGCCCCGGCGCTGGCGTATGCGGCGGTCGCGCCGCTGGCGCTGATTGTGCCGATCCTCTGCTGCCAGGCGCTGGCGGCGATGTGAATGGGTCAAAATGCCGATGAATTGACGAAACCATTCGTCCGCGGCGGACTATAATGCACAGGGACCGAAGATTTCCGAGACGGACACCGGCATGACGCGATCAACGCTGCTGCTTCTGGGCACGCTGTTTCTAGCCGTGGCATTGCCGTCGGCGCGTGCGGATGATTTCGTGAATCCCAAGGCGAACATTCCGCCGCAGGCAAGCCCGATGCGGCGCGGCAGCGGAGCCGGAATGTCCCCCCTGCCGCTGCCTGGAACGCCGATCCGGCGCAGCGAAAAGAAACGCGAACCCTCGCCGCCGGCGCTGGTCGGAGCGATCACGTTCTCGCCGTTCGCCCTGCGCGACAGCGGGCTGGATTGGAAGACCACCATCATCGACATCGAAAAGTGGGTGGATTTCACCAACACCACGCTCGGCCAGCGCTACCGTTACGTTGACACGGATTTCAGCAAATTCAGCTACGATCCGTCCGACCTGCCGATTTTGTATTTCACCGGCTGGAAGGAGCTTCCGCATTTTGACGATCAGACGGTCGCCAGTCTGCGGCAGTATCTGATGGACGGCGGCACGTGGGTGGTGCACAGCAGTTGCGGGCGGCCGGAATTCAACACCAGCTTCCGCCGTGAAATCCGCCGGATTTTTCCCGACCGCGAACTGGCGGCCATTCCCACCGATCATCCGCTCTTCTCCAGTTATTACGACATCACTTCGATGCGCGTGCGCGACGGGCTGGGGCCGTGGAAAGAGATTCCGCCGCTGCTGGAGACCGTCAACATCGGCACGCGGGCCGCGGTGATCTTTTCGCCGATTGATCTGTCCTGCGGTTGGGACGCCCGGACGCACCCGATCGAGGGCGGGATTCTTTACGATCAGTCCGACGCGCTCAAGCTCGGAAGCAACATCGTCACCTACGCCCTGGCGGAATATCAATACGGCCGCTTTTTCACTCATGCCAAGGTGTACAAGCAGTCGTCGGACAAGACGCGCGATCAGTTGGTGCTGGGGCAGCTCGTGCACAACGGCGACTGGGACGCCACGCCGCACGGCCTGCCCAATCTGCTGAAGATGATCGACACGTCCACCACGCTGCACGTGCAGTTCACGCGCGTGCCGGTCGATCCGGCCACGTCGAACTTGTATGAATATCCGCTGCTCTACATGTGCGGGCAGCGGGATTTCACGTTCTCCGACGACGTGCGCAAGAAGCTCAGGCAGTATTTCGACCGCGGCGGCACGCTGGTGGCGGACGACGTGATCGGCTCCAGCGAATTTGACGCGGCGTTCCGGCGCGAGATGAAGGCGATCTATCCCGACAAGCCGCTGACGGCCCTGCCGCCGGATCATCCGCTGTTCAGCTATGTCTTCGACATGCGCAGCGCCCGGCTTGCCCCGCTGGCAAGGCAGCTATTCGGTGACGCCATTCCGCCGCGCCTAGAGGCGATCAATGTCGACGGCCAGCTGCCGGTGATCTATTCGCCGCTGAGCATGAGCGCCGGATGGGAAGAGCTTCCGCGAGCCTACGACAAGGGTTACGCCGATGAGGATTCGCTGAAACTGGGCGTGAACATTTTCATGTACGTGAACTCGCACTGACCGGCATCAGCCCGGCTCGGCCGCTTGTTGACGGATGATTTCCAGCAGTTTTCCCCCCACCGCGCCGCGCCGCCAGCCGCGCATCACACGCAGGGCGTCAACATCTCCGTTGGCGGTTGCAACCCGCCAAAGCTCGCCGATCTCCTGGCGGCTGGAAACCAGGCCGGGATCGATTCCCCGCGAGAAGAGCGAAGCCTGCGCGCTGGCCCAGAGACTGTCGCAACTGAATTTCTCGCGCGGCGACGGCTCAAATTGCTGGAAGGCGGCCATGTCCGAAGCGGAGCGGGAAAGGCCGGCCAGCGTCGCGGCGACGATGCGATCTCCGTGCTGCGTCTCCACCGGCCGCGGCAGACCGCGCACGCGGCCGAGTCTCTCCACGGCTTTGGCCGGATTTCGTGCCAATGCCAGAATTAGTTCGTCCTGCAAGAATGTGCGCGGCGGCACGTCGGCTTCGCGCGCCGCGGCGTCGCGCCAGATGGCGAGTTCGCGCAACACGGCAAGGTTGGCGGGGTCGAGCGATCCGGCTCCGCGAATCTTCAGAAAGTTTTCGTCCGGATCGAAGCGGCAGGTTGATTCGCTGCAAAGCAGAGCCGACTCCTCGCCGGCCCATGCCGTGTGTCCCGCCGCTTCAAGGCGCACTCGCAGCTCCTGCCGCGCGGCCGGAAGATAGCGCACATCGTCGGCGGCGTAGCGCATCTGCTGCGAGGAGAGCGGCCGCTGGTCCCAGCTTGTGAAAGTCAGCCCCTTGCCGAGCTTGGCGCCGACCAGTTCGCCGACGAGTTTTGAAAGCGACAGCGGATAAGGCAGCCGGACAAACGCGCACGCCACCTGCACGTCCAGCACGTTGGCCGCGACTTTGCCGAGGAGGCGGTAGGTCGGTTCCAGATCCTGCTGCCCGGCGTGGACAATTTTTTCGACGGAGGCGTCGCACACCAGTTCCCAGAAGGGCGTCACGTCCAGTCCGGCCAGCGGATCGATCAGCGCCACGCGATCGCTTGTCGCCACCTGGATGAGGCAGAGCCTGGGGACGTAACTCTGCTCGCCGATGAATTCGGTGTCGAACGCGAAGCTGCCTGCGGCTTTCAGCGCCGCGAGCAGGCGCGACAATTCCGTGGGTGCGGTCACCATCTCCGCGGGAGCGGGGCAAACGAGTGGATGGCTCATCGGCCTGCCGCCGTCGCCACTGCCGCCGGGAGAATCGGCATGCGCGGACTCGTGGCTGCGCGCACGGTGGCGCATTCGTGGGGACTGCCCGTGGGAATGTGGATTATCGGCCGCCCTGCTCATATCCCGTCCGAGTTCCGGCCTGCCGCCGCAAAGCCGTTAAAAAATGCAGACTTGCGCCAAATCTGCCGAATGGAACTGTTCGGTCGGCGACAGCGCCTGTTGAAATCCCCGTGCATGATTGGCCGGGGATTCTATCGCCGACTACAATGATTGTCTGGAACGGCGCGGACGAAAACAAGGATATTGCGGCAACGCAATTTTGGAAAGGAGCCTGCACGTGAGTCTCACCTACGCAGTGGATCGTTTATATGAAATCGGCTGGCTGCCGGAGAGCGGGCAGGATTTGGAGCGGCTGAGCGACGGGCGGCGTTATCCGACGGTGCGGACGATCAGCCAGTTGTTCGAAGAGCAGGGTCTGTGTTTATCGGTCAAGGGCAGCGCCAAGTTCCATTGTTACCAGGCGACCTGGGGTCCGGTCGGCGAAGAGCCGGATCCGCATCGCGCCGCCGACGACCGGCACGGAACCGTGATCGGATCATGCGACCGCGAAGCCGTGGTCTATGCACTGGCCCAATTGCTGGCGGCACAGGCTGAACTGCCGCTGGCGACCGCGTAGTCGCATCAGACCGCCATTGCCGGCGCGGTGGCCGAGCCAAGCAGCCGGTTCCATTTGCGGCCCTGCCGCGCCCGCCAGCCGCCCTTGTGATAGGCGTAGCCGACGATCAGCGGCACGGCCAGCGTCGCCTCGCTGTAGACCATCTGCTCATACACCGTGTCCACCTTGCCCCAACTGCTGGCTTCCTTCAGCGTGCTGCCGGAGAGCGCGCCGTCGCGCACATCGGCCACGGTGATCTGAATCGCATACTTGTGCATCGGCGCGTCGTTGCCGAGCACCTCCGCCGCCACGACGATGTCCTGCGCGAAATTCTTCGGCACGCCGCCGCCGATCATGAACAGCCCGGTCTGCGGGGTTTTGATCTTGAGTTGCGTCAGTTCGTAAAAATCCTTGCCGCTGTCGAAGCTCACCTTGGGGGAATCAACGCGGGCCGCCTGATGGGCCACGATGCCGAATCCCGCGGAGCAGTCGCTGAAGGCGGGCACGAAAATCGGCACTTCCTTCTGATACGCCTCGTAAATGATGGAGTCCGCGCACTTTGGCCCGCCGCTCTTGTGCAGATGGGCGCCGAACTCGCGCAGCAGTTCGCGCGAGCTGTACGGTCGCGGTTCGAGGTCGTCGAAGATCTTCTGCGTCGTTTCGTCGCAGACGCGAAGGTCGTCTTCGTCAATCAGCGTGTCGTAGATGCGGTCGATGTGCATGTCGCGCAGGGCCGCGTCGTCGTTGCCGTTCTTGAGGTAATCGCTGGCAAGGTAGTGATGGAAGCCCAGAGCCTCGAAGAAATCCTGGTCCACGATGTTCGCGCCCGTCGAGACGATCGCGTCCACCATGTTGTGGCGGATCATGTCAACGAAAACCTTCTTCAGTCCGGCGGAAATGAGCGAGCCGGCCAGACAGAGAATGACGCCGCACTCGGTGTCGCGCAACATGCGATCGTAGATGTCAGCCGCCCGGTGCAGATCGCGGGCGCTGAAGGCCATGGTCGCCATCGACTCGACCAGCGGCGCGACGTTATGGCGCGTGATGTCGATATGCTCGATCGTTTCTTTGAGGAACTTGGATTTATCCGTCATGACATACCTCCGTTAAAAAGCAAAACCCACCGTGTAAAAAGCAAAAGCCACCACGACCCGCTACGGTGTGCTCTCCAACAGGCGAGGCACCCGCCATCGCGGATCGGGGTGGCTTTCTGTGCGACAGATTATGCGCAGCCAACATGGCGGGAGTCAAGCCGAAATTTGCCGTCATGTGCCGCGGCTTCTACGATGCCGCTCATGTCCAGCGATACGGTCAAGGCCCGCCTGCGCAACTGGCTGCGGAGCGAACAGGCGATGGGACTGCATTCCGTGCCGATTTCCCACGCTGGCGCGGTGGTTCCGCCCGCCGCCGCGGTTGAATCAACGCTTCAAGCACCGCCGCCGGCGGCCGGCCTCTTTGGGCAGGAATCCGATGCCCCCGATCCGCTGGCGGAACTTTTCGCCGCACCGCCCCTCTCCACAGCGGAAAAACAGGCCGCCCTGGACGAAATGAACGCCCGCGAGGTCTCCGTCTGCAAGAAATGCCGCCTTTGCGAAGCCCGAACGCACACCGTCTTTGGCGAGGGAAGCGCGGATGCCCAAATCGTCTTCATCGGTGAAGGCCCGGGCGAAACGGAGGATCAGACCGGCCGCCCCTTCGTCGGACGTGCGGGCCAATTGCTCGACAAGATGATTGCCGGCATGGGTTTGCAGCGACCGCAAGTCTTTATCTGCAACATCGTCAAATGCCGCCCGCCGGGCAATCGCGTTCCCGCGCCCGAAGAGGTGATCTCCTGCACGCCCTATCTCGTGCGGCAGATTTCGATCATCCGCCCGAAAGTGATCGTCACGCTCGGACTTCCCGCGGCCAAATACATGCTGAGCAGCAGCACCACGATGGGCCGCCTGCGCGGACAATGGCAGAACTGGCGGGGAATCAAGCTGATGCCGACGTATCATCCCGCGTTTCTGCTACGCTCCTACACCGAGCAAAACCGCGCCGCCGTCTGGAGCGATCTCAAGCAAGTCATGGCGGAAGTGGGACTCAAGCAAGAAAAATAATAATTATGACAGCGAAGTCCACAGGCTTCACCGGCGCGCAGCTTCCGCTGATCCATGGCTTTGCGCCCCGCGCACGCCGCGCGCCTGTTGAAATAAAAATCTTTTCTTCCACGCCATCGCCGCGCCGTGTAGAATTGGATGTTTTCCGCATCGCGGAATGTTAAGACCAAAACAAGCCCAGGGACGGGCGGGAAAACTTAAGAAGAGCAACAACATCCATGACCAGCACCCGTTCGACGCCTGCACGCGAAGCCGCGAGCAAAGCTCCACCCGTTCGGCGACCGCCGCCTCCGCAGACTCCGTCGCGCCGTCCCGCCGGGCCGCAGCCGCTGGATCCTACTGAATGGAACAGGATCCTCGCGGCAGTGCGCATGGCCCATCCGGCGCTGAATCGCCTCTGGTTCGACCAGATGCTGCCGCGGCAACTCACCAACGGCGTCATTCAGGTGACCGTCGCCACGGCCGCCCAGCTGAATTTCTGCCAAAGCCAGTGCCAGCAGCCGTTTACCGCCGCGGCACAGCAGGTGACGGGTCGATTGGTCGCCGTCAGCTTCCACTGCGAGCATCTGCCCAGCGGCGGAGTCTTCAACGAGGGCGATCAGCCGCTGCCGCTGAATCCCGATTACATTTTCGAGCATTTCGTCACCGGCCCGTGCAACCGTCTGCCGCACGCCGCGTCGGTGGCCGTCGCCGAGCAGCCGGGAACCGCGTACAACCCGCTCTTCATCCACGGCGGAGTCGGGCTGGGCAAAACGCATCTGCTCCAGGCCGTCTGCCAGAAGCTGCTGGAGACCAAGCCCGACGCGAGGATTCTCTATCTCTCCTGCGACTCGTTCATCAACCAGTTCATCATGGCCATTGAGACCGGCGACATGCACCAGTTCCGCTTCCGCTACCGGCATGTGGATCTGCTGGTGATCGACGACATTCACTTCCTCGCCGGCCACGACCGCACGCAGGAGGAATTTTTCCACACCTTCAACACGCTCTATCAGCAGCAGAAGCAGATCATCCTCTCGGCCGACTGTCCGCCGAGCGAAATCCCCGAATTGGAGGAGCGGCTGGTCAGCCGTTTCAACTGGGGTCTGGTCGCTCGGATTGAAAAGCCGTGCTACGAGACGCGCCTGGCGATCCTGCAGAAGAAGGCCCGCATGCGCGGCCTGTCCTTGCCGGATGACGTGCTCTGCTACATCGCCGGCAAGGTCGAGAACAACACGCGCGAGCTGGAAGGAGCGATCACCAAGCTCCAGGGCATGAACATGCTGCAAGGCCCCGGCGGCGGAACGATCGATCTGGACCTGGCCAAGGCGGCCCTCGGCGAAACCGCCACCGCCGAGCAGCGGCGCATCACCGTCCAGCAGATTTTCGACGCCGTGACCAAATACTACAACGTCCGCCTGAGCGATTTGCAGTCCAAGAAGCGCCACAAGAGCATCACGTTTCCGCGACAAGTCTGCATGTTCCTCGCCCGCAAGCATACGCGCTACAGTCTGGAGGAGATCGGCGGCTATTTCGGCGGCCGCGATCACACGACGGTGATGCACGCCGTCCGCACCGTCGAGGCCGACTGCGCCGCCGACAAGGAAATCGCCAACCAGGTCGGCCACATCGACGGGCAGTTGACGGGATGATCGCCGCGAGGCGGCACGTCCCTCAATGTTCCGGATTCAATTGGGCCAAATCACGTCCGAAGCCCCCATCTTCCGGCGCGCTCCATGCCGAATGTGCAGGACGTGGACGGTGCTGCCGCGCACCACGAACCGCACCCGGTAAAAATGCGGCTTCCTGCCGTAGAGCATTTGGCGGATTTCTTCGTCGAAATGGACGCTCTCCCGTGCGAGAGGCCAGCGCTTGGGAAAGAGTGTAAGGTCATTGATGGCATCGACGAGGCCGTTGAACCATTCCGCGCAATGCGCCGGCGTGCGAGATTTGAGCCATACATATGCGGCTTCGGCGTCCCTCTTCGCGGCGGCCGCGACTTGGACGCGATAGGTCACGATGCGTCTCGCGTTCGGATGCCATGCTTCTTGCGGATGTCGGCCAGCGCCCGCCGCGCCGATTGTTTGCGGCCGCGCCGCACGTCCTCAAGCCCCCTGCGGATGCCGGCGACAGCCTCGGCTTCATCAAGGCCGTCGAGCAGCTTCTGATAGGCCGTGGCGTCCTGCACCACCAATCGGGCCTTGCCGTTGACCGTCAGCACCATCGCGTTGCCGCTTTCCTCCATTCGCTCGACGAGTTCAGCCGTCTTGCGCTTGAAGTCAGATAGGGACCGAATGTCTTTGCTCAGGTCGATCATGTTTGCCTCACACCCTATTTACATCAAATATGATGCTATCATTTGACGGCGAAGCAGGCAAGCGGAAAGATGCCGGCGAAGGTATAATCCACCTATGGCCGACACTGTCAGCTCCGCGGAAACCAGCACCGCCGTCGCGGAGAGCAACGGTTCCGCGATCGCCGAAGCGCGCGACGTGTGCGTCTCCTTCGGTGACGGCGACAACAATCGTCTCGTTCTTGAAGATGTCTCGCTGGCCGTGCAGGCCGGGCAGGTGCTGGCCATTCTCGGACCGAGCGGTTGCGGCAAAAGCACGTTCCTTCGCGCCCTGGTCGGATTGCTCACGCCCACGCGCGGGCAGGTGCTGGCCCACGGCAAACCGCTCGAAGGCGTCCATCCCGGCGTTGCCATCGTCTTTCAGAACTTCGCCCTTTTTCCCTGGCTGAACGTGCAGGAGAACATCGCCATGGCTCTCAACGGACTGGGGCTGAGTGTGGACGAGGGCCGCCTGCGCGTAACGCGCTGCATCGACGTGGTGGGCCTCGAGGGATTCGAGGAGGCCTATCCCAAGGAACTCAGCGGCGGCATGAAGCAGCGCGTCGGCATCGCCCGCGCCCTGGCCCGCGGGCCGGAACTGCTCTGCATGGACGAGCCGTTCTGCGCCCTGGACGTCTTCACCGCCGAGAGCCTGCGCTCCGAGGTCTATCGCCTCTGGTCCGGCGGCAGCAAGCTGCCGTTCGCGCTCAAGAGCGTCATCATCATCACGCACATCATCGAGGAGGCCGTCTTTCTCGCCGACCGCATCGTCGTCATGGGCGCTCAGCCGGGGCACATCGAGCAGACCATCGTCAACGACGTCCCGCATCCGCGCGAGTACCAGACGCCACAGTTCCAGCGCATGGTCGAGCGGCTGCACGACATCATCACCAAGGCCGAGTCGGAGCCTGATGCCGGGCAGGATGATGCGCAACCCGCGACGGACGGCGGGCTGGTCTCGCCCGAGCCGATCCCGCCGGTGTCGCCGGGCCAGGTGATCGGGCTGATGGAAATCCTCCGCGATCACGGCGGGCAGATGGAAGTGTTCAACCTCGACCAGTTGACGGAGTACGACTTCGGCCAGACGCTGGCCGTCGTGAAAGCCGGCGAAATGCTGGATTTTCTGGACAGCCCCAAGAACCTCGTGCTGCTTACCGAACTGGGCGGCCGGTTTCTGGACGCCGACGTGAACGGCCGCAAGACGCTCTTCCGCCGCCAGCTCGAAAAGCTGGCGACGTTCCAGTTTGTGCGCCGCCTGCTCGAGGAGGCCAACGGCCAGGAGCTGAGCAAGGAGATCGTCGCCGAGGAATTGTGCGTGCGGCTGTGCACGGAGGACATTCCCAAATTGATCGACGTGATCATCAACTGGGGCCGCTACGCCGAACTATTCGGCTACGCCCCCGACTCCGAGCGGCTGTATCTTGACCAACCCTCGGCTGCTCCCGCCGGCGCTGCGGCGGTGTCTGGTCCGGGTCCGCACGCGGAGTGAATCCGGCGGTCCCCCCTCCTCCCTCCAATCTTCGTGGGACAAAACGAGACAAAATGAGACACTTCTGAGACTTTTGTAAGTGTCAGCTAACCTTCATAAAACGCCGTAATTGCATTGGCAGCACTGGTTTGCGACAGAGACAGTGGAATGATCGCGATGAGACACGTCAACATCCGCGTGGCCTGACAAAACGGGGAACGGAATCGGCGATTTTTAACGCGGAGAGCGCCGAGAAGGACACTGAGATCGCGGAAAATGCCATGCGTGGAATATTCCATCCGGGGCTTTTTTGCGCCTTGAGCGAGCCGGAGAAAAAAAATCCGGATCAAATCCAAAATGCGCCGCGGAATGTGCTATGAAGCATGCTGGTCACCTTTTTCTGGAGGTCAGTATGTCGGAAACTTCGGATCGTGGGACAGATGAACTGGCGGCGACAGGCGAGCCGCAGGCGCAGACGGGCGAGCCGCCTGCGCGGACGGACAAGGAGCAGGTTACGGAGACGGGATTGGCGGCGCCGCTGAGGGCGGAGCAGCGATCAGTGCTGGAGGCGCTGGTGGTGGGCAAGTCGATGGCGGAGACGGCCCGGTCGGCGGGCGTGGGGCGGGCGACGATCTACCGCTGGCTCAAGACCGATCCGGCCTTCGCGGCGGCGTACAACCGGTGGCACGGCGAGATGGAGGAGAGCGTCCGCGCGCGGCTGATGATGCTCGGCGACAAGGCGGCCGGCGCGCTGGAGAAGGCCCTGGAAGCGGGCGACGCGAAGAGCGCTTTGCAACTGCTCAAGGGAATGGGCCTGATCCGTCCAACGCCGCCGCGCGAGTCGGACGAGGCGGAAATCCGGCGGCAGATGGAACTGGAGCGCAAGAAGCGCCGGATGGCGGCGGCCGACGAAGACCGCAAGCTGAAATCGGACGCGAGGATCGCTCTGGGAGTGGACCGGGAAGTCGAGTGGATGTTCGACAGGGCGGCGAGCGAGGCGGAAAGGAAGGGGGAGTGATTGGCCACGGCCTCGGCAACGGAATGCTTGTCGATGTCGGTCGAGGGCGGCGCACGCACGACCCTGATTTTTACAATTATGCGTCAGATTCGTCTTGACTATAGGATGTTATAGTTCGTATGATCTTTCTGGTGTTCGGCAGGGGTTAGGGTTCGCGGCGTCACGGCCCCCCTGCGGCAGGTGTTACGGCCTCGCCAACTTTGCCCCATAAGCCGATATTAGCTGCGGATTCGAAACGTGGCCAAGCACACCAACAAGCCCGCTTTTAGTACCGGTATGAAGCTCAGCCAATTGATGCCATTCAACGAGCACCGCTTCGACTCTTGCATGGCGCTCCTGTCTTCAAAGCACAATCAGGAGTTGACCCAATACGACATGGTGAAGCTCCACGTCATGACTGATATTTTTCACACGCTCAAGCACGGAAAGCCGGTCATCGGAGGCCCGCTGTCCAGATGGCCGAGGGGGCCGGTGGTCAAAGAAGCGTACAATCGGGTGCGACACTGGGGGCACGAATGGGATAAGAATGACGCTCAGCCCGATCTTTTTAGAATCCTAAGAAAGAAGAACAAGAGCTTCTACTTCAAGCCAATTGTTTCTGTTGGACAGGACGAGTTCAGTCCGAGCGAGTTGACCGCCATGGAGGAAGCGTGGAAGGCGGTCATGACCAAGGACTGGTCTGGCTCGCAGAAGTTTTTCCATGACGACAGCACGTTTGTCGGCCGCGCGTGGAAAGCCGCCGGAGGCGACGGTACGCCCATCGACTGGCGCGACGTGGTGAGGGCATATCAAGCAACCCATCCCGAATACAAAATCGCCGACGAGATAATCGCCTTGATATCCCTTTAGGTGGATGATGAGGGGATGCGTCTATAGACTGGCGGTTCCCCACCGGCACATCGACGAGCATCCACACGTCGTTGTCGTCGTATCCGGGAATCAGTGTTTCGTGGTCCCCGCGTATACTCCCGGAAAACATTCCATAACCGAGGCGATCAACGCGCTTGAGCGGATGGGAATTCCGCGCGACAAGGCTTGTGTGGAATTGGACAACTCAAAGCACATATCCGGGCACAAGGAGTTTAAGGGACACGTTGCGTGCTGGTTTACCTATACCGCGTATTGGGCTTCCAAGTCGGTTCTGGAACAAAAGAATTACATCGGCGTGATGGACGAGGCCGGAATGGAAAAGATTGCCCAGGGAATCCTTGCGCTGGCTGATTACAAATCGGAATTGTTTAGCCCCAAGCACCTGATGCAGATCAGGCAATGGCTGAGATCGTCGCGTTAGATTCCGACGGCGCCTTGCGCAAAGGGCGTTCTACCTTGTCCGAGCCGCGCCCGGTATGATGCGAAACGGCATGGCCAGGGCTTCGGGAGTCTTCAGGTTGCCGGTTGTATCGCATGGGGCGGAGTTCCTTGTGCAAGGGTACCTGATGCGCCGGAACATCCTGACGTATAAAGCCCCACCAAATAATGAGGGGTACGACCTAAATTGCATCCATCCCGATCCGCACAAGGTAACGCGGCAGATTCGCGTTCAGGTCAAAAGCCGGTATGCGTCCGACAGCAATCGAGAGTTTCCGGTGAAGGCTGTCACGTTTACTGCGTTCGATTTCCTGATCGCGGTCTTCCTGAATATTGGGGACTTCAACGGTCGTGGCGACAGTGCTGCAGGCAACCGGCCGCCGGAGTTCTACACCTTCCCGGCCAGTTTCATCCGGCGCCATCACGACGCGAGTAGTTCGTGGGAGAAGGTACGGCTTGGCAAGCTGAACATCGAAAGGTACAAGAACGATCGTGGATTTGAATTAATCGCCAAGGAGTTAAAGATCAGCTACCCGACCCGGCCGCGCGGTGGTAAATGAGCTATCGGGACAAGACCGACGAGGAGCTTCAATTCGACTTGGACGAGGCCGACAGAGCGATAGGCCAAATGCAGCGGGCGCAATTTGAATACCCCAATTCAGCCCAGTACCGCGAACTGTATATTTCACTCGTTGACCGCCGCCACGCGATGGAAGCAGAGATTGAGCGGCGGCGAAAACTGACTAATTGAAGAAAGCATGATACGGGACGGCGCGAAGTTACATTGACCGTTATCCGCGTGTTCTGGAAGTAATACCGGCAAGGAGAGTGCCAACCATGGACCCCCGCATAAGCGTCATCACGCTGGGCGTATCAGAACTGCAAAGATCGTTCCGCTTCTACAAGGAAGGTCTGGGCTTGCCCACGAAGATGACGCCGGATGGGGCGGGATTGTGGGGTTTGGGAAGTGGCGTACTCCGACCAATGGAAGTTTAATGCGGATGGGAGTTTGGCGTTTTGAGGATAGGCGTGAAAGCCAAGCCGGTTGCAATCATACTGGTACTGCTGGCCGCGGGTGTGCACGGAGCCAGCGCCGATTCGTCGTTCAATATTCTGGACTATGGCGCTCACAAGGACGGCTCGGCCAGTTCGACCGGCGCGATCCGGGCGGCGATCGCGGCGGCGAAGACGGCGGGCGGGGGAATGGTTGTCGTGCCGGCGGGGAACTATGTGACGGGGCCGATCGAATTGGTGAGCAATCTGGAGTTTCATATCGAGGCCGGGGCGACGCTGCGGTTTCCGGCGGTGCGGTTGCCGTTCACCAGGGGGCGGCAGCAGGGGATTGAATGCCTGACGCCGGTTCCGCTGCTCGGCGGCGATCATCTTGAAAATGTGGCGATCACAGGGAGAGGGGAAATCACCACGGATAATGCCGAGTGGCTCAAACTCATGGGGCGGCCGCAGCCGAAGAGCGCGGCGGGTAGCGGGTCGGCGTTTGGGCCGGAGTGGAATCATCTGCTGGAGTTGCTGCAGAAACAGACGCCGCAGCCGGAGGCGGAATATTTGAAGGCGGCGCCGTTCCTGCGGCCGGCGTTTGTCCGCGTCATGGAGAGCAGCAATGTTCTCATTGAGGGGATTCACATCGTGGGGTCGCCGTTCTGGACGATTCATTTGCTCTATTCGCAAAACATCGTGGTGCGCGACGTGAGCACGCAGACCTATCCCGGCGCGTTCACGGGCGGGATTTATGTCGATTCCAGCCGGGACGTGCGGATTTCCAACTGCGACCTGGACAACGGCGACGACGCGATCACGCTCAAGGCGGGCAAGGACGCCGACGGTCTGCGCGTCAATCGGCCGACGGAAAACGTGGCGATCACCAACTGCATCATCCATCGCGGCTCGGGGGCGATTGTGCTGGGGAGCGAGACATCCGGCGGCATCCGCAACGTGGTCGTGAGCAACATCGTCTGTCAGGGGACGCAACTGGGAATCCACATCAAGAGCGAGCGCGGGCGGGGCGGGACGATTGAGAATGTGCGGATGGAGAACCTGACGATGCAGGACGTGGGGCGGCCGATCAGCATCTCGGAGTATTATCAGATGCAGGGCGAGACGCCGGCGCCGCCGGAGCCGGTGACGGCGCGGACGCCGGTCATGCGCGACATCGCCATTAGTCACGTCACGATCACCGGAGCTCGCGGATATCCGGATTACAGTTGGAACCCGGTGAGCACGAGCGGAAATCAGACGGAGGCGCCGGTGACGATCGAAATCGCGGGGCTGGCGGAGATGCCGATCTCCGGACTACGCATCAGCGACGTGACGGCGAGCGGCAAGGCGGGATTAAGCGCATCCAACACAGTGGGACTGGAGCTGCATGACGTGCGCATGAATGCTCGGAGCGGCGCGGCGTTTGTCGTGCGCGACTCGCGGCAGTTGGAGCTGGACGATCTTTCCACGGATCAACCGTCGCCGGACGCGCCGGTGATACGGCTGGAGCGGTGTCCGGGAGCGGTGGTGCGGGCGAGCCGGGCGAGGGCGGGAACAGGCACATTTCTATCCGTCGGCCCAGGCGAATTGAAAGACGTGGTGCTGGAGGGGAACGCTTTGGGAAATGCGCGCGACGCCGTGAAGGAAGAGGCGGGGGGAACGCGATGAGATTCGGGCTGATGCCGATGGGCCTATGATTCCCGAGCATCGGGGATGACGCGGCGAAGCTCGTTGAGGAAATCAACGGGATTGAGCACGGACAATCGCGGAAACCGTTGGCGAAACTGTTTGGCGGTCAGGTCGTGACCCGAGCGCAGGTCGAGCAAATCCTTGTCGCGAGTGACAAGGTAGTCGGCGTCAACCGCCGCGATCAGGTTGATGTACTTTTCGTCATTTGGGTCGCGCGGGTAATCGAAAAGCGGCGGCACATCACGGATCAGTTCGGCGCGATAGGCGATCTTCCGCAGGAAAGCATCCACCAGCTGGCTCGTGAGGGCGAGGTTTTCGGCCTGGACGACGGCATCGGTAAGGATTTGGCGGACCTCGCGGAGGATCGGCTTGCTCAGATAAAGCGTCGCGACGTTGCGTTCGATCAGCCGGAGACATTCAGCGGCGGGACCGCGCTCGCGAGCGACGGCCTGAAGCAGCACATTGCAATCAAAGACGACCTTGGGACGGGTCGAATTCATTTCCCGGTCTGTCCGGCCGCCCTCTTTCTGGCGGCGGCGAACAGGGCGTCGAGCTGGTCGTCGCTGAGGTGTTCAAACCCCTTGCGTACGCCGCCGAGAAGCTGGTCAAAGGAAAGGTCGCCAAGGGCATCCTCGGTGTCGATGAGGCGGCCGACAAAATCCTCGGGGGTCATGCCAAGGGCGCGCGCCTTTTCCTCGGCGACGCGGAAGCGTTTTTCATCGATCGTCACGGCGTGCGATGACATGTCCTGATTATACGATGTATTCGCCAATAAAGCATCAAATTAGTTTTTATATCGCCAAGTGGCGAATAACTGATGGCCAGCCCTGCGTCGTGCGCGTTTCATCGGATCGCACGTCTGGCTCGCTTACATCGCGGCAGCCCGTCGTCGTCGGCCGCTGAGGATGTAGATGGCGGCGCGGAGCTCGAAGAGCGGGTCGTCGGAGGCTTCGATGCCGTCGACGCCGGGGCGGGGGTCGAGAATGATTTTGTGAAGCTCCGGGTCGGAATCGTCGGCTCTCTCGGTCAATGTCACCGTGCCCAAATCCATCATCTCGCGGTCGGCGGGCCAGGGGATTGTTGAGTCGGAGGTGATGTCGCCGGGGCGGGCGAGCTGGACGGCGATGCGGAATTTGACGGGGGATTTGGCGATGCGCTGGGTCAGCTCATCCATCAAATAGTTGGGTGATTTTTTGGCGGCTTCGTCGGCGGTGAGATATTCCGTGCCGGCTTGCGGAATGATCCGGTAGCGGCCGAAGCGGGTGTCGCCGGCGGCGTTGGTGAAGTGGAAGGCGGAGACGGCGAAGAAATTCTCGCGGGCGAAACTTGTCGGGAAAGGCTTGGGAGCCTGGACGAATCGCAGGGCGGCGGGATGCGTTCCGAGGAACGATTCGATCGGATTGGGATGCGGGACGTTTGGGCCGCTGGCGGCGATGGCGCGGGCGAATTGCAGGAACTCTTCGCCGGTGCGCACGGGGAAGGCGTCAATGGAGTGGCCGACGATGTCGGTGTGGATGTGGTCGGCCAGATAAAAACGGATGCCGAAGCCTCGCGGCCCTGCGCCTTCGGGAGCGTTGTCGGGGATGACGGGAACGCCGGCGAAGTCGGAGAGGCGCACGATGATGCGCGTCGAGGGGCGGGCCATGTGCGCGGCGCGGGTGAGCTGCGGCGCTTGCGGCGAGGGCGTGAAGGTACCGTGGCACATCACGCCCTTGGCATGGACGGCACGGAAGCCGGGGTGCAGGCCGAAGAGGTTGTCGAGGGATTGCAGCAGGTCGTGAATCAGGGCGTCACTGGGAGCGGAATGCTCTTGCAATTGAGTTGCCATAAACTCTTTCGGCGCGGTGGCGAGTATTCTACGGTTGGCGGATGCGGGGGTCAAAAGAATTTTGGCAAGCGCGGCATATCAGAATAGTCCGGGCCGACAACTCGACGGCGCTCGCCGCGGGGACGGCCCGGCTCTTTATGGGGCCAGGCGGCGGATGATCCAGGCGTTTATTTCATTCCAGGAGTATTCGATGCGGTCGTGCAGGCGGCCGGTGCGGCCCTGCCAGAATTCGAGGGTGTGGGGTCGCAGGCAGTAGCCGCCCCAATTGGGGGGGCAGGGGACGTTGCCGTCGGGGAATTGTTTGGCGAGTTCGGCGACGCGCCGTTCCAAGATTTCGCGCGAGGGGACGATCTGGCTCTGCGGCGAGGCGGCGGCGGATAGGCGGCTGTCGGGCGGACGGCGGTTAAAATATTCCTCGGATTGCGCGCGCGTGGTGCGGGAGATGGTTCCCTCGACGCGAGCCTGGCGGTGAAGCTCCGGCCACCAGAAGACGGCGGCGGCGTGAGGATTGGAGTCGAGCTGGACGGCTTTTCGGCTGTGGTAGTTGGTGAAGAAGACCAGGCCGTCGGCGTCGATGTGCTTAAGGAGCACCACGCGGGCGGAGGGGCGCGTGCCGTCGGTGGTGGCGAGGGTCATGGCGTTGGGTTCGTGGGCGTGGACGGCGATCGCCTGGTCGATCCAGAGGATGAGCTGGCGGATGGGGTCGGGATCAACGTCGCCCTCGGAGAGGGAGTGGGCGGCGTAATCGACGCGAAGCTGGGCGAGATCGCGGGAAATCGCTTCGCCGGTATGTTGGTGCTGGGGCTTCATCTTATTGTAGAATACTACGCATGGCAGGAACTGACGAGCGGGCGGCGGTCGCGGAGGCTTTGGCGGCGGCGCAACGGCTGGCGGAGGCAATGGAGCGAGACGCCGCGGAATTGTCGGCGGCGAGCGTGGCGGACCGCGACGCGGGTGTGTCGGCCGCGCGCGCGGTGGCGGCCGCGGCGAGGCATTTGGCGGCGGAATTGGAATCGCCGCGGTCGGAGGAGATTTCGTGAGTGAAGAGAATCCGATTGCTTCGGCGCCTGCCGGGATCGTGACGGCGCGGGCGGGGGCGTATTACCGAAATGCTCGATTCCTGCTGGCGCTGGGGGTGCTGCTGTACGGAGCGTGGAACATCTACGACGGATTTGTCGGCTGGCCGCATGACAATGATATGGCTCGCAAGCAAGGGTTCGACAAGATGCCGCACAGCGACACGGATTTGCTGTTCAATCGAGTGCTGGGCATCGGGCTGCCGCCGGGGGCCGTGCTGTTGGTGTGGTGGACGCTGCACAATTCTCGCGGCGAATTCAGGCTTGAGGGGCAGGTGCTGAATGCGCCGAGGCATCCGCCGGTGCCGCTGGCGAATATTGAGTCGCTGGACAAGGCGCAGTGGGATCGCAAGGGCGTGGCGGTGGTGACGTACAAGCTGGCGGACGGGCGGGCGGGGAAATTCAAGCTGGATGATTTTGTTTATCAGCGCGAAGGGATTGATGAGATTTATCGGCGGATTGAGTTGTCGTTTCAGGAGCCGGGGGGGGAGTCGCAGGGCGGCGCTGCGTAGCGGAAAAGAAGCGCCCCGCAAGCGGGGCCGCTAAACTATTTGGGGTAGCCGCGCGGGTTTTTGCTGAACCAGTTCCACGCCGAGCGGATGATGGTTTCGGGGTCTTTGTGTTTCGCTTCCCAACCTAATAATTTTTTGGCGAGGGAGGGATCGGAATAGAGCGCGATGGCGTCGCCGGGGCGGCGGGGGCCGTAGGTGATGGGAGCCTTATTTCCCGTCACACGCTCGCAGGCGGCGATGATTTGTTTCACCGAGAAGCCGCCGCCGGTGCCGAGATTGCAGCGGATCGGTTCGCCGGGCTTCAATTTATTCATCGCCAGGATGTGGGCGTCGGCCAGATCGTCAACGTGGATGTAGTCGCGGATGTTGGTTCCGTCGGGCGTCGGATAATCCGTGCCGAAGACGGTGATGCCGGGACGCAGGCCGAGGATGGCCTGAAGAATGACGGGGATGAGATGCGGTTCGGGATCGTGATCTTCGCCGAGCGTGCCGTCCATCGAGCAGCCGCTGACGTTGAAATAGCGCAAGGCGGCGAAGGCGAAGCGCGGATTGGCGGCGGATAAGTCGGTGAGGATGTCCTCGACCATCAGCTTGCTGCGGCCGTAGGGGGAGACGGGGGATTTTTTTTCGTCTTCGGTCACGGGGATTTTGTCGGGTTCGCCGTAGATGGCGCAGGTGCTGGAGAAGACGAATTTTTCGACACCGGCGGTGTGCATAGCCTGGAGCACGTTGATCGTGGCGCTAACGTTGTTGCGATAGTAGTCGAGGGGTTTTTCGACGCTTTCGCCGACGTAGGCATAGGCGGCGAAGTGCATGACGGCTTCGATCTTGTGGCGGCGCAGGGCGGCGACGAGAGCGGGCTGGTCGTGCAGGTCGGCGATTTCGGCGGGGACTTTCAGGATGTCGATCACGGCGCGGTTGCCGCGGGCGAGATTGTCGTAGATCACGGGATGATGTCCGGCGCCCTGGAGGCGCTTGACGGTGTGCGAACCGATGTATCCCGCGCCGCCGGCAACCAATACGTTCATGCAATATAGAATAGAGTTGGCAATGGGGAAGGCAACGCTCATGTCTCGACGCGCTTGTAGGCGGGGCGTTGGGAGATGGCGACGATCTGGTTCCACCAGCGCATGAGCTGCACGGAGAAATAGGCGACGGGGAGGAGTCCGAGCATGGCGCCCGCGGGGGCGATGCCGACGAAACCGGCGACGAAGGCGGCGTCGTAGACGATCAGCCAGAGCAGTCCGGTGAGCATCAGCGCGCCGCCGGCCTGGCGGGCGTTGCGGTTCTGGCGGCGGATGGCGAACGCGACGGCGACGAATGCCAGGACGGCCAGCGCCGGCAGAGCGAGGCCGGGGGTGATGGCGAGGGCGGCCGCAGCGGATGCTTTGCCTTCCGCGCCGTGATGACGCCAGGAGACGGCGAGGATGAGGCTGGCGTCCACCGCGGCGAGGCCGCCGATGACGGCCCACCAGTGGCGCTTGGTCAGCGGCGGGCGCTTCTGCTCCCAGCGGTAGGCGACGGTGGAGATCAGGGCGATGTGGTTGAGCAGCAGCAGCGGCTGCCAGATGACCGGCAGTCGCGGGGCGGCGAGGGCGGCGTGGAAGAAGCGGATGAGGCCGAGCGTCAGCAGTCCGGGAGCGACGAGATATTTGCCGGCTAGATCATAAAAGATAATCAGCACGAGCGTGAATGCGAAGAAGGTTCGCGTGAGCGGGCCGGTCGGCTGGCCGGCGGTGTAGATCAGCACGCCGGCGACGGCCATGAGGGCCAGCAGCACACAGATGGTGTGGGCGGCCATGATGCCGATGCGGCCGCTGGGGAGGGGGCGATGCCGGGCGAGTTGCAGGTCGCGGCGGCGGTCGATGATGTCGTTGAGACTCATGCCGAAGCCGTAGAGACCGATGGAGATCATCGCCAGGCCGGCGATGCGCAGCGGTGACGTGGGCAGCCAGGGGCTGGCCGCCGGCTCATATCGCGCGGTGGAGAGCAGCAGGGCGCAGAAACTGTCGGCCAGGGCGGTGAAAACCAGCGCCATGCGCGTGAGCTGAAGAATCGGCAGCAGGCGCCAGCCTAAGCGGAACATGTTCTTTAGGGTAAATCAGATGGCGAGGGGGAGATAGGGGCGAGAATTTTGAATTCTGAATTTTGAATGTTGAAACGAGGATCACGGTAATTCGGATGCCGATTGCATGTCGAAATGAATTTGTTCATCATTCAACATTCAGAATTTAAAATTCCTCTTCAATCAGTTTCTTCGGCCGATTCGCGCAGGCGGTATCCGACGCCGCGGACGGTGTGGACGAGCCAGTTGGCCTTGCCGAGTTTTTTGCGGATGGCGGTGATGTGCACGTCGATGGCGCGATCGGTGACGAAGACGTCTGCGCCCATGGCCTTGTCCATGAGTTGGTCGCGTGTCAGCACGCGGCCGCGGGCGGAGACGAGGGCGCTGAGCAATTTGAATTCCGTCAGCGTGAGCTTGATCGATTCGCCGTCAAGGGTGACTTCGTGCTTGGAGGTGTCGATGGAGAGAGGGCCGGCTTTGAGGGTCGGTCCGCCTTCGCCGCCGGCGGCGCCGCCGGTGTCGGCGCGGCGCAGCACGGTCGCCAGGCGGGCGAGCAGAATCTTCATGCTGAAGGGCTTGGTGACGTAATCATCGGCGCCGAGGGTGAGGCCGACGACCACATCGGTCTCTTCGCCCTTGGCGGTGAGCATGACGATGGGGATGGCGGCGGTGCGCTGATCGGCCTTGAGGCGGCGTGCGACTTCGGTTCCGTGCAGGCCGGGGAGCATGAGATCGAGAATGATGAGATCGGGCAGTTCGCGCGCGGCGATCTGGAGCGCCTGCTGGCCGTCGGTGGCCACAAGGGCTTCGAAGCCGTTTTTGTTCAGGTTGTAGCGGACCAGGTCAACGATGTCGCGTTCGTCATCGACGACCAGAATGCGCCGCCTGGGTTGACTTCGATCAGCCCCCGCCGCGGCCGCCGATGCGCCGGCCATGCGGTGCGAGTCCATGTTGCTCATGAGCGTGCTCCGTCCCATAGCGAATCTCCGGCGGGAAGCATCGCAGGTGACGGAAGGGCGTCAAGATGCTAACATGGATTTAGCGCTATGCGGCCGGAACGGGCCGTTTCAACGTCCCGGCGGGCCGGTTGTATGGTGAATAGAAGCAGCTATTTGTCATTTTTTAGAGGGAGAGCGATCCATGTCACAGAACTGTGATGCCCAGGTGAATCGGCGGGATTTCGTGGCTGTCGCGGCCGCCGCGGCGGCGGGATTGGGCGCGTTGTCGGGGCTGACCGGCCTGCCGGCAGCGCTGGGACAGGCGACCACGCAACCCTCGGCGGCGAGCGGCGTGGATGTGGGAGCCAAGAGCGACTACACCAAGGACGGCGTGACCACGACGTGGGAGAAGGCCAACAAGGTGCTCGTCGTCCGGCTGAACGGCCGCATCTACGCGATGACGAGCAAATGCACGCACAGAGGATGCCCGCTCGACGACGCCGGCGACCATTTGAACTGCCCCTGCCACAACAGCGATTTCACTTATGCCGGCGCGGTGATCGACGGTCCGGCCAAGCGCGGCCTGGATCATTTCGGCATCACGGTAAACGATGCCGGGCATTTGATCGTGGACGTGACAAAGAAATTCCCGGAGGCCAAGTGGGATGATCCGGCGAGCTATGTCACGGTGGGATCGTAGCCGTCCCGGTCGCTTTCACCATTCACGGGGTCAGGGCTGCCAAGCCGGCAGCGAACGTTATCGCCAGCCGCTGCACGGACAAGCCTCGACGTGTCGCGATCTTCGACCCGCGCGATTTTTTACGGTCGATGTTCGCCAATCAGAGAGCGGGACCGCCAAAGGGTGGGTTTTCTAAATCCCCGGCAGGTGAATCACCGCTTCCTCGGGGCAGGCAATAACGTCCAGCATTTTCGATATGACTTCGTATTCGAACGGCTTGAGCCGGTAGGCGCCCGCGCGGCTGGCGGAGGCAAAACAAAAAAAGCGATAGCGCTCAGGGAACAGGGCGCGCAGATCCTCCGGGCCGGCCAGCGTTTCGCGGGTCTTTTGCGAAATCTCGACGACCATCAGCGGCCGGTCGCGACGGAGCGTGCCGTGAAGCCCCGCGAGCACGAGCTTTTCATACCCTTCGACATCGGCTTTGATGATATGCGTCCTGCCGATGCCTGCTTCAGCCGTCACGTCGTCGCCGCGCCTCAGCGGCATCTCGCCCAGAGGATGATGATCCTGCTTGAAGTCCTGCCAGAAGGACGCGGTGACCAAATCGCCGCCCGCCACCGCGTAGAGCGGCGAATTCTTGTTTTCGTCACTCAAGCCGAAGGGATAGACCGTGACGTTGGCAAGATGATTGATCGCAATGTTCACTTCAAGCTGTTTGCGCGCGCGATCGAAAGGTTCGAAGGCGAACACCGTGTCGACGAGCCTGGACATGAACAGCACGTGATTGCCGACGTTGGCGCCGATGTCCAGATAGACCAGCGGGCGCGGCTCATGGCCGGCAAGCCGCGTGACGTAGTCGCGGAAGAATCGCAGCATGTATTTTTCGTACGCGCCGAAAAAATAGACCTGCCGGTCGACGTTGCTGGCGGTATCGCCGCGAAATCGCAGGCCAAGGGAGCGGTCAAAAAAGTCGGTTTCGAATGCGTGCCCTGCAAGCATGGTCGGGTGGAGGCGTTTGATGAGCGAACGTCGGATTCTGTAGGGAAGCCAGCGTCGCCTGCCCAGTTCAATGGCAATTGTGTGATTGAAGGACATGATTTCCGCTTTCGAAAACCCGCTCCTCATTTGGCCGAATGACCGGCCAGCCAATGCTTCGCCGCGGCGCTGCCGGCGTCGGCGGCTTTGCGGTACCACTCCGCGGCCTTTTGCAGGCTCTTATCGACGCCGGTTCCGGTCTCGTACAACTGGGCGAGGCGCAGCATCGCATCGACATCGCCGGCGGCGGCGGATTTTTCAAGCCATTGCAGAGAGTCTGAATCGCTGCGATCCACGCCGAGGCCTAGGGCGTAGAGATAGGCGATGTTGTACATGGCCTGCGGGTTGCCCAGGTCGGCGGATTTCTGATACCAGTCCATCGCCTTCGAGTAATCGCGCTGGGCGCCCCAGCCGTTCTGGCTGAGCCAACCCATCTGCTCCATGCTGGCCGCGTCGCCGGCGTCGGCGCCCTGGGCGAAAAAGTTCATCGCCTGGGCATAGTCTTTCCGCACTCCCCAGCCATGTTCGTAGAGGAGACCGACGCCGTACAAGCCCGGCAGGCTGCCGGTGTCGGCGGCCTTGCGATACCAGTTCATCGCCAGGGCGTAATCCACCGGAACTCCCAGTCCGCGCTGGTAGAGCTGCCCGATGTACGCCGCGCTGTCGGCGTTTCCGGCGTCGGCGGCTTTGCGATACCAGTCCATCGCCTGCGCGAAATCGGACGAACCGCTTTGGCCGTCGCGATAGAGGGCGGCCAGGGCGGCCATGGACGAGACGTCTCCCTGGTCAGCCGCCTTGTGGAACCAGCCGATCGCCGCCGTCACGTCGCGGTCGCCGCCGTTGCCGGACAGACGAATGCGGCCCAGCTCGAAGATGGCGTCGGGCTGCTCTTCGTCGGCGGCCTTGGTGAGCCAGGTCAGCGCGGCGGCGTTATCCTGCGGGAACAATTGTCCGCCGCGTGAGATTTCGCCCATCACATACATCGCGTCGGCATCGGCGCGGTCGGCGAGCACCTTGGCCGATTGGTACGCCTGGCGCCGCCAGCGCGCGGATTCGTCGGCGTCCCTGGCGACGCCCATGCCAAAGTCGTAACAATCGGCCATGCGCAACATGCAGACGGGAGAACCGGCCTGCGCGGCGCGCTGAAACCATTTCATGGCCTCGGTCGGATCGCGTTTCACGCCGGCGTCGCCGTTCAGATAAATATCTCCCATCTGGGCCGCGGCCCGGAAGCTGCCGGCCGCGGCGGCTTTGTTGAACCAATCGACGGCTTTGCTCCAATCGCGCGGGATTCCCCAGCCGTTGAGGGAATAAATTCCCATGTCGTCCATCCCCTGCGGGTCGCCGGCGGCGGCGGCTTTTTTCAGCCATGTGATCGCCTGCGCATCATCGCGCGGGATTCCGTCGCCGTGCTGGTAGATCGACGCGAGGCGCTCCATGCTCGGCCCGTGTCCGAGGCCAGCGGCCTTGCCGTACCAGACGATCGCCTGCGTGAAATCCTTGGACTCTTTCTCGTAGAGACGGCCCAGGTCGAAGGCGCCGACGGCGTTGCCGGCGTCGGCCGCTTTGCGATACCAGAGCATGGCACTGGGCACATCGCGCGGGACGGAGCGGCCGGCGGAGTAGAAATTGCCCAGCCACGTCATCGCGTTGCTGTCGCCGTCGGCCGCGGCCTGCTCGAACCAGATCATCGCGCGCCCGTCGTTCTGATCGACGCCCCAGCCGTTGGCGTACATCAGGCCGATGGCGGTCATCGCCGACTTGCTGCCTCCCTCGGCGGCGTGGCGATACCATTCCAGCGCCTTGCCGTAGTTTTGGCCGATCCCGACGCCGTTTTCGTACGCCTCGCCAATGACGAACATGCTGGCCGAATCGCCGCTCACCGCGGCCTTGATGTACCAATTGAGCGCCTTGCGCTGGTCCCTGGGGACGGCCTTGCCGGTGCTGTAGAACGATCCGACCAGGCCCATGGCCGTCGCATCTCCTGCGTCGGCGGATTTCTGGAACCAGCTCAGCGCCTCGGAGTCGTCGTGTTCCACGCCCACTCCCTCGGCATACATCACGCCGATGTGGCGCATGGCGATTGCGTTTCCGGCGTCGGCGGCCTGGTCGTACCACGTCAGGGCTAGGCCGTAGTCGCCTTTCACGCCGAGTCCGTTCTCATACATCATTGCGACCGCCGTCAGTCCCGCCGCGCCGGAACCGGGCTGAGCCGCCGCCTGGCGCAGCCATTGCGTGGCGAGTTGCGAGTCGGCCGGCACGGCGACGCCCACAAGGTACAACTCACCGAGCGCCAACATGCTCACCGCGCTGCCAACCCCGGCGGCCTTTTCGTAGCAGGCGATCGCCTGGTGATAGTCGCAGGCGGTGCCCCAGCCGAACTCGTAACCGCGGGCCAGCTCGAAATCTCCCTGGATGCTACCCTGCTCGGAGGCCTGGCGAAAATACGCCAGCGCCTGATTGTCATCCTTCTCGACGCCGACGCCCTGCTGGTAGGCCAGACCGATGGCGACGGTTCCATCGGCGTCGCCGGCGTCGGCGGCCTTGCGGAACCAGTTCATCGCCTGCGCCGCGTCCTGATCGACGCCTCGTCCGCTCTGGTAGAGGCCGCCCAGATCGACCATGCTGGCCGGGTCCGCGGCCAGGGCGCCGCGCTGGAACCACTCGGCCGCCTGCTGATCGTCGCGCGCGATGCCCAGGCCGTCGCGGTACATGCGGCCGAGTTTGTCGATGGCGGTTTTGTCGCCCGCTTCCGCGGCCTGATGGGTTGCCGCCAATTCCGCGGCCGAGGGCCAGATGCCGGGATTGCGATGGCCAATAAGGTCAAGTCCCGCGCTTCCCTGCGCCGCCGAGTCGGAGGCGGGGGTCTGCGAGCTTCTGGCCAGCCATGCGGAGGCCGCCTGCTCATCGCGATCGACGCCCAGTCCGCTGATGTAGAGCCAGCCGACACGCCCCGCCGCCAGCCCGTCGCCGGCATCGGCCGCCTTGCGATACCAGGTCATCGCCTGCGCGTAGTCCTGCGCGACGCCCTGGCCGAATTGGTAGCAGTGGCCGACGATGTTCATCGACTCGCTGTCGCCGGCGTCGGCCGCCTGTTGGAACCACGTCATCGCCTGCTTCCAGTCCGCGTCGACGCCCCGGCCGTTGGCGTACATCCGGCCGATGGCGCGCATGGCCGCGGGACTCTTTTTGTCGGCCGCCTTGCGATACCACTGCATCGCCTGCGCGTAATCGACGTCAACGCCCCAGCCGTTTTGATAGCAGACGCCGATCTGACAGGCCGCGTCGCGATCGCCGGCGTCGGCCGCCTTGTGAAACCACGCCAGTCCCTGCGCGTAATCCGGCGGCGCTGAGCGGCCGGAGATGTAGCGTAGTCCGAGACTGAACATGGCCCCGGGGCTTTTCGCGTCGGCGGCCCTTTGGAACCAGATCGTCGCCTGCGCGTCGTCGCGCTGAACACCTTTGCCCTCGTTATAAAAGATGCCGATCGCCAGCATCGCGTTGGCGTCACCGGCGTCGGCGGCCTTGCGATACCAGATCATCGCCTGCGCGTAATCGACGGGAACGCCGTTGCCATTGGTGTAGACGTAGCCGATTTCGTACATGCTCGGCGGATATCCGGCTGCGGCGGCGCGCTCGTGCCAGTTCAGGGCCGCGGCGGGATCGCGCGCCAGGCCGCCGCGCCCGTCACGATACATGTTGGCCAGCGTGCCCATGGCGATGGGATTGCCGGCATCGGCCGCCTTTTGCGTCCAGATTCGAGCCTGCGTTTCGTCGCGCTCCACGCCGACGCCGAAGGCGTACAAAGTGCTGATGTCCTCCATCGCCGCCGCGTCGCCTTTGTCGGCCGATTTGTGCAGCCAGTCGATCCCCTGCGGAATGTCGCGCGCCGTGAGCTGGCCGCCGATGTACGACTCGCCGAGAACCTGCATGTCGGTGGGATCGCCCATGTCTGCCCCCTTGCGCAGCCAGATCATTGACTGATTCAAGTCGCGCGGCACGCCTTCGCCGCGCTGGTACATCCTGGCGAGATAGAGCATGGCGATCGGCTGGCCCGCGTCGGCGGCCTTGCGAAACCACGCGATGGCCTGTGCCGAGTCCACCGGCACACCGTTGCCGCTGGCGTAGACGACGCCCAGATCCGTCATCGCCTTGAGGTTTCCCCTGGCTGCGGCTTTTTGGAACCACCCAACCGCCTGCTGCGGATCGCGCTGCACGTTGGCGCCAGAAAAGTACATCATTCCCACGAGGTACATCGCGTCGGTGTCGCCGGCCTTCGCGGCCTGAAGATATTGCGAGAAGGACTGCGGCTGCGCCTCCGCCGTCGGCGCGCTCTGGCCGTAGGCCGCCGTCGCCAGCGCCAGGCAGGCCGTCGTAACCGCGACGTACAAATCATTATTCACGGTGCGCTGCCCCTTCGAGATAGCCTCTTAGTGTCCCCCGTCTTCGGGCACTGCTTGCAACAACCGCTCCACCACCTGATCCGGCCCGACGCCCTCGGCGTCCGCGTTGAAGTTTGTGAACAACCGATGCCGCAGCACGGGCTTGGCCACGCGCTTGACGTCGTCGCAGCTCACATTGAGCCGCCCGTTCAGCAGCGCCATGGCCTTGGCTCCCAGCACCAGATACTGCGCCGCCCGCGGCCCGGCGCCCCAGGTGAGCCAGTCGTTGATGAACTGCGGCGTGCCCTGCTCTCTGGGCCGCGTCGCCCGCGCCAGGGCGACGGCGTAATCCACCACCAGATCGCTCACCGGCAGTTTCCGCAGCGCCTTTTGCACCGAGAGAATGTCCTCGGCCGTCAGCACCGGCTGGGCCTCGCCTTCCAGGTCCATCGTCGTCGCCCGGATGATCTGCCGCTCCTCGCCTTTGCTGGGATAACCGATGTTGACCATGAACATGAAGCGATCCAGCTGCGCCTCCGGGAGCGGATACGTTCCCTCCTGCTCCACCGGATTCTGTGTCGCTAAAACAAAAAACGGAAGCTCCAGCGCGTAGGTGTGTCCGCCGGCGGTGACGTGATATTCCTGCATCGCCTGAAGCAACGCCGCCTGCGTCTTGGGCGGAGTGCGGTTGATCTCGTCGGCCAGCACGACGTTGGCAAACACCGGCCCTTTCATGAAGCGGAACTGCCGCTGGCCGGTCGCGGGATTCTCCTCAAGGATGTCCGTTCCCGTGATGTCCGCCGGCATCAGATCGGGCGTGAACTGGATGCGGCTGAAGTGGAGCTTGAGCGCCTTGGAGAGCGTTGAAATGAGCAGCGTCTTGGCCAACCCCGGCACACCCACCAGCAGGCAGTGCCCGCGGGCGAACAGCGCCGCCAGCAGCAGCTCGATGACTTCATCCTGCCCGACGATGGTTTTGTGCAACTCGGCGATGAGTTTTGCCTTGACTGCCCCGAACTGCTCCACGAGATTGGAGTGCGGATCAAGAGCACGTTGCATCGGAGCGGACGCTTGCGACAAGAAAACTCCTCAGTGGTGGCAGAGCACTTGTGGTATACCCCATTATTCGGCCAAAATCGAGACGCCCTTTGATTCAAGGCGGGTTCGAGCGGCCGCCCGATCTTTCGGGCAGATTGATGCCGGACGAAATGCGGAACATGCACCAACTAACACCGCGCCGCGCCTGCGTGTTTCTTTGCGCCGTTGCGTTGCTCGCCACGGCAGCCAGCGCTCAGGATGCGGTTCCCGCGTCGCCGCGCATTCCCGATCGGGATTTCAGTCTCGTTCATTTTGGCGGCGTCGGCGACGGCAGGACGCTGAATACAATTGCCTTCGCCAGGGCGGCCGCGGCCATCAGCGCGCAGGGCGGCGGACGGTTGATCGTGCCGAAGGGCGTGTTTCTGACTCAGCCGTTTGTGCTGGTCAGCCGCATGAACCTGCATCTGGACGAAGGGGCGGTCATTCAATTCCCGCGGGATGTCACCGCCTACGGCCTGTCGCCGCAGCCAACGGCCCGGCAGATGAAGGATCTGAAAGACCGCAATGTGGTCCTCATCGGCGGCAGCGACCTGACCGACGTGGCGATCACAGGCTCGGGCGTCATCGACGGCGGCGGGAGCGCGTGGTGGAATCTGACGGTCCCGAGCAAGAACGGTCCGCCGCGCGCCGACGGCAGCTCGCGGCCAAAAATGATTGTGCTGACCAACATCCGGCGACTGCTCGTGCAGGGCGTGACGCTGCGCAATTCACCCCGATATCATCTGGTGCTTCGAGATTGTCACGATTGTCTTGTCGAAGGCATGCACGTCAGCGCCCCGGCGGATTCGCCCAACACCGACGGCATCGACCCCATCGGCAGCGACGACGTTCTCATCCGCGACTGCGACCTTGACGTCGGCGACGATGACATCGCCATCAAAGCCATCGACGGACCCGCCGCGGATATTCTGATCGAGAACTGCCGCTGCAAGAACGGGCGCGGCATTTCCATCGGCAGCGAGACTTATAAGGGGATTCACAACGTCACCGTGCGCGACTGCACGTTCGATGGAACATTCCACGGCATCCACATCAAATCAGCCCGCGATCGCGGCAACCAGCTCTATGGGTTTCATTTCTCGAACATTACGATGAAAGATGTCGCCCAGCCGCTGAGCCTGAACTTGTATTACGAAGACAAGTCCGCCGCCGGGCGCATCGCGCAGCCGATCACGGCCACGACGCCGTTTTTGCACGATGTGTTCATCGATCATCTGACCGCCACCGGCGCGGGCACCGCCGGCGACATCACCGGGCTGCCGGAGAGTCCTGTGAAGCAGGTGACGCTCACGGATGTCCGGATTTCCGCCGACAAGGGAATGACGGTCACGGACGCCACCGGAGTGGTTTTCAAGAATGTCCAGATCAACGCCACGACAGGCCCACCGATCACGACGAATCACGCGGACGTTTCAGAGGAGCACTAGAGGACAACCCATACGGAATGCTCCCGCCCCAACTCTCGCCGCCATGCTGCGATAGGTATAGATACACCTATCGGCAAGTAGCCGATAGCAATGGGAGCGGCCGCTCTTCAAATGTTCCGTGGCACGATCCCACAAGATCCTATTTTTTGATTGACTTCGCGGGTTAGCGCGCGGTAACTTGGCTTTCGTCACACCAATCAGGGACGTGGCAGGGAGAAGAGATGCAAAAGAGTCACCCATGGCGCTGCTGCGCCGTGTCCGCATGTTTAGTCTGTTTGTATGGAATCGCCTCGGCCGGCGCGGCGAACATTGTCGGCTCGGTCCTCTATCCGCTGACGCCGGTAGACGGTTACGTCAACGAGCCGGAGTTCGCGGCCGGCGGGCAGACTGTCGGCATCCTCGACGGATCGGGCGTCAACTCCAATGATGCCGTCCTCTGGACCGCCGCCGGGCCGATCGATCTGAACCCGACCCAAATTCCCGGAATCAACATCTCCGTTGCGCTGGGCACCGACGGCACGCAGCAGGTCGGATACGGCGCCGCCAGCGCGCTGAGCAGCACCAGTACGGCCATTCTTTGGACCGGCACGGCCGCCGGCGCGGTGGACTTGAATCCAGCAGACGCGACCAGTTCCGCGGCCATCGGCACCAATGGAACCCAGCAGGTGGGATTTGCCACCAGCCCTTCAACAGGCGGCAATGGCCACGCCTTCATGTGGACCGGCACGGCTGGCACCGGGGTGGACCTGAATCCAACCAACCTGACCGGAATCAGCGGATCGCAGGCCGTCGCCACCGATGGAACCCAGCAAGTCGGCAGCGGCCAGGGCAGCGCGACGAACAATGAGACCTGGGCCATGATGTGGTCCGGCTCCGCTTCCACCGCGGTACTTCTGAATCCGACCAATCTAAGTGGATACAACCAATCGTTCGCCCTGGGCGTCGGCGGCAACCAGCAGGTGGGCTGGGGATTCAATACAATCCTGGACAAGGACCGGGCATTGCTCTGGACCGGCTCGGCTGCAAGCGCCGTGGATCTGACTCCGACGAATCTCAGCGGATTTGCAAGTTCCACCGCCTACGACACCAACGGCGTCAATCAAGTCGGCTATGCCTCCGGCAGCGCGACGGGGAATAATGTTCATGCGATGTTCTGGACGGATACAGCCAATTCAGCGGTCGATCTGCAGGCGCTGCTCCCGTCAACCGGCGTATGGAGTGATTCGGAGGCTTATACCATCGACGCCTCCGGCAACATCTACGGCACCGCCGACGGCATATTCGGCGGCGCGAGCGGCGGTTTCGCCGTCGAATGGTCAGTGGTGCCCGAACCGGCAGGCGCTTCCATGCTGCTGATCGCCGGCGCGGCGACCTTCATGCGGCGACGATGCAGCAAGTAATGGTTCACGGGGAATAGTGTGAGCCGCCCAGTTCGCGGGGCGGCTCGAAGTCTGGGCTGCGATCCTTGTATTCCATTCGCGAGAGAACGCCGGCGAATGACCCATGCCGTGCCGGATCGAATCTTCTCTGGGTGAGGCATTCAAGATCGGCATCCGCGCAAATGCTTTAACCACAGAGTTCACAGATAGCGCCGAGTGGGAATTCAAACGCGATTTCAAAGGCTTACGGTCACGCCAAGCCCAAGCGCTTGCGGACAACGTCGTGGGTCATCTCGAGGTCTTCGGGTCGTTCAATCGGCGGAGCGCCTCGGCGAAGTCGCCGCGATCTTGCGCGGTGAGCCGCCGCCTCTCACACGGCGTTGACGCCGCAGCACTTCTTGTATTTCTTTCCGCTGCCGCAGGGGCAGGGATCGTTGCGGCCGACTCGGGCGGTCTGGCGGACGATGGTTTTGACGGCCGTGCCGCCGCCCTCTTCGCCGGAGCTTGCCTGCTCCGCGGCGGCGGCCTGGGCGACGGTTTCCTTCACGCCATATCCGCCGGCGGTTTCGTGGACGGCGGCGGTCTCGCGGTAGGCGCTGCGGGCTTCCACCGCGCCAACCACCCGCGCACGGAAGATCAGGTCCGTCACCTTGTCGCGCACCGCTTCGAGCATCTGGCGGAAGAAAGCGTACCCTTCCTTCTTGAACATGATGCGCGGATCGACCTCCGCGAAAGCATGCAGGCCGATGCCGGCCTTGAGCATGTCCATCGCATACAAATGGTCCTTCCAACTCGTGTCGAGAATCTGAATCAGCACAAATTGCTCCAGATCGGTCAGTTCTTTGCGGAGATATTGGCGGCCAAGTTCCAGGACACGCTGCCGCCGGATCGCCTGGTCGTCGGCGACCGGCACGCCGTTGCCCTTGGCGGTTTTGCTCGACGCCGGGCGGCCTTCGTCGTCGGCCGCTTTGAGCGAGGCTTCCCATTCCTTTGCCGTCAGCCGCAATCCGAATCGCGCATTGACGGCCACGCGCAATGACTCTGAATCCGGATGGGCGGCGATCATCTCATCGGCGAGTTTTTCGAGTTTGCCGCCGCGGAGGAACTCAACCTGGTGCTTGACCATTTCATCCCGGAGATCAAGAACCGTGCCGCCGCGAATCTGCTCGAGCGTCAGTTCGACGCCGTACTTGTCACGGATCCAGCCGCGGACGTACTCGGCGGCGTAGGGATTGTCGGCCGAACCGTCGGAGCCGCCGTAAGCAAATGTGAGGGCATGCTCGACGGGATATTCGATCTCGCGCCGGGCATAGGCGGCGCGGGCCTGCGCTTCGATCAGGTCGATGATCTCCTCGGCGGTCTTGGGGGCGCGGGTTCGTTCGTCGGCCATCATTTGCTGGGGCGTGATTTCGATGCTGAACTTGTCGCGCGCCCAGGCGCTCAGTTCGTTTTCCTGGAAGAACGGATCGAGGAATTTCATCAGCCCGCTCACGTCGCGGCCGTTCACCTGCTCGACGGCCGCGGCGCGAAGTTGCTCGCGCACCTGAACCTCGGACATCTGCCGAATCTGCGCCTGCGACCAGTTGACCTGGAACCGGCTCATGGCCCAGCTTTGCAGACCCTTGGTGTCCCATCCCTGGGTGTTTTCCGGGTCTTCGCCCATGAATTCGCCCAGGGTGCTGGTGATGTTGGTCTCGGCCTCGGCGCGGGCCTTGTCCTTGATGTAGCGCTCCAGTTCGTTGATTTCGCGCATGCCCTTGAGGTCTTCCTTTTCGATCACCACCTCGAATTTGGTGCGCACCCACTCGGAGATGGTCGCCGCGACGTAATCCTGCGTGATGTATTTGTCCACGGCGTCGGCGATGGCCTGGCCGATCATCTCCCAGATGACGCTGTCGATCTGCCTGCCCAGCAACACGCGCTGGCGCATGCCGTAGAAGGCCGTGCGCTGGTAGTCCATGACTTCGTCATAATCCAGAAGCTGTTTGCGGGCGGAGAAATTCCGCTCCTCGACTTTCTTCTGGGCGCGAAGAATCGCCTTGCTGATGCGCTTGTCCTCGATGGCCATGCCGTCTTCCATGCCGATCCAGCCGAGGACTTTGATGGTCCATTCGCCGGCGAACATCTTCATCAGATCGTCCTGCAGCGAGACGTAAAAGCGGCTGGAGCCGGGGTCGCCCTGGCGCCCGGAGCGGCCGCGAAGCTGGTTGTCGATGCGCCGCGCGGTATGGCGTTCGGTGCCGATCACGTGCAAACCGCCGGCCTCGGAGACGGCGCGGACCAGCTTGATGTCGGTGCCGCGGCCGGCCATGTTGGTGGCGATCGTCACGTTGCCGACCTGCTGGTCGTGCGCGTCAGTGTGCTGGTGGCCGGCGTGCAGGACGATCTCCGCCTCGCGCTCGTGGTGCTTGGCGTTGAGAACCTCGTGCTCCACGCCGTATTTTCGCTTGAGCATGTTGGAGAGCATCTCGCTCTTTTCCACGCTGGTGGTGCCGACAAGCACCGGCCGGCCCTTGTCGCTGGTCTCCTTGATCTCCTCGATGATCGCCTCCCATTTTTCGCGCTCGGTGCGGTAGACGCGGTCTTCGTTGTCGGCCCGGACGCACGAGCGGTTGGTGGGAATCGTCACCACGTCCAGGTGGTAAATCTTGCCGAACTCCTCGGCCTCGGTCTGAGCCGTGCCGGTCATGCCGGCGAGGAGCTTGTACATCTTGAAATAATTCTGGAGCGTGATGGTGGCCAGCGTCTGGGTTTCCTGCTTGATGGGCACGCGCTCCTTGGCCTCGGTGGCCTGGTGCAGACCGTCGGACCACTGGCGGCCCTCCATTTTGCGGCCGGTGAATTCATCGACGATGACGACTTCCATCTGCCCGGTCTTGCTGCCGCGCTCGACGACGTAGTCCTTGTCCTTCTCGTATACGACGTGGGCGCGCAGGGCCTGGTCCATGAGATGCGGCCATTCCATGTTGGCGCCGACGAAGAAGCTGCCGACGCCCGCGGCCTCCTGCGCGGCGGCGAAGCCGTCGTGGGTGAGCTGGACGCTCTTGCGGTCCATCTCGACTTCGTAGTACTGCACGCATCCTTCTTTTTGTTTTTCGGCCTCGGCCAGATCGCGCTCGGCTTTCTGCCTGCGGTTCTGAATCTCCTGCTCCCTGGCCTTGTCGCCCTTGGCCTTGCCCATGTCGCCTTCGGCAGCCTTGATGGCGCGCTTGGCCGCCTCGCAGGCGGCATCAGCGGCGTCCCACGGCTTGTTCAGTTCAATCACCTTGCGGGCGACGGCGTCGGCGGCGCGATATTTTGGAGCGTCGTCGTGGGCCGAGCCGCTGATGATCAGCGGCGTTCGCGCCTCGTCGATCAGAATCGAGTCCACTTCATCGACAATGGCGAAATCCAGCGGCCCCTGCACCTGGAGGCTGGCCCGCTCCTTCATGTTGTCGCGAAGGAAATCGAATCCGAACTCGGCGTTGGTTCCGTAGGTGATGTCGCACTGATACGCCGCGCGGCGGGCTTCGCCGCCCGGTTCCATGGCGCTCTGAATGCAACTGACGGACATGCCCAGGTTTGCGAAGGCCGGCTGCACCCACGTCGAGTCGCGGCGCACCAGGTAGTCGTTGACGGTCACGACGTGGCAGTGATGCCCCTCCAGCGCCCGCATGAAGCAGGCGAGGGGCGCGACGAATGTCTTGCCCTCGCCGGTGGCCATCTCGGCGATCTTGCCTTCGTACAGCACAATGCCGCCGATGAGCTGGACATCGAAGCAGCGGGCGCGGAACGGCGGGCGGCTGTCGGGGTACATCCGCCGAATTTCTTTGTACAACTCCGGCGGAATCGTCACCTGCTGCCAGCTCAGCCCGTCGGCGATCATGCGCCGCTGCACCTCGTCGTACTTCTCCAGCATCTCGTCATTGAGCGTGTCGGGATCGAATTTGTTTTCCGGGTCGAAGATGGCGCGGATGCCGATGTGGCGGTCCATCGACTCGCGGATGATCGCGAACGCCTCGGGCATCACGTCCACCGAACGCAGCGTGCCGCCGGTGAGGCCGGCCTTCAATTCCGTCGCCCGCGCGCGCATCTGCGGGTCGCTCAATTCCGCGACCTTCGGCTCCAGCGCGTTGATTTGATCCACAATCCTGTGATAGCGCTTGAGCAACCGCTCGTTGCGGCTTCCAAAAACCTTGGTCAGAACCTTGGCCAGAGTAATCTTTGCGGCCATAAATGCTCCCAAAACGATTCAGACATTTGAAGATCGAACAAAACGAAAGCGGGCTTGTCGTGGCTGAATGAAAAACCGAAGTCGATTCGGCTTCAAAGCGCAACCATGCCAGGCCGCATGGAAAGGATCAGACCGCGGGCGGGGGAAGCCGGAACTGGAAGGGCGAGAGGGAAACGGGGGCGATCAGCGGGCTGGCGGGAGTGGCGAGGAGCGCAAACGCCGGCCGGTCCTGATCGCGGCGGGTTTCCCACAGCCGCACCGATGGAACGCAGCGGCGAAGCGTGACCGTCAGCCGGCCAACCAGCGTGCGCGTGGGCGTCGAATCGTCCGGCCGGGCCGCGGGCGATGCCATGACCGCCCGATCGGCGCAAAGCGCCGTCGCTACCAACGTCATCGCCACTACTCGCTGAACTGATTTCATAGGCCCAAAACACGCCCCGCAAGCGGGGCCGCTAAACGACCGTCGATTCACACTATCGCGCTGCAAACCCCATGCGTCAAGCCGGCATGGGCTTCTGGAGCGTAAATCGACCAAAAGCGCTTCACATTCGCTTTCCTCGGTAATAATATGCCTCGTATCGTCCGATAAACAGTTTGGCCGGAAAAGTCCTGTTCGCAAAGATCCTGTTCGGGAGGCGCGTCATGATTCGCGGCGGTTTGCTCGGTGCGATGGTTGTTCTGGCCGGCAGCGGGTGGTGCGCGGCGCAGCAGGAGTCCGGTTTTCAGCCGTTTCTGGGGCAGGGCATTTATGACCTGACCGGCATCTACAGCCAGGCCGCCCGGGCCACGGCTGCCCAGCGCGTGGCGTATCAGGCGTTTCAACTGACGGTGGATCACCTCAGCCGCCAGTTCGCCGCGTCGCCGGAATACCGCTCCGCGATGGACGATCTGGACCAGGCCCACGCCGCGCTGGAGGCGGCCCGCACGCCGATTCTCGCCCAGGTCGCCGAGGACCAGCACTATCAGGAGCTGGTGCAAAAATATCAGAACGTATCGGTCGTCGTGAAAGAAGGCGGACTGTCGATGCGCGACCTGTTCGACCTGGCGACGCGAAAGATGCAGTACGCCACGGAAATGCACCGGATGGAAGACGACGCCCTGTCCGCCGACCCGGCCGTGCAGGCGGCGCGAAGCCGGCTGATCGAAACGCAGCGCACGGCGGCCGATTTGCGCGAGCGGTTTGAATTGTCCCTCTATGACAATCCGCGCTGGATCGCCGCCAAGCAGGCGTACGACAATGCCCAGATCGAACTTGCCGGGGCGCAGGGCGCGGTGTTCGGAGCCAATCTCACGGTGGCCCTCACCGTGGACGCCGATGCCCGGCACACGCTATACAGCGCTCCTTCGCAGTTCGTCGCCGCTGGTCCGATCGTGCCGTTTATCAATACGGGGTTCTACTACGGCCGGCGATATTGAATGTGGGACACGCGAGACGAACCCGGCGAGGACCAGATTCGAGCGTTGCGAAAAATGACGCCCGCGCAGCGGCTGGAGGCGGCGTCGAGGTTGTATTGGTCAGCCCGTGCGCTGAAACTGGCTGCGCTGCGCCAGCAGCATCCGGAGTTGCCGGAGGGTGAATTAAAGCGGTTGGTCAACGAAGCGTTCACGCATGTCCGAGACTAATCTTTTCCGTCTCTTTACCGACCGGCTGAACAGCCTCGGCGTCAAATACATGGTCGTAGGAAGCGTTGCCGGCATGGTCTACGGCGAAGCGCGGCTCACACAGGACGTTGACATTGTTCTGGAGCTTGAAGCGGCGGCTGCGCAGAAGCTGTGCGATCTCTTTCCAATCGACGAATTCTACTGCCCGCCTGTGGAAGTGGTGCGGATCGAAGCGTCGCGTCCGCGGAGCGGGCATTTCAACCTGATCCATCACGATACCGGCTTCAAGGCGGACATCTACCTGCGCGCCGGCGATAAGCTCTCGCAATGGGCGATACAAAACGTCCGCAAGGTCGATCTGGAGGGCCACGATGTGTGGATCGCTCCGCCGGAGTACGTGATCCTTGGGAAGCTGGAATTTTACCGCGAAGGCGGATCGGAAAAGCACCTCCGCGATATCCGAAGCATCCTGAAGGTATCCGCCGACCGGATCAACCACGATTGGCTGCAAGCACAAATTGTGCAATTGGGTTTGGACCGGGAATGGGCAATTGTCGCGGGAACCGATGGGTAGTTCGGAGATTGGGGTAGACTCCGAGGCCGCTCAGGCCACTCGTCTGCGCCGGCGGCCTTTGGGGCGGCAGGACTCCATCTTTTGCATCGCCTGTCGGTCGTAGAGCTTTTCGCCGCAGTCGGGGCACTCGTGAAATTGGATTGCAGGCGCCGTGTAGACCTGGCCGCGGAAATTGCATTCCACGCCGCGCGTCACTTGGCGCACGTTCCGGCGGCCGCAAGTTGGACAGGTTTTGATCTTTAACATCGGTTAGTCGGCGGCTTTGGCCGACTTAAGGACGGCGTGCACCTGCTCCTTGGTGACCGTCGGAAAATCCGCGATGAACTGCTCAACGGTGTACCCTCGCTGCAAGTGCTCAAAGAGCGAGGAGACCGGAACGCGCGTGCCGCTGAAGCAGGGCAGGCCGCCTTGGATTTTAGGGTTGATTGTCACCGCGTTCATATCGCCAATTCTGGCACGGGCGCAGCGGAAGGCCACCGGCGCGGATATTGTTCCACGCCGCCCCCTGACTTGTCCGCGTTCATCATCTAACATGGGGCCATGCCCGCTCAGACTCTTGGCGAATTTCTCAAACTGCTGGAAACTGACGGCGAATTGATCCGCGTGAAGGCTCCAGTCTCGCCCAGACTGGAAATCGCGGAGATATGCGACCGCGTCAGCAAAATGCCCGCGCCGCACGGGCACAAGGAACCGGACCGCTCTCCCGCGGCGGCGCTCGGCGGAAAGGCGCTGCTGTTTGAGAGCGTACAGGGGAGCGACATTCCGGTCGCCATCAATACGTTCGGTTCCTATCACCGCGTCAATAAGGCGCTGGGCAGCGAGACGCTGGCGGAACTGGCCGATCGGCTGGAGCAACTGGTCAAGCCGGAGATGCCGACCACGCTCATGGAGAAGATGAAGAAGCTGCCGGAGCTGATGAAGCTGGCGACGTTTCCGCCGAAGATTGTTCGCAATGGAATATGCCAGCAAATCGTGATGGAGGGGGACAAGGCGGACCTGAATCGTCTGCCGATCATTCAATGCTGGCCGCTGGACGGCGACGTGAGCAGCGGGCAGGCGCTCGACCCCATCGCGTGCGCCAAGTCAGCCGAGCGTGGATCGGGCCGCTATATCACATTCGGCGGCGTGCACACGCGCAATCCGGAGACGGGCGATCGCAACATCGGCATGTATCGCGTGCAGGTTTTCTCTGCTCGCAAGTGCGCGATGCACTGGCACATGCACCACGACGGCGCTCGGCACTTTCGCATGTATCAGGCCAGAGGCGAGAAGATGCCGCTGGCCATCGCGCTGGGCGGCGAGAGCGTGCTGCCGTATTGCGCGACGGCGCCGTTGCCGCCGGGAGTGGAGGAGTTGCTGCTGGCGGGGTTTCTCAATGGCGGAGGCATAGAACTGGTTCCGTGCCGCACGATTGATCTGCATGTGCCGGCCAATGCGGAGATTGTCATTGAAGGGTTTGTCGATCCGAACGAGAAACTCGTTGAGGGTCCGTTCGGCGATCACACGGGATTTTATTCGCTGGCCGATTTTTATCCGGCGTTTCACGTCACGGCGATCACCTCCAAGCGCGACCCGATTTACCCGACGACGATCGTCGGCAAACCGCCTATGGAGGATTATTTCCTCGGCAAGGCAACGGAGCGGATTTTCCTGCCGCTGCTGCGCACGCTGGTGCCGGACATTCTGGATTACAGTCTTCCGCCGTCGGGGGTGTTTCACAACTGCGCGTATGTCAAAATCAAAAAGGAATATCCGTATCATGCGCGGCGCGTCATGCACGCGATCTGGGGGGCGGGGCAGATGAGTCTGACGAAGTTCATCGTGGTGGTGGATGAGCACGTGAATGTGCACGACGAGCAGGACGTGCTGTTTCATCTCTTCAGCAATTGCGATCCGGCCCGCGACATGGAGGTGGTGCGCGGCCCGGTGGACATTCTCGATCACGCCGCCCCGGCGACGGGAGCGGGCAGCAAGATCGGCTTTGACGCGACCGTCAAGATCGCCGGCGAAGGAGAGGTTCGCCGCTGGCCGGTGGAAATAGAAATGGACGCCCCGACGAAGGAGCTGGTCAGCAGGAAATGGAAGGAATATGGGATTGGACAGGCGGAAAATGTTGAATTCTGAATTTTGAATGTTGAAACGAAGCAACCGGGGAGGGGAAACCGCCGATAGGCCATGAGTTGGAGACGGCCTTCGCGCGCTTGGAAGGTCAACACGCTCATGGACATGAACAGCCTGCTCCTCTCGTTGTTGTTCGGCTGCGTCGGCTGCGCGTTTTTCATGTACGGCAAAAGCGCCGGCGCGATGATCCCGCTGGGGGCGGGCGTGGCGCTGATGATCGCGCCCTGTTTCATACCCAATCTTATTGCGCAGGTGATCGTTTGCGTCGTGCTGACGGTCGTGCCGTTTGTCGTGCGGGAAGGCTGAGTCCGCCTTCGGCGCTGCAGCGCGAAAGCGCCCCGCAAGCGGGGCCGCTAGACATGGGAATATGAAACCGCCCTATCGTTGGAATTGCGCGTCGAAGGCGATGCCGCTGGGGGTGAAGTCGAGTTTGCGGACGAACGCGGCGCTCTCGGCGGCGCCGTGGCGGCGGTCCATGCGGCTGTCCTCCCACTCCACGCTCAGCGGGCCGGCGTAGCGAATGTCATTCAATGCCGCGATGATGCGTTCGAAGTCCACATTGCCGCGGCCGAGGCTGCGGAAATCCCAGTAGCGCCGCGGATCGCCGAATGTGGTGTGCCCGCCGAAGACGCCGACCGTGCCGTCGCCGCGGTTCCACCAGACGTCCTTCATGTGAACGTGGAAGATGCGATCCCGGAATGTGTGCAGGAACCGAACATAATCGACGCCTTGATACGCCAGATGCGACGGATCGTAATTGAAGCCGAATCGCTTGTGCCCTTTCACGGCATCGAGCGCGCGCTCGGCGGAGGCGATGTCGAAGGCGATTTCCGTCGGATGCACTTCCAGGGCGAAGTTGACGTTCTGCCGGTCTAACTCATCGAGGATGGGGACAAAGCGCGCGGCGAAGTCGTCAAATCCCCGCTGCCAGAACTGCTGATCGGTGGGCGGAAAGGCGTAAAGACTGTGCCAGATGCTGGAGCCGGAGAATCCGTTGACCACGGCGGGGAGCCGGCTGGGGGCCGGCGCGGCGTCGAAGAATTTGCGGCAGGCTTTGCCGGTGTCGATCAGTCTCTGCGCGGCCCGGCGACGCACACCTTCGGGCTGGCCGTCGCCCCAGACCTCGGGCGGCAAAATCGCTCGATGGCGGTCATCGATGGGGTCGCACACACACTGGCCGACGAGATGGGCGCTGATGGCCCAGGATTTGAGGCCGTTGCTCTGGAGAGTCTTCCAGCGCTGCGCGGCGTAGCCGGCGTCGGCGAGACAGGCGGGCACGTCGAAATGGTCGCCCCAGCAGGCGATTTCAATGCCGTCGTAGCCGAGGCTTTTGGCGGCGGCGCAGATCTGCTCGAAGGAGAGGTCTGCCCACTGTCCCGTGAAAAGCGTCAGCGGACGCGGCATGACGATCCTTACGGATGAGCTGCTCCGGCGGCCGGCTGCGTGCTCGGCGGCGGGGGATTGAACAATCCGTACACCGCGGGCAGAACGGTCTGAAGAATCGACACGGTCATCGGTCCCTTGTCTTCCGTCGGTCCGGCCGGGAGGGCGGGGGGAGTAATCGCAAACGAGCCTGCGGTGCCGTAATGGAGATCGCTCAAGTTCAATCCGCCCGACTGAAGCGAACTGATCGTGCCGTCCGGCGCCACGGTGATGGCCACGCGATTGACGGTCGGCGTTGCGACATCCGGAGAGACCCACGTGTAGGTGGTGGCGCCGGCCGCCGCGGACTGTGACGGCATCGGAACAATGCCGCGACGCGAGAAATCGCGCAGGATGTCGCCCAGACCCTCGCGCGTCGTCATCAGGTCCGTCGCGACGAGATTGGAGAACGCCGCGGTGAGATCGTCGAACGAATAGGTGAACTTCAAATCGGCGTGAACCCGGAATCCGACGCCGGCCCGCACAATCGACAGACTCGGGGCGGCCAGCATGACGGGCTTGGTGTAGTGTTCGATCTGGGGATTGCCCTGTGTGTAGAGCCACGCCTCGGTGTCGGTGGCCCGATACGCCACCGCCGTGTCGGTGCCGCGCTGGAAGAGAAGCTCGTACAGCTTGGGTGAATTGAATCCCGCGTAGACTGAGATCCGTTGACCGTCGGAGCCGAGGAACGTGGCGTGGCCCTCGAGCGTGCCGACACCGGTTTGCAGGCGTCGCGTGACCAACAAGGCTCCTTCAATGTTGGCGACCAGATCGGCGTCGAGGGCGGCGATGCCGGGAGCCAGATCACCGGCCTCCTTGCCCCAGGCGTCGTCGCCATGATCGTGGTTCAGGTTTCGCAGCAGCCGGTCGGCCGCGACGGAGTCGCCGTTGCCCGCGGTCGCCCACGCCCGCCAGAACTGGATGCGCGTGTCGGCGCCTTCATCGCACAGTTTTTCGAGCAGCGGCAGGGCATCGGACAAATCGCCGGATTCGAGCATGTCGTCGGCCAAGATGGTCGTCGCCGCGGCCGATTTGCGATCGGCGTCGGCGAGTTTGGCGAGGAGGAATTGCTCGAAGGGGATGGCGGCGAAGCGGTTGCTCAGTTCGTGCAACCGGCTGACGCGGGTCATGACGGGAGTCGTTTCATCGGCAACGATCGTGATGATCCGCCGCCACAGTTCATCGCGGGCGCCGCCGTCGTTAAGGAGCTTGACGCCGGCGGCGACCATCTGCTGATCGCCGGCGGCGCGGCCGATGAGAATGTTTCGCACCAATTGTCCGCCGTCGCCCATTGCCGCCGCTCCGAACCGGGCGATTCCCAGGCGCATGGCCTGGTCGTAGCGCGTTGCGAAGGTGGCGGGCATCGTTTGGAAGCTCTGATCCGCGACAAGCGACATGAGGGCCGCGAACTGCCCGCCATCGGGCATGGAGCCAATGATGTATTTGGCCTGCACGCTGCCGGGATAGGTGACGACGAGAAATTCGCGCATGGTGGTCGCCAGTTCCTGATCGTCAAAGACGGCGGCCGTGACCAGCAGGTCCATTGCGACGCGCGGGGCGGCGGGCGCGTCGGGGTGATCGCGGACAAAGTTCTTGGCGGCCTCGGCGTAGGCGGAGTAGCGACCGCTGCTGACATATTGTTCCGGCTCCGGCGGGGCGGGAGGGGGCGGCGCGGCCGCCGTGTCAGCGATCGCCGTCCGCGCCAGCAGCAACAAAACACACGCCACAAGTTGACAACGCATCAGTACTCCTGAAAAAGCCCTGTTGTATGCGGGCATAACAGTATTATCGGCCGGACTACATGCCGAACCAGACTACCTGCTGAACTCGTACGGCGCGTCGAATCGGCCGGTGTCCGGCTCATGGGTTCGCGTCTTCGCCGATGGCGTGTCCTGCACGTAGAAAGGCGCTCTCGATCCGTCCGCCTGCGGCATCAGGTATAGCATCTGCTGTTCCGCGAGATTCAAAGGCCGCGAGCCGCGGCGTCCGAAAACCGAAAGCTGGTTGCCGGACTCATCCACCGCGCGGTCACGATCCAATCCCTTGCTGATGGCCAGCGCCGGACCCGGCGTCCTGAACATGGCGATCAGCCGCGGATTGGGGTGCGGCGAAAACCCAAGGAACTCCCAGCTTGAACGCCCCGGATCGGCGTCGCGGTCGTCAGAACTGGTCAGTTGCAGCACGCGCAGGCCGTTTTCGCCGTCCGCCACATAAGCATACATCGAAGCGTTGGTCATTCCCACCTTGACCGCCGTCACGTCGTCGAGCACGACTCCCGTGGCCGGATCGCGGGAATAGACCTGATCGATCTTCGGCACTTCCGGTTTTTCCACGTCAAGAATGACCAGCCCCTGCTTGCCTGCCGCGACATAGGCGTAGGTGCGGCAAAGATAAATGTCGCGGGCGTCGGCGATCGGGACATCGGCGCCGGCGACCCGATGCGGCGCCTCGGGGTTGGTCACGTCGTACACCTTCACGCCGTCCGCGTCGGCCACGAAGGCGAAGCGGAACTGGAATTGCGCTTTGCGCGGATGGTGGGCGTCGGCCAGCGTGGTCACGTGCCGGGGATGGAGCGGATCGCTCAAATCCAGAATGACAATTCCGGCATCGCAACTGATCCAAGCGTAGTTGCCATATAGGTCGCAATGCCGCGCACCGGCGAGGAGGCCGCCGGGGTTAAAGGTCAGCGCTCGCTGGAGGAAGTTGTTTTCGGGGTTGCCGTCCAGAAGCGTTGAAACGCCCGGCCCGTTGGGGCTGTCCAGCGGATTGCCGATGACGATCAGACCTTCTTTGGCATCGGTCAGATAGAGGAAGGCGTACATCAGGCTGACGGGCTGCTCCTCGTTGACCGCGTGCTGCTGCTTGGCGGGATTCAGAGCCAGCGTGGAGGGCGAGCAGATGCTCGTGGCGTCTTTGCTGTGAATGTAGAAGCGCTGTCCGAAGGGCGACACGGGGGCCAGCGAGATGCGTTCGGAGAAATCCTTGTCGTCGATGTTGGCGATGTCGTAGGCGATGAATCCGTCCTTGCCGCAGGCGGCGTAGCAGTATTCGCCGCGCATCTGGACATCCAGCACCTCGCCGGGATGTTCGTACGATTCGGTCAGCTTCAGTCCGTTGGCGACGTGTTTGGCGTAATTGTCCGGGTACGCCTCTTCGTGCAGGCGCGATCCGAAGACCGCCTGCGGTTCGTCGCGCTCGGTCACGGCGACGGCGTGGACGCCTTCATCTCCGCACGCGACCCAGCAGAATCGCCCGATGAAGTTGTAGGCGTTGACGCCCTGCATGAGGAGCTGCGCCATGACGGCGTTGTTGTCCACGTGGCCGCTTTCGTCACGGTGCAAGTGGCAATCGGAGCACTCGCGCGTCTCGGTGGAACGCACGGTGTGCGGGTAATACGGACTGAACGCCGTTCCGGCGAACCCTTCTGCCGACACGGTCTGCTGCTGCACGTAAATCCATCGCCGCAGCGCGTCCTGGCTGCTGACCATCACCGCGCACGCCGAGCGCACCGGCACAATCTTGTTCCCGTGCGTCGTGCCGTCGCGGCCGAGCATGTACATGTCGTCGCGCAGCGTCTGGTAGTTGTAATTGGTGTAATTGCGCGTTTCGATCCCCTCGTTGTGGAGCATCGGGCGCTTCTGGTCGGCCCGCTGCGGCAGGTGGCAGCCGAAGCAGCTCGTGTTCCAGGAGGTGTGGCAGGCGTAGCAGGAGACCGTGCCGTTGGCGTGAGCCAACTGGTGCTCGGGCGGAACGGAAGTGTCGCTGGGATCGGGAACTTCTCCCCAGCTGAGATCTCGCCGCACGCTGTGGGCGTAGGCGGCCCGGTCAAAGTGCGTTGACGAGCCGCCGTCGCTGGTCAGATAGGTGTGCGTCCCCGTGGATTTCGCCCAGGGGCTGGATTTGTTCAGCGTGTCCACGGTCTGCACCACCAGCCATCGCCGCGGCAGATGCAGTTCGTCGGCCTTCTTTGGATCGGCCTGCCATGCGGAGTTGATCTGGTAGAGCTTGCCGTCGTCCACCTCGAAGTGCTTCAGGTCCGCCTGGCTCGGTGGGCCGTCGGCGGCGGTTCCGCTCCAGATGTGCTGGTATTCGTCGTTGATCCGCGCGTATTCCGCCTTGGATTTATCCAAAGCCTTTTGCGCGGTGGTCACCGCCCGCTTGAGCGTGGTGAGGCGCGAGGTCGATTGCTTCTGGGCCACGGCCTGATCCAGGCGTTTTTGAGCGGCCACGACGACTTTCTGCCGGCTGGTCACTGACGCCTGCGCGTCGTCGATGCTGCTGGATTCGCCGAGGTAGCGCAGCAGATTCGCCGGCTTCTCGGCCGTGCCGTGGCAGTCGACGCAATCCTCGCTCACGGCGTCGCGCGTCGCGCCGTAGAGATGCCCGTCGCCATGCGCGTCCTGCTCGAAGTGGCAGTCGGCGCACTGCATTCCCATTTCCAGGTGGATGTCCTTCAAGTGCACCGGCTTGCCCGCCGGATACGGATTGGTCACGGCGCCGTTCTTGTCCAGTTGTTGGTAATACTCGGCTGCGGCATTGAGATCGCCGCGCGTGACGGAGGGAATGATCTTCCCATCCTCGTCCAGCAGATTGCCGTGCCGGTCCTTTTTGTAGACGGCGCGGAAGACCCATCCGTGGCCGTGGAAATCGGCGAAGCGGGTGTGCTTGAGGTCCACGTTGTCGTTCATGTCGTAGAGCGACTCCAAAAAGTCCTGCGCCGCCGGGCGGCCGAGCTGGTCCTGCTCGTTCTGGAATTGGGCTTTCTGCTGTTCGGTCAGGGCGAACTGGCCCATGTCCGACCAAAGCCCGCGGACCGACGCGCCTTCGGGATTGTGCGAATAATCCGCCAGTTCGTCGTCGGCATCGACCTGCCGCTGCTTCTTCGGATACATCAGCTTGCCGTCGGTTTCGTTGTCCCACCACATGTATCCCGTGTATTCGTTGAGCACGTTGGTTCCCGGATGGATGTGGCAGACGATGCAGGTGCTGACCGGCATCTGCTGGACGAAGTAGTGCAGGATGGGATGCCCGCTCTGCTGCTTGGCGTCGGCCAGCGTGGCGTCGGTGCTGGCGGTGAGGCCGCGATTTCCGTATTGCGCCCAGACGCCGCTGTGCACGGGACTGCGGTCGTTGGCGTAGACGACGTGGCAGGCGGTGCATCCGCTGCCGCGGTAGTCGCCGGGATGATCGTTGGTGCCGGCGAAGCTCAGCGTCGGGTCGAGCAGGCGCGTCTTCTGCAATCCGATGGAGACCGGATCGGTGCGCACCTGCGTGCCCAGTCCGCGGATGGACAATTTCACATCGGGATGACCCGCTTCCTCCTCTGAATCAGGAATGCCGATGATCGGCCGCCGCTCGCCGCCGCGCTCGAAGACGCGAAGAATGTTGCCCGACTGCGTCACTTCCCACCTCGGCAGCGGGCCCAGCGACGCCAGCCATCCCTTCGTGCGCGTCTGTTCCGCCGTCGGCGTCTGGGGCATGGTGACACGGGCAGGCACGCCGTCGGTGGTGTAATACTCGCCGTAGATCGCGTCCTTGCGGTTGATTGATCCGTTGTTATAGAGCGCCGCTTCCCACAACATCGGGCCGCCGGTCATCATGCTGGTGGAGTTATGTTCCACCGCGTCGGCGTGGCAGGCGTAGCACGTCACCCACGCCGCACGCAGGTCGCCGGGGTTGACGAAGCGAATAAAATCCGGGCTTTCCGCCAGCGTTGCCGCGAAGGCGATCTTCAGGTTGGCTCCGCTGAGCTTGTTCGGATTTTTGGGGTCTTCCCACAGGTATCGCGTGGCGGAATTCGGCTGCACGTGGGCCTTGTCCTTGTCGCTCTCATTGCCGTTGCCGCCGTGGCAATCGACGCAGGAGATCAGGAGGTCGGCGAGTTTGTTCGGATCGTGCATGTTGTGGTATGCGTTGGCCTTTTTGGTTCCGTCGGCGGCGGCAAAGCCGTCGGCCATGGTTCCGTGACACTTCACGCAGGAACTGGAATCGGAATTGACGTTGGCCACCGTGCGCGGCTGGCCGTTCTGGTCGGTGGGCCGGCCGGCGGCGGCGTAGGTGAATCCGAAAGCGCGGGCGTAGGTCAGGTACTCTTCATAACGGACATAACCGGCGGCGGTCTTGTCGTTGCGATCCGGGCCGCGCAGGCGCTGGCCGATGTCGCCGCTGCTGCGCTCGGCGACAACGGCGCGGGAGTTGTCCAGCCGCACGCTGGTCGATTGCTGCTGGCAGCTCACTGTCGCCGCCACCACGACCGCCGACAGCAGGCCGAACCACGCGAGCTTCCATATCCGTCGCTTTTGATCCATGGGCATGTCAGTAAGTAAACGTCAACGACGTAAACAGCGCGTAGAGAGTGGTCGGACTGTAAATCTTCTTGAACTCGTCGGCCGGCGTCAGGAACGTCATGCCCGCGTTTAGGATGATGTTGTTGTTCAGCAGCGGCCGGTACTGCACGCCCAGCGAATAATCCAGCCCGATGTTGCGATCGGCCAGTTCGTCTTCGTGCTCGACCAGTTGAATCACCTGGGTGGTGGCGAACTGCAAATAGGTGGCGTTGGCGATCAACTTGATGGTCGGCGTCAGGTCGTAGTCCATGCCGAGGTTGTAGGCAAAGAGGCCGGGATTGACGAAGTTGGCCTGACCCTCTTCCTTGCTGGTGCGCAGGTCCGGCAGAAAACTGTTGCGATTGACGAGGGCGACCTTGGTGTTGAGGAGCTGGATCGACTCGCGCGTCCAGAAGTCCAGCGACCCGCCGAGGAAGTCGGGATTGTCGAAGATCGAATCGAATCCCGTCGCCCTGCCGTTTTCCGGGGTGTTGTCGCCGCTGGCATAGACAAAGCTGGCGTGATAGCGAACGTAGTCAGAGTCATAAGACAACTCAGCGGCCCCGAACTGCGCGTTGATGTGGGTTCCCTGATCGGCGATGGCGTTGAAGCTTTCCTCGCCGAGCACCTCGTAGAACTGATGACTGATATTGAAACGACCGATGTGCCCGTCGCCGGCCCAGCCGAGGTAGTACGCGCGCACCGCTTTTTCGCCGATGGTGCCGATCGGCTCCGGCCGGGCGATGTTGCCGTTGTTGTCGTAATGAAAGGATGGATTGTCAAAATTGGCCGCCCAGCTCAGTTCCGCCGTGTAGCCGGGCCAGATGAAGTCCTGGTTATAAATGTTGGCGATCAGCACGCCCTGGTCGCGCCGCGTGAAGGTGTTCAGGCCGGTGTCGGTGTCCTTTTCCAGCATGTAGAACCCGGCCAGGTTGTACTGGATTTTGTTGCTGGCCAGGTTGCCGAACAGGCGGATGCCCGGTTCATCGTCGCTGAAGAGAAACCCGCGGAAATCCGCGTTGAATCCCTGGATGCCGACGCGAATCGACATGATGTCGTAATTTGGCGACACGTCGGCGATCTTGTACTCGGCAAAAAGCTCCTGAAAGCCGAAAAAGCTGACGGTGCGATTGCGCCCTTCGCGCACGTCGGGATTGACCTCCCCCAATTCCGACGTGTGCAGCCAGTTCTCCTCGAATACGCCGGTTTCCTTGATTTCCCAGTCGCGCGGATGGTACTCGGCGTCGCCCTGGAAGAAGTCCATTGACTCGACGAGATCTTCGCGCACGAACTGCTGCTTGCCGCTGCCGAAGAAATCCTCGCTTCCCGCGTCCAGGGCGTTGATGCCGCTGGCGCTGGGCACTTTGCGCGCTTCGTACAGCGTGTCGCTGGTGCCGGTGAGGATAAGGAACTTGTCCTGCCCGAGGATGGGATAGTCCCCCTTGAGGACGTTCTGGCCGTAGGGATCGAAGATGGTGTCGTTGCGGGTCTGCTGAACGTAGTCACCGGGGATGCCGACGCGCCAGCGATCGGGCACGGGATAGAAGTTGTTCTGATCGACGTTGCTGGGCGGCTGGGCGATTCCCGCGCCGTTCCGGCCGGGGATGAGGCTGCGGACGCCCAGCGGCTTGAACTGGGACGCCACGGAAGGCTGGGTCGCAGCCGCCGAAACCGGTTGCGTCGCCGGCTGCGTCGTTTGACCGTTGGCCGACACCGCTGCCCCCGCTGCCGCCATCAGCGACAGACAGAACACCAATCGCCTGAACTCTTCCCGCCGGTTGCTCACCGATGCCAGACTCCGTTGACATGTGCGGCGCCACAAGCGACGCTGAATCCCAACGGGGCGGAAGCATATCAACCGTCAAAATGATTTCAATGCAAAATCGTCAAATTTTCCCCCGTCGATATGACCCGCCGGAAGCGCATCTTTGTTGCGACCGATTTTTTTGCCTCCATTCCCTTTACCATCGCCATTGGATTGGATAATGTCTCGACCCAATCGGACGGCAATTGGTTGGAGCCACATCATGAGTAACCGATGGGAATTGGAATCGTTGGAACCGCGGTGTCTTTTGTCGATCACGTTTCCGACGCCCCCGACTCAACTGAGTGCCACGCAGGTTTACGACATCATGCAGGCCGCCGCGAAGGTCGCGCTGGCCTCGCAGACGATCGTCGTCGTCGACCGCAGCGGCGACGTGCTTGGCATGTGGGGCCAGGATCCCGACAACGCAACCAACCTGATCGGCGACACGATTGACGTTAACGCCGCTGATCAACTATTGGATCCTGACACCGTGGGTTCGGACCAGACGACTCTGGCCTCCAACAGCAATCCCGAGATCGTCAACGCCCTGACGCCGAACACCGCCGCCAAGTACGCCGTCATCCAGGCCACCGCCCGTGCCCGCACCGCCGCGTTTTTCGAGAGCACGCAGGACGCCTTCACGTCCCGCACGGCTCGATACATCATCAATCCAACCTTCCCGCCCGGCGTGGAGAACACCGAGTCCGGTCCGCTGCTGGGAGTGGAGTTTTCCAACGCCCTGGGCACCGACGCCCTGCCGCCCGGACTGACCAGCGGTCTGGCCGCCGGACTCTCCGGCGATCCCGGCGGAATTCCGCTGTTCCTCAACGGCCAGCCGGTCGGCGCGATCGGTGTCGCCGGCGACGGCAGCGACATTGCGCCCATGCAGTCGCTGGTGCCGCAGGCCAGCGTCAACGGCATGCCCGCCACCAACAACATGCCCGCGGTCTACAGCGATCCCAAGGGTGCTTTCTACAATGGCAATGAGGAAGTCGATTACGATGAAGAGGTTGCCCTGGCCGGGGCTGAAGAGGTCGGCCTCGTCGGCGGCAAGAGCTTCATGGCTCCCAACGCCATCCAGGCAACCCAAATTTTCGTCAACGGCCTCCGCCTCCCCTTCACCGCCGAAGGCGCCGCAACCAGGGCTCCCGCCGCCACCGCCACGGTTCTGACCAACACCGGCCTCAAGCCGGGCAACACCTCCGGCCTGCCGGCACAGTCGTTCTTCGTCTACGGCCCGCTCATTGGTGACACGAGCTATTTGGATACCCTCGGGACCGCGGCGGACGGCCTGGCGCCGCTGACGGGCGGCCAGTTGACCGTGCCCAACCCGCCGGTGGCCATGATGCAGTCGCCCATCAAGACGACTGCCTTCCAGGCCGGCGCCAATGAAACGATCGGCGGCATTTTGCCCACATCGGTCTACCCGGAGGTGCAGTTCACTTTGTCGAACGGGCAGAAAATGTTTGTCTACCTGAACAACAACAATCCAACGGCCCTCGGATACGGCGTCGATGCCGGCGAGGACACCGGCGCCCCCGCCTCGCTCGCCGCCTCCGGCATTACAAAGATGCCGGGCGCCACCTCGGCGGACTTTGGATTCGTCGTTCCGCCGACGGTCATGGGAACACCGTCACTAACCCTCACGGACATCATCAAGGTTGTTTCACAGGCATTGGAGGAGGCCAGCCAGACGCGCGCGGCCATCCGCAACCCGGCCGAGGTTGCCATGCAGGTTTACATCGCCGTGACCGATACCAAGGGCGACGTCCTGGCCGTGGTCTCCAATACCGACGCGACGGACTTCAGCTTCGACGTGGCCGTGCAGAAGGCTCGAACGGCCGCCTTCTTCAGCAGCAGCACCTATGCTTTCACATCGCGCACCATCGGAAACCTGGCCGACAGCGAGTTCCCCCCGGCCCTCAGCAACGGCGTCACCGGCCCGCTCTACGGCCTGCAGGACACCCTGGCGCTGCCGCAGTACCAGGGCATGTTTACCGGCAACCCCCTGCTCGGCAACGGCATCACCATCTTCCCCGGCGGAGCGCCGTTGTACGTGAATGAGACTGAGATCGTGGGCGGCAAGAGCGTCAGTGTTCCCGTGCTCGTCGGCGCCGTCGGCATCAGCGGCGACGGCGTGGATCAGGACGACCTGGTCGCCGCCGCGGCCTCCGCCGGATTCGGCCCGCCGGCCAATATCGAGGCGTCATACCTCAGTTCCACCGTGCTGGTCACGGACATCAGGACCAGCGTGGAGAAGGTCCAGACTACTTTTAACGCCGTGCCGACGCCCACGATCAATCAACTGGTCCTGCTCGGACTTGACGATCCCGATTCGAATAACCTCGACAAGCTGAAGCTCACGGCATCCGACACAATCTTTACGCGCATCATCGGATCGAATGGCCTTGGCGGCCGTCTGGCCGCCAAGGGCGTGGACGGTGTTAATCTGCCGTATCAGAAATTCCCGCGCAATCCGGGGTTGTAGGACCGTGGGCGCGGCCGCATCTACCAATTGACAGTTGACAATGGACAACGAAAACGCCCGCCGCTTCTTTCGTTTTCCCCTCTTCCGTTGTCATCTGTCCATTATCCATTGTCAATTACTCCGGTGAGACAAAATGAGGCAAAGTGATGCGCTTTTAAGATTTCAATTAGTATACGCTAACCCAACTTCCGCCATTCGCGCCTGAAGATTTTTTTTCAGGGGTCCGAATCGGCGTTCGTGAATCGCCGGCGGGGTTGCATCACACGAAAGTCAACGTAGTGAAGACCAAGTTGCCTCGGCGGTCATGGTAGATTCCCGGCGTGTATCTCCGGCGATGCTTTCGAGCCAGGGACGGCAAGCGACACGCCTGCTGGGCGCGATGTGCAAATCCGCCGGCCTGGGTGATGAGCCAAGAAAGGTTTTGGATGAGATCGCGACCGTGCGAACGGTGGACGTGAACCTATCGACGCGTGACGGCCGGGAGTTGTGCAAGCGATGCGTCGGCAAGTCGACGGACGATCAAGCCATTCTGCTCCACAAGCTTGGTTTGACGCTGCCGCGGAGTCTGGAGGTGGTGGATTTGTAGTGAAGACTTTTTGGCAAAAACCGCGGCGGCGCTATCGCAAAAGGCGTTTTGGCCATTGAACTGCGGAAGTTGGGTTGATCCTGTTCATGCCGGCTCCCATCTACATGATAAACGACCAGCTCACCCGCCCGCCCGACTTTTCCTTTCGGCCCGCTTTAACGCCCGGTCGAGGCGCATGATTGTCTCGCGCGTGGGATTGTGCTTGCCGGCCTTCACGTCTTCAGCCTTTTGATCTGTGTGCATCTGATTTCCATCCGTGGCAAAAAACTCTTCTCTTCGATCAATAAAAACTAAACGTGATCGACAGCACGTCCTTCACCGGCCGTCCGCTCTTGTCCTTGGACGGTTCGATCCACCATTGATTGAGGGCTTCCCTGCAAGGCGTGTCGATGTTGTTGCTGCCGCTGCTGCGGTAGAGATCGACGTGGATGACATTGCCGGTCTCGTCGATGGCGGCCAGGAAGGTGACGGACGGATTGCCGATGAACGACGCATCCTGCCATCCCGCCGTACCCAATGCCGGCTTAACGGTTTTGACCAGGCGGCCGTTGCGGGCCTCGACCTTGCCGTTGACGAACTTGATGGAGTTGGCGTCGCTGAAGGGGTCGGAATCCTTGTCGCTGATCGGGGCCGGCTCGGCGGGCGGATTGCGCGGCCCCGGCGCTCCGGGCGCGGCTTGAGCAGTCTGCGCGGGCTTTGCATCGCTGGCCTGCTGCGGCGGGGCGGCGCTTGCTTGCTGCGGTGGCGGAGCGCTGGCTTGTGCAACGGCGGGGGTCGCCGGCGGAGCGGGCGGAGTCGATTTGGGCTGATTGGGGTCGATCGCTTGCGAAACGTCCGCTTGGGCGGTTTTTGGCGGCGATGGCGGCGATGTCTTCGCTTGCTGCGGCTGATTTTGGCTTTGCTGTGGGGGGCTTTGCTTTTGCTGCGCCACGCTTTGCTTTGGCTGCGGCGTCGGCGGGATTGGTTTGACGCGCGGCGTCATCGCCTGTTGCGGGCCGGCCTGCCCGATGAGGGTCTGGCCGCCGGCCCCGCCCTGCGCGGCGGGCGGATTGCGGCCGAGGAACGCCTGGTTCTGCGGGCCGTGGATCGACTGCAATGGCTGCTCGCCGGGCGAACTGTTCAGCGCCTCACCCTTTGCATTGGTTTCGCCGAAGGCGTCGCGGGGATCGAACTCGATCTTCGGTTTCGGCTGCTCCGGCGGCGGCGGAACGAATGCCTCGTCCTCGTCGGCCTTGACGGGTTTGGGTTGCGCCCGCCAGTTGCTGAAATCCAGCGCCGACGGCGGCTGGGCGCGCAGCACCATCACGCCGATCATTCCCGTGTTGATGAGCAGGGAACAGCAGAGCGAAAACAGAAACGTGATGTCCCGGTGCCCGAGACGCATGGGATTCCGAGAGGATTATAGCTCGATTGGACAATTCCCGGGGAGCGGGCTATTTCACGTATCCGCGCTGGCGGAAATACTCGATCGTTTCCTCGGTGCTCCTGAAGACCTTCGTCGCGGTTTCCGTGATGAACGGCGACGGCGTTCCGCTGCACGCCCAGACGACAAAAACCTCCTTGCCGCCTTCATAGGCATGGTGCAGTTCGCGCTCCACGCCGCTGGAGATGGCGGGCTTGCCGTTGGGCAGTTCGGGGATGAGGCTGATGATCATGTCGGACTGATCGACCATCTTGAAATCGCGGGCGTAAATCTGGCCGAGGATGTCGCCGCTGATTTGGGCGACGTCGGCAGTCTTGAGCGTCACCGGCCCTTCGCAGGTGTTCACTTCCATCGTGGTTTTTCCCTCGGCCAGCGAGGCCAGAGCCTGCGCTTGCAGGACGAATTCATCCACGTCGCCGGGATCGAAGCAGGTGAGGTGTTTGTCGATCTCCGCCTTGAACACGTCGATCTGCGCCAGTGTCTTGGGCAGATCGGTCACGTGGCTCATCGGGAACGACAGGTAGACTTTCTTTCGCTTGGGTTCAAAGAGCACCCGCATGGCCGTCTGCGTGGTCATGGCGTTGCGGCCGCGGCTGAGCATGTAGAAATGCCCGTGGCCCTTGAGGATGTTGGCGATGATCTCCGTCGCCAGCAATTCCTCCTCGCGCCAGACCATGATGTCCTTGAGTGAGTGGTTCAGATCGTGATCGCGCGCCAGGCGCTGATGCACCGTCTCGACGTTGTCCACCAGCGTCAGGTATTCGTCGACGCCCAGGCTCTTGATCTGATCGAAGTCAAACGCGGAGAACAAACCATGCCGCCAGCGGAAGGTGGCGTGGGTGTTGACGATCACATGCTCATGCTTGTCGGCGATCGCGAGGATTTCCTTGAACACCGCCCGCCGCAGCGAATTGAGGCGCGTGATCGGCAGATTGAGAATGCGCCCCTTGGGCACGTCGGGCGCCTCGCGGTACATCATCTGCCCGACATTGCAGAGCTTGAGGTCCAGCCCCTGCTCGCGGGCCAGTTCAACCACCTTTTCGAGATAGGGGCCTTTATCAACTCCGACTTGTCCGGTAACGAATGCGCGCATAATCGATCCAGGAGAATTTTGAATTCTGAATGTCGAATGTTGAAAGAAGAGGGGGGACGTCCTATTTCAAAATTCAAGATTCAGAATTCAACATTTTCTTCCCTTCTTCGTCAAGGAAACAGCCCTTTGAGCCGGCATGACTCGGCCACCCGGCTGATGGCGATAGTGTACGCCGCCGTGCGATAATCGCAATCCGCCTCGTCCGCCTTGGCGTTGACAGCGTCGAAGGCCCGTTCCATCACCTTCTGGAGCTGATCCTGCACCTGCTTGAGATCCCAGAAGAAATTTTGCAGGCCCTGCACCCATTCGAAGTAGCTCACGGTCACGCCGCCGGCGTTGGCGAGGATGTCGGGGAGAATGGTGACGCCCTTGTCGCGCAGGATTTCGTCGGCTTCCGGCGTGGTCGGGCCGTTGGCGGCCTCGACGATGGTGTGCGCCCGGATGTCCGGGGCCACAGTCGCGTTCACGGTGCTCTCCATCGCGGCGGGAACCAGCACGTCGCAGTCGCAGGTGAGAAGCTCGTCGTTGGAGATCGCTTCGCCGCCGGGGAAATCATTCAGGCGGCCGTTCTCACGGTAATAGCTGCCGAGCGCGGCGACGTCGATTCCCTTTTCGCAGTGGATGCCGCCGAGGCGCTCGCTGATGGCGACGAGGATCGCGCCGCGCTCCTCCAGCAGCCGGGCCGCGTGGAAGCCGACGTTTCCAAAACCCTGCACGGCGACGCGGGCGCCTTCGAGCGTTTTGTTCTGCGTGGCCAGAAAACTCCGCAGCACGTTCATGACGCCGCGGCCGGTGGCCTCCTCGCGGCCGACGCTGCCGCCGAGATGGACGGGCTTGCCGGTCACGCACCCCAGCACCTGATGGCCGACGATCATGCTGTAGGTGTCCAGAAACCAGCTCATCACCTGGGCGTCGGTCCCGGCGTCGGGGGCGGGGATGTCCTCCTCCGGTCCGATGACCGGCATGATTTCGCTGACGTAGCGCCGCGTGACGCGCTCCTTTTCCGCCAGCGACAGCGTTCGGGGATTGCACACCACGCCGCCCTTGGCGCCGCCGAAGGGAAGATCGACCAGGGCGTTCTTCCAGGTCTGGAGCATGGCCAGCGCCATGACCTCGTCGCGGTCGACGGACTGGTCGTAGCGGATGCCCCCCTTGAACGGCCCGCGCGCGTTGGAGTGCTGGGCGCGAAAACCCGTGAAGACCTGAATGTGCCCGTCGTCCATTCGCACGGGGCAGGAGACGGTGAGCACGCGCTTGGGCGAGGAGAGGACGGCCCGCCAGGTGGCGTCGAGATTCATCTGCTTGTAAACGCGGTCGAAATAGAGATGGGCGTTCTGCCAGAATTGCGAATGCTCCTCGTGCGGCGTGAGGCGGTCGGTTTGGTTGCTCATAAGAATAGTCTAAGATTCGCCGCGCCGCCGTCCAAATTCATGGCTTGGTCACTTCCGGCGGCAGCGTCAGTTTGTCCCCCTCTTTCAGGCCGAGCTTCTGGGCCAGTCCGAAATTAAGCTCGATGACGTACCGGCAGACCACCGGCTCGGTGTCGGTGGCGTCGTACGCTTTCATGCTCTGGATGGAGACGATCGTGCCGTCGTCATTGAGAAAGAGGTTATCCAGAGGAAACCGCACGTTTTCGTTCCAGAAGGTCTGACTGTAGGCGTGGGTCGAAATGAAGATCATTCCGTGATCCGCCGGCAGCGAGTCGCGGCGCATCAGACCCTTGCTCTGCTCTCCGGGCGTCACGGCTTTTTCCAGAATGAACTGCTGGCCGCCGATCTGCATCGTGGTCGTGGGCAATACCGTTGCCGTGTCCGGAGACGCGCCGCCTCCGCAACCGGTGACGAACAAAAGGAGGACCGCGATCAGAGCGGTGAGCCGTTGCCGTGGGACTGAATCAACCATGCTGAATGCCCATTATACCGCGCCGAGCGAAACAGACCGCACTCGAAGCGGCCAGGATCAGCAGCGTTGCCGCGGAGACGTATCGCAAAATCGTCCACACCGGATCAGGTTCAAAACGATACCCGAAGCGATGTTCCCCGGCGGTGACGAACACGGCCTGATGAAAATAGAGATTGTGAACCTCGTCGAACGGAATCGGCCGGCCGTCGAGCAGCAGGCGGTTCCACGGAAAGTTCAGCACGCTGGTGATGACCCACGTGGAAGCAGGAAAATCGGCCGTCGCCTCCTGCACATCCTGCAGCGGTCCGGCCCCGATGGGAATCTCCATCCGTTCGCCGGTCTCCTGCGCCAACTGACCGGCGGCGCGGGCGGGAATCTGAACCGTGTAATCGTGTTGTCCGACGAACGTGGATGGCAGTTGGTCGAGGCGATCATCGGTCGCCGCGGGGGCGCTGGCGTCGTCCGGGATGTCGGAGACGACGAATAGCAGTTTCATCCCCAGACCCAGTGCGGCCAGAGAGACGGCCGTGGTCAGAATAATCCGATTGCTGCGCCGCGAAGACGGAAACGCCCGCCCGCGCACCGACCATGCGGCGATCAACACGGCCAGCAGCGCGATGTTCACCTCGCTGACCAGCCGGTACGGAAACTGAATCGCCGCCGCCAACTTCAATGGCAACGCATCCTGCATGGCGGGCGAGATCGACAGGACCAACAGGAACGCCGTGACGGCGATGGAGGCGATCAGCAGCGGCCACGCGTCCCTGCGGCCTCTCGCCCGGCGGCGGAAGGTGACGGAGACACAGGCGCAAAACGCCAGCAGCGCCAGCGGAAAATTCCACTGTGCGTCCAGGTGCGGCGTCAATCCCTGTTCAGTTCCGGCCGTCCAGCTTTGCGGAATCGGCAGCGGGGCCAGTCGCGCCCACCAGGAATCGGCCGCTTCCAATCGCGTCCATTTGCCGGCGACGTGCAGATACTCATTGGGCCCGGAAATCGCCAGCGGGCCGGACGTGTGCGTCAGGGCATAGAGGAAGGGCGAGACGGCGATCAGCGCCGCCGCCAACATGCCGATCGCGACAGCCGTGCGCTTGCCGACGCTGGCCGCTTCGCGGCGCGCCCGCCACGGCAGCGCGGCCAGGGCCAGCACGATCAGCATGGACCCGCCGGCCACGGCGGTGGGGGCGTGGGAGCCGAGCGCCATGGCGGCGCACAGCGCGGCGAGCAAGGCGTGAGGAATTCGCCGTTGGTGCAGCGGCTCGGCCAGCGCCAGGCCGCCGGCCGCGACGGCGCATTGCAGGAAGCTCGTACCGAAGAACTCGGCCACCGCGCCGCGCGAGTAGAGGTTCGTCAGCGCGTAAACCGACCAGCTTGTCGCGGCGGCCGCAACCAGGGCTTCCATTCGGGTCGCGCTGACAACACGGCTCAGGCGATACACCAGCCAGCATTGCAGCCCCCACAATCCAAGGCAGGCCGCGCGGACGGCAACGCCTTCGCCGAACGGTTCGGAAAGAATCGCCAGCCACGGGTAGAGCAGCGGGCCGTAGAAAATCGGCTGGGGAATGCCGACGTAGCCGGCGACGTTGTAAACGGGCGGAAAGGCGTCGTGTGTCGAGAAGTAGACGCGGTCGTAGCCGATCATCCAGAGATTATTCTGCCAGTCCATGCTCGACGCCGCCCGCGGAAAGATCAGCAGCAGCGACATCGGCGCGATGACAATCGCCGCGGCGGCGGCCAGAAAAAGGACGGACTTTCGCAAACGATCATCTCCTTGCCCGAGGCGAACCCTGGGCTGCGGGAGGCAATGCCTTCGCCGCGGGAGGCAAAGCCTTCGCTGCCGGAGGCAGATCGGGATAGCGCATCATGCGGATGCGCAGCAGTTCGCGGGCATTGGTGATCGTGCCGCTGATCGGAGCGTACCGGCTGTCGCCGTCGTCACGCCAGCGGACTCCGACCTCCTTGATGCGGTACCCCAGCAGACGGGCGAGGCGCAGAATCTCCACGTCGAACATGTAGCCGTTGATACGCTGATGCGAGAATATCGTCTTGGCCGCGTCGCCTCGGAAGAATTTGAAGCCGCATTGCGTGTCGCGGATGTCGGACAGTCCCAGCAGCGATCCCATCACCGCGTGAAAAGCGGCCGAGCCAAGGCGGCGGTAGAGCGGCTGCGGCTTTTCAATGCGCGCTTCGCCGACTTTCCGCGAGCCGATGGCCACGTCATATCCCTCCGCCAGAACGGGCAGGAGCTTTTCGATTTCCTCGATCGGCGTTTTGTAATCGGCGTCGATGAAGCCGATGGTCTGGCCGGCGGCCTGCTCCACACCAAGGCGGATGCCGCGCCCTTTGCCCATGCGTTTGGGGGAGCCGATGACCGACAGCCGCGCGTCGCCTCTTCCCCAGGCCGCGGCCGCCTCGCGCGTGCCGTCGTCGCCGTCGGCCGCGACGATGATCTGCCAGGCGTACCCGCGCGAATCCAGATGCGAGCGCATCGACTCCAGCGTCGCCGCGATCCGGCGCACTTCGTTGTAGGCCGGAACGATGATGCTCAATTGTGGCGATGCGTCAGTCATGTGTTTGCAAGGCTCCGCGCCAGTTCCCCGATTGGAGTCTGCCAGTCGCCGCTCCTTTTCTGCCGGAAGAGGCGCATGGTCGGATACCACGGCGAATCGGCACGATCCAGCATCCATCGCCAGTTCGCGTCGCGCGCAAGCAGA
>Ga0182024_10001483_pt1 | contig 60356 bp, 48 predicted proteins | sample P32metaG_FD_120480 | JGI IMG/M metagenome (GOLD analysis project Ga0182024, IMG submission 120480) | Permafrost microbial communities from Stordalen Mire, Sweden - P3-2 metaG (Illumina Assembly) | ecosystem: Environmental > Terrestrial > Soil > Wetlands > Permafrost | place: Sweden: Stordalen...
GCGGGCATGAAAGAAATTTCCTTCTGCGTGGCGGCCTTGGGATCCCAGGAGGCCAGCGCCTCGATATCCGCGGGATGGACGAATTTGCCATCCTCTTGGCGCAAAAGATTTTCAAGCAGCACGCGCAGCGAAAAGGGCAGCTTGGAGACGTGCCCCACTCCCTTTTTTTCAAGCGCGCTCAAGCGAAAGATTTCGTAGGATTTGCCGTCAAACTTCAGCGTTTCTTGTGTGCCGAACGAATTCTTGGATGCGGGAGCCATTCTGGCTTTTTTCCTTTCGTGTGTGTTGCAGGGACTCAATCATAGCGCATCCTGATGTCTCGCGCAGCTTTCGAGTCATTAGAATAAAATAAATTCATGAACGGCTTTTAAGACGCCCACTTCCATTTTGGTACTATTTTGCTGTTCAGGCGCGTTCAGAAAAAACTTGTTTTAATTCATTTGTGAGACTTATGCTAGGATATCCAGCGATCCACTCCAAAGGAGACCTTCATGAAAAAGACAATTCTTGCAGTTCTGGTGGTTGCGTGTGCGATGACCATTTCGATGGGCACGCGTGCGCAGGATGCTCCCAAGGAACACAGCATGACCGGCTGCTTGCGTGCCGGCACGGCGGACGGGACCTACATGCTCTCCGATCTCGAAAAGGGACCGAAGAGCGTGGGAATTGTTTCCTCCACTGCCAACCTGAAGCCCCATGTTGGACACAAGATTGAAATTACCGGCACGGCGGTTCCTCCGGCAGACGCCGAGGCCATGAAGGATGTACCGAAGGCGCCTCACTATATGAAGGTGACCGCCATCAAGATGATTTCGCCGACCTGCCCATAAGGGTCTGAAATTTCAGGGTCACGGTCGCCGGCAAGTCCCCAGCACGAGACGACCCAGCCTCTGGTGTAAGCTTCTGCCTCGTCCCGACAACTAATATGTCGGGGCGAGGCTTTTTTTTGAGAATTTCACGGCGCAGGCGTCCCGCCGTCGGTATTTGCGTCGCGACTCAGTTAGAAAAACCGCCGGCGGGACGCCGGCGCCACAAAATTCCATCGAAGCGCACAACGATCCGTTTAATCGTTCCAAATCTTCCGGAATTATCACGGCTACCTGTTTCCCCCGCGATTTGCTTCAGTTAGAATGGACTTTGCAGCGGTCATTGCCACATGAAAATCCTTCTGATCTCCACATACGAACTTGGCAGGCAACCGTTTGGCCTGGCGTCGCCGGCTGCCTGGCTGCGCGCTGGCGGCCACCACGTTTCCTGTCTGGATTTAACGCGCGAGGCGCTGGACGAGGATGCCGCCGCAACGGCGGATTTGATTTGCTTTTACGTGCCCATGCATACGGCTACGCGGCTCGCGGCAGGCCTCATCCCAAAAGTTCGAGGATTGAATTCGCGCGCTCACCTTTGCTTTTACGGCCTGTACGCTCCGGTAAATGAAGAGTATTTGCGCGGACTCGGCGTCGGCACAATTCTCGGCGGCGAGTTTGAGGAAGGCCTTGCGAGCCTTGCCATGCGCCTGCAGCACGATGCGGCAAATGGCGGCGCGTCTCTAAATCAGCAGGAGCCGGTGATTTCCCTTGCGCGGCAGAAATTTCTGGTGCCGGACCGAGCGGGCATGTTGGAACCGGCCAAATATGCGCGCGTGGTAATGCCCAGTGGCGAGCATCGCGTTGCAGGCTCGACCGAGGCCACGCGCGGCTGCAAGCATCTTTGCCGGCACTGCCCCATTGTGCCCGTGTATAACGGCGCGTTTCGCGTGGTGGAGCGCGAGGTTGTGCTTGAAGATATCCGGCGGCAAGTGGCAACCGGCGCGCGGCACATTACCTTTGGCGATCCCGATTTTTTCAATGGCCCGTCCCACGCAATTTTCATTGTGGAGGCCATGCACCGCGAATTTCCGGAAGTTTCCTATGATGTGACCATCAAGATCGAGCATTTGCTCAAACATGATGCCCTCTTACCTGCGCTGCGTGATACCGGCTGCCTCTTCGTCACCAGCGCGGTTGAGTCGGTGGACGACGCGATCCTGGAAAAATTCGATAAGGGCCACACACGCGCCGATTTTATAGCAGTGGTGGCGCGCTTTCGAGAATTGGGCATGACGCTGCTCCCCACATTCGTGCCCTTCACGCCATGGACAAACTTCGATGGCTACGCCGACTTGCTGGACGTGCTCGCCGATCAAGGCTTGACCGAAAACGTGTCCCCCATACAGCTTGCCATTCGCCTGCTGATCCCAGCCGGTTCACGCCTTTTGGAACTGCCAGAGGTGAGCTCCATGGTGGGGCCGTTCGATTCCGCGGCGCTGGTTTTTCCGTGGAAGCACGAAAACGCTCGCGTGGATGCACTGGCCCGCGAGATATCCCAGCTTGTGCAGCGCGGAGATGGCCTGAAGCTTTCGCGTACGGAGATTTTTTCGCATATTCGCCGCGCCGCGCATGCTGCCGCCGGAAATCACGCTTCGATGGCCGTCGCGGCAGGTGCTACATCGCCTTCCGTGAAAAAGAGCGCCCCTGTACCGTATCTCGATGAGCCTTGGTATTGCTGTGCTGAGCCCATGGACGTGCAGTTCGTTTCCATCGGCAGCAGCAAGGAAACAGTCGCCAAAGCGGACCAATTTGTGTGAGGATATTCGAGCTAATAAACTTTATCGAGTAGTCTTAATGGCGAAGCGAACGCTGTTGCCTTTGCAGTAGCCCGCCCCTGAAGAGGCGGGCTACTGCAGCGGGTTATAGCGGCGGCCACTTCGGCCAACTTAGGAACTGTCACACCAAAACCATATGAGCAGACTACTGATTCTCGCAAGCAAATTGGGTTACCAGACGCGAAGTTTCGCGGAAGCCGCTAAATCCCTGGGCGTGGACGTCGTATTTGCCAGCGACCGCTGCCACCAGCTCGAAGACCCGTGGGCGGACGGCGCGATTGCCGTTCACTTCGAGCAACCCGAAGAAGCCGCGCGGCTCATCGTGAAGCAATCGCTGGTGCGGCCTGTGGACGGATTGATTGCCCTGGGCGACCGCGCCACTTCGACGGCGGCGCACACTGCGCGCGCTCTGGGATTCGCCTACAATTCCCCGCAAGCCGTGGAAAATTGCCGCAGCAAATTGCGCCAGCGCGAAGTCTTGCGCGACGCGGGCCTCCTGGTGCCCGGATTTTTTTCCTTCAAGCTGGACAAACGCCTGGAAAAAATTCTTCCGCGCGTGGAATTTCCGTGCGTCATCAAGCCGCTGCGGCTCGCCGCTGGGCAGGGCGTGATTCGCGCCAATAATCCGGAAGAATTTCAGGCCGCCGTTGCGCGCATCAAGCAACTGCTGGAAACTCCGGAAATAAAAGTGACGCGTGAGCCGGATCTCGACCGCGTGCTCGTAGAACGCTACATCCCCGGCGGTGAAGTAGCCGTCGAAGGATTGATCACTCGCGGAAAATTCCGCGTGCTCGGCGTTTTCGACAAGCCGGATCCGCTGGAAGGGCCGTATTTTGAGGAAACGCTTTACGTAACGCCTTCGCGGCTGCCCGACGAAATGTACGACCGTCTTTTGGACTGTGCCGGGCGCACGGTTCATGCGCTCGGACTCACCCACGGTCCTGTGCACTCCGAATTTCGAATCAAGAATGACGGCCCCGACAAAGGTCCATGGGTGCTGGAAGCGGCGCCAAGGCCCATTGGCGGCCTGTGTGCGCGCGCGCTTCGATTCGGCCCTCAACGCGTTTTGCTGGAAGAATTGCTCGTGCGGCACGCCATGGGCATGTCGGGAACGGACATCGATCGTGAAGAGGACGCCTCCGGCGTGATGATGATTCCTGTGCCCAAGAGCGGAACCCTGGAAAAAGTGGAAGGGGAAGAACAAGCCCGCGCGACGCCCGGAATCGAAGACGTGCAAATCACCGCGCGCTTGCACGATTTCCTGGCGGCATGGCCGGAAGGTTCAACGTATCTGGGCTTTATTTTTGCGCATAGCAAATCGCCGACCGAAGTGGAAGCGGCACTGCGTCTCGCGCACAGCCATCTAAAATTTGAAGTTGCAGAGCGATTGCCGGTCCAGCATCCCGTAACGGGCGTTGCGGGCGTTTCGTAGCGCCGGCGTCCTGCCGGCAGTTTTTCGGCTGCCTGCACTGCAAAAAAACGCCGGCGAGACGCCGGCGCCACAACGAAACAATCCGAATGTGAACTAATGCCTGTTCCCCGGAATAGAAATTCGGCCTAGCCCTTGGCCTTCGGCGCGACATACCCTTCCGGCAATTTGGCGCCTTCTCCGAAGAAATATTGCTCCATCTGCTCTTCCATGATTTTCTGTGAGGCGGGGTCGAGCGGATTCAATCGGTACTCATTCATCAGCATCTTGGAGTGTTCAATCCACAGCTTCCAGGCATCCGCGGACACGTTTTCGTACACGCGCTTGCCCAGGTCGCCCTTCCACGGGATGCGTTCGAGGCCGGGCATATCCTTGTCAAACTTCACACAGTGGACCACCCGCTGGCCGGGCTTTGCTGCAGCACTCGAAGCAGCCGGTTTAATCTGGCCATGGGACTCATCCGCCATTTGCATCCTCCAGGGAACTTGGTTAACCTCGATCTCATCTACGATACTTCAAGACCCCAATAATACCAAATTGCTTGGCTAATGATGCAGGAATGCGATGGTGCGTGCGCATGAAATTTGTCGCCCCCGGGGAATCCTTAAATGTTTTGGACTGCCTGAAAATTGTCCGGGCATTCCAGGCTGGAAGACTTGTTCCCAGATGGTCCATTATTCACCGGGCAGCCGCATAAACCGCCTGGTTGAACAGTGCAGCATTTTCTTGCGCGCTTCGCTTACAATAGGCGGGTCACGCGGTCGGCTCTGAGGGGGGCGCGATGTCGGACGTCACGGCGATCTTCTGGGATGTGGGTGGCGTCATCCTATCCAATGGATGGGATCGCGGGGCGCGCGCCGCTGCCGCAAAGAAATTTGCAATTGATTGGGAAGAGTTTCAGGACCGGCACGAACTGGCGAGCCCCGCATTTGAAACCGGGCGCATCACGCTGGACACCTACCTGCAACGCACGATTTTTTATCGCAAGAGAAGTTTCTCGCGAGAGGAATTCACGGATTTCATTTTCGCGCAGTCGGAGGAATATCCGGAATCGCGCGCGGTACTTTCTGACGTGGCCGCCTGCGGAACCTATCTGCAAGCCACCATCAACAATGAACCCCTGGAACTCAATGAACACAGGATTCATCAATTCAATTTGCGGCGCGAGTTTAGGGCCTTTTTCAGCTCCTGCTATCTGGGAGTGCGAAAGCCCGAAGACAGAATTTACCAGGTGGCGCTCAAAGTGACTCAGCGAAATCCGGACGAATGTCTGTTCATCGACGATCGCGAACTGAATCTGGAAAGTGCGCGTCAGATGCACATGCGCACGATTCATTTTCAGAACGCGGCGCAATTGCGGCGGGATCTGGCGGCAAGCGGCGTGTGCATCAACGAAATGTAGTGGCGGAGGCCAAAATGGAACTCGGAATGGTTGGGCTGGGGCGCATGGGCGCAAATATGGTGGAGCGGCTGGTGCGTGGCGGACACCGCCTTGTGGGCTATGATCGCGATCCGGGCGCCGTGGCGCGCGTTACAGCGGCCGGGGCGGAGGGCGCCGATTCGCTGGCGAGCCTCGCGGGTAAGCTGGCCAAGCGGCGCGCCATTTGGATCATGGTTCCCTCCGGCGCGCCGGTGGACGACACCATTGCCGCGCTGCTTCCACACCTCGTAAAAGATGACATTTTAATAGATGGGGGAAATAGTAATTATAAAGACACGCAACGGCGTGGAGTGAGCCTCAAGGCTCAGGGATTTCAATTCGTGGACGTGGGAACCAGCGGCGGAATCTGGGGTCTGAAGGAAGGCTATTCGATGATGGTGGGAGGAGACGTTGCCGCGGTCGAATATCTGCGCCCGCTGCTGGAGACTCTAGCTCCCGCCAAGGATCAAGGCTGGGGCCGCGTGGGGCCCACAGGGTCTGGCCATTTTGTTAAAATGGTTCACAATGGCATCGAGTATGGAATGATGCAGGCCTATGCCGAGGGCTTCGCAATCTTGAAGAAGAAAAATGAATTTGCTCTAGACATGCACCAAATTTCGGAAATTTGGCGGACCGGAAGCGTGGTGCGCTCCTGGCTGCTGGATTTGCTGAGCATCGCGCTAAAGGAAAACGCTGAGATGGCGGGCATCGCGCCCTACGTGTCGGATTCCGGAGAAGGCCGCTGGACGGTGGCCGAAGCCATCGATCTCGACGTGCCCGCTCCGGTGATCACGCTTTCTTTGTTGCAACGACTGACGTCGCGCGATTCCGATTCTTATTCCGATAAGCTACTGGCGGCAATGCGCAATCAATTTGGCGGCCACGCCATCAAAGCGGCCGCGAAGAAGTGAGGGCCAGAACATGACTCAAGGCAAAAGTGCGGTGCTCGATACCCCCGAACCCGCGAAACAAAGTTCCATCACAGCGGCCGATCCCTGCACCATCGTGATCTTCGGCGCGTCGGGAGATCTGGCGCGCCGCAAACTGGTTCCCGCTCTGTACGGGCTGGCCGCGCAGAATTGCCTGGCGCGCCGTTTTGCAATCATCGGCTTTGCGCGCACGTCCATGACTGACGATGCCTTTCAGAAGACGGCCGTCGAATCTGTAAAGAAATTCGCCGACGCCAACACCCTGCGGGAAGAAGAGTGCAAGGAATTTGCAAATGCGCTGGCATATGTCTCCGGCGAATACAATCAGGCGGAAGCATTCGAGAAATTGAAGAAGCGCCTGGAGGAACTCGACCGAGCGCACAAGCTGAACGGAAACCGTCTTTTTTATCTAGCCACGCCGCCGGAAATTTATCCTGTCATTATCGAACAGCTAAATAAGGCAGGCCTGTCAAAAAACCCCAATGGAAAATCATGGACGCGCATCATCATCGAAAAACCATATGGCCGCGACCTGGCCTCGGCGCGCAAGCTCAACGAAACCGTGCGCGGGGCTTTCGATGAACCGCAGGTATACCGCATCGACCACTATCTGGGCAAAGATACCGTGCAAAACCTGATGGTGCTGCGGTTCGGCAACGGAATCTTCGAGCCGCTGTGGAACCGCAATTACGTGGACCACGTGCAGATCACCGCCGGCGAAACGTTGGGCGTCGAGCAGCGCGCCGCGTTTTACGAAACCGCGGGAGCGACCCGCGACATGATCCAGAGCCACGTCCTGCAGCTCACGTCGCTCGTGGCCATGGAGCCGCCCGCGGCCTTCGACGCCACTGCCGTGCGCAACGAAAAAATTAAAGTTCTGCAATCCATTCGCCCATTTACTCCCAAAAGTATCAAGACAGATATTGTTCGCGGGCAGTACGGCCCAGGGAGCGAGCCCGGCGATTCTTCCTTGCTGGCCGGATACCGCAATGAGCCGGGCGTTGCAAAAAATTCGGGGACAGAAACATTTGTAGCTTTGAGCTTGCAGATCGACAACTGGCGCTGGGCCGGCGTCCCATTTTATTTGCGCACGGGAAAGCGGCTTCCTTCGCGCGTCACGGAAATCGCCATCCAGTTCCGCCGCGCCCCTCACCTGGTATTTCGCGGCCAAGACTTATCGACTAACGCGCTGGTGCTGAACGTGCAGCCCGACGAGGGAATTTCCATTTCGTTTAACGCCAAACTCCCCGGCCAGGAAATGAAGCTGAAAACAGTCAATATGCACTTCAGTTATCAGGAGGAGTTCGGCGGGGGCGAACGCTCCGCATACGCGACGCTGATCAACGATTGCATGAGAGGCGACGCAACGCTGTTTGACCGCGCCGATGGCGTGGAGGCGGCCTGGGCCCTCGTGGATCCCATCCTCAATTATTTTGAAGCGAACAAACCCAAATTCCCAAACTACGCGGCGGGCACCTGGGGCCCACACGAAGCCGACGAATTGCTGGAGCGCGATGGCCGACACTGGCGGAATACGTAAGAGCGTCATCCCGGAAAAACCTCCGGAAATACAAGTGTTTGAGAACCCCGCGGAAGTTGCGCGCGGCGCGGCGCGACTGTTTGTCGACTATGCCTGGCAATCCATCGCCAAGGACGGGCAGTTCATGGTCGCGCTGTCTGGCGGGAACACGCCGCGACAAATGTTCACGCTTCTGGCCTCGGATGAATTTCGCGGCCAGGTGGATTGGGGCAAGGTGCAAATTTTCTGGAGCGATGAGCGCGCGGTCCCTCCCGACAACGCCGAGAGCAATTACGGAATGGCCCGCCGCGAATTGCTGATCCGAGTCCCCATTCCCGAAGGGAATGTGCATCGCATGGAAGCCGAAAAGGCAAACATGGGGCGCGCTGCCAACGAGTATGAAGAAACTCTGCGCAAATATCTGGAGCTGGATGACCACGGATTTCCGCGATTCCATCTGATCTTTCTGGGCATGGGCGCCGACGGCCACACCGCATCGCTATTTCCCGGGACGCGAGTGATACGCCAAACATCGCGCTGGGTCAGCACACCGACAGTCACCAAGCTGAATATGCGCCGCATGACACTGACGATGCCTGTTCTCGATGCGGCATCGCGCGTCGTCTTTCTCGTCGTAGGTCCGGAAAAAGCCGAAATACTGCGCGCCGTTTTGGAAGGGAAAAACGATCCTCCTTTTCCCGCGCAACTGGTTCAGCCGAGGCATCGCGGAGTAAAGATTTTTCTGGTGGACAAGGCTGCTGCAGCCAAGTTGACACCGGCCGAGACCGAAAAAGCCGCGCCTCAGCAGAAGCCTGCCGGAGTTTCCCGCACGAAACAGGGGAGAAGCACGTGATTCTGGCCGGGGACATCGGAGGCACCAAAAGCAATTTGGCGCTGTATGAAATCCACGGCGCTATCCAACAAAAAATCTTCAGCCAGCGATACGATAGCCATGCCTTTCCCGCTTTTGATGAATTGATTTCAAAATTCTTGTCGGATTCCCGGGCCGAAGTGAAAGCAGCCGCTTCTCCTGCCATCGAGGCGGCCGGTTTCGGCGTGGCCGGGCCGGTCATCGATCGACGCGTCAAGGCCACAAACTTGCCGTGGGTCGTGGATGCCTCCGAACTTTCCACGCAGCTTGCGACCGCGCACGTTGTGGTGCTCAACGATCTGGAAGCCACGGCCCATAGTTTGTCGCACCTCGATCCCTCGGAAATTTCCACGCTGAATCCAGGCACGCCTTCCCCGCAATCTACGCAGGCACTGCTTGCCGCGGGCACGGGCCTGGGTGAATCCATTTTATTCTGGGACGGCAACCGCCACGTCGTTGCCGGCACGGAAGGCGGGCACGCTGATTTTGCGCCCCGCACGGAACAAGAGATCGAGCTACTGCGGCACATGAAAAAGGAAGACGAATTCGTGAGTTGGGAACTGATTCTTGGCGGACGCGGCTTTAAAACTATCCATTCGTTTCTCGATCCGTCCGTCCTTCATCCTTCGTTCCAAGGTCCGGAAGCGGATGCCGCTCCGGAAATTACGCGCCTGGCGCTTTCGGGGCAGTGCCCGATCTGCGTTCGTACGCTCGATCTTTGGGTCAGCATGTACGGAGCCGAGGCAGGCAATCTGGCGTTGAGAACATTGGCGCGGGGCGGAGTGTGGGTTGCCGGTGGAATTGCCGTGAAGATACGCAAGAAAATGGAGGACGGCACATTCTTCCGGGCCTTTTGCCAGAAGGAAAAATTCGCAGCGCTGCTGGCGCAAATTCCGGTCCGCATGGTTTTGAACGAAGAAGCTCCGCTGATTGGGGCGATGTTCCAGGCAATGAAGGCGGCGGGAATGCGCTCTGCTTAACGATTTTCGAGGGATTGCAAACGGCCCGTGGCGCGGATGTCGATGGCGACTCTGTCGCTGACGCGCAAGAGAAAATTGCTGGGATTCTTCAATCCCCACTGCAAATACGGAATTTCGATATGACTGCTGATCTGCAAGTTCCTGCCCTGCGCTTTGACCTCGATTGGAAATGTCATCGCATGTTCCTGCCCGTGCAATCGAAGCTGGCCTGACACTTCCACTTTGGAGCCTCCCTCGGGAGCCACCGCACCCGCCAGTTGCGTGGGCGTAAAAACAATTTCCGAAAATTTGGCGCTTTCCAGAATCTCGCGATGCATCCGCACGTCACGCGAGCGGTCGCCACTCTCCCCGCTGGTTGCATCCACGATGATCGTGCCATTCATTTTTCCGTTGGTTGGATCGAACCGCACGTCTCCGCTCTTGAGCGCGAATGTGCCGTGAACCGTATGAAGGGTGCTGCCTAGCGAATATTCAATTTTGGTTTGAGTCGGGTCGAGTTGCAGAGTGAATTCCTGAGCCCGCAATGCGGCCGCAAACAGCAGCACGGCAAGGATAGCGAGACGGAATGCAACGGATCCTCGTTGAAGGGAATAGGAGTAGCGGATCACAGGCGCTAAGTCCTCAGGAATTTCCAGCCGATGTCGGCGATTTCAGACGCGCCTACGGAAGAAAGCGGCTTCTGCTGCGTGTGGATTGCCAACATTTTTGAGAACAGCCCCGGCGTTTTCTCAAACATGCGAATGGTTCTGCGGCGAATCCAGTCGCTGGAATCCATGAGAAGCATGAGGCGAGTCATGGTCACGCCGATCGCCCTGATCTTTTTGTGCGCGGATTTGTAGTGGACCAAATCGCCCCGCTCCATGGCCTCCGCGAGCGCAGCGGCTTGTTGAAAAGAGAGACTGAGCCCGTGGCCCGTGACCGCGTCCACCGTTCCGGACGCGTCTCCCACCAGTGCGATACGCCCACGCGTCACCGCCGGCAGGATTCTTAAGAGTGTGGTGTCGCCTAATTCGCGTGTGCTCGGCTGCGCTCCCCGCAATTGTTTGGCAATCGCAGGGAAGAGCGGCAGCGCAGTTTCAAGCCGAAGTTGCGGATCCCGCGACAGCACTGCGACGCCGACTTCCTGCCCCGCGAGTGGCGTGATGAATATCTGGCAGCCTCGCGTCCAATGAACCTCAGCCGCGTCCGACCATGGCGCCACCTGAAAGTGACTGCAGAAAGCGAATCGCTTTCTTCGAGCGATTCGCGTATCGAGTCCTGCCCATTTGCGGACCTGGGAATTCTGGCCATCCGCGCCGATCAGCCACTCGTAGGAAAATTTTCCGCGTGCCGTGGTCACTGCGTCCCGATCGATGTGCGTGACACGCTCGCCCCAACGGAATTGCACGCCCGCCTCGATTGCCCGATTCACGAGGAATTGATGCAACTTCACGCGACGCACAGAAAGGCCCGTTGCATCCGCAAAATCGGCGCGCGCGGAATGCTCCTCGTCCACAAAGCGGATTCCCTGAAATGGAAAACAAATTTCAGGCGGAAGGGAAATGCCCAGCGCTTTTAACGTGGCGACACCTTGCGGCAGGATGCCCTCGCCGCATGGCTTGTCAATGGGAGGAGTGCGCGAATCCAGAACAATCGCATGCAGTCCATGCCGACGCGCAGCGATCGCCGAAACGATCCCCGCCGGTCCCGCTCCGACAACGATGACCTCTCTGTCTCCAGTCACAATAAGACCATTGGATGCCGGCGGGAAATGCCAAGTTGTTCGATGCCGTTACGAAAGGTTGTAAACAAATTTTCACACCAGTTAATCGTCGAGCCCCGGGGGCGGAACTCAACCTTCACGCTTGAGAGCGGCGCGCGCCTTATTCAGCTCCTTGCGTTTGGCCGTATCGATTTTCGGAAACGAAAGGTCCAAATTCTCCATCGCTTCAATCAGCGTTTCCGCCACTACCAGGCGCGTGAACCATTTGTGGTCGGCTGGGACCACGTACCATGGCGCATGTTTCGTGCTGGTATTTCGGATCATGTCCTCGTACGCGCTCATATACTTTTCCCAATGCCGGCGCTCCAGAACGTCGTTGATCGAAAATTTCCAGTTTTTTCCCGGCAGGTCCAGCCGCTCGAGAAAGCGCCTTTTTTGCTCCTCCTTCGACAGGTGCAGAAAAAACTTGAGCACCACGATCCCATTCCTTCCGAGGTAGCGCTCCAAGGCATTGATGTCCTCGAAACGCTTCTCCCAAATATTGTCCTTGATGAGACTCGCGGGAATTTTTTTGCTGGCTAGAAATTCCGGGTGCACACGAACGGCCAGAACTTCCTCGTAATAGGACCGGTTGAAGATACCGATTTTGCCTCGCTCCGGGAGAACCCGCGAGGTTCGCCACAAGAAATCGTGCTGCAGTTCCTCAGGGGAAGGGGCTTTGAACGAATGCACATCGCATCCCTGCGGGTTTACTCCGGACATGACGTGTTTGATGGTGCTGTCCTTTCCCGCGGCATCCATGGCCTGCAGGTTCAGCAGAATGGCCCAGCGATCCTGGGCGAAGAGTTTTTCCTGCAACTCCGCGAGACGCGCGATCCCGCGGTCCAGTGTTTTCCTGGCGTGCTCCTTGGATTTCAAGCCCAGCGTTTCGGCCGGATTGAAATCCTTCAAACGGAAATGCGATCCATCCACAACTTGGAAGGGTTTTACGAATTCGCGTGATTTCATGCGTGCGCACTTTCCTTCCCGGTGAAATACTCCCGCACATTCTACTTCTGTTTGCCGGGGAGGCGGACAACGATACCGTCCAACTCTTCCGTTATTTTGATTTGGCAACTCAGCCGGCTGTTTGCCTCTGGGCCTTCCGCGGCAATGCTCAACATGAATTTCTCATTGTCTTTCGCAGGCGGAATGCGGCTCAAAAACGAGGCTTCCACATAAACATGGCAAGTGGCGCACATGCAATTCCCGCCGCACTCGCCGAGTATTCCCCCGATTTTGTGATCCAATGCCGCCTGCATGACCGACATCCCAACCGGCACTTCGATTTTTCGAGAAAGCCCGCTGGGTGAAACATAGGTGACCATTGGCATCAAGAATCCTCTGAATCCAATCTGTTTTTCCCTTACCCGGCATTAGTGTAAATGCCGCGTTGGAATCCTGTCGAGTTTTCTCGTTCATTCGTAGTGACTCAGTTTTGCGGTGAAGATGCTCGTTCGGTCCTGAAGGGCACAGGACAGAACGGGCGCTACAAAACCGTCGTGATTTGTTGGCACTGGGTTTTGTAGAAGCCGCCCGTCTTTTTGGGCGGCATCTGGTTGCACACTCGAGAACCGAACTGGTTCACTACCCATTCACGCGATTGCAATTACCTTCGTGCAGGTTGTTAACGCGGCGGCCTATTCCGGCAAAAGGTCAGCTGGCCGATAGTACCTCGCGATGCGTCCTGCCCCTCACCGTTTCTGTACTTCAGGACAGGAGACTCTCCTATGCGAACGGCGCTACCGTCTGCACCAAGTTCTTAGCCACTTGGGGGCAGGAGACGTATTTCATTCGGAGCAATTCCAATCCCCATTACGGCGTGGCACGTTTCATGCCTTGCGCGGGGGCGGGTCAATCGACGCGCGTGAAGCAGACCCGGCGAGAGCGGCAGATCGATTTAGGACGCCGTTTTACGGTGGATTGAAAGGAGGCGCAAGCCTGGATCTCGCTTAATGGTTTGAACTTCCCAGCTCAAATCAGCAGGTAGAAAGAAGGAAAAACAATGAAAAACATCCACTGTGTTCTGCTCTCGGCGAGGACTGGGGAAGGAATTATCAAGAAGCGGATGCATATCGTTCGAGGCTTGACCGCAACTTTTTTCATTCTTTCAATCTGTTTTGTCACGGCTGGGGCTCTCGCCCAGCAATTCGACCGGGATAGAGACCAAGGCCAGAGCCAAGGTAATCTGGACACCCTGGACCCAGGGCCTCGCGCTGGCTCCGTAAGCGCGGGCAATCCGATCCAAGGTTTGACACCGCAGCAGACCGCTTTCTTTCAGAACGGATTATCGCAATTCATCGAAGTGGAAGGCGTCACGCTGACTTCGCCAGGCAATGGCGGCCTCGGACCAACATTTAATAACGACTCCTGCGGCTCCTGTCACTCGCAGCCGGCCGTGGGCGGATCTTCCCCCAGCACGAATGCATTTCCCAATGTCGGGCAAAATCCGCAATTTACAGTGGGCCAGCAAATGGGTGGCACAAATATAATCCCGTTCTTTGTTACTTCGGATGGCCCCATTCGCGAGCCGCGCTTCAAATCGGATAGCGCTGTGCACGATGTGTTCACGATCGCCGGCCGATCCGACGCGCCAGGCTGCAGCATGGCGCAGCCGGACTTTGCTGCCGAGGCCGCGATGGGCAACCTCAGCTTCCGCATTCCCACTCCGCTCTTCGGCGCGGGCCTGATTGAGAACATCTCTGAAAATACCATCCTGGCCAACCTCGCCGCTTCGGCCAGCCGGCAACTGGGAATTGCGGGCATTCCCAATCGCAGCGGCAATGACGCTTCCATCACCCGCTTCGGCTGGAAAGCCCAGAACAAGTCCCTGCTCCTTTTTGCCGGGGAAGCCTACAACGTGGAGATGGGCGTAACCAACGAACTGTTCCCCAATGAGCGCGGATATCCGCCCAATCCAATTCCGTCAAGCTGCCTTTTCAACCCTACGCCAGAGGACCGCACGGTTTTTGAGTCCACGGACCCCACCCAGGTTTCCTCCGACGTCAATTCCTTCGCAAACTTCATGCGCTTCCTGGACCAGCCGATTCCGGCATGTACGAGCACTGCCTGCTCGCAGCAGATTCAAACGGGCCGGGCGATTTTTGGCGCTATCGGTTGCGCGAACTGCCACACCCCGTCGTTGGGCACCGCCTCATCCGAGATGGCCCCCGGCCTATCTCAGGTGCGAGCCAATCTCTTCTCCGATCTGGCTCTACACCACATGGGCCAAAATCTCGCGGATGGTATCTCGCAGGGAAATGCCGGGCCGGACCAGTTCCGCACCGCGCCGTTGTGGGGATTGGGCCAGCGAGTGTTTTTCCTGCACGATGGGCGCACCTCGAACTTGACTCAGGCCATTCAGGCTCACGCAAGTCCTGGAAGCGAGGCTAACCGGGTCATCCAAAACTACGAACAACTATCGCGGGACAACAAGCAGAACCTGATTTTGTTCCTGCGTTCCCTATGAACGCACACCGATGGGCGGCGTGTGGAGATCAAGCGAGCCCCACATGCCGGCCCGCCACCGATTCAGATTCATAATGGATCACTGTAGCCCGCCCCTGAAGAGGGGGCTACGGCGCATCGAAAGCGCATCGGCGGCGGGACTGGGATGCGAGGATATTCGGAAGCCTTCTAGTCAGCGCTCCAAACTTTGCGCGCCGTGTCCACCACGAGTTCGAGTTTCTTCCACTGCTCGTCCACGGAAAGCAGATTCCCTGCGGCCACGGACGCAAATCCGCACTGCGGGCTGAGCGCAAGATTTTCGAGAGGGACAAATTTGGCGGCAACCTCAATTCGCCGGCGAATCTCACTCTGCGATTCCAGTTGCGGCTCTTTGGTGGTGATCAAGCCGAGCACTACGCTCTTCCCGCGTGGAACCAGGCGAAGCGGCTCGAATCCGCCGGAACGTTCGCTGTCATATTCCAAAAGAAAACGATCCACCTGCAGCAGTCCGAAGAGTTTTTCCGCGATCGCGTCGTAGCCGCCTTCCGTATACCAGCGGCTTCTGCTGTTCCCGCGGCAGACATGCAGCGCGAAAGTAACGCCTACGCGCGACACGTCGCGCATCGCGGCGTTGTCCCCGGCAATCGCGTTATCCAGTTCCTTGCGCGGATCGAGGCCCGCATGCTTCATGCGCGCTTGTTGCATTGGATCGAGATAATGCGAGTAATAGGGCGCGTCGAATTGAATGTATTGCACGCCTTCTGAAACCAGCCATTGCACCTCATCGCGGACAATTTCCACCAGATCTCTCAGCAGGTCCGAGTGCGTCGCATAGAATTTGTCGGTGATGCCCGCTTTGTAGCTGGCCAGCATAAAATTGGAAGGTGCGGGCAGCGTAACCTTGAATGGAGCGCGTGTGTTTTTCTTCAAAAATGGAACTTCGTGGCCCGTCATTTTGCGAACCTTGCGAAGCTTCGCGCCCGCGGCATGAGCCGTGCTTCCTTCCACTCCTCCGCCCGGCCCTTTCCATTCGAGAGGCACGCGTTCAGAAACGAAGCCATCGACCGCATCAGCCATATCCGTGAGCCAGGAACCGCGCCGCATTTCGCCGTCGGTCACCACGTCTAGCCCCAGCGTGCTTTGCTTTTCAAGGACTTCAAGAATTGCGCGGTCTTCCGCGGCGCGCAGCTCCTCCAGCGGAAGTTCTCCCGCAGCATGAGCGGCGCGAGCCCGCAGCAACACCGTCGGCCGAAGCAGGCTGCCGACGTGTTCAGCACGATACGGTTTGGGCATGAAAGGGCGTATCCCTATAAAAGAAGGTGCAGCGTATTTCTTGCTGGCAATTGAAAGTCAGCGCAACAGTATAGGAGGCAATCGCAGGCGTCAAGGTAGGACAGCCACTCCTGGCTGTCTTCTTTTGATTTTCTAACAAGAATGAAGCACCGGGAAAAGAGGACAGCGAGGAGTGGCTGTCCTACACCGAATCAGAAGGTAAGGATGTCAGTCCAACTTGCGCGCCAGTTCGTCCAGCCAGACATCCAGCGTGGAGCGCTGTTCGCCGGTCAACTCACCGAAGGCCACGCCCATGCCGAATCCGGCATGCGTGTAGATGACCGTGCCGGAAAACTCGCAGGTGCTGCATCCGTAGTGAATGCGAACGGCGACATTGCTCCCTTTGGGAAGAGGGCTGATCGAATCGATGTAGCAGCCACGCGCGCTCAATTCCGACACGCGTGCGCGATCCTTCACGCCCTTCACTTCCGCTTCGGCAATGAACGCGAAACGCGGAGTCGTTCGGGCCACTGCGTAGGGGGTTTCGGTCATGGTGTCGTCTCGCTCCAGGAATTGTTTCGACAGAGTTTCATTGCATCTATTCTACGCAGAGTTGGTGCGAAGAGCGGAAAGCCGCAAACCGGATTTCCAAAGAGCCATCTGGTCTTTGGTACAGGTGTGCCCGGGGAAACACTCGCAAGAAATATGGTAAAGGTGCATAAACATACGATTGTAGCGCCTCCCCAGGTTGTGGATTGTATGGGACTCTACGTGCGTGCTAAGATTTTGCACGATTAGGGAAGAAATCCCCACAGGAGTGAAAAATGAAATCGATTGTTTCCATGTTTGCTTGTGCTGCCATGCTATCGCTGGCGGCTGGCGCCCATGCGCAGATGGCACGACCCGTTCAGACATTCACAACATCCGCGGGGCCGGTAAAAATCACACCGGTATACCACGCGTCGTTGGAAATCGAAGCCGGCGGAAAAGTTATCATCGTCGATCCGGCCAAACCGGCCAGTTTTGCAGGGCTCCCGCAAGCGGACCTGATCCTGATTACGGACATCCATGGCGATCACATGGATCCGGACCTGATCAAGGCCGAGAGCAAAGCTGGCACCGACATCATCGCGCCGGCCGCGGTTGCCAAGACCGTGACCAGCGCTAAGGTCATCGGCAATGGCGAAAAAACCACCTGGGGCGCCTGGACCATCGAAGCGATTCCCATGTACAACTCGACCGAGTCCCGCGGTCCCAAGCCCGGCACCGTGTTCCATGAAAAAGGGCGCGGCAACGGCTACGTGCTCACCTACGGCGGCAAGCGCTTCTACTTTTCGGGCGACACCGAAGGCATTCCCGAAATGCGCGCGCTTAAGAACATCGACGTCGCGTTCATCTGCATGAACCTGCCCTACACCATGACGCCGGAAGAAGCGGCCGACGCGGTCAAGGCATTTCATCCCAAAGTGGCCATCCCCTATCACTACAAGGGGCAGGATACGGCTGTGTTTAAGAAGGCGCTGGACGGCACGGGCATCGATGTCCGCCTGCTGGAGTGGTACCCAGCAGCCTAAGGCTAGATCTGGAATTGGATTTAAGTGGCTGCAGGCTTCACAGGCCGCGGAAAAACTCACACGATGTCATTCCGAAGGACGGGGTTTGCCCGAGGAATCTGCTTTTTCTTGGAGGTCGAGAAGAAAAGCAGATCCCTCGCTTCGCTCGGGATGACAAAAAGTACTTTTTCCGCACCCTGAAGCCTGCAGCCACTTTTATTTTCCGAAGCTTGATTCACTTCTTGGCTGGTGGAACTTCGGCAGGTTTCAAATCCGTCGCCGCTTTTTGAAGATCTTCGACGGCCTTGGCATCCAGCACAAACAGCGCCGGCCCCTCCGCTCTCTTCGCCAGGTAGCCATCAGTACTTTTGGCAATATCCACCTTCTCAACGCGCTTGCCATCGCTGGAGATGGTCACGAGCGAAAGCCCCGGTGCGGAAAATCCGCCGGTCGCAAATTTTGTGGCCGTCAACGTACGAATCGAGCGCAAAAATTCCTGTACGGTCACGGCATCCATCTTCTTCCCGTCCGACCACCAATCCTCGCCGCTGCGCGTCAGGAAATATCCCTTCGATCCGTCATGGAATTCAACCTTGTCCGGATCTTCGGCTCCAAAATCGAAAACGATTTTCTCGCGAAAATCTTCAGCATCTTTGTCCACGGCATCGCCCAGCTCATTCGGCACTTTGTACACGCCATCCATGGCGCTGGTCTTTGCGTAATAGCCGCCGCCGGCTTTGCGAATTTGCAACTCCTGCGTCCCGGTCGCATCCGTAGCTTTCACAGTGGCGATCGGCGCTCCCGAGGCGAACAGGGAAGCGGACTTCTTCACATCTGCATCCGGCGCGCTGGGATCCATGGTCGCCGTGCGGAGTTTTTCGATAATCGTTTCCATTTTGGAAGTATCGCCGCGCAAATTCGCGGGGCTGCGCACGGTCCACTTGCCGTCAACGGAAGCAAAAGTCAGATGCAGCTTCCCCCCATTGATTTCCACCGCGGTGAGCTTGTCGAAATCGACCGGCATCAGCCGCTTGTCGCGCAGGTCATTCAGCCCCTTATCCATATTCGTTTTGGTGTTCTTGGGGACCGAATACACTTTGGATTCGCCGGAAACCATGACGTATGCGGCGTCGCCCGTGGGCGTTTCGTCGCCGAACAGGATCGTCTGCGTCTTGCCGTCTTTTTCGGTTGCGGAAATTCGCGCTTCAGGCTCCGCCAGGCCAAATTGCTTCAGGTCGGCGGGCTTTTCATCGATGACTGTGGCTCCGTCCATCGGCGCTAAGTTGTACAAGATTGTCGATACTGAACTTTGATCGGCCACGAGAGGTTTTGGCGAAGAGATTTTCCAATTCGATGGGCTTACGCGATTGAGAACCACATCGTCGCCATCCTTCTTCTTCACCTCCAATTTGGAAATGTCGTCTTGCGTCAGGCCAATGACCTTGGCGTTGGTTGTGCTGGGGCTGGCGGCGGCTGTGTCGCCTGCCGGCTTGCGATGGTTAGACCAATACAGCGTTGCGCCGAGCGCTGCCAGCACAATCGTCGCAACGATGAGTTGTCGCATCTTCATCATAATTTTTGTCTCGCGAATTTAGTCTCGTAGTGCGCAGGTTAAAATCGAAGCTGCGACTATCTCCTCCGCCACCACACGGAGAGACCTGCCAGCAAAAGCGCTCCCGGAAAGAGGAACTGGCTGCTGAGGCGCACCCAGTTAAATTGCGCCCCGGTCATGTTGACCTTGCGATCCTCCGGAGGTTTAGGCCGAATGGAGATCAAGTCTTCATCCGAGGCAAGCCAGTTCATGGCGTTCACTGCCAGGTCGCCGTTGCCGTTGAACGAGATGAAGGAGTTCGCTACCCATGATGAACTGCCAACCACCACGAAGCGTCCCTGGGAATTTTCCTTGCCCGTGTTGTAGGAGCCGGCGGCGGCGATGGTAAGCGGCCCGGGTTTATTGCTCGGATCTTTTGGATTTATATCCGGGGTATCCAATTTACTCGTCGCCAAGCTCGAATCCGACGAGTCAAAGAGCTTTTGCACGGTCGATTTGTCGGTGTTCTTGATGGTCATGGACCGCGACAGCGGAAACCCGGTGGCTGTGCCCTTCATTTCGTTCACGATGGGGTGTGGAGCGTACGTCGTGACCAAGGCAATCGTCGGACCAACTCCCATCAATTGGCCGACCGGGCTCAAGTCCAGCAGAAGATCCTTATCCATGCTGACGCCCCAGCCTTGCAGGACATTATTCAGCGCTTCGTTGTCCGCGGTGGGACGCCCGATCTTCAGCGGTGGATCCAGCAGGAACATCGCGCGCCCGCCGTCTTCCACATATTTCTTGATGGCATCGACTTCCGACTGCTGGTAGTCGCTCTTGGGGCCGCCCACTACCACCACTGTGCAATCGGCGGGAATCTCCGGCTTCTCGAGCAGGCTGATAGCCTTCGAGGTGTAGTCGTCCTTGCTCAATAGATCCTTAAGTTTCGAGAGGCCCGGTCGATCTGCGTCGTCAATCTGGCGTTCGCCGCCGCCCGTCAGGAAACAAACTGTGCGCGTACCGCTCTTCAGGTCCCGGATAATCGCGCCGGTGACTTCCTCTTCCGTCATGCTCTTGGCGTCTTCTTTTTTCGCGCCAATTTGCACCACCGTGGTTCCGTATTTGGTGATGCCCGCGGCTCGCGCCGCTTGAGGATTTTTGTCAGGATCGCTGTACTCAAGATGAACCTTGGGCGAAAGAGTGGCATAGCGATCCAGCAAATCCTTGGCGCCTTGGAAACCGCTGGTCTTGTCGTAATAAGTGATGGAAATGGGCTGCGAAACCCCCTTTACGATCTTGGCGGTTTGATCGGAAAGGCTGTAACGCTTGTTTGCCGTGGAGTCATACGACTTGTTGTAGCGATTGGCCAAAACGTTGGCCACTGAGATGATGCACAGAATAACGACGACATATACCGTTACGTAGGCCGCATACTTCGTTTGTCGGGCTTCGATCCACTTGCTGCTCACTTACGACCTCCACCGCATCGATTCCATCGAACGCGCCGTAAAAAATAATCCCAGGAATATAACCGTGGCGTCAAAAATGACGTCCTTGGTGTCCAGCAAACCCTTGGCAAAGGATTCAAAGTGCGTAATCACGCTCATGTAGGAAAGCACCTGCGCCCAGGTGGAATTTTCGTACTGGCTCACCCAGCCCAGCACCCACAACATCAGGCACACACCAAAAGTCACGGCACCGGCAATGATCTGGTTTTTTGTCAGCGTGGAAATGAATGTTCCAATGGCGATCAGCCCGCCGGCCTGCAAAAGCAAACCCAGGTACCCGATGGCCAGCGGCTTCCAATCGGGATTCCCGTAGCGGAACAGAAACAACAGGTCTAGCACCGTCGAGAGCAGCATCAGGGCGTACATGATCACGGCGGAAAGCCATTTCCCGACGATCACTTGCGTATCGGTAATGGGAGACGTGGTCAGCAGCTCGATCGTGCCACTGCGCTTTTCCTCAGCGAACAATCGCATGGTGATCAGCGGAATAAAAAACAGCCCGATCACGTTGATATTGGCGAGCAGCGGCCGCATCACCTGCTCGTTGATGTTCATCGGAAATGGCTCGCCCTCCAAGGTGGCTTCCATGGCCATATTCACGAAGTAGCCTAACGAGTTCCAGAAGAAGAAGCCGAATATCACGGCGAACATCACCAGCAAAATGTAAGCCACCGGAGACACGAAATAACTGCGCAGCTCTTTGCGGCAAATGATCCAGATGTTTTTCATTGCTTGCTTCCCCCTGCTGCTACTGCTTCCGCTTCGGCGGGCGCTTCCGTTCCTGTCAGTTGCAGGAAGACTTCTTCAAGGCTTAGCGATGCGGGGCGCAATTCGTTCAAATCCCATCCCGATTCGACCACGGCGCGCGCCACGTTGCCGCGCACACCTTGATCCTTGGACGCCTCGACTTCAAAAATAGTGCGCTTCTGGCCGTCCGCCTTGGGTATCACGCGGCTCACCCCGGCAATTTGTTCCAGCTTGCGCTGCACCGCCGAGGCATCCAGGCTGCCGTTGCGCCCCGCAACTTCCACCAGCACGGATTCTCCTGAGCGTGCGCGCTGTTGCAGATTGCTCACCGTGTCGGTGGCCACGATCTTGCCCTTGTTGATGATGATCACCTGCTCGCAAGTCTGGCTGACTTCCGGCAGGATGTGCGTGCTCAGAATGATGGTGTGATCCCCCGCCAGACTCTTGATCAAGTCGCGCGTCTCGTTGATCTGCTTGGGGTCAAGTCCCGCAGTCGGCTCGTCCAGAATCAAAACATCGGGATTGTGAATGATGGCCTGCGCCAAGCCAACGCGCTGCCGGTACCCTTTGGAAAGCTTCCCGATAATCTTGTTTCGAACGTCCGCCACCGCGCAGCGCTCGCAAGCGTAGTCGACCCGGCCACGCAAGTCCGGTCCGGACAGGCCCTTGAGCTGCCCCACGAACGTTAGGTACTCTGCAATGCGCATCTCCAGATAAACCGGCGGAGTCTCGGGCAGATAGCCGATGCGCTTCTTCACTTCCATCGGCTGCTCCAGGATGTCAAATCCGGCCACCGTAGCCGTGCCGCTTGTTGGCGTCAAAAAGCATGTCAGCATGCGCATGGTAGTCGTTTTTCCGGCGCCGTTGGGCCCAAGAAAACCGACGATTTGGCCGCGCTGGACCTCGAACGAGATCTGGTCCACGGCCGTTGTGTGCGCGTACCTTTTCGTAAGTCCATTGACTTTAATCATAGGAATTCTCTTTGAGACAGACGCATACCAGATAAAAAGGTTTCACCGTCGCAGATTTACAATGCGAGAAACAATCTTAAGAACCTTGCCGCCCCATGTCAATCCTCAACATCCTGTGGGACAGCCACTCTTTATCCCGAGCCCCTGCGAGGGGCTGGCTGTCCGCTTTTGCCCGCCGGAGCGAGCAGGCGCCCGGCAAGGGCAGACAGGAGTGGCTGTCCCGCAGAATTAATGTGAGTTTATTAAAAAGAGAAGTAACTGTTATTGAAAATCAGCCACGAGAAAATCGCCGGAATTTGCAGTGGAAGTAAAAATAGCGATGTATGGAATAGAAATATTCTATCAATCGCCTTACACCTTATTGACGCGCATAGGCGCACTTTGCCGATTACATGGAGCGTCGAGGCAAAAGAAATAACTCAAACAGTGAGTTTAGTCCGGTGAAGATTGACGTAACTCACTGCCGCAGATGTTTAACTCGCTAGGGCTTTGGTTTTTTGCGTTTGAGAACCGGCGGAAGTTTACGCGGTTGGACACAGTTAATAATTCGTAAATAAAATCCATTGCAGAGGCAAAAAGAGGTAAAAATGGAGCAGCGATCAATTCTTATCGTGGGCAGTTCGTCGCAGATGGATGGCCCGCTTCGAAACACTCTTGTCGAGCGGGGTTTTAGGGTCGCGGGCGCGTCCGACGTTCAAGAGGGAATCGAACTGATCCGTTCCACGCGGTTCGATTTGCTGCTCCTCGACGTGCCCGATAAAGCGGCCATTCGAGTTTGCCAGGAAATTCGATCCATTTCGGACATGGGCATCATTCTGCTGGCCACAAGCAGCGCAGAGAAAGACATGGTCGAAGCCCTCTTGAGTGGGGCCGATGACTACTTGACCAAACCTTTCAGCAATTCCAAGCTGCTGGCCCGCATCCGCGCGGTCCTTCGAAGAATTTCGGTTGTCTCCCGTTCCGAATGCAGCCGCATCTCTCTGGACGGAGTGGAAGTGGACTTCGATCGCAGGCGCATTACGGTGGGCTGCAAGGAAAAGCGGCTCACTCCCAAGGAATTCGACGTGCTGCGCTATCTTGCTTCGCGGGCCAACCAGACCGTCGGCCATCGCGAATTGTTGCAGGCCGTCTGGGGTCTCGATTATGGAACCACGGAACATTGTTTGCGGCATTACGTAGGCAAGCTGCGCAAGAAGATCGAAGCGTCGCCGAACCAGCCGAAATACTTGCTCACCGTGCCCTGGGTCGGGTACCACCTTCGGTTGCCCGAGTAAATGTTCGCCACACGGCAAACCTGATCGCTCTTCGCAGGTCCACCCCTCCGTAAAAATAAAAATCAGTTTGTACATTTTTTAGCCGGAAAACATTTCGATTGAAAATGCTGCTGGACCAACGGCATTTTGCGGACCCATGGTTCGCAGCGGATGCTCTTCTCAATCGCAACCATCTGCATTTACTGCGCTCGCGAAGGAACCCGGAGCGGCTCGTGGAAAAACAGGATTCATCGCGAAGTATCCACCCTTATTCCCATTTCGGGCCACCATCCCGCCATTTGCTCCAAGAATATTTTTATCCAATCCATCGAAAGATTGATGGAAGGGATAACAAATCCTTACGAAATTTCGACTACTTCCTCAGGTCCTTACATGCAAGCTCGTCCCCGGTGTTACTGACAATTTATTCGGGTGTGCTTTGAGGAAAGAACTGGAAATTCAATTTAACAAGGAAGGTGTTCATGAAGCGGATTGTTTGTAAGTTGGTTTTAGCGGCGGGGGCCGGGGTATTCGCACCACTATTTCTGCTGGGCATTCCTATTCACGCGCAACAGAACCGGCCCGGCGACGCACCTCCAGGAATGGAGGAAAACGGAAGCCCCTTTGGGGGCAGCAGTCACGGACCAACAACATTCGGGGGGAGACAAGACGCGCCGGACAAACCGGCCGTATCGACTTTTCCCGGCGAGGTACATGGCGTGACGCGATACCCGAGCGGGTTGCCCATGCCGGGAGTCCAAGTCGCCATTCTGAATGGTGACGCGGACGTCGATCGCACCACGGTTAGCGGCAGCGACGGGAGTTTCGTTTTCAAGAATCTCAAGCCCGGCGAATATCAACTGACGGCAACCAAGGAAGACTTCGCACCATCGCCAATCACCAAAGTCCAACTGGCCGCAGGGAAAATTGCCACAGCCGATGTTCCTCTCGGGGCGAGCCTGGCTGTCTCTCCTGTCAATTCGTCAGGGATTCAGAAATCGTACAATCGGCCTGCTTACCGATTGCAGCCGGCAAGCTTGCGCTCGGCCGTGGATGTCCCAGCAGGGAGCGATACCGCTCGTCCCGCTGAGACAACAACGAACACCGCCTCCCAGCCGCCCGCAGCCTCCTCTGAGCAGCCGGACGTCGCAATCCTTCTGGACGAGGTTCGCGCACTTTCCAAACGCGTCGAGGAATTGGAAGCGGAGCGCAAGAATTCCGGAACGCCTGATCAACCTGCCGCTGACGCCGCAACACCGCTTGCCCAAGATCAGGCTGCTGCTCCGGCTCCTAAACCCGGTCCCGGTCAATACCTTGCAACAGGTGGAACGATTACCTACTACAAAGGTGACACCGACGTCCCCGATCACCCAGCTGGTTTTGAACCGTTTTCCTACGCGGACTATACGTGGATGAACGCCAACGGGCGCCAGCACGACAGCCCATGGTCTTCAAAATATTTCACCCCTGAATTCAGGGCTGACGTGAACTACATCGACGATTTCAACCACCCGGTAGACGACACGATGGGCGGCTCAACCGAGAGCTTTCGATCCAATGAATGGCAACTCGAACAAATGAGCCTCGGCGGCGACATCCGTATCGGCCACGTACGCGGAAGAATTTTGACCATGTTCGGATTGTTTGCCACCACCACGCCACGCAATGACGGCAGCACATCGCGCGGCCAATGGGATCTTCGCGACGCCTACCGCTACATTTCAGAAGGGTGGGGCGGCTATCACTTCGATGTCGGTCACGGACTGAACGTCGATGCGGGAATTTTCGTGTCGTACATCGGCTTGTTCAGCTACTACAACTTCGACAACTGGACCTACCAACCGTCCTACGTTTCCTCCAACACTCCGTGGTTCTTCAACGGCTTGCGCATTCAGTATTTTCCCACTGCGAAACTGAAGATCGAGCCGTGGATCATCAATGGCTGGCAATCCTACGCCAGATTCAATAGCAAGCCCGGACTTGGAGGCCAGATCCTGTGGCGCCCGACGCCGTGGCTTTCGTTCGTGTTCAACAACTATGGCATGGGCACGGATGTACTCGGCTCTCCGGGGACGTCCCGCATCCATACCGACGACAGCGTTGAAATCAGAGAGTACAACAAACCAGACGGGTTCCTCGACCTGCTGGCCTTTTCGGCCACAGGCGATGCCGGCTGCCAATATGGCGGAGGCCAGAATTGTTTCAACAACAAGAACGGCGGCGCCAAGACTGACATGCTGGGTTACATGTTTTACCAGCGCGCGCAGTTTGCTCACGACCACTACGGCATGACTCTTGGAGGCGGCTATCTGAACAACCCAGGCCGCTACCTGACCCTACTCCCACCGATCAACGGAGCGGACGCGATTTCCGGGTCTCCCTATTTCACGGCGAATCCGAACGACAAGTACCACGCATACGATATGACTTTAACTCTAGACTACATGCCCTCCCAGTGGTTGACGTTCCGTGCAGAAGGCGGCTATCGCTGGGCCGACGTCCCTTACTACTCAGGGCATGGAGGAATCACGCCGCCAGGCGGGCTCCCCAACGCCTTCGGCAATACGGGCTCGCCCAGCCTCTACGTTTGCACCAATGGGATAGCCTCCGTCGCGGACACGGCATTTACTCCCTCGGGTGCCGGGTTCTACCAAAGCTCATCGGTGACCCCCTTGGGTGATAACCATGGGCCACAAAACAGTGAAGGACCTGTCGATCAATCCTGCGGCGGAGATTTGCCAGGCAATACGGCTCCCTCGCTTAACTTGGGCGCTGGCTGGCATGCCTGGGCTCCGGACCTAGTACATGGCCAGGGCAATTTTACGCTCGCGATCATGACGAGGTTCTAATGCAATGCACCGCGGCCTTACGGAGGATAGAGAGGATGCGATTCAACGTTGGGTCAAAGAGCAACCTAATTACGGCAATCGAGAATTCTCTCTGCCTGATTTTGCAGTAGAGGTAATTCTCGGGGGGAGTGGAGACCGCCACTGCGGCCTCCACTCACGCCGGTTCCTTTATTGACCTGGATTGAATATTGGGGACCCCGCATTGCTCAAAGACCACCCGATTGAGAAGGCCAGTATGGTGAAGCTTCGTTAGTAAACCTTCAATTCTCTCGACCCCCCTATGGAAATTCCGTTCTTAGATTATGCTTCGATTGACCTCAGCTAGGACGACCGACGCACCGAAGTCGAAGGCAGTTTTCTCTCTCCATCGTTAAAACCGACTTGATGAAATGGAAGAGAAATAAACACGACCTAGCATTGATTCTGGAAAATGTTTTCGTAGTTTGAGAGCAGCTGGGAAGAGACAGTGAGGACTGTTGTAAAGAATTTCGTCCCAAAGCAGAGGTGGATTTGTGAGACAAACTAAAACGTGGATATCTGGCAATCAAAATTTCAATCAAATTCTTTATGTTTTGTTCACCTGGATTTGTCTAGTTTGGAACTCGAAGAAACAGTTCTGAGGATTGGCCACGACCTGCATGTTGATATGGCAGACGATCGAAGCGCGCGATGTCAACGGAGATTACCCTGCCGATCTGATCGGTTCCACCGCATGGCACAGACAGCCCGTAACCATGCTTCTCAATGATGGCCACGGCAGTTTTTCTAAGTGATTGAGGCAGACGGTTTCCTCATGACGTTCAGCGAATCCACGACAAAGAGGTGTGGTCTGGTGGTTAGATTACTAAGGATGGTATATGAAAGGTAGTTTCATATTTAAGTGGATGTTGCAGGTTGGGGTCGCGCTTCCCTCGCTGGCGTTCCTGCTGTGCGTCCCGACTCAAGCTCAGAAGGTTTCAGGCGATGCGTCGGGTCATACCGCGATTGACTCGGCCACCGAATCGCCGATACTTTCCGCGAACGCGTCGGATCAACCGGTCCCACCCGCCATCGCCGAAGAATTGCGGGCGATGAGAGCACACCTCGACCAACTCGGAGCGGAAGTGGCAAAGCTGAGGAATCGTGGTGTGCTGGGAAACCCAACAGTTTCCGCGGCGGCTGCCGAACTACAAGGTGCCGGGCCAGGTCGGGTTTCCGCTACTCCTGCAACTCCTACCCCAGGCCCGGGACAATACCTTTCGACAGCCGGCACGATCACCTATTTCAAGGGCGACGCGGATATGCCGTCACACGCCACTGGTTGGGATCCATTCTCAGACGTGGATTCGACCTGGATGAACGCAGCGGGCCGGGGTCGCGATAGCCCCATGTCCACAAAATATTTTACCCCTGAGTTCAGGGCGGACGCCAATTACACGCTTGATTTCAACCATCCGTCGGATGACACGCTTGGCGGATCGACCGAGACCTTCCGATCCGACGAATGGCAATTGGAACAGGCGAGTTTTGGTGGCGACATTCGTATTGGCCACGTTCGCGGAAGGGTATTGGCCCTGTTCGGGATGTTTGCCTCCACGACACCGCGCAATGATCCCAGCGTCGCGCGCGGACAATGGGATCTGGACAACGCCTATCGCTACGTATCGGAAGCGTGGGGTGGGTACAGTTTCGATAAGATCGGCCATGGACTGAATGTCGACGCGGGAATTTTCGTGTCGTATATTGGCCTATTCAGTTATTACAACTTTGATAATTGGACTTACCAACCTTCCTACGTTTCGTCCAACACGCCATGGTTCTTCAACGGCATACGCTTTCAGTATTATCCCACTGCCCACCTGAAAATCGAACCCTGGATCATCAATGGATGGCAGTCCTATGCCAGAACCAACAGCAAACCTGGACTTGGAGGCCAGATTTTGTGGCGACCGAAGCAGTGGCTTTCGTTTGTGTTCAACAATTACGGAATGGGCACGGATGACTTGGGATTTCCACTGCGCAGCCGTATCCACACCGACGACAGCGTGGAGATCAGACAATACAACCAACCGGATAAATTTCTGGACATGATGGCCATGTCGATCACGGCGGATGCTGGATGCGAATACGGCGGCGGCGTGGATTGCTACAACGACAAGAAGGGCAACATAAAGCAGTCCTTTCTAGGATGGATGGCTTACGAGCGCTTGCAGTTTGACCATGACCTTTTCGGTATCACTCTTGGCGGCGGCTACTTAAACAACCCCGGGCGCTACCTTGTATTACTTCCGCCGATCAACGGGGCGAACGCGATTTCCGGCTCGCCTTATTTCACGGCAAATCCCGGTGATGGATTCCACGCCTACGATGCAACTGTAACCTTCGACTATATGCCCTCACAGTGGCTGACCTTCCGAGCGGAGATGGGCTACCGCCGCTCGAATGTGGATTACTGGTCGGGCAGACACGGGGTTACGCCTCCCGGAGGCAATACTGGCAGTCCGGCAAGCTACGTTTGCACGAATGGGGTGACGTCCGAGGTTTCTAATTTCGTACCGACAGGCATGGGCTTTTTTAACAGCTCATCGCTCACTCCCCTGGGTGATAACCACGGAATTCAAAACAGCCTGGGACCTGTCGATCTGAGTTGCAATCTACAGAATGGGGGGACGAATTCCGGCCCGAATCCCAAGAACTCCGGCTGGCACGCATGGGCTCCGGACCTCCGCCACAGCCAGATCACGGCGACCGTGGCGATTATGACGAGATTCTAATGCGGCACGCGTGCGGCACAAAAAGGCGTACAAGAACGGTGGAGCGACCGTTACAGCCCGTTACACAGATGGATCTGGCATAAAGAAAGCAGTTTGAGGGCGCATTTAATTCACCATTTGAGTTTTGAATTTAGGCGAGAATAAAATTCAATCGTCGTCTTTATGTGTCGTTTACGGGCTCTTTATAAGGATGGAGCTATCAAGGAGTGTATGTATTTTCTCCTGGTAATCGGAGCGCTCAACCTAATGCGTTGGATGTTGTGCGCGGCAAATTGTCTGGCGAGTGAGCGGCCGCACCTGCAGGGAATCGTTGACCAGCGGTTTCGAGGCAAACGTCTATTTCAATGAAGTTTTCTTCAAATATCGGATTCATGCGTGGCCGCAGCGCCGTTTGGGCTGCGAGTCTCTTTCTGATCCTCGCGCTGTGCGCCGCCGTCCTGGAGCGCCCGGCAGTGTCGAGCCGCAGCGCGCGTCGCGAGGTTGAAAGAGCCCATTTTTCAACCATCGTCGCCGGAACGGCAATTTCAGCTTTGAATCGCCGCTCCGAAGTCAGAAATTATTTTATGGAGCTTGCGGGCGACCACAGTCTGGATGTTGCCACCGTAATCGAGCAGCCTTCCTCGGGATACGCCCGGTACACGGTTCAATTGCATCTTGCCTCCGGCGCCGAACAGTCCGTGGTGGTGTCGGCTCCTCCCGGCGGCCTTCAAGTTGAAATGCACGACATGACCGGAGACAAGGTTCAGAACGATGTGGTGCTGAGACCTGTGCTGGTTCGCTGGCTGCCCACAGTTCTCGTCAACGACGGACACGAACATTTTGAAGTCGCGCTATCGGACAAGGATCCAAGTTCATTTTCATCGAACGAGGAACTCGGGTCGCGCCAGCGCGATACACAGACCTTCGCCCTGCTGATTTCTTCGCGCTCCAAGTGTGTGCATCTTGCGAATAGCAGCAGGCTTTCTGGTCCGCGGATGCAGGAACACCCCCTTCCTTCCTTCACTCAGACAGGTGCGCCACGTTTGGGCCACGCATTGAGTCCGGGAAGGGCTCCACCTCTCCCATCAACGATTTAGTACACCAATTCATTTATGCGCCACGCATTTACGTAATGCAGGCGTGTGGTTTTGTGCCGACTAGGAAAGCTGCGCGCCGATTTCTGGAAAGAAGCTGAAAGTTTGACGCGGAGGAATGGACGTCATGTTCATGAAAAGAAAAAAATTGCGGTTTGGAATTCTGACAACCTCCCTGGCAGCCCTGCTGGCCCTTGGCGGCTGCGGAAAAGGTCAGGGAGACGTCTCGGCACAGGAAGCGCCGCCTCCCCAGCAAATCGTTCAGGGCGTGGACGTGACGCTTTTCGCCGTGCCCAATCCGGAACAGTATCCGCCGGTCACGGCGACGCGATATGAAGCGCCATCGCAACTGGTTGTCACTGGCACCGTGATGCCTGATATATCACGCAGCGTCCCGGTTATCACGCTGGCGTCGGGCCGCGTGGTGGACATCCGCGCGCGCCTCGGCGATACGGTGCAGAAAGATCAAGTGCTGCTCCGAGTACGCAGCGATGACGTAGGCATGGGCTTCGACGCCTACCGCAAGGCAATCTCGGACGAGCTGCTGGCAAGAAAGCAGTTGGAGCGGACCAAGGACCTCTACGAGCACGGCGCAATGGCGCAGCAGGATCTCGAGGTCGCACAAGACAACGAAGACGACGCCAAAACCACGCTCGAAACCGCGACCGAGCATCTTCGCCTCTTGGGCAACGATCCGGATAAGCCAAACGGCATCGTGGATCTCGTCGCCCCTATTGGCGGCATAATTACTGACCAGGAAATAACCAACGCGGCCAGCGTGCAGGCCTATTCGTCGCCGAATCCATTCACGATTTCCGACCTCACTTCGGTTTGGGTCGTCTGCGATGTCTATGAAAGCGACATGGCCAACGTCCGGATCGGGGAAACTGCCGACATCAAGCTGAATGCCTTCCCGGACCGGATGATCAAAGGAAAGGTGGGCAACATCGGTGCGATCCTCGACCCCAACATTCGCACGGCCAAAGTCCGCCTGGAGGTCGCAAACCCTGGCGTGTTCATGCGCCCCGGCATGTTCGCTACCGCGACTTTCTACAGCCTCGACAAGAAGGTTTACACCTCGGTTCCGTCGTCCGCGATCTTGCATTTGCACGATCGCGACTGGGTGTTCATCCCCACGCAGGGCAAATTCCGGCGTGTTGAAGTTACTGCCGGCGCACAGCTCGCGAATGGCATGCAGGAAATCACATCCGGTCTGCAGCCCGGCCAGCAGGTTGTGTCCAACGCGGGCACGATCCAGAACGCGATTGACAATGAGTGAAGCGGGACACGGGAAGCAGGGGATTAAACGATGATTCGCAAACTTGTAGATTTCGCGCTGAACAACCGCTTCGTGGTAATCACCATGGGGCTGCTCATTTTCTTTGCGGGCGCGCTGGCATTCCACGATATGCCTGTCGAAGCCTACCCGGATATCGCTGACAACTACGTGACGATTATCTCCCAATGGCCGGGCCGCTCCGCCGAAGAGGTTGAGCAGCAGGTCAGCATCCCAATCGAAATTCAAATGGGAGGACTGCCGCACCTCGCACAACTTCGATCCGAGTCGCTCTTCGGACTTTCCTTCATGACTCTCGTTTTTGATGACAATTCGATCAACGATTGGAACCGCGCCAAAGTTCTCGAAAGGCTCACGCTGGTCTCGATGCCTTCGGGCGTTCAGCCCCAGATCGGAACCGATTGGAGCCTCACAGGCCAGATTTATTGGTACACGATTCGCAGCGTGAATCCGACTGTCGACCTGATGGAGCAGCGTTCGATCGAGGATTGGGTGCTCTACAAACAATTCAAAACGGTGCCCAACGTGGTGGATGTCAGCGACTTCGGCGGAACGGCGCGCGAGTATCAGGTGCGCGTCGACCCAACCAAGGTTATCTCCTACGGACTCAGCATCGCCCAGGTGGAACAGCAGCTCGGACTGAACAACGTCAACGCCGGCGGGAGTTTCGTTGAAGTGGGTTTGCAGCAGATGAACGTGCGCGCACTGGGTCTCTACCGTACCTTGCAGGACATCGAAAATACCGTCCTGACTACTAAGAACGGGACAGCCATTCGCGTCAAGGATATTGCCGTCGTCGAAATGGGTCCCAGAATTCGCTTGGGGCACATGGCGCGAGCCACGCATCGTCCGGATGGAGTGATCGTGGACGAACCGGATGTGATCCAGGGCAGCGTGCTGATGCTGAAGGGCGCCGAAGAGGGGCCCACGCTCGAAGGAATTCACAAAAAAGTTGACGAGCTGAATAATCAGATCCTTCCCGAAGGCGTGAAACTCATTCCCATGCTGGACCGCAGCGATCTGCTGCATTTCACGCTGCAAACGGTGCTTCACAACCTCGGCGAGGGAATGATCCTCGTCACCGTCATTCTTCTGTTGTTTCTTGGCAACGTGCGCGCAGCCATCATTGTCGCGCTGACGATTCCGTTTTCGTTGATGTTCGCGTCGATCTGGCTCGATTTGAGCAAGATTCCGGCCAACCTGCTCTCCCTCGGGGCGCTGGATTTCGGAATGATGGTGGATGGCGCAGTCGTGATGGTCGAGAACATCGTCCGCCATCTGAATAAGCGGCACCAGACCGCTCCGTCCGAATCCGGAACAACTCCAGGCCGCACCACCGTTATCGTAAAATCTCCGGCGGTTGCGATCCGTGAGGCGTGTCACGAAGTGCAGCGCCCCGTTTTCTACGCGATCGCCATCATCATTACGGCGTACATGCCGATTTTCACGCTGCAGCGCGTGGAGGGCAAATTATTCAAACCGATGGCGTGGACTGTGGCGTTCGCTCTTCTTGGCGCCATGACCTATTCCATCCTTGTCGCGCCGGTTCTGGCCGCCTGGTTCTTCAGCAAAGGAGTGAAAGAATGGCACAACCCGGTTATGGAGTTTCTGATCAAGAGTTACCGCACCTGGGTTCGGAAGGCCATTGAATTCCGCTGGGTGACCATAGGCGTCGGGTTGGCGAGTTTCGCGGTGGCCATGTTTCTCACTTTCAGCGGCATTATCGGCGCCGAATTTTTGCCGCACCTCGATGAAGGTGCGATTTGGGCGCGCGGCGCGATGGGCAACAGCACCAGCCTAACGGAAGGGGAACGCTTTGCTACGCAATCCCGCCACATCTTCGCCTCGTTTCCTGAAGTCACCACCGTGGTCTCGCAGGCCGGTGCTCCCGATGATGGAACGGACACGGGAGGATTCGGCAACACCGAATTCTTCGTGGATCTGAAACCCAAGGACAAATGGCGGCCGGTCTTTCACCGGGATAAAGATGAATTGATTGCTGCAATGAATCGTGAGCTTCAAAAATTTCCAGGAGCCTTCTGGAACTTCTCGCAACCCATTGAAGATAACGTGGACGAGACACTGACCGGCACGAAGGGCGGCCTGGCAGCAAAGCTGTATGGGCCGGATTTGGACGTTCTCGAATCCAAGGGTGAAGAGATCAAGGAAGTCATGGCGCAGATTCCGGGAATTCACGATATTGGCCTTCAACGCGACACGGGCGAACCGAACCTCAATGTCACAGTCGACCGACTAGCGACAGCGCGATTTGGCATCAACGTAGCCGATGTGCAAGACGCCATCCAAACAGCCGTTGGCGGGTTTCCTATCGGTCAGGTCTTGCAGGGAGAAGCGGTTTACAACCTGACTTTGCGTTATCAGAAGCCCTATCGTGACACCAAGGAAGCGATTCAAGATATTCGCATTCTTGCACCTTCGGGCGAACGCGTTTCCCTGGCGCAAGTGGCCAAGGTGCAGGTCAAAGACGGCGCCTACGACATCTATCGCGAAAATGGCTCACGCTATGCCGCCATCCGTTTTGAAGTGCGCGACCGGGACCTGGGTTCGACGGTTCAAGAAGCCATCGACAAGATTGGCCAGAAAGTGAAGCTGCCGCGCGGTTACGTACTCAAATGGGCGGGCGAGTTTGAGAGCGAGAAGCGTGCCGAAGCCAGGCTGCTTGTGATCATTCCCATCACAATTCTGATCATCTTTGTAATCCTTTACACCATGTTCAATTCGGTGAAATGGGCCACGCTTATCCTGGTCACGGTGGCCATGGCTCGTGTGGGCGGACTGGTCGCTCTCTTGATTACACACACCTTCTTCAGCGTTGCGTCGGGCGTCGGGTTTCTCGCGCTGTTCGGCGTTTCCGTGCAGACGGGCGTCATCATGCTCGAATACATCAACCAGCTTCGGGCGCATGGATACACGGTCGTCGATGCAGCAGTGGAAGGAGCGGTGCTTCGGCTGCGTCCCATCATGATGACCATGCTTGTGGCCACGTTTGGACTCCTTCCGGCGGCATTCTCGCACGAGATCGGATCTGACTCGCAGCGGCCATTCGCCATCGTTATCGTCGGCGGATTGATTGCCGACCTGGTCATGAGCATTTTTATCCTGCCCACGCTCTATGTTTGGTTCGCGAGCGACGGCGACATGCTACCGGAACCGGAGGCGAACTTTGAGATTTAATGGAAAGGTAATTCATTCATGGAGTAACCGCATCATTCTGGCGGCATGGATTGCGTTGGCATGCGGCGCAGGCGCTCGCCCTGCGTTCGCCCAGGCCGCGACTGGCCCCGTGAGGATCAACTTGGACGAGGCCATTCAACTCGCCATCAAGCACAATCACTTCCTGATCGCCATGCAAACTACCATTCAGCAGAGTGAGGCCGAAGAAATCACGCAGGGCCTTCGGCCCAACCCCAATCTCTTCATCGACTGGGAATATTTGCCGCTGGGCTCGCCGGCAAAGCAAAATCCCGGTTTGTATAACGGCGTCTCCACCCCTGATTACCTTAAGAACAACACCGAAGGTGATGTCGGCCTCAGCTATCTGTTTGAACGCGGCAACAAGCGGTTGGACCGTCTTCAGGCGCAGAAAGATATCACCGCGCAGACGCGATCATTTGTAGCCGACAATGAGCGCGGGCTCACGTTTCAGGTTGCCACCCTGTTCTACAACGCGCAGCTGGCCGAATCCACGCTCGATCTCGCCGAGCAGGACCTCAAAAGCTTCCAATCCACCGTGGACATCAGCGAACATCAATTCCAGGTTGGCGGCCTTAGCGAAAATGATTTTCTGATGATCAAACTACAGCTCTTGCAATTTGAAAACGACCAGATGCAGGCGCAACTCGCCAAAGCGCAATCGCTGTCGGATTTAAGGCAGCTGCTCGGATATGAATCCGTGTCCGCCCAATATGACGTGGTCAGCGATTTCGAGTATCACGCGGTAAAGGTGAATCTCGAGGACCTGCAAATGAAGGCCATTCAGAATCGCCCGGACCTGCGAGCTGCGCAGCAGGGAGTAACCGCGGCAGACAGCCAGTATCAATTGCAGAAGGCCAACGGGGTGCAAGATCTAACTGTTTCAGCTAATTACTCACACGTAAATGGCATCAACGCCGTAACGGGCCTCGTAAGCATTCCGCTGGCCATCAACAATCGCAACCAGGGCGAAATTGCGCGCACGCGGTACGCCATCACGCAGGCCCAGGAGCAGCAGTTGTTCACCAACGGCCAGGTTTTGACCGACGTGAAGGATGCCTACGAAGGCCTGCAATTCAACGACATGACGGTGCAACTCTACCTCTCCAAATATTTGGAGGTAGCCACGCAGTCGCGGGACATCAGCGAATACGCCTACAGGCGGGGCGGCCTGGCCCTCCTCGATTTCCTGGAAGCGGAGCGCAGCTACCGGTCGACCGAGCTTGGCTACCGGCAGACGTTGGCTTCCTATTTGCTCGCCGTTGAGCAGCTTCGCGAAGCGGTGGGCACGAGGACGTTGCCTTAGTTGCCTCGGCATCACAAGCAAGGCAAGGAGGAGAACTCAATGCGCATGACCCTGGTGAACGTGTTCATGGTTGTGATCTCAGTCGCGTCGGGGCCCGGAAGGGCCGCTGCGCAGCAGCAAGCCGCGCCGCCTCCCTCGAAATTTAAAATAACCTCCGTGTATTACGATACTGATTGGATTCCTGTTCAATACACGTGCGGAGTCAGCGACGGCTCCTCGCCCGCAGTGCAGTGGAGCGATGCGCCCCAAGGCACGACGAGCTTCGCTCTCATTTTTCACGACACAGATGGCGCCCCCGGCAAAGGCGCCATGGACGTCACACACTGGATTCTCTGGAACATTCCGGCAAGCGCGATGCAATTGCCAGCGAGCGTGCAGCCGAACACTTCTCCCGACGGGATCCAGCAAGGCAAAAACATTCGAGGCGTGAACGGTTATCAGCCGCCGTGCCCGCCTCCGGGAGCATTGCCGCACCACTACCTCTCTGAACTATACGCGCTAGACAAGAAACTCGATCTGCCAGCGGGATCCAGCCGTGCCGATCTGTTGGAAGCCATGGACGGACACGTGGTCGGCAAAGCCTCGATCGTTGGGATTTTTCGTCAAAATATAGTCGACAAATCGTGGCGCTGGGGCGGATCGAAACAGCAGCAAGGCGCCGCACCAATGTCGATGTAGTTGCATTGCGGATCCCGGGTTTTGGAGTAGGGGCACGGTCCGCCGCGGCGGATGCCGCTACGCCGGCCCAAGCGTGGGTTGTCCTTTGGCGAACGAAGATCGAAGACTTGCGAAAGCGAGGTTGCGATGAAAGTTTTTGTTCTGGTTGCCGCGGCGATGCTCGGGTCCATTCCAGCGCTTGCACAGGATCAGTCATCGTGCAAGGCGTTCTTCCAGGTGCTGCGCGCTGATTCGGGAACGCCGGGTCTTCGCACCGGCCTGGACCCTGCGCAGAAAAGATGGTGGGAAAGCAAAGGCCAAAAAAAATATGCAGGCCTGTGCCTGGACGGTTCGCAGATGTCCGCAGACAAGCCGCGGTTTCTGGTGATCTGGTCAAAGTCAACTGCGATAGGTCAAGCGTCTCCCCCTGCCAATGAGGTCTACGGCCAATCAGGGAGCGCCTTGCAGGCTACCGCACCCGCCGCCCGGATTTACCAACCCCGGTGGAACAAGGCATCCGTCACGGTTGTGAACGTGTTGTATCAGAATTGCCTCCTGCTGCCACCCGCCTATTTCCAGACCGACGACCACTCCTGGATGCTGCGGCCGGACAGCACCAAGACACTCGATGCCGCCTTGAAATATCTTTCGCAAGAACGCGTCTTTTTGCCTCAGTAATTTTGCAGCGAATTATTTCGCGGCTTAACATTGGAGTTCTATTGTCCGCCATTTTGAGATGGAAAATATTCACACAAGAATTTCACTGGGGGAGTGAAGCTCATGACCAAAGAAGAAGTTCGCGCCCGGATCGAGGAAATCGGCATCATTCCTTCCATTCGTGTTTCTTCCAAGGAAGACGCACAGTTTGCCGCGGAGGCCGTTTCCGCCGGGGGCATACCCATCGTGGAAATCACCATGACCGTTCCCGGAGCGATTGACCTGATCACCAATCTGGTGAAACACGCGCCGGATATGATCGTGGGCGCGGGAAGCGTGTGGGATACGGAAATGGCGCACCGCTGCATGAATGCCGGCGCGGCCTTTATTACCACCGAGGGATTCGACTCGCACGTCGTCGAGCTGGCGGTCATGGGAAATACCGTGGTTTTTCCCGGAGCCCTCACGCCCACCGAAGTGATCAAGGCCTGGAAGGCCGGAAGCGACTTTGTGAAAATATTTCCGTGCGCGCAAGTCGGTGGGGACAGCTACATTCGCGCCCTGAATGCGCCTTTGCCGCAGGTGCGGCTGATCGCCGCCGGAGGCGTGAACCAGCAAACGGCGGCGAATTTTATCCTGGCCGGCGCATCTGCCATCGGCGTCGGCGTGGACCTGATTCCCAGGGACTCGATCCGGCTCCGCCAAGCTGACCGCATTCGCGAGTTGGCACGCAGGTTTCTGGGCTTCGTGGAAAGCGCTCGTGCAGAACTTGCCGCAAGAAAAGTCCAGCGGACATAGCGAACGCCACAGTACGAGGAAAAGTTTTAGATGGCGCGCCCGGAGGGAATCGAACCCCCGACCCTCTGCTTAGAAGGCAGATGCTCTATCCGACTGAGCTACGGGCGCGTGGATCGATTCTAGAAGATTTTGAGCCATTGCGGCTACCCCTTTGTTGCTGTCGACCGTTGTCTTCGCGTTGTACGGGAGAGCCGGAAGAAATGCCCCATATCATTTCGTATTGCTCCATTTCCAGCTGAGTACTTCCGGCAGGTCTTCTCCGTGTTCGTCGACGTAGAGTTTGTGCTCGATGAGTTTGTCCTGCATCTGCTGTTTCAGGTAGGCGCCCCGGGAGCCCAGATGCGGCAGGCGATCGATCACATCCTGCACAAGATGAAAACGGTCCAGGTCGTTCTGCACCCTCATGTCAAAGGGTGTGGTGATGGTGCCCTCTTCCTTGTAGCCGCGAACGTGGAGGTTGCTATTCGTCCGGCGGTAGGTCAATCGATGGATCAGCCAGGGATATCCATGGAAAGCAAATATAATATGTTTATCCTTGGTAAATAGGGAATTGTAATCCGCCTCGCTCAGGCCGTGAGGGTGCTCGCTCGCGGATTGCAATTTCATAAGATCGACAACATTGATCACTCGGATTTTAATCTCGGGCAAATGCCTGCGAAGGATGGAAACGGCGGCCAGAACCTCCAGCGTGGGCGTATCTCCGCAACAGGCCATGACCACGTCCGGATCGCGGCTCTTGTCATTGCCGGCCCATTGCCAGATGCCGATTCCTTCCGTGCAGTGCATGACTGCCTCTTCCATGGTCAGCCATTGGGGCATGGGGCGCTTTCCGGCAACCACCACGTTCACGTAGTGCCGGCTGCGCAGGCAGTGATCAACGACCGACAGGAGGCAATTGGCGTCCGGCGGAAGATAGACGCGCACGACATCCGCTTTTTTGTTGACCACGTGATCGAGAAAGCCGGGATCCTGGTGCGTGAAGCCGTTGTGATCCTGCTGCCACACGTGCGAGGCCAGCAGATAATTCAGCGAGGCAATCTTTCGGCGCCAGGACAATTCCAATGTAACCTTCAGCCACTTAGCGTGTTGGTTAAACATGGAATCGACAATGTGAATAAAAGCCTCGTAGCAGTTGAACAACCCGTGCCGCCCGGTCAGAAGATATCCTTCGAGCCAGCCCTCGCACTGGTGCTCGCTGAGCATGGAATCCAGCACGCGTCCAGTGGGCGCGAGGAATTCATCGCTTTTCACTTCCCGAGCGTCCCACTGGCGATTGGTGGCTTCAAACACCGCGTTCAGGAGATTCGAGAGGGTTTCATCGGGACCGAAGATTCGGAAGTTATGGTGATCCTCATTCAGCTTGGCCACGTCCCGCAGAAACTTGCCCAGCACAAGCGTATCCTGTCCTTCGACGGCGCCCGGCGAAGGCACACTCACCGCGTGAACTCGGAAATCGGGCATGTGCAGGTCGCGCAGCAACGTGCCGCCATTCGTGTGAGGATTGGCGCCCATGCGCCGCTCGCCCTTCGGCGCGAGTTCAGCCAACTCGGGAACCAGTCGCCCGTTTTCATCGAACAACTCCTCGGGCTTGTAACTTTTCATCCAGCTTTCCAGCTGCTTCAGGTGAGCGGGATGGTCGGGGTCCACCAGCAGCGGTACTTGGTGCGCCCGGAAAGTGCCCTCGATTTGCAAACTGTCGATGACTTTCGGTCCCGTCCAGCCTTTGGGCGATTTGAAGACGATCATGGGCCAGCGCGGCCGAGTATTGTCCTTGTTCTCCCGAGCATTTTTTTGGATTCGACGGATCTCCTCTGTGACTTTATCCAAGGCGGTGGCCATGAGCTCATGCATTTTCTCCGGTTCATCTCCCTCGACAAAATAAGGCGTCCAGCCGCAGCCTCGCAGAAATTGTTCCAACTCCTCCGGCTCAATGCGGGCCAGGACGGTTGGATTGCTGATCTTGTAGCCATTCAAGTGCAGAATCGGCAGCACGGCTCCGTCGCGGATGGGGTTGAGAAATTTGTTGGAGTGCCATGAAGTCGCCAGCGGCCCCGTTTCCGCTTCTCCGTCGCCAATCACGCAGGCAACAATCAAATCGGGATTGTCGAACACCGCCCCGAAGGCGTGGCTGAGCGAGTATCCCAACTCGCCACCTTCGTGAATCGACCCCGGCGTTGACGGGGCTACGTGACTGGAAATCCCTCCGGGGAATGAAAACTGCGTGAACAGTTTTTTCAGCCCGGCTTCGTCCTGACCGATGTTGGGGTAAATCTCGCTGTAGGAACCTTCCAGATAAACATTGCCCACAATCGCCGGGCCGCCGTGCCCGGGCCCCGCGATATAGAACATATTCAGGTCATACTTTTTGATGATCCGGTTCAAGTGCACGTAGATAAAATTCTGCCCCGGCGTGGTTCCCCAGTGCCCGACCACAAGCGGCTTAACATGCGCCAGTTTCAGCGGCTCTTTTAGCAAAGGATTGTCATAGAGATAAAGCTGGCCCACGGAAAGATAGTTGGCGGCGCGCCAGTAGGCATTCATTTTGCGGAGCACTTCCGGAGAAAGTGTGGGCGAGGAATTTTCTGCATTCATGATTGCAATCTCCTTTTTCAGACAAGGCCGAGGACGGTGCAAACCGTTTTGGCGATCACCTGTTCTTCATCCGTGCGAATGACGCGGACTGCAACGCGGCCGGCCGCCGTGGAAATCACGCCCTCATTCTCCTCGTTTTTCTGTTCATCGAGCGCGATTCCCAAAAATTCCAGCCCATCGCAAATCCGCGCGCGCACCGCTGGCGCGTTCTCTCCGATGCCGCCGGCGAAGACCAGCGTGTCGAGTCCACCGAGCGCCGCCGCGAATGCTCCAATCCATTTCTTAACCTGGTAGCAAAACAAGGCTACCGCCTCCGCCGCCCGCACGTCCTGCGCTTCACGGTCGAGCAAGTCATGCATGTCGGAACTGGTCTCGGATATTCCGAGCAGCCCGGATTTTGAATTGGCCATCTCATTGAATTGTTGCGCGCTCATCTTTTCCGCGTTGGCCAGATACCAGACCAGTCCCGGATCGAGATCACCTGATCGGGTGCTCATGGGCACTCCGGATGTTGGGGTGAAACCCATGCTAGTGTCCACGGATTTTCCGTCGCGCACCGCCGCCAGGCTCGCGCCATTGCCCAGGTGGGCGAGGACAACGCGGCCGATCTTGGCGGCAGGGTCGCCAAGGCGCGCCAGTTCCGTCATGAGAAACTCATACGACAGGCCGTGAAATCCGTAGCGCCGGACACCCAACGCTTCGTACCGGCGCGGGATCGCCGTCATTTGCGCCACGCGCGGCAGGTCATGGTGAAAAGCCGTGTCGAAACACGCCACCTGAGGCAGGTCGGGAAATCTGCGTTGAAGCGTCTCGGCCAGCAGAATCTCCTCCGGCATGTGGCCCGGATCGAAAGGGCTGAGGTGGCGCAACTCCTCAACCATTTCCGCGGTCATTCGTTGCGGCTGGTAATAGTTAGGTCCGCCATGCACGATGCGATGCCCAATCGCGGTCAATGCATCAGCCCCGTTGCGTTTCTCCATCCAATCCATGAGAGCACCCACCGCCGCTTCGTGATCCGGCGCTGCTATGGATTGCGTAAAATTGTCTGCCTGATTCGAGCTTTTGACGCGAAGGGTGGCGCCAGGCAGTCCGATCCGCTCAATCCCGCCCGCCAGAATTCTTCGGGGCGTGTCGTTGGGCTCGAACAACGCGAACTTAATGCTTGACGAGCCGCCATTGATCGTCAGGATGTGCGAGTTAGCGGGTTTCATGAATGTATTATCCGTCGTTCAGTATTCCAGGCGAAGCCAGTTTTGCACATCAGGGGCGGCAATTTGTGTGAAGAATATGTGAAACATCTGCATGGCCGCGCTCACGAAAGCCGTTTTTCATCGTATTTGCCTGACTACACGATGGTTGCGCGCCATGCAGGGAGTGCTGGGTCGCGGTCATGATTGCACGCGTCCCGAACTCGGTGCGGCCAGGGTGAAGATAAAAATGAAGCTTGCTGGACTCGGCACACTCGTGACGACCGTCGTGTCTATCCACCCCATCTCATGAGAAAATATAGGAATGAATAATCTCGTGGGACTCTTAATTGCGGCCATCATTACGTTTTTTTTCGTGCGGAATTACCTCAAGGGACAGAAGCATCAGGAGACTCGCGCGCATGAGGCCGCAAAAAAAGGAAACCTGCGGTCCGATGGACCGCAGTCCCAGCATCCGCACATTGACTCGGAATACTGTATCGGTTGCGCAACCTGCACGACGGTGTGCCCGGAGGGCGACGTTCTCGCCATGCTTGGTGGCAAAGCCGTGATCGTCAACGGCTACAAGTGCATCGGCCACAGTTTGTGCGCGGAGGCCTGCCCTGTCGGCGCCATTACCATGGTCATGGCCAGTCCAAGCATGGGCGCGGATTTGCCTCAGCTCACGCCTGAGTTTGAGACCAGCGTGAAGAACATGTTTATTGTGGGCGAGCTTGGCGGCTTGGCGTTGATTAAGAATGCAATCAACCAGGGCCGCGACTGCGTCGATCTGATTCACCAGAGAATGCCAGGCCTACGAAAAGGCAACCCCGGTTCGGATGTGTTTGATCTTCTGGTCGTGGGCGCCGGGCCTGGCGGCATCAGCGCTTCGCTGCGCGCTATTGAAAAGAAGCTGAATTACGTCACCGTCAACGAAGGCGAAGTGGGCGGCACAGTGTCAAAATATCCGCGCCAAAAATTAGTGCTTACAAGCCCCGTGGAGCTCCCGATCTACGGAAAATTCAAGAAGACCGAACTATCCAAGGAAGAGTTGCTCGGCATATGGAGTGAAATCCTGCGGAAATCCAGCTTCAAGTGCCGCACCGGAGAAAAGGTGGAAGATATTAAGAAGGGTGAGGACGGTGTTTTCACCGTCACCACCACCAAAGGGCAGCACCGCGCTCTTGCTGTGGTCCTCGCTCTGGGCAAGGGCGGCATTCCGCGCAAGCTGGGCGTAACGGGAGAGGAATTGCCGAAGGTGATGTATCGGCTGATCGAAGCGGACCACTACGTGAACAAGAAAATTCTCATTGTGGGTGGAGGCGACAGCGCAATCGAGGCGGCCATGGGGCTGGCGCATCAGGTGGGCAACAAGGTGACGCTGTCGTATCGCAAAGAATGCTTCACGCGGCTGAAAGACAGGAATGAGAAGAGAATTCAGGAGGCTATGCAAAAAGGCAAGCTCAGCGTAATTTTCAATTCCATACCCGTGGAATTCAAGCAGAGTTCGGTGGTCCTCGACGTCAACGGCAAATCACAGGAAATTCCCAACGATTTTGTGTGGATCTTCGCCGGAGGAGAGCCTCCCACGGCTTTTCTGAAAAAGATCGGCGTGCGCGTTGGGCTGCGTGACTTGACCGCCGAGGGAAGCAGCGAAGCCAAGCAATCTTCTCTGGTTCAAATGCAGGCGTGAAGCTGTAGCACAGGCACTCTTGCCTGTGCGCTTTTCTAAACTTTTAGCGTATCCACAAATTAATCTATCGCAAAAAGCGCACAGGCAAGAGTGCCTGCGCTACCGGCTACTGCGCTGGAGTATTTCCTTGTGAGTTCAGCGGCGGATGACCCGGCGGAAGTACATTAGGATTTCCGCCTCCGGGCACAAGTTCGCGAAAATTGGGCATGGAACCGGACGAGGGCGAAGCCGGGCTTGCATTGGGATTTTCGCCGGGTGCCGGATGCTGAATCATTCCTCCGGTCGGCTGAGTATTTTGCACCACCCACACGCCATTCTGTTTTTGCAGTGAGTAGGCCACTTCCATTCCTGCGCCATCCGGAGCTCCCGTCTTGGGCTTGAACTCCACCTGCGCCTGCGCCTGGTTGCCCTGAACGGAAACATTCTTGATGTTCATGTTCATAGCGCCCAGATTGATGGTTTTCAAGGAAGTCAGATGTTGATTGATGCCGGCACGGACGCCGTCTGCATCGCTTACCTGATTCTTGCATCCGGCAAAGAGGGCAAGCAGTCCGACGACCGCCAGAAAATATGTCTTGCGCTTCATGCGAGTCTCCTCTTCCTATCTATAACCCATCCCGAGCGCCACAACAATGTGAACGATGGCCAGAATTGCGAAGGAATAACTGAAGGGGCGGTGAATGACGTGCCATAAATTGAAAACCTGTTTGGTGCGGGACAAGAACAGGATTCGCTTGGACAGGGACGCCTGTTTTCGCGCCGTACTAATGGCGTGTTCCAGTTCAGGATTGTGCGTCTGCAGAATTCCAAAAAGTGAAATCACCCAGGCGATGAATCCTGCCGCGCGCAGGCGAAGCCATGAAATTTGAATGGGCCGCTTGAAGTCCAGCCACATCATCCAGCACAGGGCCGCAAGGATCGGAGTGCGAGCGACTTGAGCGGAAGTTGGCAGGTCAAACAAGTCGATCAGGCTGGTACCGATTTTTTCGTGCTTCTCCTCGGCATTCCAGCGCAGCTGCACCTCGGCATCCTGAATTTCCTTGATGGTCAATTCAGCGGCATTCAACGATCGCGGAATTTGCGAATACAAATACCTGCCGATGAATCCGCTCAGTGTGACGGCCGTCATGAGCCAGAATGCCATGCCCGCAATCCCGCCAAACTTAAACGAAGAATGCAGTGCGATCACGATCGGCGCCGCCGTGCCCAGCACCACGTGGAAATCGAGCCAATGGCGCGAATTCCCCTGCCTGCCCAGCCAGCCCCAGCGTTTGCGCAGCGGGTACAAAAAAATGATGAAAAACATGAGCACGCCGATCATGCCCAGGTCGACGCCGACAGTACCGCTGGGCCGTAACAGCATGTGTTTTGGCGAAAATGGCCGGTCTTTCCAACTGGTCGTGTAGTAGTCGAATCCATAGACCAGAAACGGGGTTACAAACGCAGCGGCTGCGATCCAGGCGATCAGCAGTCGGAAACGGTGTTTCTTTTCCGATTCTTCCTTTTCAAACATCATGTTTTGTATAGCTGCGGATTGGCTCATGGCAGTTTTGCAATCTCCTCATGAATATTTACGTTGAATCTTTTGTAGTCCGAAAATTTGTGCAAATTCCGCCAATGCTGGTGCGGGGTCTCGACTTCAATCGTGGCGGACTCCGCGATCCAGATCGATGCCGCGGGATCGCGGAAACTGTGCAGGGCATAGTGAACTTCGCTGCGCATGCTGGTCAGTCCGACATCGCTCATGCCGGAATCCACGATGGCTTCTAGTTTCACAATGGCGCCCGACTGCGGCAGGATCCAGAGCGTGCCAGACATGGGCAGGGCATAATTTTTTCCGCGCAGGCGAAGCGACGCCGGCGAGGCCGCGCCGGTAATGGGCGTAAAATGGACCTTTTCGTAGGAAACGCCGTCGATCGTTTCCTCGCCCGCGGGCTCGAACACGTAGCTGTCTTCGTACATGGGATGCGCAATCAACAGCAGGCTGGAAAAGCCGGTGGTGACCAGCAATGTTCGCGCCGGATCGCGATACGCAGGATTGTGGGTTTCGCGAGTCTCATTAAATTTCATGGTTCCGCTGGTGCTGGTTGCCTGGAATTGATAGTCGTAGGCGGAATTCTCTCGGTAGATGATATGGCCGCCGCCGTTGATCACGAACTGCGTGACGGATTCCTTGCAGGTCACATCGGAAAATTTGTCGAAATATTCCTGAACATGTTTTCGTGCCAACGCCAGGGCATCGAGCGGTTGGGAATCGGCCGGGGTAACTTCACTCGCCGGTACTTGGGTCTGCGCAGCGCAAGGAGTTGCGGCTGCCGCAAACACGGCAAGCAGTGCCGCAACCAGCCGCCAATGCAGCCGATCAGCGGCGCGCTTGTTGATACTGCGATTGAATAATTGTTCGCTCATTTCCGCAACGCTCCTCCAAACCGGTACCCGAACGTAAGGTTAGTTTGCTGGTAATTCATGGTCGTTCCCATATTCCAACTGAAAAGCCCTTCCAGGAAATAACGCGGGCCAATGGTCCAATCGACCGTGCTGGTGATGAATGTGGAATTGGAGTTGCTGCTGAACGGTGAAGTGAGATGCTGCATTCCACCCTCGATCTGCACGTGGAACCGCTCGGCGAGAGTTCGCGAGAGGGAAATAAACTGGTAATCGCCCTGCCCGAAAGAGCTGTTGAATTTCGTGTAGCGCATGTCCAGCGTCATTCCGGTCTTGAAAAGCTCGCCGACGGTGAGGCCGAATGCCTCATTCCAGGAATTTGCCGTGTCCGTGCTGGTATTGCTGCGGCCCACGTCGGTGGAAACGCCGATGTGGAAGGGCAAGTCCACATGCACTCCGCCGCTGACTCCCTGGAAAAGATATTGATTCAGCTGACATGACTGAGCCAAAAGACATGTGCTGAGAAGCTCGGGAAGAAACGTTGGCAGACTGCGCAGGTAGTTGTCATTCAGGCTAAAGGACAGCCGCGAAATGGGCTGAAATCGAAGACTTGAAAAACTTTGCGTCAGTCCCGTGCTGTAGGTGGCGCCGCCGAGAGCCGTGCGCGCCGCGTCAGCCTGCAGGGAATTGTAAACTGAAAAATAGCGGCTGAACGAAATCGTATTCTCTGCGAAAACGAACTCGCGAGCAATGTGCCAGGATACGCTGGTGGCGGCCACACCGACGGTGTCGTTGAATCGCATATGGTCGAAATCGCCCCTCGCGTAGTTCACGAAGGTGCCCGCGATATTCTGATTTGGCGCATAACTCCAGGAAGTCGGGTCCGGCGTCGAACCGCCAAAGGCGCCAACCGTCAGGCGGCTGGTAGCGCGGTAGCCGAAGTATCCCCCATCGATGGTGCTCAGGCTCGGCGCATAAGGCACATACAACCGACCCACTCCCATCGTGATCACCGAATCGGGATTATCGTAATAAAGTCCGAGGTGGTAGGTCCTATTCAGCAAATCGTTCAATGTCTGCGGCGGAATTCCAGTGGAGTTGCCTGAATTCTGGGTCGTCAGGTTGCCTCGCCAGTATCCCGTAAAATCCCAGTGCGTGCCCCCGATGCGGCTCATGTCCGCGTCGATCAAGAGTCCCATTTCCCGTGAGCTGACGCCGCCCGGCTCGGAGATATTTCCGTAATCGAATCCGATTCTGCCGCGCACCTGGTTTTCAATTCTTTTCTCTCTCACCGGGGAAACGGATTCGCGAACTTCTTCGTCCAGCGGGTCGCCGTAAGAGAAGGTCATCATCACGGGATAATTTTCGGATTCCAGTGCGTCGGCCTTGGTTTGCCGCACGTGAACGCTATCCACATCCAGATAGGCGATGTCGCCAGTGTTCAGGTCTTCGCGCGATTGGATGATTTCGGCGGCAGCGGAGGTGTCCGCCACGGAAAAAATGCGCACGCTGGCGACCGGCTCCTGTCCCTGAAATCGCACTGCATCGGTCGTCCCGCCGCTCGGGTCGGCGTGAACCACGTGCAGCAGCATGCCCTCCTCGAGTTTTTCGTTTCGCCCGGCATCCAGGTAAATGGCTCCCTCGGAAATATATTTCACGTGGAAAAAGTTTTTCGCGGGGGCGTCAGAGTGTGCGGCAGCGGGAGCGGCGGCGGAAACGGGACCCGTGGATGGCGTGTATTCCTTAGCGGGTTGGGCGTCTGTGGGACTGGAAGTTTGTGGCCCGGGCGCAGTCTGGACTTGGACACTCTGTGCGGCGCTCACGCTGCAAAGTGAAAGGCTAAGTGCCAGCGCACATCCCAGGAACTGCCAACCCCGCGTTCGCATGTCTAGATTAACCATTGGGGTGGCATCCTGAAGCGGTACAAGTCATTGGTCCATAGTTGCCCGAGTTGTGGCGTCCGGACCTCTGTTGCCAGCTCGATTCCGGCGTATGGCATCCATTAATGCAATTGAAGAGTACAAAGTTCGTGGCCGCCCCAGGAGACTGGTGACAATTGGCACAGGTGGCCCCTTGATGTGGAATTCTCCACCACGAGTGAGTGAATGTCGCGGTGGTGAACGCAGTCGTGTTATGGCACGTCGAGCAGGTGCTCGATGGCGGGAAGCCATTGCCAGTATGGTCTGGCACAGGCCCGCCAAGGGTCGCGGTGCTATTCCAATCCGCAGTGTGGCAGCTGTAGCAATCGATTGGCGGCGGTGCGGACGTGAGATGGCAAAGGTTGCAAGCCGTAGTGACGTGCGTCCCGGTCAGCGGAAATCCGGTGGCGTTGTGATTGAACGTCGCACCCAGCCAGGAAGTCGTGGTGTGGCAGGAATCGCACGTCGTCGGGTATCCGGAAGTGACATGGTTCGGCACCGACCCGCCCAGAGTTGTGGTGCTTTGGTAGTCGGCAGTGTGGCAACCGTAACAATTGGTCGGCAGCGTCCCGCTGTAGTTGCCATTCACGTGGCACAGCGCGCAGGCCGTGGTGGTGTGCGCCCCGGTCAATGGGAAAGTCGTCGTGGCGTGATTGAAAGTCGAAGTTGTCCAATTCGCAGTCGAGTGGCAAATCGAGCAGTCCGTTGGGAAACCGGACGTAATGTGATTTGGAACCGTACCGCCAAGTGTCGTTGTGCTATTCCACTCCGTTGTGTGGCAACCGTAACAAGCCGTGGAGGTAAGCGAAAAATTATTACTTACATGGCACGCAGCGCAGGGCGCCGGGGGTGATACGTGCATCCCCGTCAGGGCCCATCCCGTCGTGCTGTGGTCAAACATCGATGTGGTAAAGGAAACGGTGGTGTGGCAATTGGTGCAATTCGCCACGGCGAACAATGGTCCGGCGGCTGAGTGCGTAGGATTCGCAGTGCCCTGCCAACCGCCGCCATAGTTCGTACTTAGGTGGCAGCCAGAATTTCCGCAATCGGTTGGAGCGATACTCAAAGCGTAGTTGCCGCCGATGTGGCATAAAGCGCAAGCCGCAGTGGCATGGCTATTGGTCAGTGGGAAGCCCGTTGTCGAGTGATTGAACACGCCGGCGGCCCAGGTGGTGATTGGATGGCACGAAGCGCACTGCGCCGCCGTGGTCGGGAATCCGGCCGTAATGTGATTTGGCACGGAGCCGCCAATCGTGGCCGTGCCTTGGAATACCGCCGAGTGGCAGCCGTAGCAATCCGCTGAACTCAACGAGTAGTTGTTGCTGACATGGCATGAAGCGCAGGGCGTCGGCAACGGCGAAGAGTGCGTTCCGACAAGAGCAAAGCCGGTGGTGCTGTGATCGAACGTCGCCGTGGTAAAGCTCACCGTGGTGTGGCAAGTGCTGCAATTCGCTACCGCGAACGCAGGGCCGGCAGCGGCGTGCGGCGGGGCTGTAGTCCCCTGCCAGCCGCCACCATAGTTTGTGTTCAAATGGCAGCCGGAGTTTCCGCAATCGGTCGCGGCGATCGACAGCGCATAGTTATTGTTGATGTGGCAAAGGGCGCAAGTCACGCTGGCGTGTGCGTTGGTCAGCGGAAAGCCGGTGGCGTTGTGATCAAACACTCCCGCAGCCCAGGTAGTGATCGAGTGGCAAGTGGCGCAAGCCGATGCTGTAGTCGGGAATCCAGCCGTGACGTGATTCGGAACATTTCCGCCAATGGTGGTAGTACTCTGGAAGGCGGCCGAATGGCATCCATAGCAATCCGTCGAACTAAGGCTGTAATTGTTGTTCACATGGCACGACGCGCAGGGAGTAGGCGTCGGCGACATGTGTGTGCCCGTCAATGTAAATCCGGTGACGCTGTGATCGAACGCCGCTCCAGTCCAGCCTGCCGTGGTGTGGCAGGTGGAGCAATTGGCCGCCGCAAAAGCCGATCCGGATGTGGAGTGCACCGGGGTAGTGGTCTGCTGCCAGGTGGTCAAGTGGCATTGCGAATTTCCGCAATCGGTCGGCGCAATCGTTAGAGCATAGTTATTATTAATGTGGCACAGAGCACAGGTCACGCCGGCGTGCCCATTCGTCAAAGGAAAGCCGGTGGCATTGTGGTCAAAAACTCCCGCGGCCCAGGTGGTGATCGTGTGGCAAGTGGCGCATGCGGACGCCGTCGTTGGGAACCCGGCCGTAACGTGGTTCGGAACATTGCCGCCAATCGTGGTGGTGCTCTGGAAGGCAGCCGAATGGCATCCGTAACAATCTGTCGAGCTGAGCGTGTAGTTGTTGCTGATGTGGCACGCTGTGCACGCCGTGGGGGTCGGCGACATGTGCGTTCCGGTCAGCGTAAATCCGGTCGTGCTGTGATCGAATGCCGCCGTGGTCCAGCTCGCCGTGTTGTGGCAGGTGGAGCAATTCACCGCCGCGAATGCCGACCCGGATGTGGAGTGTACGGGATTGTTGGTGCCCTGCCAGGTGGTCAGATGGCATTGCGAATTGCCGCAGTCGGTCGGGGCGATCGTCAGCGCGTAATTATTGTTGATGTGGCACTGCGAGCACTGCAAATTCGCATGGCCTTGCGTCAGATTGAATCCCGTAGCGCCGTGGTTGGGGAAGGTTCCACCAGTCCAAGTAATGGGGGCTGCATTGTGGCACGTCGTGCAATTCTGGACAGGGAACCAAGTCGCGTTAGCGGAGTGAGATGGGTTCGTGGTCTGCTGCCACGTCGTCAAATGGCATCCCGAATTCCCGCAATCGTTTTGTGCGATACCGGCCAGATTATAATTGTTGCTGATGTGGCATGACGCGCAGGCAGTAGTCGCGTGAGCATCCTGCAGCAGGAAACCCGTGGTGCTGTGATCAAATGTGGCGTTCAGCCATGTATCAAAATTGCCGTGGCACGTGCTGCACTTTGAGGGCGCGAACACGGTTAGGTTGCTCTTGTGGATCGGATTCGTCGTGCTATTGAAATCCGATATATGGCAAGACTCACACGCCGTGGAAAGCCCCAAATAATTTCCGACTGCGGCATTCTTGTGGCATTCCTGGCACTCGACAACGGCGTGCGCGCCCAGCAGAGGAAAGCGGTTGAAGTGGTTCTGAATCGCCTGGTTCTTGAGTTGCCAGCCGAGGACCGTGTGACACTCGGCGCAATTGGCGCCAAACTGCCCGCGATGAATGTCAGCGTGGCAACTGGCGCAATCCTTGCCAACTTCGGTGAACACCGGCTTGGTGTGGCATCCCGTGCAGGAAACTTTTTCGTGCATGCCGCGCAGCGGGTATCGCGTGCTGTCGTGATTAAATTCGGGGATGGCGCGAATCGGAGCCCAGCTGGTGTTGGTGTGGCAATTCTCGCAAGCAATGTTCAGAGGACCGTGCGGACTCCGTTTGGGCTGCTTCTGCGCGGACGCAGTACCGACACACGCCAGCATCAGAACAAGGGGTGCTACAAACCTGCCAACCTGGAACGCTCTATAAATGACTGCCCCCAAACGCTTTAGCAAACTCCGACTCTCCACGCTAATTTGAGCCTGTGGCAGCGTACTGTTTCCCATACCGCCCCCACTACTGCGCTTAAGGCCAGAAAACGTACCTGTACCTCGTACAAGACAACAGCTTTTCCCCTTGCTCCCCTTATGTAGCGCCCACCTTCAGGTGGGCATCTTGAGACTGAGGCCAATGCCCACCTGAAGGTGGGCGCTACACCTCGAACCGTAATACAGGCCGCCCTCTAAAGCGGACGCACGTCCGCCCCATGGCAATCCGCGCAATTTTTCGGCGCGGACTTGTAAATCAAAACCAACTTGCCCTGCACTTCGCGCGTCGCCACGTGGCACTTCTCGCAGGTCACATTGGCGTGGCCGCCCGTCAACGGAAACTTTGTGCGCTTGTCGTGATCAAATGTGGAGGGCGCCCAGCGCTGGTCCACATGGCAATCCACGCACTTGGTGATTCCATCCTTGGCTGCAAACTGGCCGGCGTGCGCATCCGTGTGGCAGGCCTCGCATTCTTTCGGCGTTCCCTTGAACTGAATGTCGTGCGAGCCGGGAGGCGCTTTGTGGCACTCATTGCAGGCAACCGCGCGATGCGCCCCGACCAGCTCAAATTTCGTTTTCGAATGGTCGAAGCCTTTAATGTCCACCCAGGAGTGGGTGCTGTGGCAGGCTTCGCAGCCCATCGTCTTGCCGTTGGATCGCTTGGCCGCCATGCGGTCCTTGAATTCACCCTTGTGAGGATCGGAGTGACAGGCCGTGCAGGTGCTGTCCTCGAAGTGGAACGGTAGAATCTTGTCTGTTCTACCTGCCAGGCCCGCCTTGTGGCACTCCGCGCAGGCCACGGCTACGTGCGCTCCCGTCAGCGCGTAGCGCGTCTTCTGGTGCTTGGCGATGGTGAATGTCGAGCGATGAAAATCTTTTACTGTGTGGCAATCCTCGCAGCGATTCTGGTAGGGCGCGGCGGCGAATTGCTTGTCATGCTCATCCTTATGGCAATCCAGGCAGGCCGCGAACTTCACCTTGTACTGGGTATCTTTGCCTGCCGGAGTGTGGCACTTGTCGCAAGCCACAGCCGCGTGCTTTCCTTCCAGCGCGTATTTGGAAGTGGCGTGTTCCTTCACGCCGAACAATGAGGGCTTCCAGGCATCCACTTTGTGGCACTCCGCGCACTCACCCTTGCTGGCGCGCGCCTGGAACTGTCCCTTATGTGGATCGACGGTGTGGCAGTTGATGCACTGCGCAAAGGCCAGTTGCTTCTTGAAATCGCCTCCGACGTGGCACTCGCTGCAGCCCACCTTGATGTGCGCGCCCTGCAGCGGATATTTTGTTTTGGAATGGTCGAACTGCATTCCGGAAATGATTTGTTTCCAGCTGGCCGTGGTGTGGCAGGACTCGCACGTTCCCTTGAACTCGCCCTTGTGCGGATCGCTGTGGCAGTCGCTGCAGGCCGCGAATTTAATGCCCGTGAACTTCACCGTTTTTTCCGGGCCGGAGGGGAAGTGGCACTTTTCGCAGGCCACCTGCGCGTGCTTGCCGGTCAGCGGATACTTGGTCTTGGAGTGGTCAAACTGCTTGGCCTGCTTCCAGTCAGTTATGTTGTGGCAGGTTTGGCAATCGGGCCCCAACTGCCCTTTGTGGATGTCCTCATGGCAGGTCACACAGGTCTGCGACAGGCCCATCAAGGATGCCGGGAGATCTTTTTTCTTGATCAAGCCGCGCAGCGCCGGAACCATGTTGGCCGGCGCATGGCACTTCTCGCAGGCCACCGTCGCATGTTTTTCCACCAGCGGATATCCCGCCAGGCGATGATCGAATTGCTTGAGCGACGGCTCCCAGTGGACCAGTAAAAAATCCTCGCCGTTGTGTTCCAAGTGGCAGCGCACGCAATCCTTGCCGTTGGGATTTTTCATTCCCAGTTGCGCGTGGTAGCCCTTGTTGGCAGTCAATCGATCGGCAATTTCCTTGTGACAATCGAGGCATTTGAATGTCGGCGTGTTGGTCCCGAACTGGTGGCAACTGATGCACTGGGTCGAGCCGTTCAGAGACTGGTGAGCTTTAGAAAGAGGTCCGGGCGAAATCTGGGCATGTGCTTCCGAGGCGACAAAAAGAAATCCACCCAAAGTCAGCAGCGCAACGACGAGGCGAAGCGCGGGGATACTCCAAACACAACCTCGTTTGATGACGACAGACAGAATAAGCACCGACTTCCCTAGACAGACTCAGCAAGGCGCGCCACCGCCGTCAGCTGGTTTCAATCCATATACGAACAAAGCTCCCCACTTAGCGAGCCTACCAGTCGCGCCCTTTGAACAATGCTGTCCGAAAGGACAGGTAAGGTACAGGTGTTGACACTGTCCGTTTTTCGATTCCAAATCGGGAAAAATAGCTGCCGTGGAATACGCGAGCGGAAACATCCGACAGTCAACGAGGGATTGACTCAGTTTGGTTCCAGCCTGAGCAAGCACATGCGCGCCCAAAAACGGGCGGCCTTTACAAAACCAACTGCAAACAAGACGGTTTTGTAACGCCAGTTCCGTCCCGTGTCTTTCGGGACGAAACGGGCATTTTCATGTTCAAACTGCTCCAATACCCAACGGGGGTACGGTTTACAATTCTGGGAGAAATTCAAGACGGCAGGCAGGTCTTAAGCGCTTACAGTTGCAATTGGATATAAACGAGGTAGGTAGCCAGGGCCACACCAAACAGAGCCACCAGGATTCCTACGAAATCAACTAGGAATCCGGCAGGCTCGAACCGTCCAGCTTCCAATTGGTCTCGCGTCCGCCGATAGCGAAGCAAGCCCGCGATTGTCAGCAACACGCCCGCGAAAATGGCAATCGCTCCGAACCACACCGTTAGCCCTGCTGTCGGGATCGTATGCCCCTGAATCTGCATAAACTGGCGTATGGCAATCGCGAAGCGGCCAATCGCAAAACCGAATACCACGATTGCCAGGCCGGTGCGCAGCCATGCCAAAAAGGTGCGTTCATTGGCAAGATGATCGCGGGCGCGGTTTGCGCTATTACTTGCGCCGGGTTCCATCTCGTCACGAGTTGGCTCAGACATCAGTTCACCCTGGAAACGTTTCACGGGAATTGCAGGAGATGCTACCCCACAACACTTTGAAGCAGCGGACCGATCACGGCGAGATTCTTCACCAGATCGTCGGGAATTCCGTGGCGCATTTTAAGATATTCAGCGCTATTGTAGGAAACCCATACTTTGCCTCCAGCATCTTCCCATATCAGAGCCTTAAGGGGCAGGTCGATGGCACAAGTGGGAGAAGCCAGCATCACAGGCGTGCCCCCTTTTGGACTTCCGAAAAGGATCAGCTGAGTTGGGTGCATTTTCATGCCCACCTTCTCGGCTTCGCCACTGTGATCGATGCGCGCAAAAACGGTAATTCCGCGGGATTGCAGAGTAGTTTCCAAGCGTTTGAGCGTTTCCGGAACGGAGAAAGGGCTGCTCAGATGAACCATGCCATTGTCTGGAGAGTTGAGCATATGCGCGCTCCATCTGGAACTTTTGCAAAAAATCCCGCCAATCTTATCATGCGAGCCAGGAAGAATCTTCTGTGCGCCGGGCACATTCTTTATGCGGGAGTAATTCATTATCCTACGTTTTACGATGACATAACACACTACACCGGTCCGCGCATCTACAATACTGTGCAGGACAGCCACTCCTGGCTGTCCTCGAAAATTTTAGTGGGATAAAAGCGGACAGCCGGGAGTGGCTGTCCTACAGAAAGTGGTTGGAGGTTTCAGGCCATGCGGTCCAAGGCAATCATCTTCGCGGCGGCAATATTTCTATGGTTTTCTGGCGTAGCGAGGAGCCAGCAAACCACCGCTTCCGTAAATCCGTCTCCCGCAAATTCAGCCCGCGATTGCAATGCTGGCCTCGATAAATTGCAAGCGGCGGAACAAGAAACGGAGTCCGCACCCCTTGTCCTTCATCTGGATGATGACTTTAAAATTCTCACGCAAAAGCAGACCGAACTGGCTCAGTGCATTCTCAAAGCCGATGCGCAAAGCCCGCTGCAAAATTCACAGGAAGTCTGCTCCAATTCGCTTCTTTTGAATTTTGAAATGAGGCACGACGGGGAGCCTGAGCGGGATATTCCCATCGGGCGGCTGCCCGGCAGCACGGCTTTCTTTTACGAATCGGGAATGACCATCGACGCGGACGGCGCACCCAACGCCTATCATCCGGATAACTCGGGCCTGGATGACCTCGCCAATGCAGGCTCGCCCGGGATCTGGGAAGGCTTGGCCAAGAACGCCGATGGGGAACCATTCGTTCAAGGTCCGAACGACCCGTTTCCCGGCTACTATGTTTCCTCAACCGCGCTCGCCGATCGCTCCAAGGCCGTGAACGATCCAACGCGCTATGTGGATGCCTCGAAAATTCCCTTCGTGGTGCTGCCCGGCGGCATGGCGCGCCAACTGGGCGCGCGCCCTGGAGATTTCGCAGCCGTTTTCAATCCGCGAAACGACAAGAGTTCCTTCGCGATTTTTGGAGATGTTGGCCCATTCGACCGCATCGGCGAAGGTTCCATGGCGCTTGCCGACAACCTGGGCATTCGATCCGACGCTCGAAATGGCGGCGCACGAAGAGGCATCCTCTATCTGGTGTTCCCCAGTTCCGGAAATGGACGGCCTCGAACCATCGAGGAAATTAACGGGGAAGGGCAACGATTGCTGCTGGAATGGGAAGCATCCATTTCACCGCATGCTTGCGCAATTCAGGAATTCGTTCCCACAGTGCAGAAGAATAGCCCTGCAAATTGAGGCGACGCCGGGAAATACAGGAGGACACCGTGGAAGAAAAGGCATTGCGCGAACATCTCGTAAATTTGCTTTCCGGGCGCGGCGCTCACATCGATTGGAAGGCCTCGTTCCGCGGTGTTCCTCTTAAATTGAGAGGCGCTCGACCCGCCGGCCTGCCTTACTCGATGTGGGAATTGCTGGAGCATATGCGCATCGCGCAATGGGATATTCTGGAGTTCTCGCGCGATGCCAAGCATGTCTCTCCCAATTGGCCCGCCGGATACTGGCCCGCTACGCAAGCGCCGCCGGCCGCCAAGGCCTGGGACAAAAGCCTGAAAGCCTTCGCTCGGGACCTCGAATCGATGCAGAAACTCGTGGCCAACCGCAAGACGGATCTTTTCGCCAAAATTCCGCACGGCACGGGTCAAACCATCTTGCGCGAAGCCCTGCTGTTCTCGGACCATAATTCCTACCATCTAGGTCAGGTGCTCACGCTGCGGCGGCTCTTGGGCAATTGGAAATAGGGCCCGTTGAGGAGGGCGGATTTGACTCTAACTCTTTTATTTGCAGTGATTAACATTCCTTATTAATGCTGTAACCATGCTCCCGCGCCGTGCATCAAACTGGTCAGGGAGCACGCTGAGGGCTTGTGCGGCCCAAGGACCTGTAAGTCTTCAGGATTCGAACCATACACCTCGGCGCCCCAATTCCAAATTCAGAGGGAGATTATCTGCATATGTCTCGACGCTTTCTGCCGCTTTTCCTAGCAATCATGGCGCTCACCTTGGTGAGCGTTTCGGCCTCGGCCAAGAATGACTCGGGCGACGCCATCACTGCAAACGTCAGGTTTACCACCACCACATCAGTCGGATCCACCAAGCTTGCGCCCGGCAGCTACAAGGTCATTGCCGACGGAAGCAAGGCCAAGTTTGAACAAGGCAACAAAGTTGTGGCTGAAATCCCATGCACCCTGAAAGATTTTGCCGGCAAAATCATCGAAACAACATTTATCATTGACCACGACCAATTGACCGAAATTCAGGTTGCCGGAAAGACGAAATCCATCGAATTTTCTGCTGGGCAGTAAACGGCGGTAAAATCGCGGGCCACAATTTCATATCTTTTCGCTCGAGTGAGAAAAGGCTGCCCGTCCAAAATGCGGGCGGCCTCAACAAAACCAAACGCCAATCGTGTGCAAAGGTTTCGTAGTGGCCTGTCCGTCCCGTTCACGCAGAATGTTCTCCGTGAACCGTGTCTTTCGGGCCGGACAGGGCACGGCTCTTTTCACCTCAGGCAAAAGACTGCCCGCTAAAAATGCCGCCGGCCGCTACTGCTATTGATGTTCCCCCAAGCCATATAGCTTTATGGCGTTGCCGCGCAGAACCATGCGCGCAATTTCGTTGGCGCGCAACACCGTGATCTCTCCGCTCTGAAGCAATTGAGTGAGCGCCATTCCCAGCGCCAGCCGTCCGGTTTCCGACGTTTGCCAGCCAATCTCCTCCCAATCGTACGCGCCGCTTCCCGGATACAGATCTGTCCCGAACAAAACCTTCTCCGGATACCACTCAAGCCAATCGCGCAAGACTTCCCCCAGTCGGTGAGGCGATTCCATCCAGGTTTGCTCCGACAAATCCGTGTATACGTTCGGCTTCATCAGCAAGGCTGAAATATTCTGCGTGAAGGGGCCCGAACCGCCGTGCAGCAGTACGAAGGTAGTCTTGCGCAGCCGGGCATCGTTCAACACAGATTCGAGCAGCAGCGGGTTCGATCCGCTCAGATAAAAATAGCCGCCGCATCCCGCTCCCGTGTGAATATGCACCGGCAGTCCCAGCCGGCCAGCTTCCGCCGCAACATACCGGAACAAATAGTCCTGCAGGCGCTTGTAATCTTCTTTCGCGGGCGAGCCGCCTCGCGCGAATTTTGCGTAGACGGCGGCGGCATCACGCTCCGATGCAGGTTCGAAATCGAGTGAACGCAGATAGGCCGCCTCAAATTTGATGGCGATCGCGCCATCCTTTTTTTGCCGCTCGAGTTCGGGCGTCACCACGCGTGACATGTATTCGGCCAGCGTGAGAGGCATGGCCGCGACGGCCAGCTCGCGTCTGTAGCGCGCCAGCAACGTGGTTTCACGCGCAAAGAAAATTTTTCTGTCTGGAGATTCCGCGCCCAGTGCATCGTTATTCAGCGGAAAGAGCAGGGCATCGTCAAAGGGCACCCAGCGAAAACGCGGCGCGTCCAGTCCGCGCCCCATGGCCACGCGGTTTGCAAATTCCGTTTCGATGCCCAGCTTGTCGAGCACCCAGGCGGGATAATGATCGCCCTGCTCCTGGCGGATTTTGTTTTTGGCCGCCAGCAGTTCTTGGATGTGCGCGTCGCTGCGGTCGTTGTATTGATACCCCCACAATGCCCGCCATGCTGCGAAGTACTGTGGATTTTCAGGGCGCGTCATGGTGTTGGGCGCGGTAGGCTCCAGCGGATCGCAGGGCAGAGCGTCAAATTCATCGTCGCGCTCGCCATCGGCTACAACGCGCGGCGGGTGCGAATGGTTGTCGATGGCGCGAATCTTGCGAATTTCCTGCATCACCGTCGAGTCTGGCGCCTGCGCTCGCACGCGCGCTGAGGAAGCAATCACGACGAAGAAAATTGCCAAAGGAATATATTTCAGATTCATGGGAAACCTTTCCTGGTGTCCTTGAAAGTTCGCAAAGCACTCTGCGCTAGGATCGTCCCACCACGTGGTTCGTCAGCTTGCCGATTCTTTCAACTTCGAGTTCGACCGTGTCTCCTGCTTTGAGAAAGCGCCCCATTTCCAGGCCGCAGCAGCAGCGGTTCGCGCCAGATTCTGGAACAGTTCCCGTCCCGGAGCCGAAAAATTCCCCGGGATACAAAGTCTCGTCCTGCGAAACGTAGGCGATCAAATCCTCAAACTTCCATCGCATGCCTTTGGTGTGTCCGTAGGAAACTTCTTCTCCGTTGATTCGCGCTCGCATTTCCAGATTGTATGGATCGGGAATTTCATCGGGAGTGACCAGCACGGGGCCGATGGCGTTACCGCCGTCAAAATCCTTTCCTTTGGCGGGTCCCAGCCTTCCGCCCATTTCCTGCTTTTGAATGTCGCGCGCGGAGAAATCGTTGAAGATAGTGAATCCACCGATGAAATCGCGCGCCTTCTCCTTGGGAATGTCGCGCCCCTGCTTGCACAGGAAAATTCCGAATTCCAGTTCCCAATCGAATGCCCTCGTGTAGCGAGGAATCACCACACGCGCGCCGTCGCCGATCACGTTCATGCGGTTGCCCTTGTAATAGACGGGCCGCTCGTACCATGGCCGTGCTTTTCTGTAAGCAAGAGTTGCTTTGCGGCCCAGCGTTTTTTCAACCATGCGGTCCAGCGACGCTCTCCAAGGCGGCATCTCGAAGCGGCGCGTGCAGTTGATCACGTGCTGCTCGAAGACCATGAATTCGCGAATCGATTCGGGGCGGGGAACGGGCGAAAGGAATCCCGCGCTTGCGCGGTCGATCACTACATTTTCGGAGCGTTGCGACGCGGCGAATTCGATTGCCCGTTGTGCCGCGTCACGAGACGCTCCGGCGCCCTGCAGGAACGCGAGCATCGATTGAAATTGCGGATTTTCCTTGCCGGTGCGAAGTTGTTCGGCGGCCTGCAGTCGGATAATTTTCGTGTCTGCTTCCGCGAGTGCTCCGATTTCCTGGAGGCCCTGAAATTGATACGTCGCCAGCCGCATGAGGTTTTCCGGATTGCTTTTGTAGCACAGGCAGGAGTGCCTGTGCTACTTCATCTAGTGCGGAAACGTAGCCAGCGGCGGCGTCACTCCCGGCGGCACGGGCGTTCGGGTCACATTCATGAGC
>Ga0182024_10001484_pt1 | contig 60338 bp, 80 predicted proteins | sample P32metaG_FD_120480 | JGI IMG/M metagenome (GOLD analysis project Ga0182024, IMG submission 120480) | Permafrost microbial communities from Stordalen Mire, Sweden - P3-2 metaG (Illumina Assembly) | ecosystem: Environmental > Terrestrial > Soil > Wetlands > Permafrost | place: Sweden: Stordalen...
CGATGCGTTGCAGTTGCGGGTCGTCCGGCACCTTGCCGCGCGCCAGCGGGCAATAGCCGACCACCGCCATGCCGTGCGCCCGCGCGGCGGCGACGACCTTGCTCTGGTCGAGATAGGGGTGGGTTTCGATCTGCAACGCTGCAAGCGGCTCGCTCGCGACCGCGACCGCCTCTTCGATCATGGCGATGTTGAAATTGGCGACGCCGATATGCCGGGCGACCCCTGCCCGCTTGACCTTGCACAGCGCGGCGATCGATTGCGGCAGCGGGATCTGCGCGTTTGGCCAGTGGATCATCAGGAGATCGATCCACGGCAGCCCCAGGCGCTCCAGGCTCTCGTCGACCGAGCGCTCGAGATCGCCCGGCGCCAGCCGGTTGAACCAGACCTTGGTGGTGAGAAACACCTCCTCGCGCTTGATGCCGGAGCCGCGCACGCCGGCGCCGACCTCGCGCTCGTTGCCGTACATCTGCGCCGTGTCGAGGTGGCGATAGCCGAGGTGCAGCGCGGCCTCGACCATTTCGACGCAGAGCTCTTCCTTCAGCGTCATGGTACCGAAGCCGATGACGGGAATGCGTGCGCCCTGACTTTCAACCACCTGCATCTGGCTCCTCGGCTTGCGGGATTTTTGGCTCGATGCGACCGGTCGGCCGCGCTGCCAGGATCGGCCATCGCGCGCGCTATTTCCAGTGCAATGCGGCAGCAGGCGGGTCGCTCCGGCGCCGCGCCCGGATCAACTCGCGCGCCGTGGCGCCAGGACCGCAAACGCGGCGTCGGGGGCCTGCTCGATCACCTTGAGGAGCGCCCGGGCCGGCCCGCGCGGCGAGCGCTTGCCCTGTTCCCAGTTGCGCACCGTCTCGACCGGCACGCCGATGCGCGCGGCGAAGGCCATCTGCGTCAGGCCAGTCTGGCCGCGCACGTTGCGGGCATAGGTGGCGTCGAGGTGGCGCGCATTCGGCGGCCGCTGTGCGCCGTCGGCGCGCGCCGAGCGTGGCTCGCTCTCGGACAGCGAGATCGCGCGCTCGCCGCCGTCAGGCAGGACTTCGACCAGTCGTCCGTCCGCTTTCAATCGCACGCGCAGCATGGCGCTCGCTCCGGCAGCTTCAGGCCGCCGCGGATCATAGCTGATTCGTCGTGGATTCAATGAGTTAGTCAGCCGCAAGCCGTCCCGGCAACGCCACTGAACGAATAGTCCGATGGCTTGGTCGGCCATTGGCCGTCCTGGCCGAGCGCCCACTTGACTGGGCCGGCCCGATCGCAAACCAATTGCAGCGCCAATGCAAATCCCCTCCCCGACCGACGGCAGCATCCGGACTTGCGGAACCTGAAGATCGACGGCCGGCGCCTCTGGGATGCGCTGATGGAGGCGGCGCAGATCGGCGCGACGCCGAAGGGCGGCGTCTGCCGCCTCACCTTGACCGATCTCGACCGGCAGGCGCGCGACTGGTTCAAGGCGCAATGCCAGGCGCTGGGCTGCACCGTCGCGGTCGACGCGCTCGGCAACATGTTCGCGCGCCGGCCCGGCAAGAACCCTGACCTGGCGCCGATCGCCATGGGCTCGCATCTCGACACCCAGCCGACCGGCGGCAAGTTCGACGGCGCGCTCGGCGTGCTGGGCGCGCTCGAAGCCATGCGCACGCTGCACGATGCCGGCTACCAGACCAATGCGCCGCTCGAGATCGTCAACTGGACCAACGAGGAAGGCTCGCGATTTGCGCCGGCGATGCTCGCCTCCGGCGTCTTTGCCGGCGTTTTCTCGCCGCAATACGCCTATGCGCGGACCGACCGCGACGGCAAAACATTCGGCGAAGAATTGCAGCGCATCGGCTACCGGGGCGCGGAGCCGCCCGGCGCGCGCAAGTTCGCCGCGATGTTCGAACTGCATATCGAGCAGGGTCCGGTCCTCGAACACGAAGGCCGAACCATCGGCATTGTCCTGGGCGTCCAGGGCATGCGCTGGTACGAGGTCGTCGTCACCGGCCAGGACGCCCACAGCGGCGCCATGCCGATGCGGCTGCGCCGCAATGCGCTGCTCGGCGCGGCGCGCATGATCGAGCGCATCGATGCGATCGCGCACGAGCATGCGCCGGACGCGGTCGGCACCGTCGGCTTGATCGAAGCGAAGCCGAACAGCCGCAACGTGATCCCCGGCGAGGTGTTTTTCACCGTCGATTTCCGCCATCCGGACGACAAGGTTCTCGACGCCATGGAGGCGAAGCTGCGCGCCTCCCTCCCCGAGATCATGGGGCCGCCACGTCTGCGCTACCGCGAAACGCGGATCTGGGACTTCGCGCCGGTCCGGTTCGCACCGGAGCTGATCGACTGCGTGCGCATCGGCGCGCAGCAGGCGGGTTTTCCCGCGCGCGACATGATCTCGGGAGCCGGCCACGACGCCGCCTATGTGGCGCGCGTCGCGCCGACCACCATGATCTTCGTTCCCTGCCTTGGCGGCGTCTCGCACAACGAAGCCGAATCGGCGAGCTTCGCGGACTGCGCCGCCGGAGCGCAGGTGCTGCTCAATGCGGTGCTCGAATACGACCGGCGATTGGGCTGAGCCGGTCAATCAACCAGTCTTTTCGAAAATCTCGCGGCCGATCAGCATGCGGCGGATTTCGCTGGTGCCGGCGCCGATCTCGTAAAGCTTGGCGTCGCGTAGGAGCCGCCCGGCCGGAAAATCGTTGATGTAGCCGTTGCCGCCGAGGCACTGGATGGTTTCGAGCGCCATCCAGGTCGCGCGTTCCGCCGCGTAAAGGATCGCGCCGGCGGCGTCCTCGCGCGTGGTCTCGGCGCGGTCGCAGGCGCCCGCGACGGCATAGACGTAGGCCTTCGCGGCATTGAGCGTCACGTACATGTCGGCGAGCTTGGCCTGCATCAGCTGGAACTGGCCGATCGGCTGGCCGAACTGCGTGCGCTGGTGGAGATAGGGGATGACCATGTCGAGGCAGGCCTGCATCAGGCCGATGGGCCCCGCGGCCAGCACCGCGCGCTCATAGTCGAGGCCCGACATCAGGACGTTGACGCCGCCGCCTAACGTGCCGAGGACGTTCTCCTGCGGCACCTCGCAGTCCTCAAAGACCAACTCGCTGGTGTCGGAGCCGCGCATGCCGAGCTTGTCGAGCTTTCGGCCGGCGGAAAAGCCCTTGAAATCGTTCTCGACGATGAAGGCGGAGATGCCGCGCGCACCGGCCTCCGGGTCGGTCTTGGCATAGACCACGAGCGTTTCGGCTACGGGGCCGTTGGTGATCCACATCTTCGAGCCGTTGAGGATGTAGCGGTCGCCCTTGCGGTCGGCGCGGGTGCGCATCGAGACCACGTCGGAGCCGGCGCCCGCCTCCGACATCGCCAGCGCGCCGACGTGCTCACCGGAAATCAGCTTGGGCAGATAGCGGTGCTTCTGCGCGGTATTGCCGTTGCGCCGGATCTGGTTGACGCAGAGGTTCGAATGCGCGGCGTAGGACAGACCGACCGCGCCCGAAGCGCACGAAATCTCCTCCATGGCGACGCAGTGGGCGAGGTAGCCGAGCCCGGCGCCGCCAAATTCCTCCTCGACGGTGATGCCGAGGAGGCCGAGCGCGCCGAGCTGCGGCCACAGCTCGCGCGGGAACCTGTTGGCCCGGTCGATCTCGGCTGCGTCCGGGGCGATCTTGTCCTGGGCAAAGCCGCGCACCGTGTCGCGCAGCATGTCGAGGTCGCTGCCGAGGCCGAAATTGAGGCCGGGCAGGCTGTTGCTTTGGGCCATCGCGCGCTCCCTCACCGCTCGCATGCGAGCGGGACGACAGATGCGCTCCATAGATAGCCGCTGCGCGCGGCGCTGTCAGGAGTGGGCGCTTACGCCATCGCCGGCTGAGCCAGGGCGACTTGCCCGGCCAAAGCCTTGTCGATGTCCTCAGCCGGGCCGGGTCGGGCGAACAGGTAGCCCTGCATCTCGTCGCAGCCCGCGAGCCGCAACAGGACGCGCTGCTCGTCGGTCTCGACGCCTTCGGCCAAAACCTTCATGCCGAGCGCGTGACCGAGCGTGACGATCGACTGGATGATGGCGCCGGTATTGCCACTGGTGCCCAGCGAAGCCACGAAGGTGCGGTCGATCTTGAGCCGGTCGAACGGGAATTTCTGCAAGTAGCTCAAGCTCGAATAGCCGGTGCCGAAATCGTCGAGCGCAATGCCGGCGCCGAGCGCGCGCAAGGCTTCGAGCTGTTGCCGGGTTTCCGGCAGATCGTCGATCAGGACGCCCTCGGTCACTTCGAGCACCACGCGCGAGGCGGCGACGCCGGTCTCGATCATGATGGCGGTCAGGAGGTCGACCAGCCGGCGATTGCGGATCTGCAACGGCGACAGGTTGACCCCGATGAAGAGCTGCGGCCACCGCGCGCCGTCGGTCAGCGCGCGGCGCAGCACGATTTCGCCGAGCTGGAACATCAGGCCGTTCTGCTCGGCGAGCGGAATGAAAACCGAGGGCGGGATCGCGCCGAGCGTCGGGTGGTTCCAGCGCAGCAGCGCCTCGACGCCGATCATGCCGCCGCCGGCGGCGGCGACGATCGGCTGGTAATGGACCTCGAGCGAGCGAGTGGCGATCGCGACCTCGAGCTCGCGCAGCATGCAGCGCCGCTCGGCGTAGTCGGTCTCGACCTGCGGCTCGAAACGGCGCACCACGCCGCGGCCTTCGTGCTTGGCGGCCACCAGTGCCAGGCCGGCGCGACGCGCCAGTATCTCGCCGCTGTCGCCGTCATCGGGCGCTTGGGCAATGCCGATGCAGGCGCTGACCTGCCCGGTCTGGTCCATGAAACCGGGAGGGGAAAGCGACAGGCGCAGTTTGCCGGCCAGCGCCAGCACCGCGCGGGCGTCATCGCCGCGCAGGATGACGGCGAATTCGTCGTCCTCGAAACGGCCGAACAGCGCGCCCGGCGGCAAGCGGGCGTTGAGGCGTTCGGCGATGCTCACCAGCATGGCGTCGCCGCCGGCGCGGCCCAGCGTGTCATTGACCTCGCGGAAGCCGTCGAGGTCGAGCAGCGCCAAGGCGACAAATCCCGAGCCGCGTTGCGCCAGCGCATCTTCGAGGCTCGCGAGCATGGCGCGGCGATTGGGCAGCCCGGTGAGCGGGTCCTCGCTGATCAGCTTGCGCGTCGTCCCGATGCTGCGCGCGAGCGCGCGAGACAGCCGCCACGCGACCTGCTCGGCAAAGACGGCGGCGGCGCCGAGCCCGAGCGCGATCGCCGCGGCGAGGCTCCACAGCCACGTCATCGCCCGAGCGAACGCGCGGTCGGGCACCCAGCTGAACCAGCCGACGATGCGGCCCTGCGGGTTCTGCAGCGATTGGATCTCGCGGCCGTCCTGGCGAGGCGGGTCGGCGTCGAACCGCAGTTCGGCGAGACCGGCACGTCGCGCGATCAGGCGCAGCTGCGCGTCGTCGAACCGCTCGATTTCGCCGAACACCGCCTGCAGCTCGTCAAGCGCGAGACGAAGCGCAACGTGCCGCTCGGCCTCGCGGCGGCTGTCCTCGCGCTGCGTGACGGCAAGGCCGGTCAAGGCGCAAACGACGGTCAGGCCGGCGAGAACCAGGAGCGCGGTATAGGCTGCGCGCGCCGCCTTGGTGACAAACGCGGGCCGCCGCGGCCGGCCGCGCCCTGGTCGCAGAAGCGCCGCCCACCACACCCGGGCTGCCGCAGCGAGCTTCACGGTTCGCGCCCCTCACGGAAATTCTCGCGGTAAGCCTAAGTCGGCATGATTAACATCAAGGAAATGTGCAACACCGGCCGATAAGTTCGCTGCCTGCCGCCCACGTTAACTTGACATTAAGGACCACGATCGGTGATGTCAGAGCGGGGGTGGGCAGTTCGCCGGCACGGGGCGCGCCGGCCAGGTCGCGAGTGAGGGTATGCGCTACAGCATGAATTCGTTGTCTGCCGTCGCGTCGATCGCACTTGGCGCGATCGCAGTTGGCGCGCTCATCGCTCCCGCCCCGGCACGCGCGCAAGATTGTCCCGGCAATCCCGATGCGCTCGGCACCAGCCGCGTCCTGGCGATCGACCCGGCCCAATATCCGCGGGTCGGCTTCCTGAACTATCAAAAGTCGCTGCCGCTCGAGGACAAGGAGGTGGTCATCACCTTCGATGACGGCCCGTTGCCGCGCTACTCCCAGCCGATCCTCGACATCCTCGCGGCGCAATGCGTGAAGGTGACCTTTTTCATGGTCGGCAGCATGGCCCGCGAATTCCCCGATGCCGTGCGGCGCGCCTACGACGCCGGCCACACCATCGGCACGCACACCCAGGATCACCCGCTGCGCATGAACAAGATTCCGATGCAGGACGTGCTGTGGGAGATCGATGAGGGCATCGCGTCTGTGGCCGGGGCGCTCGGAGATCCGACGCATCTGTCCCCGTTTTTCCGCGTTCCCGGCTTCGCGCGCACGGAGCCGATGGAGGAGGAGCTTGCCGGACGTTCGCTGGTAACATTCAGCACCGATGTCACCGCCGATGACTGGTACCACATCGGGCCCGGTCAGATCGTCTCACGCGCAATCAGCCGCCTCGAAGCCCGCGGCAAAGGCATCCTGCTGCTGCATGACATCCATCAGCACACGGCCGCCGCGCTTCCCGGGCTCCTCAAGGAATTGAAGGCACACGGCTTCCGCATCGTGCATGTCGTGCCCGCGCCGCGGCACGAGCCGGTAAGCGCCGCCGCTGAGCCGACGCCAAGCGTGCCGCACACCGAAGCGACCGCCGCGCCGGCGCGCAGCGGAAATGAGACGTCTGCGCCGCGATCGGGCGTCGAGAATGGCGCCGCGGGGGCCGCCGCCGCTACGAGCGACAGCGCGAGCGGCCCGATGCGCAACGCCGCGCACGAACCGCCGCAGCCGGCAGCGGCCGGCACGCCGGCCTCGCCGCAGCCGACGGTCCGTTGAGCGCGTCGCAGGACTAGCGATCGCGAGCTCGGCCAATCGCATCGATCTGCGCGTCCAGGCTGGCGAGGACCATCGCCAGCTCTTCTCGGCCGATTGTCGACCAGCGCATGGTGCGGAGCGAGATGCTGCGCCCGGATTGGAATGCCAACAGGCTGGAGATCAGCAGCAGCGCTTGAATGCGGGCTGCCGGATCGCTCTCAGTCTTGCCCATGATGCGGGCGATCATTCGCGCAGTGATTTCCACGCCCGGCCGCCACAGACTCTCGTACAGAATCTCAAACGCCGGTCCCGGGTCGCGCAATTCACGAGCCACGAACTGGGCCCAGCGCTCGGCCTCCTTGGACCCGACAAGAAATCCGGCGAGAGCTCCGATCACCGCCTTCAGGTGAGCCCGAGCCGTCTCGGCTGAGCGATCCTCTTTCAAGGCTTTCGCTGCTTGGGCGGCGGCGCCCGTGGTGTGGCGGCGGTACCGTTCGACAATGGCTTCGGCGCATGCACGGTAGAGACCTTCCTTGTCGCCAAAGTAATATTGCAGGGTCGGCAGGCTGACGCCGGCGGCTTCCGCAATTCGACGCGTCGTCACGGCCTTGAAAGAGGCCTCGCCAAACGCCGTCAGCGCGACGTTGAGAATGCGCTGCCGGGTCTCCTCGCCCTTTGGGTAGCCGGCGCTGGCGACCACGCGCGCCTTCGAAGTTTTGCGCTGATTCTCCGGCGATCTCTTGGCCAGCCTTTTAGCCATCGACAGGTCTCACAGGTCCGACGAAAGGACCAAAGTCTCACGTTGCGCTGCAGCCGGACGAAATCCGTGCCAGCCGTGGATCATGCCGGCCGGGCAAAAAAATCCCAATCGGCACTTGCCAGGAAACCTATCACCTGATAGGCATCCTTGTAAACCCTATCAATCGATAGGTATCGGCGGCGCCAAGCGTGCGAAGCGGCTTGCCGATCCAATCCCGACCGGCCCTAGGAGCCTCACGCCATGAACACCTCAGTTGCGGGACTTAACGACGAGGTCGCGAGCCAAACCACCCGCATTCCTTCAATGTATGGTCGGGTGGACTTCTCGATCACACCGGAACGTTTCACCGTGGAGCCCGACGCCCAGACCGAGCTTACTCCGGAATATTCGCAGCGCCGCCCGGAATTGCTTGCCGATGCAGAGCTGGTGGCCCTGATAAAGGCCTACACCATGCATGGAGACCCCGTCGCCGACGCCTACGCGGCCCTTATCCCGCAACACGGATTCCACCCGTTGGTGACCATGCTCAAGGAGGCCTGCGATCATGGCCTGGAAGGCGTCCCCTCGGCTCCGGAAGAGCTCGTTCGGTTGATCCGGGAAATGGAAACGTTCCCCGCATGGCTCGATGCCAAGCTGATCGAGCGGGGCGCCCGGATCGAGCGCAACGCTTACGCCAACAGGGCTCCCTATGTGATCCGGGGCGGGTTCATCGCAACCTTCATGAACAAATATGCCGCCTTGCCCATGGTCCTGACCGGTGCCCTGTCGAAAGAGTCGGCCGCGCACCGGGTGAACGAGACGGCTATCTTTTTCACCACGACGGTCATGCCCGACTCGCTTGATCGTCATGGCGCGACCTTCAAGGCGGCGGCGATGGTCCGGCTCATGCATGCGATGGTACGGTTCAACATCCTGCGGCGCGGCGACCACTGGGACGTCAAGACCTACGGCATCCCGATCCCCCAAGTGGACCAGATGCCGGCAGGACTTATTTCAATCTTCCTGATTGCGCAAAAGGTGCTGGGCCAAGGTCGTACGACATTCAGCCCCGCCGAGCGCGCGCGCGTCGAATTGGCGCGCTACCGCTGCTTCCTCCTCGGCCTGCCCGAGGATCTGCTCGCGGATACGCCTCAGCGAATTGTCGACATTCTCCTGACGCGCCACGCCACGCTCCGAAAAGGATTCGACCAGAACTGCGCCGCTCTCGTGCGCGCGATGCTGGACGCCGATCTCACCTCGGACCGCTCGCTGCCCGGCCGCCTCCACGCATGGCTCGAGCACGCATTCGCCAAGTTCTATTTCGTCAGGAACTTCATGCGGGGAGACAAACACGCGGCGGCGAGCGTCGGCGTCCGGCTTGGTTTCGCCGACTACCTCGGAGCAGCGGCGGCAGGTATCCTGATCGCCTCCAGGATGACGATCTATGCGATCGCAGCGCGCATTCCGGTGGTCAGCGATGCGGCGGACCGCTCCCTGGTCCGCAGACTGACCAAACAGCTGGCGCGCTACGGGCACGCCGAATTCACGACGAATGCGGACGCCTATCGCCCGGGACATACCTAGCGGCGCTGTAAGGGCTATAGCCACCGCTTCGTTTGGCTTGCCGCTGTCATGCAGCGCCAAAAAGAAATCAGCTCACTGCGCTTTGGTGTGGAGTTCCTCAGCGACGGCTTTGAGGTCGTAAGTCGGATAGAACTCGGTGCGAAAGCCGCCCCATCGACGCCGACGAGATGGACTGGGTCGGGCATCAGCTATAGCGCCGTACTGGTGCGGCCGAGAGGACTCGAACCTCTCCCAAGCCCTTGATCCCGCTCAAGTCGATTCCGACGCGGTGGCCCGATGCCCGGGCGAGGCCCGGTCAAACCGGCCCCGCGATTCTGACATCGCCGGCGGTTTGTGCGACGGCGTGACAGGCCGTCGCCCGTCACCCGATTGTGCAGTGTTTTCAACACCACTTCCGACTCCTGCCGCGGCCAAAAGCGGCGCTAAGGCCCGGTTTCCGACTCCCGGCGGCCCCGGAGTTGGAAGTGAGAATTTTGTCCACAGGCGGGGGCGCGGCGATGCGTGAGGGCTTCCGCGAGATCGTGTCGGGCTGGACGCTGATCGACGACTTCGACGATCTGACCGATCGCATCGAGCGCTCGGCCGTGTGGGCGAAGGAGAACAGTCCGCTGCAGCCGGACGAGCAAGCGACCGCCGCCATGATGATCGAGACGCAGATCATGCGCGGGATCCACCGCGGCGATTTCGAGCCGTACATCTCGGCCGATCACGAGGAGGTCTGACATGCAGATCGGACGCATCACCGGAGCCACGCGCGTCATCGGCAAGACGCAAGGTTATATGGGTCTGCCATTGCGCGATGAGCCCATCAACTGCTCGGTGAACGGACCCGACACCGCGTCAATGGTGACGGCGTGGCTGCCGACGCCGAAGGAGCTCGAAGACCTCAACGCCGGCGCGCCGGTGCATGTGCGCATCCTCGGCGCCGTGCACCCGCCGATCATGGTGACGACTGGCGAAGTGCCAAAATGACGATCGAAGGGAGAGGGCGATGCCCTACGCGGAATACACGAAGGTCCCGGTCGAGAAGACCAAGACCGACATCGAACAGATCCTGACCCGCTACGGCGCCGACCGCTTCGCCTATTTCGTCGAGACCGGAAAGGCCATCATCGTCTTTGAGGCGCACGAGCGACGCCTGCGGTTCGATCTGCCGCTGCAGGCCGGCGAGAAGGAAAAGGACCAGCGCCGGCGCCGCGAACAATGGCGGGCGCTCCTGCTCTGCATCAAGGCCAAGCTCGAAAGTGTGGCGAGCAGCATCGAGACGTTCGAAGAAGCGTTCCTGGCCCACGTCGTGCTGCCGGACGGACAGACCGTCCACCAGCATGTGTCTCCGCGCCTCGACCAGATCGCCAAGGGCGGTGAGATGCAGGCGCTGCTGCCGGGGCCAAAGCCTGGCGCTCCTTAACCCGCCGCGGACCCCGGTCAGGAACCATTAACCAGCCCCTGCGATTGTCGCCGCGGGAGACCGCGATGGCGAAAAAACCTGACAACGAGGCGCTTTGCCGGGAGTTGCTCACGCTGCGCAGGAAGCACGCGGAGGCGTTCGCCCGCGAGACCGAGATCAAGGCGGCGCTCAAGACCGGCGCCGCGGAGAACTTCCAGATCTCCATTCCCGGCCTCGGCGTGGTCAAGGTCTCGGCACCGAAGCCCAAAAGCTGCACCGGCGTCTCGCCGGAGATCGTGGTCGACGCCTTCCTGCGGCTCGACGACCGCGAGCGCAAGAAACTGATCAAGCTCGGCCTCGTCATCGAGGCCGAGCAGTGGAAGGGCGCCTACTACGGTTCGGTCACCGCCGAGCTGTTCTAAGGAGAGAACATGATCAAGCCCACCCCTGGCCGCGTCGTCTGGTTCACGCCGCATCCGGGCGATCCGTGCTTCTCAAGTGAGTTCAAGCCGCCCTTCGCCGCCCACGTCGCCTACGTTCACGACGACCGCCACGTCAACCTGATGGTGATCAGCCCGGAGGGCCACGCGCTGCAGAAGCGCTGGGTCCCACTCATCCAGGAGGGCGAGGCGCTCCCGACAAGCGAGTATTGCGAGTGGATGCCCTACCAGAAGGGCCAGGCGGCCAAGACCGAGGCGCTGGAGAAGAAGGTCGGCGCATGAGCAGCCTGCAGGTCACCGATCGCGACGCGGCGGCCGTCGCCAAGGCACCCCGCGTGTCGCTCGGCGACATTGAAGCCGCGATCGGCGGCATCTACTACACCAGCGCGCTGCAAGCGGTGATCGACGTGGGCGTGTCGCATGAGCACACCGGCCCGCTCGGCCTGCTGACGATCTGCATCGTCGTCATGCGCAATGGCTTCACCGTCATCGGCAAGTCGGCGCCGGCCTCGCCGGAGAATTTCGACGCCGCGCTCGGGCGCAAGTTCGCCTACGAGGACGCCGTGCGCCAGCTCTGGCCGCTGATGGGCTTCGCGCTGCGCGATCGCCTGGCGGCGGCTTAGAGCTCGGCGCTGGCAACGAAGCTCACGCCGCCGGGATACCTGCCGCCCCACGGGTCCACGATAAACGGGTTTGCCTTCTTGAGCGCGGCCCGCTCGTCGGTTTCGAGCGCGATCTTCTGCGCCAGCATGACGTCGCCGGCGGCGAGGTAGCCCTCCGGCGCGAAGCACCAGCCCTGGACGGCTCGACCTTTGCCATCGAGCTCGTCGACGTTCATCGCCTCGCCGTGGCGGATGCGATAGCGCTTGCCGCTCGCCGAGCCGATCACCTCGAAAGATCGGTCATGCCGATACTGATCGCGCTGCGCCGGCGTGAGCCACTCATTGAGCAGCGTCATCGCCTTGGTCTCGGCGCCGGCTCGCTGGCCGCCGTACATAGCGCCCAACAGGTCGGCGTCGAGCCAGGCGCGGAACTCACGAATGTAATCTCCCGGGATCACGTCGAGACCGCCCGGCGGTTGGAGCAACTCAACCGTGGTGCGCGGCGCCTGGGCGGCCCAGTCGGTGCTGTAGAAACGCCCAGGCGCCTCGACGAAAGTGACGCCACCTGGCAGCAGCGAAAACGCCGCCTCGTCGAAGGCGCCGTGATCCACCACGAGCATCGGAGCTTCGTGGTAGCGGCGTCGCATCTGCTCCTCGATCAGATCCAGTTCGCGCGCGGCCTGCACGATGACGGCGCAGTCAGTGGACGTCTGCGCCAGGCGCTGCACGCGCTCGCGCAGCGGGCGCAAGCGCTCCTCGATCTGGTGTTCTTCGTAGAGCCGCCAGAAGATCCGCTCGCACTCTCGGCAGAAGTAATCAGCGCCGCGGCGGTCCAGGTTGTAGAACGGGCCAAGCGGAAGCGCCCATCGCCAATCCCGGCCATCGGCGAATGTCGCGACCGCGCGCGGGCTGTCGCAGTACGGCCCGGTCTCCAGGCGAAACTCGACCAGCGGCACAAGTCGCTCGCCCTGCCGCTGCAGCACCGCCTGAAGATACTCGCGCGCCTGCGCGAGCAGCTCCTCCATCAGCCGCCCACGAGCCGCGGGAAGAACAGCGTCTCCTGCGCTGTGGCGTCGAACTTGCGCGCGAGCTTGGAGCTGCCATCGGGCTGCCGCGTCGCCGCGGTGAAGCCTAAGCCGGTGAGCTCGCGGAAACGGTCTTCGGCGGCCTTGAGCGCCACCTGGTCGCCGGCGTCGAAGGCATGCCGGGTGTCGCCGGACGTGTCCATCACGATCTGGGTCGCCATTCTTTCCTCCTCCACGAAGCATGCCGATCATACCACAAACGCAAAAAGCCCGCGCCGCCGGCACCCCGTTTCCGGGGGCCGACGGCGCGGCAGTCGTCTGACGTCGCTCAGAGCGCAGGCGTGGACCTGCGGTAGATCAGCTAGGCGGCTCGGCCTTGTCCGGCGGCGCGCCGTCCACCGGCTCGCGCTCCTCGAACAGCTCCTCGTCCTCGGCCGCCTCGGCGTTGCGCACGCGCGGCCGCGCCCGCCGGCGCGTTCGCGGCGGCGCCGGGCGCTTTCGCATGGGCGGCTTTAGCCGTGAAACAGCTTGACGCCGAGGGCGCCGAAAAGGGCCCCGAGGGTAGCGCCGGCCCCGGAATACCAGTGCTGGCGGTTCTCGACCTTGCCGACGCGGGTGTCGAGCGCGGTGGTGCGCTCGTCCTGCTTGGCCATCTGCTTGATGAAGGTGTCGATCGAGCCCTCGAGGCGGCCGAGCGCGCGGCTGATGTCCTGCAGCTGCTGCTGCATCTGGTTGATGGTGTTGGTCGGCGCGGTCATGGCGCACCCGCTTTCTTCGGCGCGGCGTAGGCCGCCTTGACGTTGCCGATGCAGGCGCGGCCGATGTCGATCTCGCCGGCGGCCTTGATCAGCGCGACGTCGTCGCGCGCGAACGCGATGCGCGCGTCGGTCTTGGCCGTCACCGGCGGCAGCGTCACCGGAGCGAGCGCGCGCGCGCAGGTGTCGAGCGCGCCGAGATCGACCGCCAGCGGCGGCGCCCCCGGCTTAGTGGCCGGTGCGAGCGCGCAGCTGCAGAACAGCGGCGCCGACAGTGCAAGAAGGAGCGCCCGACTTGGAGCCCTTCGCGGCCGCGAGTTGTTTCTCATAGGCTGCCACCTGCTGCTTGAGGTCGTCGGATTGTTTCGACAGCGACGCGATCTGCGGGTTGTATTCGGCCCGCACCGATGCCCGGACGGCTTGGTTGTGCGCGTCGGCGATCACCTGCGCGGCCTTGTCGGCCTTGTCCCATTGGGCCTGTACATCGGCCCGCCCGGTATGGTCGCCGTAGACGACGCCGCCGAAGGCGGCCAGGACCGTGATGACGCCGGCGATCGCGATCGGGCGCGCTACGGCCACGAACCAGCCCAGCGCAACGAGCACCGCGATAGCGCCGAGCGAAAAGCTGCCCCACTCGGTCACGCGGGCAATCTGGTGCAGCGCGTCGAAGAAGCTGCCGCCGAGCGGATCAAACATGGTCGTTCTCGAGCTTGGCGCGGCGGTCGAGGAAGACGAAGACGCCGAGCACCGCGATCGCCGCCGCGATCGCGATGCCGATCGCCGGCGCGTGGGCGATGACCGCGAGATGGTCGAGCACGCCGAGCTCGAGCAGGTTCTGCTTCGCGGCCTTGAGCGGCTCGGCGGCGTCGTTGATCTGCTGCAGCGTCGTGAACACGCCGCCGGCGCCGGTGGTGAGACCGGCGATCGCCTGCTTGGAGGCGAGGATGCCCTTCGGCGGCGCGTTGCGCTCGGCCTTGGGCGAGAAGATCGCGTCGGGCTGCGCCGGCGGCGGCCCTTCGGCCTCGTCCGGCGTATTGAACCAGGCGATCTCGGCGGCGCGCCGGTGCACCAGTCCCTCCATGTGCTCGCCGCGCGAGGAGGTGTATTGGAGCAGCTTCGCTGGCACGGCGCGGCTGTTGCCGGCGTTGATCAGTCGGATGGCGGCGAGCGAGGCGGCCGGGCAGTTGAACCAGGTGTCGACCAGCGCGTCGAACTGATGCTGGGTGACCGCGACCTTGAGCGCGCGATCGACGGCGCGTTCGCACGGCGCGATGTCGTCGTCGAAGATCTGATCGGCCTGCTCGCGCGTGATGCGCAGGCCCTTCACGATATGTGGGTAAACGCCCGACACCTTCATCGATCCGGCGGCGTCGGTGTGCCCAAAACCGATGGTGAGCGTGCCGCGCACGGCGCCGCCGTCCCATTCGGGATATTGCAGCTTGCCGTCGATGTGCCGCTTGCCGACCTTGTCGTCGTAGACGTAGAGGACGCACTCCTCCCACGGCTCGGTCAGTTTGGCGCGCGCTTGCGCGCTCATGCGCATGTCGCTCATTTGAGCTTCTCCTCGGCCTCGGCGACGCTCTCGCGCACCGCCTGGATCACGCCGGACTCGAGCACGATCAGCGCGCGAGCGTTGCCGTAGCCCTGGTCGGCGTGGGCCGGCCGGATCGCCACCACGTCGTCGGGCTTGATCGGCACGGTCTCGCCGTTCGGCTCGGTGAAGTGGACGAACCTCACGCTGCGCCCGGCGCCGCGGCGCTGGCGGCGACAGTGGTGGCGGCGCTGGGCGCAGGCGCAGCGACGGTCGTGCTGCCACCCTTCAGGTGCTTGACGTCGGCCTCGACCGCCTTGAGCCGGGTGTCGAGCGCGGCGAGGTCGGCCTTGCCGGCGTTCCACCAGGCTTTCAGCTTGGCGACGCCCCAGCTCCAGCCCTTCTTCGCCCACAGCACGCCGAACCAGACGACGCCAACAAAAATGGCGCCCTCGGCGCCATAGAGCAGATGATCCATGATGTTACCTTTCTCTCTCAGTTGCCGCTCTCTCCCGGCCAGAAGCACGTCGGGGTGCCGGCCGGACTGCCGTTGAAGTCTTCCGAAAGCAGGAACAGCGTCGGCTGCTTGTCGGGCGCGCTCTCACCCCAATGGATGATGTCGGGAGGGATGCGCTTCCACTCGGCACCGTCGAGCCACCACCACTGGTCCTCGCCGTTCTTTTGGTCGACGCGGAATTGGGTGTGCACCACGTCGCTGGTTTTGCAGCAGCCGAGGAAGCCAAGCCGGTCCGCGGCGGCGGGTGTCAGCTCGGCCCGGTCGAACCAAAGCCGCGTTTCGGGCGACTGGTTGCTCCATCGGTCATCGGCGCCGGTCGCGTGTGCCGGCGAGACAAGCAAAAAAAGGCCGAGCGCGGCCGTGGCGGCTGCGATCCGCATGCGAACCTCCGGGAGCTGGTGAAACGGGGCGGCTAGCTGAGGTCGGTTATGACCGGGGCGAGCTGGGCGATCATGCCGCCGGTGATCTTCGGGTTGGCCTCGAGCGACAGGTTGCTGGTGGTGAGCATCCGCAGCTCGAACTCGCCGGCCTCGAGCTTGCGGGCCTCGGCGTCGGCGTCCATCGCGTCGGCCTGGATCTCGGCGTCGGTGCGCTGCGCGCGGCCCTTGTCGTCGCGATTGTCCTTGTAGAGCTGCGCGACGGAGCGAGTGCGGGCGCGCTCGTAGGCCTCGGCGTGCGGGCGCAGCAGGTTGACGTTGATGGCAATCGCCAGCCGCACCGTGCCGGCAAGCTTCACGTCCGGCACGTTCTCGACGGCGTTGAGCCCGAGCACCAGGTTGTGCAGGGCGCCGATGGTCAGCTTCATGGCCGAAAACTCCCCTCGAAGTGGCTAGGCGGCGATTGTCGCCGCCCGCGGCAACCGAACGGTTAACGGGCCTCACCAGACCGGGAAAGAGCGGGTGGTGCCGTTATCGTTGATCGGGATCCATTTGGTGGGCGTCGTCGCGCCGGCAGGGCCGGCGGTGCCCAATGTCGGCGATGAACTGGCTCCGGTGCTGGTGATCGCCGCGGTCGAGGTGAAGATCGCGGTCGCACCGCCGGGCACGCCGAGCGTGCCACCGAAGTAGCCGGCGCCGGCAACGCCGAGGCCGCCGGCGATGGTGAGCGCGCCAGTCGTTTTGGACGAGGAGGCGGTGGTGCCGTTGAACGTGGCAACGGTCGTCGTCTGCCCTACATTGAGGCCGCCGCCGCTGCTGGTCTGCAAGTTCAGCTGAGATGCGTCGATCGAGAGCTGATTGCTATTGCCATAGGTCTGCAGGGTCGCCGACGCGCTCGCCGCCGTGGCGTTGTAGAGCCACGAGAACAGGATGCCATGCGAGGAGTCCTGGCCGCAGAACAGATAGCTGTTGCCGGAGGCATTGTTGGCGAGCACCCCGACGACGCTTGCCAGCGCGCCGCCGACGTTGGGTCCGACATTGAGCTGCGTCGAATTGACCGTGAGCGACGTGGAGTTCCAAGTGCCGAACGTGGTGGCGCCGTTGTTGCCGCCGACGAACTTGAAGCCGTCCGTCGTGCCAATTCCGGTCGTGGTCTGGAAGGTGAGCTGGGTGCTGGTCGTGCCCGTGCCGCCAATGATGAGCGGCGCGGTGATCGAAGTGGTGAAGATCGGCGAGGCGAGCGGGGCGACGCCGGTCAGCGTATTCGACGAAAAGGCAATCGTCTTGTTGGTCAGCGTCTGCGTCGCTGCATTGGCGGTGAGCGTATCGGTGACATCAGGCAGCGTCAGCACCGCCGAGCCGAGTGCGCCGGTCGGCGGCTCAAGCGTGATCGTGCCGCTGGTCGTATTGGCGAAGGCGAGTTCGCCGGCATAGGTGCCGGCAAGACCCAGCGTGAGCACGCCGGGCGTGGTGCTCGAAAGCGCCGCGATAGTTAAACCGCCGAGCTGAAAATAAATATTGCCCGCGCTCTGATTGATGCCGCCGTTAAAGCCGTCGAGGATGCCGACGGTCGCGGTTCGCGTATTGGTCGAATTGGTCAGCGCCCAGGTCGCTGCGGTGCCGCCCCCGGTGACGCTTATTGTGCCTGGAACGACAAGAGTGACACCAGTGGCGCTGACCGTGCCGACAGCAGCGTTATCGACCAACAACTGCCACGAATTGTTGCCGATCGTTCCAATAGCGCCGAGCGCCGAAGACGAATTGGCCTGCATCCGCATGTCCACGGTGCCGGACAGCGTCTGCGTGTACACAGGGCCGGAAGCAACTTGCGCAGCGATGCTGGCGCTGGATACGATGGTCGAATTTTCGAGGACCAGCGAATTGTTGCCGCTGGTCGCGTTCGACGAAATGTACCAAGCGCGATTGGTCCCGCTGCTCCACCAGGAGATCGCGTAATTGTCCGAACCGCCCGAAAGACTGATCGCCTCCGGCGGACTGTAGATAGTGCTGTCCAGCGCGCCCGTCCGAACAACAATCCCAGACCCGAACCCTCCGAGATTTGTTTGCCCACTGCCGCCATTTTTGGTGATGCTGATCGCCGCGCTGACGGAGTATTGCAGGTAATCGGTGCTCGGCTCGCTGTTGCCGGCGTCGATTTGGATGCCAAAATTGTAAGGGCCTCCGGGCACTGTCCGAGCATTGAGCGCGTTGACGCCGCTGTATCTGTTGACGGTCGCCAGCTCGATCCCGTAAGCGCCGCTCTCCGCAGTGAGGCTGTGAGCCTCGATATATTGCCCCCAAGCGATGTTGCCGACGGCGGTACTGTCGGCAAAGGCGTAGTGCGCTGAGGCTAATGCGGCGTTCCCTGCGGCGTTCAGAGTGCGCGCGACACTTTGTATTCCAGCCGCTTCGCCAAAGACACTGACGGCGAAGACCCCGAAGCCGGAGCCTCCGGGAGGGCTGTATGTGCTGGTCCCAGACCAATTTGCTCCAACTGACAGCCCGGAGCCTCCGGCTGCCATGACCCCGGAATTTCCTGCAATCGTAACGAAGCCGCCAGCCGGATTGAGAGCCAGCTCTGCTGTTGCATTACCGAGCCAATTCCGAGCCTGTATCCAAGCGGGATAGGGATTCGTGAGCCCAACCCCGATGACGAGGGAGGTGGCGTTCGTGGTGCCATTGAAGGCGGCCAGGACGGCGCCGTTGTAGGTGAGGCTGGGATCGCTGTCGGTCCCGGCAACCGCAAGCCTTGCGTAGGTGAGCGTTGGCCCGCCAATGGCGAGGCGCAGCAAGGAGCTGCTGAAGGTGAGATCCGAGGTGCCGAGGTTGATCGGGTCGGGCGTCGTCAGCGCCCAGATGCCAGAGCCGTTGATGGTGCCAAGGTTGACGTGGACCTGGACGCCCGAGGCGATCAGCGTGTTGTTCTGAAAATCCGACGACGCCGCCCAGGCGCCGGTCGAGGCGTTATAGATGCCGTTGGTGGTCTGGTCGGTCTGGTCCTTGACCAGCACGCGATCGCCGGCATTGAGCGCGATGCCGTCGATCGTCTGCAGGCCGATGAGGACGATGTTGGAGCCGGTGGTCGCCGCCCGCACCGCGGTCTTCCAGGCAAGCCCGGCGTTCGGCGTCGACGACGACGGCGCTTCCGTGGCGTCCACGGTGGCGCCCAGCCGATCAGTGATCGCCATGAGCGCCTCCAGCAGTTATTAGATATTTGAGAAGTACGGGCCGGCGGCTACGAGCCGCCGAGGTTCCAGCCGAGCGGTGCGCGCGAGTTCGGCGAGGTGGCGGGCCGCTTGCCGCGGATCCAATCGTCGGTCTTCGACGGCGACACCCAGTATTGCGTGCCGGCCTGCTGCGCCTGGCGCTGCTCGGCGCGCTTGAGGTAGCCCGGCGAAATCCACTCCTGCAGGCGGTGCCAGACGAGAGTGTCCATCGCGAGCCCCGTCGCCCACAGGTTCATGAACGGGATGTTGTCGTGGGCGAGCCGCAGCACGTCGGCGCCGCGCTCGCGCATCGCAGAGCCTGACAGCATGCCGTCCTTGGTGCGGCCGCCGGCGTGCAGGAGATCCATCAGGATGTCGATCTGCGAAAACGTAGGTCCGGCGAGCGAGCCCACCGCCGAAAAACCGTGACGGTCGAACTCGCCGAGCAGGAAGTCTCCGATCAGCGAGCCGAAGCCGGAGCGCTGGCCGCCCTTGAGCATGGCGCCGATCGGCGAGTGCTCGAGCTCGGCGATCGGGTTCTTGCCCTGGATCGCCTCGCGCACCGTCTCGGAGGCAACACCGAACACGATGGCACCGACCGCGGCCTCGACCAAACCCGCGACGCGGTCCATGCGGCCGTCGCCGATGGTGCCGTACATCTCGCGGCCCCAGGCGCGCACGATCATGTCGGCCGGCCAGATCTTGAACTGGTAGACCAGCCGCAGCGCCGTGTTGATCGCCGTGCCGGGCTCGAAATTCTTGCCGAACAGGATGGCGCGGATCCGCGCGCTCGGCATCGGGATGGCAAAGCCGGCGCGGTCGGAATAGGCCGCCGCCAGCGTGGCGGCGAGATCGTCGCGGCCCTTGCTGATGTCGTCGCCGGTCGGCTCGCCGCGGCCGAGCGAGGCGAACTCGCTCTCCTTGAGATAGGCCTTGACCTGGTCGTCGCTGAGTTTCAGCGCGTCCGACGGCGTGAGATAGGTGCGCTCGCCGAACTTCGACCACTCGACGCCGTGCAGCGCCTTCCATTCCGCCTGGCCGATGCCGAAGCCCTGCAGCACGCGCTGCTCCTTGGGCCCGATCGCGTTCCAGTCGAGCCCGCGCTTTGAGCCGAGATGCGAGGCGAACATCGCCTCGGCGTCGCCGCGCTGGTTGTCGACCACCGAGGACACGCCGGTGAGCTTGAAGAAGGTCGACTCCCACTGCGCCATGCGCCCGCCCGGCGCGTCGGCGACGTCGTACATCGCCATCATGTGGCCGAGCCGGTTCTCGAACGCGACCAGCGTGGCGTCGAGCGCCTCGCGCTTGGCCGAGCCCTCGGCGCCCTGCGTCATGCCGGAGAACAGCGAGCCGTAGCGGCGCGCGAACGGGATGCCCCAGTAGCGCGCCTCGATCGCCTTCGAAGGGAGCGAGGCGAAGTGGGTGAGCGCGACGCGGCCGAGTTTTGCCATGCGCTGGATCGCCATCCAGTTGGAGGCGATGTTGGCGACCGTGCGGTTGACCGGCCGCTGCGCCGAGCCGTCGATCTGGGCGAAGCGGTTGCGCAGCGCCTGGTCCCAGCTCGAGAAGTCCTCGAAGGCACCTTTGCCGGCCTCGATCGAGGCCTCGAGCGCGGCGATCTGTTTTGCGCGCTCCGGCGTCGGCGTGCCTTCCTGCAGATCCTTGAGCTTGCCGAGCTTGGTGACGTTGCGCTCGCTCTCCTTCTGCAGCTGCGACTTGCGCACGTCCATGTCGCGGTCGAACGCCTCGGCCGGCTTGGTGCCAAACTCCTTCATCAGCGCCGTTCTTCGCGCGCCGATGACGAGCGCCTCGATGACGGTGCGGGTGGCGTTGTGCACGCCGTATTGCTCGTTATAGGCGCGCCAGTCGGCGCCGCTCTTGAAGTGCAGCTCGCGCGCGGCGCCGGCTTGCTTGGCCGTGTTCGGATACATCGGCTCGTCGAGCGGGCGGCCGTAGTCGAAGTGATCGCCGTCCTTGAGCGGCGTCCACATCACGCGCAGCGCGTCGAGCGCGCGCTGGCGGTCCGTGGTGCCGAAGGTGCGCTTGAGGTCGAGCTTGCCGATGGTGTCGCCAACCCATTTCTCGGGCCCGGCGTTCCGGATTGCGTCGGTGTCGTGCGAGGACCGCGTGATATAGCCCGAATAGGAGCGCACCCAGGCGCCCTCGCGGTTGAGCGACGCCATCGCCTGGCGCTGCCACTTCTGCACCGTCTTGGCGATTTGCAGCGCCTGGGCGTCGCCGGTGCGGCCGCCCGTGCCGCCGCGATTGAGATCGAACAGCTCGTCGGTCCACTTGTCCTCGATCGAGCGCGTGGCGAAGACCTTGAGCAGCCCGGCCTTCTCGAGGTCGCCCGCCATGCCGCCGACCCAGAGCCGGCGCAGCGCCACGTACTGCGCGTCGACCGACAGGCGATTTTTCAGGAACGGCAGATTGACGCCAACGAGCTTCGCCTCGATGACGATGCGCGCCGCCTGGCGGATGAGCCGCTTGGCGAGCTTCGAGCGCACCGGCAGTTTTGCGATCTGCTCCTCGACCTTGGCGTAATAGCGCGCCCGCGAGAAATCCTTGCGGGTGTCCATGATCTGGGCGCGGCGGGCGAGCGCGGCGCGCTCCGAGATCTCGTTGAGCATCTCGTCGCGCGCGCGCGCGTAGGCCTCGTCGGGCCCGAGCCCGCCGGTCTCCTGATAGTCCTGCGCCCGCGCATCGATGGCGTCGAGCAGCTCGTCGACGTCCTCGCGCTTGCGCCCGGTGCGCTTGGCGATGTCGTCAAGACAGTCCTTGCGCGACGGCATCGCCTAGCCCTCGGCCTCGCCGGGGCGCAGCGGCGCCACGGTCGGCGGCGCGCTGCGATCGCCGGCGCTCGCCGGGCCGGCGGTGACGGAATAGACCGTCATCGCCGCGCCGCAGCCCGCGCACGACGGGTTATGCCCGGTGAGGACGTCCTCGCGCGTCATGTCGAAGCCGTCGCGGCAGGCCGGGCATTGCGCGCTGTAGGTCACGCTGCGCGCCCCCCTCATGCCGTGGCCTCCCGGTCAATATTCAAACGGGTGTTCATTTTTGCAGAGACAGGGCGCCGCGGCGCTGGCATCGTGCGCGCCGCGAAAGGGTGGATGGTCATGGGCCCTGAGGAGTACCGCGCCAACGCGCGCCAGTGCCGGCGCTGGGCCGCCGAGGCCGTGTGCCGAGACAACCGCGAGGCCTTCGAGGACCTCGCCAGGAGCTGGGAGGCCGCGGCGCTGCGCCTCGAGCAATCCCCGCTCCCCGAAACCGCCGTCAGCCAATCGCCGCCGCAAGGCACGCCGCACCGTCCCGCACAATCGTCTCGCGCGCCTCGGCGTCGTGCTTGAGATCGGCGAGCGCGTCCTCGAAGGTCTTGCGCTCGCTTTCCGTCAGTCGCGGCATGATGTCGGCGAGGAGCTTGTCGGCGTCGGCCGCCGCAGCCTGCGCCGCGCTCACCGCCTTCTCGGGCGTCTCCGGCGGCGCCGGCGCCCGCTCAGCCTCGCGTGAGGCGTCGGTCAGCTCCTCGTCTGGTTCGCTGCGCCTGGCGAGCGCTTGCCAGTCGGCGCGGCCGGCGGCAGCCCGTTGCGGCGATCGATCAGCCGCGCCAGCTGCTCGTGACCCGCCGCGATCGCCTTCGCCTCGGGCGTCCCCTTCTGGTGCAGCCGGCTCGCTTCCACCCGATGCTGCGCGGCCGTCATCAGCGTCGTCCCAGCCGGGGATGTGATCGGCGAAGCGTTCGACCGTACCAGTTTCGGCTTCACGGTAGTGCTCCTCCATCACCGCGCGCTCGAGCGCCGACAGCGGGTCGGACTCGCCTTCGCGCCTCATGATTTCTACCACACGGGCGCGCCGCGCGGCAGGCATCTTGTCGATGTCGTCCCCAACCTCCGCGAGCGCGGCCGCGAGCTCGCCGTCCGCCTTCTCGGCGTGGTGCTGCTCCGCGTCCTCGAGGCGCTCGCGCTCGGCGGCCTCGACGTGTTCTGGAACGCGGTCGTGGGGATAGACGCGCTTGCCGCGCAGTTCGCTGTCCATCGCCTCGAGGAGGTCGTTGAGGGTGCTGCCGGTGACGCCGCCCTTGGCCTCGCCGGCGTCGTGCAGATAGCCGGCCTCGACCGCCGCCTCGCGGGCGTGGTCGAGACGCATGCCGCCCTTGCGCACCAGGTCGCCGAAGCCGGGAATAAACTTGCGCTTGCCGCCGGTGACCGCGTGCACGTCGCCGATCATCGGATCGGCCGGATCGATGCCGCCGCGTGAGGCGAGGAATTCCAGCAGCGACCAGGTCTGTGGATCCCGCGCGCGCGGGCCGCGACCGCCAGGACGCCGCGCCGCGCCTGGCAACGCCGGGCCGGCGTCGGCCGCGGTCGGCCATTCCGCCGCCGCGCCCTTCTCCTCGTGCTTGACGCCCTCGACCTGGTTGTGCGGATAGGGCTTCTTGTAGAGGTTCGCCGGCGGGTCTTTCGGGTTTTCGTGCTCGGTGATCTTGTCCTGCTTCGCCCACCACTTGTTGACCTCGTCGACGTCGATGCCGTTCGCCCGATACCAGGCGTCTTCGGCGGGCTCGGCGTATTCGTGGTGCGCCGTCTCGTAGATCGCGTCGAGCTCCTTGGCGTTCGGCTCACGCCCCTCGCGGGCGCGGAATTTCGCGATGAGCCGCTGCATGACGAGCTTTTCGACCTGCTCGTGGATGTTGGCCGGGATCGCGGGGTCGAAGGTCTTGCCGCTGATGGTGACCTGGCGCGGCAGGCGCTTGTCGACGTTGGTCGTGAGATCGGCGCCTTCGCTGGCGCCGGCCTCGTAGGGCACGTCGTTCCCTCGGTTGATGCGCGGGTTCTCCAGCGCCTGGCGGATCTCCGGCAGCTGCAGCACCGCGTCGACCGCCGGGCGCCCGGTGCGCAGCGGCGGATTGTTGACGACGGGCTGCGCCGCCTTCATCTCGTCGAGCCCGACCTCCTCGCCGTTCTTGTGGGTGATGCGGATGAGTTTGTCGTCGAAGACGACGTGGTTGCGGGTGCGACCTACGCTCTCGTTCTGAGCGATCTGGGCTTCGATGGCCGCAACGCGCTGTTCTTCGGCCTTGATCCTCTCCGGATCGCCGCTGGCGCGAGCCTTCGCAAGATCCTTCCTGTTCTCGGCCAGGGCGTATTGCAACTCCTTGTCAGGCAGCCGTGAGCCCTGGTCGAGATATTTGATGCCGGGAATGCCGGCCTCTCTAAGTGTTGCGCTCGCCTCATGCGGTTCGCGGCTCGGCACCGGGAAAGGTGCACCGGTATCCAGATCAACGCCGATGCTGCTTGGTCGCTCCGACAGCCTCTGCGCCAACCGATTGTAGAAGTCCCGCCCGCTATGGTGCCACTTGGCGGCTGTGCCGCTCACCACGGGATTTGGATGCTTCTCAATGGCGTTGCGCACATGTTCGCTCTGCTCGCTCAGCGGCTTGTCCCAGTCGAGGAAGTGTTCCGGGTTAGCGTTGATGCGGACCCTGTAGAGTGTGCCCGGGGTCTTCGGGGTCGCGCCGGACTCCAGCAAATCGGCGGCCCGCAGCAGCACGTCAGGCTGCACCTTGTCGCCAGGAGCGAAGTTTTTCGCGTTGTCTCGAAGCGCCTCAATTGCAGCTTCGCGGTCGCTGAGACCGCGCAAGTAAGCGGAGGCGACGTCGTTTGCGTTGGAGAGGTCGCCGACGCTGAGCTTGTTGCGGTAGCCGGCAGCGACTTCCTCGTTCTCCGCCAAATAGAAGCCGTGGCCGTAGCTCTGTGAGCCCTCGCCGGTGCCGATCTTGCTGCTGTCGAACGCCTCAAAATCGTGCGGCGAGCCGTGCCAGGCGTCGATCGACTCGGCGATGCGCGGATCTTCCTTGCCAGCTTCCTGCAGCATCTCGCCGGCGCGCACCGGCTCGCCGTTGATCACGTCGGCGATCGCGGCCTGCACCACATCCTGCTGCGCCGCCGGCGGCAGGTCGGCCAAGACGTCGGCCGGATGCGGCGGAATAGTCCGCGGTGCCGGCTCGCCAAAGGCCTGTTCCGCGGGCGCTTCTGCAGGCAGTGGACGAGCAGGGGCGGAGATGCCCGGCACCTCGTCCACGTCGACGCCCTCGCCCGAGAGCGCCGCCTCGGGCAGATGCGTGCCGGCGGCGCCGAGCTTTTCGACGATGTCGGCGGCGTGGGTGTCGCCGGCGAGCGCCCGGGCGCGCAGATCCTCGATCGAGCCGCGGAGCGGCTTGCCGCGGGCGCGGGCGAAACGGTCGCTGAGCGCGCCGCCGCCGCCATGGAACACCGCACCCATGCCGGCGGAGAGCACCACCGACTTGAGCGCGTCTGCGTAGGTGTAATCCTCGCCGTCCTGGCTGTGCAGCCACCAGTCGGCCGGCGCAAGCGCGGCGCCGCCGACCGCGCCCTGCGCGGCGCCGACGCCGATGCGCAAGAGCGCGCGAGACGTGATGCTGTCGCCGGCCTTCGCCAGCATCATCCCGTAGCGCGCCTCGCCGAGCACCGGGATCGAGAACGCCGCGGCGTTGACCGGGTCGATCATGCCGGCGCCGATCGCCGTGACGGCGCCGAGCACGCCCGGCAGAAAACCCTGCGGCCCGCGGTTGACCGCGGCGGCGTACTGCGCCCGCTCGCGCGCGTCCTCGAGCATCATGTCGAGCACCGGGCCGCGGATCGTGTCCTGGTCCGGCAGTTTGATTTGGCTCTCGAGCCCGGCGTTCTTGACCCGCGCACGCGCCTCGGCGATCGGCACGTCGGGCGTGGGCGCCACCGTGGTCAGCGCCGGATCCACAAAGCCTGCGCCCTCGCCCATGCCGGCGCCGACGGTGTTGAGCTGCGGCGCGTTGCTCTCGGCGCCGAGATACTGCGCGCCGCGCACCAGCGTGCGCGTGCCGCCCATGAAGGCTTCGCCCGCTTGCGCGGAAAGGCTTTCGCCGAGCGAGGAGTGCAGCTCGGAAGCGTGCAGCTCGCCAAAATCGTCCGGCGTCGCGAAGGTCTCGCTCACGGCCCGGGAACCACGCTCGCATCGGCGGCGTTGGCGGCCGCGCGCTGGTGTCCGATCTGCGCGAGCTCGGCCCAGGTCAGCTTGAGCGGCGTGCCGTTGGCGACGCGCACCGACTTGTCGCCGTAGACGAGATTGAGCCCGTCGTTGCCGGGCGCCGTCACCCACTTGCCGTCGCGGCCGAATTTTGTGAGCGAGTCGGTGCGGTTGTTCTCGCCCAGCCCGATGTCGTCGACCGCCGGCGCCACGTTGAAGTCGCCGAGTTTTCCCCGCGCCGCCTGCGCGCCGGCCTGCACGTCATCGGCCGACACGCCGGACGTCTTCGGGATCCGATAAGTGTCGCGGAAATCGTAGCGGTTGCCGACCAGGTCGTTGAAGGCTTTGCTCGCTGCGTCGGTCGCGCTCATGCCGTCGCGCACGTAGAGCGCGCCGAGCGTGGTGGCGAGATTGTAATAGCCGGTGAAGTCGCGATCGCGCTGGCGGCCCACCATGGTGGCCAGGAACGGCGCCATCGCGGTGTCGACCGCCTTGGTGAGATCGCCGGCCTTGGTCTCGCTCTGCTGCTTGAGCAGCTCCGCCGGCTTCTCGTCCTTGCCGAGCGAGAGAAGCCGCGTCATCGCTTGCGGATCGGCGCCGGCGGCGATCGCGCGGACGAGCGGCTGCGCGCCGGGCGCGATCTGGCGCATCACCTGCGGCCAGGCGTCGCCCCACAGCGCCGCTTCCTGCTGCACCTTGGCAATGAGCCCGACGCGGGCCTGCGGTTCCTCGGAATTTGCGGCCGTGCTGAGCTGCCCGTTGATGCCGTCGGCGTAGGACTTCGGCACCACGCTCTGCGCCTCGGGAGAAACGCCGACGCGCTGCTGCTCCATGATGGTCTTGTTGGCGAAGTCGCGCGCCGCTGAGCGCCTGTCGTCGTCGCCGACCTGCGGATCACTAAGCGCCGCGGTGAGCTTGCCCCAGGCGTCGCGCGCCGCCGGCAGGTAGTGCACCGCGAAGGCACCGGGATCCCGATCGCGCTCGTCGTTCGAGGCCTTGATTGCCGTTCCGAGCACCGCCTGGCGCTTGACCGCCTTGGCATAGTCTGGCGTCCCCGGCTGCGGCTCGTAGCTGCCGTAGAGCTGCTGCTGTTCCTCGGGCTTCATGTTGGCGACGCGCTGGACGTCGGCGCCGAGCTGCAGCTCGCCCTGGTAATCCTGATAGGCCCGCGCGCCGCGCTCGGCCCCATAGGTGCGGATAAAGTCCTCTTGCGCCAGCGGCGTCGTCGCGCTGCCGGTGTTACGGGCCTCCGCGATCGTGTCCTCGTAGCGCTGCTTGAAGTCGGAAAGGTCGGAGGCGACCTTCTGGTGCAGCATGCCGCCGAGCTTCGCCTCGAGCGCGGCGCGCTGCTGCGGCTGGATGTAGGAGTAGATCGAGCCGTCGCCTGGCGCGTAGCCGCCCATCTTGTCGGCCGACCATTGCGCCACCGTGCCCGCGGTCTTGCCGGCAAGGGTCAACTGGTTTGCCGCGATGACCTTGGGATCGAGCAGATCGGCGACCGGCGTGCCCGGCGGCGCCTTGAGCACCTTGGCGGCATCGCCCGGGCCGAGAAAATGCGCGAGGTAGAGGTTGCCGGCGCTGGGCGCGATGCCCTGCGCGTTGAACGAAGCGCGGTTCTGCGCGATGCCGCTGCCGATCGCCTCGCGGGTGAGCCCCGGATCGGCGCGCAGCGCCAGGATGTCGTCGTCGCTGCGCCCCTGCGCCAGCTCGGGATGCTTGTCGTGGATGAAGGAAAGCCAGGTCGCCTTGGTGTAGCCGCCGAGGCCGGCCGATGACGACGTGCTGCTCGCCGCATTCGGATCGCCGCCGGACTCGACCTGGATGTAGCGCTCGGTCAGCTCCGCGTCGGAGCCAGGCTTGGCGCGGATGTGGTTGATCGCGCCGAGCGGATCGGTCTGCGCCTGCTGGATCAGGAGCCCGCTGGCGACGTTGGCGCCGAAGGCGCGCTTCTTCGCCACCGCCTGGTCCTGGGTGATGAAACCGCGATTGGCGAGCGCGTCGACCGAGGCGCCATAGGCGTCCATGGTATCGGCGTGCACGGTCGGGTCGGCACTCGAGACCGCCTTGTTGCCGAGATCCTCGCCGAGCGTGTCGGTCGCGGCCATCTGGTGGTCGCCGTAGAGCTTGAAGGCGTGGGTGTCGGCGGCGCTCTGGCCGCGCGCGATCGCTTCGTCGGCGCGCTGCGAGAAGATCTGCTGCATCGGCCCGGGACCGATCCGCGCTGCCCACTTGGTGCTCAGCGCCCCGGCCTGCGTCGCGTAGCGCTGCGTGAGATCCTGGCCGTTCTCGTCCCGGCCGTAGTTGAGGTCGCGCGCCGTGGTCTCGTTGAGCCCGATCAGGTCGGAGAGGAAGCCGGCATGGCCCATCGCATAGTCGTATGTCGCCTTGTGCTGGGCGATCTCGTCGAGGCCCTGCCCGGCCTGCGCGATGCCGGCGCCGAGCCGCTCCGCGCCGCGCGCGATCGGCTGCGCGTCGATCTCGCCGATCGGCCGCTCGCCGGAGCCGGGATTGACCTGGCCGAGATCCTCGGGCCCCGGAAGCTTCGACATCGCCTAGCCGGACCTGGGCGGCTGCGGGTAGGCGTAACGGCCGTACATCTGCGCCATCGAGCCGGCGCCGCCGGCGATGGTGCCCGCGGCGGAAAGGTCGGCGCCCTCCTCGGCTGCGTTGCCGCTGTAGCGGATGCCGGCGGCCTCGTTCTCAAGCCCGGTCGCCGTATTCTCGCCGCGCCAGAGATCCGTCGCCGCGAGATAAGAACCGCGCTTGGCGATCTGACCTACGTCGGCCACCGCGCTGCCGGTGCCGGCGTTGACGCCGGAAGCACCGGCGCGCGCCGTCGCGGTCGAACCCGCCAGGCGTGCCTTCGTCTGGGTGTCGAACATGGTGCGCTGGCCCGACGCGATCGCGCCGGCGGCGTTCTGGTCGAGCTGTGCGGCCTTGAAGTTCGCGGAAGTCTGGGCCGCCTGGCCGCCCGCGATGGTGCCCGAGGCGGACATCACCGTGCCGAGCGCGGTGGCGCCCATCGCGGTCATGGTCATCAGATCAGCCATGCGGCGTCACCTCCAGAAAGGTCAGGCGCGCCAGCGAAACACGATCACGCCGGCGAAGACGCCGTGCCGCGTAAAACCGAGCCGCTCGAGGAAGCGCTCGGCGGCGGGCTCGTTGGCATCGGGACTGGCGAACACCTCGCGCAGTCCGATGCGGCGCGCGAGCCGCATGGCAGCGACCCCGGCGCGAAGGAGCGCGGCCGGGAATTTTCGCCCGGCGGGAGTAACCAGCATCGAGGCCCAGACCGTGCCGTCCGGCATGTAGAGAAAGCCGCCGAGCCCGATCACCTCGTCGCCAAGCTTCGCCGCGAGCGCGCGGGCGCGCGTCACGGGCCGTCCGCCGGTCAGCCGCTCGAAGTCAGCTGCCGTCGCCGGCTCGATCGCGACCCGCACTAGGTCTTTGACGAGTAATCAGCGCTCGTTGGTGGCCATCGCCACCACGGCGCCGCCGATGGTGGCGGGGTTCGGCGCCTGCGCCAGGAGGCACAGCCGGGCGTCGGCGTTCCAGGTGCCGGGCAGCGGGATGAAGGGGCCGTCGTATTCCGACCACACCGTGCCGGCGGGCGTCGCCTGCTCGGCGTCGACCTGCGGCATCGAGTCGAGCAGGTCGAAGCGCTGGCCGAACTGCACCGCGGTCGAGCCGGTGTCGTAGAGGACGAGGCCGACGTGGTCGATCTTCTTCTTCTGAGCGAGCGCCGTCGCACCCTGCACCGCGTAGGCGAGCTTGGCCGACTGGAAGGTCGCGACGTAGCCGAGGCAGGCGAACGATGGTCGAGGCCACCTGGTTGTTGGGGAGAGTGACGACGCCGTTCGCCACCACCAGCGAGCCCATGTGCTGCGGCGGCCGCCCGGTGGCCCCGATGTCGGCCCACACCTCGCAGGGAAAGCCGTTGTACTGCGTGCCGACCGTGAGCGTGCCCTGCGCCGCGGAAAAAACCTGCGCCGGCGCCACGTTGTTCGGGAGGAGAGTGTTGGTCGAGCCGACGATCACCACGCCGCCGAGCCCGGCGACCACGTTGGAATGGCTCTTGCCGTCCGGCATGGTGAAGTTGCCGGAGCCGTCGGTGGTGGTGGTGCCGATCGCGGCGCCGTCGGCCCATACCGTGATCGTGGTCAAAGGGAGCCACGACGCCTGCAGGGTCGAGACCGCGGCGCCGGAATAGACCAGCGCGCAGTCGAGCTGCTCGTTGAGCGAGCCGCCGACGCAGTTGTCGCGGACCGCGAGCTTTTCCAGGAAACGCTTAGTCACGCCGTTGATGATGCGGCGAACGACGAAGTAGACCTGGTCCTCGATGCCGGTCGCGCTCGGCAGCACGCGCACCTTCTCGATGACGCCGAGCGTCATCATGCGCCAGAAGGCGGTCACCTCCTCGTCGATCTCGCGCAGCATCACCGCGCACTGGCCGTCGGTGCGCGGCAAAAACACCTGCTTGTCGGGCTGCTGCGCGACCGCGATGTCGACGAACTGCGGCTTGCCGATGTCGATGTTGAGCTTGGTCAGGTCGTCGGTCGAATAGTCGAACTCGCGACCGTCCCAATAGAGCTCGTAGATGCGCCGCCCGGACTGCTGCACGAACACGCCGCGGCTCTTGAGCGCGACGATCGGCAGCTGGTAGGCGCCCTCGCTGTCGCGGGGGTGCACGCCGAAGTCGCTGGGCGTCAGCGGCGCGCCGAAGCTCGAGGAGCGGGCGGACGAGATCTCCATCTCGCGGCCCATCACCAGGTTGAGGCCGGAGAACGCCCAGCTCACGAAGTCGACCGGGCCAGAGCCGAAATCTTCGAGGATGGCAGCGCTGTCGCCGAAGCTCGCGCCGGTATTGTCCTCCTCGGCGTAGCCCGTGTAATCGTTCGACTGCGACTGCGCGATCGGGATCGGCCCGGGGCCGTACCAGCCGAGCCGCCCTTCGTGGAATTTCACCGTGGTGGGCCAGCCGTTGACGCCGGACCAGGCCGACTCCTGCCAGATCGTGTTCGGGGTGAGCACGCTGAACGGATCGAGCACCTCGATCGAGACGACCGTGGGCGAGGTGTAGCCGGTCACCCGGCAGGTCGCCCACTTGCCGCCAGCCGCGGCGGCGCCGCCGGTGCTTGGGCCGAATTCTTCGCCGCCGGAGCTGGCCGCGAAATGCACCGCCGCCGCACCGCTCACATAGTCGCCGGCGCTGACGAAGCCAACCCGGTACCAGGCGATGACGTTGTCGAGCGAGGAGGAGTCGTCGTTTTCGGTCGTGGTGTTGGTGGTGATGTTGGCGATCGGCGCGAAACCCTCGTTCGGACCGACCAGCGATCGCTGGAGCGTGAGCGTGCCGCTCCAGGTCCCCGAGGTGATGACGCCGAACACGCGGTCGTTGCCGACGCCGGCGATGCGCATCGGCTCGGTGAAAGCGCCGAGCGCGCCAAGGAGCGTCGAGTAGACCTGGCCGGGCGAGAACACCCGGAACAGCGCGCCGACATGGCCGGACTGGAAGTAAGGCTGGTCCGAGGTCAGCGTGCCGTTGCCGGTATAGACCGACGGCGTGAAGTTTGCCGTGATCGCCGGGCTCTCCTGGAACGGCCCATTATCGGAGCGGTAGAGCACGAACGACCAGCCGCGCGCGCCAGGCCGCACGCCGCGACGCTCGATCTTGCGCTGCTGCTGGCCCTGGCAGGCGACGTAGATAACGTCGCCGGATTGCTCCGGGCGCAGGTTGGGCAGGTCGCCCACCGCCCAGGTGGTCGGGATCTCGAGCACGCCGGCGCTTTCGATGGTGCAGCCGGTGAGCGTCACCGCCTGCTGGCCGACATTCGAGGCGCCGGTGCCGTTGGTCGAGGAGCCCGAGTTGGTGCAGATCTGCAGGTAGGCCGAACCCGCGGTCGGCGTGAAGGCGAGCGAATGGGTGCCGGTGTCGATGACGCTCTGCGCCAGGTAATCGGAGAGCCCGGCGGCCGAGCCGATGCGGATGGTCACCGGGCCGTTTGAGACGACGACGCGCAGGCCGTGCTCGTTGTTCTGGTCGCCGGAGGCAATGCTCAGCGTCTGCCCGATCTGTGCGACGCCGCCGACCGCCGCCGGCGTCAGCGTGGCGACGCCGCCGGTCACAGTCGCCGAGCAGCCCGCCGTGGTGCCGGTGGTCGCCCAGTGGCTGCCGGTGCCGGTGAAGGTCGGGTCGAGCACGACGGTCGCGACCGAGCCGCGCGAGATCAGCACGTCGTTGATGCGCACCCGCATGATGCCGTCGATGAGCTCGAGCTGCGCGGTGTCGAACTTCGAATAGACGAAGTTGATCAGCGTGCAGGGTGCGTCGTTGAGGATCTCGCCGACCTGGTTGAGGCCCGGCCGCAGCATCATCGGGCCGATCGCCCACGGCATGAAGTTGACCTGCGCCTGCGCGGCGAGGCGGAGCTTTGCCACATCGACGCGGCCGAGCGCGATCTTGGAGACCTCGCCGGCGTTGAGCGCGTAGAGCGGGAAGTTGCCGCGGGCCATCAGATACCCGCCGGCGCTCGCGGCCCGAAGCGGCCGGAATAGTTGTCGTCATCGCGCCGCACGGTCTTGGCGAGATCCTGGTCCTTCAGCTCGAAGCGATAACCGTTGTGCCAGCGCTCAACCGCATCGTCATCGAAGCGGGTCTCGCGGATCGCCTGGCGGCTTTCGGGACCGAGCTGGTCGAAGAAGCGCATCTGCTGCTCGGCGTCGGCCTTGCTGCGCACCTGGTCGGGCACGGCGGCGCGCGAGCGGGTCTCGCGCGCCTCGCGGCGGCGCTGCCAGAACGTCTTGCGGCGCATCGGCGGATCAGAAGCCGCCGGCCGGCAGCGGGCCGTCGTCGCCCGACATCGGCATCGTGGTCATGAAGCCGCGGCGCGCGCGCACCCAGCTCGACATCGGCATGAAGCCGGGCGGCAGGTTCATGGCGTCCTTGGAGCGCGCGTCAATGCGGGCGCGCTTCTCGCGCTGCACCAGGCCGTCGTCGCCCTTGAGGAGCTCGGTCGAGCCGGTGACGCGCTTGCACGCCATGCGGGCGAGCGCGATGGCGACGAACTCGGTGAACACCGCCGGCCAGGCGCCGAGGTTGAGTCCGTATTGCGGGTCGTTGGAGACGTAGGAGTGATAGAGCGGGGTGAAGTTGGCGTAGAGGTACTGCGCCTCGCGGGTGTACTGCGTGAGCGGCGGCTCGAAGGTCGGCGAGGTCGAGACCATCACCACGCGCACGAAGTCGCCCAGCAGCGGGAAGGCGTATTCGAAGCCGAAGGCAGGGACGACATCGAGCGAGGCGTCCTGCTGGATGGAGCGGACCATGAAGGCCCACAGCCCCTGCTCCAGGCAATATTCGACGCAATGATTGTAATAGGCGTCGAGCGCGCGCTTGGCCTCGTTGTTCTCGGTCGCCGAGGCGAGCGGGCGCTCCTCGAGGTGGCCGAGCGCGAGGTTGTAGACGATGAATTGGCTCGTCATCGGCTACCTCGCGGAATGTCAGGTCGGAACGATCAGCCGTGCGCGATGGTGCGGCGGCTCTCGCGCTGCTTGCGGTAGGCGATGGCGGCGGCCTGGGCGACCGCCTCCTTCATCGAGCCCGGCTTGGAATTGCCGATGCGGCCGGTCTTCTTGAAGGAATGCAGCACCTCGCGGATGTTGCCCGAGCGCGTAGCGTTGCTCGTGCCTTCCGCGATCGGCATGTCAGTGTCCTGCAGCGCGCACCAGCGGCGTCACCGCCTGCTGCTCGACGCCAGAGATCTGGCGGATGAGGTGCTGCTTGAGCATGTCGAGACCGAGATTGAGAGAGGGAAGAAGCTCGGTCTCGCCGGCGAACGATACGAGCGGCTGGCCGCCCGGCGTCACCGACACGATCGCCACGGTCTCGATGCTGCCGGCGCGCGCGTCGGCGATGACCTTCGCCAGCGCGCGGATGACGTTCTCGTTGGCGGTTTTCACGGTCAGGCTCCGAGCTGGCGCTCGTAGCCGGTCAGGAAGGTCTGCGCCGCGGCCTCGCTGTCGAAGCCCGTTTTGATCACCGCGTTGTCGCTCTCGCGGATGACGCGGAACTTATCGACCGGGCCGCCCCAGCCGATGACGTGCTTCGGGCGGCTCTTGAGCGGCGGGCGCGCCTTGACCATGTCGTCGCGCGACTTGAAGTAGAATTCGCCCATCACCGCCCAGTTGCGGCCGCAGTCGAGCACCTTGAGCACCGCGAACACGCTCTGCTCGTCGTTGGTGACGTCGACGGTCTGGCCCGGCTGCAGCTTGGCGCGCATGACGATGTTGGCCCAGAACGACGGTTCGAACACCGCCTCATAGGGCGTGCCGCGCTCGAGGCAGATCCAGTGGCCCGGATCCTTGTGCTCGAGCAGCGACCAGCGGTTTTCCGGGAGCGGCTTGGCGTTGACGCCGGGATCCATTGACGCCTTGTCCGGCCACGGCCGGCCGGCATCGGCTGCGGGCTTTGCCGGCGCCGCCGGCGCGGCGGTCTTCGGCTTCGGCGGCGTCAAGGTGCCGGCGGTGTCGGTGTCAAGCGGCTTGGCTGCTTCGGCCATGTATATCCTCCAGAGCGTGTTTCAGTTCGGCCGCGGTGTGCGACCAGGTGAGGTTGTGAACGAGGGAAACCTTCGCCGGCTCCCAGGGCAGGCGATGCGCGAGCTCGAGCGTCTCGACGATCTCCTCGACGTCGGAGGAGCCCCAGCCGTTGGCGTCAAAGGTCTGCCGCTCGAGCATGTAGGCGCGGGTCGCCAGGTCGAGGTGCCCGGTGTTGGCCGACAGGATCGTCGGCACGCCGCAGGCGAGGCATTCCATCGCCACCAGGTTGGTGCCGCCCTCGGCGCGGTTCGGGAACAGCGCGACGTCACACTCGCGCAACACCGGCGCCAGCAAGGCGTTCGGCACCGCGCCGACATCGATCACGCGATCAGCGAACTCGGTGAGATCGAGATCCATGCCGTCGCGCAGCGCCGGCCAGGGCGAGTGCCACGCCGTCACCAGCATGGCGTCGTCGTGGCGCGCCGCGAAGATGCGAAACGCCTTGACCACCAGGTCCTGGCCTTTGCGCGGCTCGGCCTTGCCGCCTGAGAAGATGACAAACCTGCCGGGGAAGAGGTCGCGCTTGCGCGCCGGATGAAACAGCGTCGGATCGACGCCCTGCAGGATGACGCGGACGTTCGAGAGACCGCGATCGCGCAGCAGCCGCCCGTTCCAGGTCGAGCCGGCGATGATCAGGTCGTAGCGCTTGAGCCGCTCGATCGCGGCATCGGACAGCGGCTGCTCGAAGAAGATCGCGGCGACGCGGGCACCGGCGATCTGCTCGGGCACGCCATCGCCGTCATTGCCGAGCGCGGCGATCGCGATGGCGTCGCGCGGCCGCGGCCCGAAGCTGCGGGTCACGAAGGGCCGCAGCGCGCGCCGGCGCAGCGGATCGACCGCGATCTGCTTGAGGTCGAGCGGCCAGGAGGTTGAGGCCTCGACCGTCGGATCGCTCGCCCACTCCAGCGCCAGGTTGAGACCGTAGACGCCCCAGCCGAAGAACGAGGAGATCTGCCAGCCGAGCGAGACCTTCACGCGGCCGCCTTCGGGTGGGCAGCCTTCGGATGTGTGTAGCCGAGCACGCGCGGCGCTTCGCTCGCGATCTCGCCCGGCCAGGCGGCGTCGACCTCGGCCTGTGTGCTGAAGAGGAGATTGACGATCCAGCGGCCGGAGAGCTGATGTTCCGGCAGCACTTTCGTCGGCTTCGAGCCGTCGATCGGCAGCAGGAACGTCTCGTAGCCCGCGCGCGCCATCAGCTCGCGCAGCGAAGCCTGCGAGCCGCCGAGTTTTTGCAGGCCGAACTCGTGCAGCTCGGCGACGATGAAGGGCGGCGGCGCCTCGAATAGCGAGGCCATCGCGCCTACGAGCACGCGCTGCTCGGCGCCTTCGGTGTCGATCTTGATCAGCCGCGGTTTGAGCCCGCGGACCGCGAGCTCGTGATCGAGCGTGGTCGCCTGCATCACCGAGCTCTGCGGCTTGTCCCGTGAGGCCTGGTTCGTTGGAAATTCGCCCGGATCCCACAGCGCATTGCCGCCGCCACCGTCGGCGCACAGATGGAAAGTCACCGGCAAGTCGGTATCCGCTACAGGCTTCGCCACGATCTCGACATTGCCGAGCGCGCCGACCGCGGCGCTCAAGGCATCGAGGTTGTTCGAGCCGGGCTCGAAGGCCAGCACCTTGCCGGCCGAACCGACCAGCTCGGCGGCGAGCACGGCGTGCTCCCCGACATTGGCGCCGACGTCGACGAAGCAATCGCCCGGCCGCAGCACGCGCTGCATCAAACTCTTGACGTCGGGCTCGTAGACACCGCCGATGGTGCCGCCCGAGGCCGCTGCTTTTTCGGCCTTCTCGGCCGAGTTCACGCCGGTATTGATGGCGCGCACGAAGGCGCGCTCCTGGTGCAGCTGCGCCACCGCAACGAGAACGCGCGCCATGACGCCGCGCCAGTCGCGCGGCCGCTGCTGCCGGAACAGCCGCATGCTCGGATACCACGGCGTGTCGTCGCGGCCGGAGAGCCAGCGCCAGTCGTTGAACAGCGGGATGAGCAGGAATGTCTTGACGCCGAGCGCGCCGGCGATGTGCGCGATCGCGGTGTCGACCGTCACCACCAGGTCGAGGTTCTGCAGCACGGCGGCGGTGTGCGACCACTCGCCCTCGATCATGCCGGAGAGATCGCCGACGATCCTTTGCGCCCGCGCTTGCGCGAGTTCGGCGGCGGGCTTGCCGCATTGGAGCGAGAACACGTCGTTGCGCGGGTCGGCGGCGAGGCCAACCATGTCGGTGAACGCCATCGAGCGGATGGCGTCATTGGGATGATCCTTGTTGCCGGCCCAGGCGATGCCGATCTTGAGGCCGGCCGCGCCGAGCCGGTCGTTCGAGGCCGCGGGCGTCAGCAGCCCCGGATCCGGCGGAATGGTGTCGGGCGTGAGCCCGTAGAGGAGTGGCAGGCTCGACAGGCAGATCTGCGCGTCGAAGACGGTGCCGGCCGGATAGAAGCAGCCGACGTCGGCGATCGAGCGGTAGCCGTGAAACAGCGGCACGGTGTGGGCGTCGGTCAGGAAAGTGACCTTGTCGGCGCGCTCGCGGGCCCACGGCAGGAAGCGCGCGAACATGACGCGATCGCCGTAGCCCTGGTCGCCCCACACGCAGAGGTGCCCGGTCTTCTTGCCGGTCCAGCGCGGCGCCGGCGGCGGCGGTGCGGTGCGCGGCAGGATCTCGGCGCGGAATTCGTAGAGCGGCAGGCCGCGCGCAAAATCGCCGGCGCGCAGATACGCCGCGGCAAGGTCGAACTTGGCCTGGCCGTGATCGGGCGCGAGCGTGAGCACGCGCTGGAAACAGTCGATGGCTTGCGCGAGCAGGCCGCGGTGGGTCTTGATGGTGCCCAGCATCTGCCAGGCGGAGACGATGCTGTCGCGCTGCGCGATCGCGGCGGTCAGCAGCGCCTCGGCCTCGTCATCCTCGCCGGCGCCGATCAATAGCGAAGCGAGATTGACGCGGCGCGCGAGCGCATTCGGATCGAGCGCCACGGCGCGGCGCGCGATCGCGATCGCGGTCTCGCTGGCGCCGTCCTTGGCGACGGCGAGCGCGACGTTGTTGAGGAGCCCGGAAAGAAGCTGTTGCTCCCCCGGCACCTGCGGCTGTTCTGGCATCCACTCCCCCAAAAAAGAAAAGCCCCCGGGCCGTTTTTTCGGTCCGGGGGCTCGGTCGTGCGGCTGAGAGGGCCGTTAGGCGTAGTCGGCGTCGAGGATCAGAACCCCGCTGCCGGTGGTGCGACCCTGGATGAACGAGACGAGACCGGCCGTGAGAGTGGCCGCGCACGTCACGTCGAGGGTGATCGCCTGGCTATTGCCCTGGAGCAAGCCACCAGACGAGATGGTGTGCGCACCCAGCGCCGAGTCGGTGATGGCGAAGCCGCCCGGCGTGAACGTCACGGTCGGGGCCTTGCGCATCACCGCCGGGAGCGGGATGTGCACCTGCGCGATCGATGCGGCCGAGTAGACCGCCGGGCCGACCGCCATGCCGACGGTGGGCTCGTTGAGGACCTGCAGGTAACGCGTGCACAGGTTCCACACCTCGGCTTCGTCCAGGTGCTCGTATGGCGACATGCCGCCGATCTCGACCTGGATGCCGCTGTGGAACAGCTGCTCGCTGGTGCCCGCCGTGGTTCCGGCGGCCGGCGTGTAGTACACGAGCCACGCGAGCTGCGTGGCGTTGGTCGGCACGACGCCGGCGAACGGCCCGACGCGGGTGGCCGTGGTCGAGGGCGTGATGGCGGCGGTCGCCACCGTCGAAGCCCCGGTCCAGGATCCCGAGCACAGGTCGGCGAAGGTGTCGTCGGTGCCGGTGCCGGCGATGAGCTGCATCACATAGACGCCGCCCGAGGCGCCCGCAGCCCAGCTCGTTCCCGCACGCACCCACTCGCTCATCGAGAGCGGCAGGCCTTGCAGGCGGATCGAGTCGTTGGTTTCGAACACCTGGCCGAAGGTCAGGCCGACCGTGTGCGTGTCGGTCGAGGAGCGACCCCACGCGAACGACTGGCCGAAACCGGCGACATTGGTGTCGGCGGTCTTCTGCACGGTCCACGAGGACGAAGTGCCGCCGATCGCGCAGAAGCGATCCGCGGTGAGCTTCGCCGTCGAGCCGCCGGAGAGCACGCCGGTGCCGAGCTGCCACGGATTGGTGGTGGCGTCGCCGGCGTCGATCAGGTTGCGCGGGTTGACGCCGAGCGAGGCGATCGGGAGATCGACCTCGGTAAGCGTCGCGACCCCCGAAGTGGTCGTGCCCGCGGCGGTGACCGCGGAGACCTGCATGCGCACCCAGGTCGGAGCGGAAGAGAACCGCGCCGTGATGCCCACGGTCGGAGGGAAGGTCACCGCGCCGAGCGCCGTGCCGCCGGTGGTGCTGGCGAAGTTCGTCAGCGTACCGGAGAACACGTCGACGATGTCGCCGAGCTTCACCCGTTTGTTGGTCGCGTCCGAGATGTAGCCCGAGGCCTGCACCGCGCCGACGGAGTCGGAGGTGTAGTAGAGCCAATAGGCGATCCCGGTCTCGAGGTCGTCGAGCACCTTGGAGAGGTTGCCGGTCAAATACGACATGCGCGCCTCCCTTAAGACGTCGCCACATAGGCCGAGCCGTCATGCCGAACGAGGACCACGCCTCGGTTCTGCAAGAGGGTCGAACCCATGTATGCGGTGGTGCGGGCCCAGCTGTAGTCCTGCTCTTCGTGATAGCCGGCGAGGGCCTGCATTTCGCCGGTGTTCACCGCGTGGCCGACGGCGTAGCGGTGATAGAAGAACAGCGTCTCGGCATTGGTGCCGACGCCCGGAACGAGCGGGTGCTCGATGACGTTGAAGCCGTTCCAGCGGCGGAAGCGTCGAGCGGGCCCGTTGAGGGGCTTCACTTCGGCAATTTCCGAGCTGTTGAACTCCTTCAACTGGAGCAGATAGCCCATGGCCGCGGGCGAGACGACCGCGTACATGTTGTCGATCTCTTGGATCGGCACCTGGTTGAGCCCGAGCACAACGCGCGCGCGGACAAACATCGCCAGCGTCATCGTCGCCGCCGACGTGCCGATGTAGTTGGTCCCGGTCGCCAAGGCCGACATGATGTCGAGGTCGGTCTTGCGGTTCAGCACGTAGCGCGTGGTGCGCTGCATGATGGAGCGGCCGTCGCCCTGCGAGGCGAAGATGTTGAAGCTGGTCCGGCGGACCAGGTCGTGCCATTCCACGAGCGTCGTCGTGTATTGGTTTAGATCGTCCATGCGTGCGGGGATGAACCCGTTCACGCCGCGGTTGGAGGCCGAAGCGCCGCCCGAATCGGCGACCAGGAACACCGCCTGGTTGCCCTTGATCGTGACTTCGGTGCAGACGGAGGTTCTCAGATCGGACTGGCCGAACTCGAACCCGTCGACGGTCTCCTTCCGATATTGGACAATGAAGGCCGTATCGGACATGACAGATTGCTCATCGTCATGAGTGCGATGCCTCCGTTCCGGTTGTCCGAGCGCGCAGCGCCGCGGGTTGTCGGCGATCTAAAATCGCCGGGCCGCTTTGATGCCGCTCGGGGCTTTACGTGGGCGGGTGGTTTTCACCGCCTCGGGCCGCGGGTGCGGGTTGTCGAGGCGCGGGAAACTTGGTCTCGGTGTGCGCGCGGGGCGCAGCTCAATCCGGCGTGGGAAGGCTCACGCCACGAAAATCCCATGAAGTGATAGACGCGGCCCGGCTCGAGCACGCACGTGCCGCGGTAGCTGTCGGCGTGCGTCGGGCTGGCGAGCGTCAGTACCGCGACGGCGAGCGCGGCGCGTTTCATGCGACGGGCTCGAGCGGCTAAGCCGCGCGCGCCTTCATCTTGGCCTGCGTGTCGATCAGCTCGCGCTGGCGGGCATCGAGCCCGGGCTTGCCGTCGTGGCCGTAATAGGCGCGGTGTGCCTCGCGGTCGCCGCCGATCGCCTTGAGGTAGGTCTCGCGGATCGAGGCGATCTCGCTGTCGATGAACTGGCCGGCGTTCGGCGTGCCGGGCGGCACGATGGTCGACTGCGGAAACATCTCGCGCGAGAGCTGCGTCAGAAACCGGCAGGCGTTCGGATCGTCGCCGAGAATGCGCCCGTTAGGGAGCCGCGCCATAAGGATCGCGGTGCCAAGGCCGTCGGGCGTGAGACCACCCGGCGCCATCTCCATCAGGTTGCCGATGGCGCGCTGGTTCTGCTTGGTCTCGGTGCCCCATTCCTGCGCCAGCTCGGCGAGCGTGGTGTCGTGGAAGGTCTGATCGGCTTCCGCGCGCGCGGCCGCCTGCTGATCCTGTACGCCGTAGTACCAGTCGACCATGCTGTTGAAGGCATCCTGCGGGACGTTCGCCGCCGCGGCCGCCTTGGAAAAACTCTCGACCAGCGGCTTGTCGGCGTCGGAGATCACAAGCCCGTCGCCGAGCTTCATGTCCTTGACGTAGGCCTCCGCCGTCTCCGGGAGGCCCTGCTCCTTGCGCCAGGCGGCGATCTGCTCGGGCTTGGCGTCGGCCGCGAGCGGCTTCGGCGCCGCCTTGAGCTCGCCGGCCGCCACCTTCAGCCGCAGCTGCTCGTAGCTGTCGAACATCGCGCGCGGCGAGGCGAAGCGCTCGAGCGTCTTGAGCAAGGCCTTGTCGTCGCCGGCAATCGACTGGCGCCAGTCCGACGTGCCGCCGGTACCGGCGGCCGCAGCGGCGCGCGCGGCCGCGGCTGCCGCGTCGGCGCCGCCCGCTACAGTATCTCGACCAGATCCAGCGCCGGCACCCTCGGCTTTTCCCCCCTTGCTATCCGCTCCACCCGCGCCTGCATCAGCGCCAGCTGCACCGCCGCCTTGACCAGATCCCGCACCTGCGTCTTGTGCGCCGCCAGCTGCGGCTGCGGTCCCGCCGCCAGCTCCGGCGCCAGCTCCAGTGTCACGCACACCAGCAGCTGTCCCGCCTCCACCGCCACTACCGGCATTGTCACCTCCCTTGCCCTCTCCGGCTTCCGGATAAGGAGCAAACAAAGCAAGCGGGCTCGCCCCGCCGAACAGACGCAGAGACATCGGTCACCTCAGATTAAAGCGAAACAAAAAAACGCTGCCGCGGCCAACCGGGGGAGCCGGCGGCTATTGGGATTTGCCCGGCGAGACGTGCTGGACTAGTCCGCCGGCGCGGCGCCTCGTGCGGACGGCTCGGGGCCGACCGGATAGGCATTGGGGCCTTCGCCGCGCACCTGCGGCGTCACGGCATGAAGCTGCGAGGTCTTGACGAGCTGCAGGCCGACGAACCGTTTGCCCTCGGCGAACACCGTGCCGCGCTCGCCGCCGAGCCCATCGGGCCGGAACGACAGGTCGCGGATGCCGCAGAACTCGAACAGGATCGTCTCGACGGCGAGCAGCTGCTGGCCTTGATTGGCGGTGCCGGTGAACAGCGCCTTTATGGCGCCGACGCGCGGATCGCCGAGCTCGAGCATCACCGGCGCCCATGGCGGCGGCGATTTGCGCTGCGCCGTGCGTTCGGTCACGTCATGCCCGCCTGCTGCAGCGCCTTGGCGGCGTTGCCGGCGCTTTGCGCGGCCTTGCCGACGCGGGTCGCCATGTCGGTGCCTTGCGCCACCTGCGCGGCCGCCTGCTGGCGCGCCTGCGCATCGGCGTTCTGCTGCTTGATCTTCGCCACCTGGTCGAGCGGCAGGATCCAGTCGGCCGGCGAGCCGCCGCCGTAGAGCGCGTCGCGGTAGGCCTTGTCGATGTCGAGGTTGACGCTGACGTCGGGCTTGACCTGCGCGGCCTCGACCGTGATCTGGATGGCGTCGCGGAAGGCCTGCGCCTTGGCGCGCTCGGCCGCGGCCTGCAGCGGGGTGTCGAACTGGAAGCGGATCTCCTGGCCGCGCAACGCCTGCGGCATGTCGTAGACCGAGCCGAACGCGCCCATGTCGAGCAGCGTGTCGAACGCCATCTCGCAGACCTGGCCGTTGTTCTCCTCGGCCATCGGCTCGATCAGCGGGATCGCCTTGCGAATGAATTCCTCGTAGAGCCGCTGCGACTCGGTCGCGGTCATCTCCTTGGAGATGGTCGGAAACTGCAGTGCCGAATTGAAGAAGGTCTCCTGGAGGATCTTCTCCAGCCGCTCCTCGCGCGCGGCGCCGAACTGCAGACCGCGGAACTCGAGCTGCATCGGGCGCAGCACCTCGCCCATGCGCTCGTCGTAGTCGGCGTCGGTCCAGGTGATGCCGCCGGCGAACAGGTTGGTGCCGCCGTTGATGGCCTCGCCGACCGCGATCATCGGCGGGTCGACCGACTTCTGGCCGGCCTCGAGCAGCGTCAGTGTCATCTGCTGAAACATCCGGGCGTCCGGCAGCCCGTACACTGTCGCCGGCGAATAGGCGTAGGGCGAGCCCATCAGCGAATTCGAGCAGCGCTCCCAGCGCGAGATGATGTACTGCCGGCGCTTGACCGGACGCTCCTCGAGCAGCGTCTCGTTCTCGATGTCGACATAGATCGACACCCACGGCCGGCCGCGCGTCACCTTGAGCGGCAGGTCGTAATCCTCGGCCCGCATCATGATGTGGCGGCAGTTGATCTCCTTGAGCAGCTCCTCGTCCTTGAGGCTCGCGACCTCGGTGCCGATGGTCTTGGGAAACAGCTTCTGCATCTCGAAGCCCTTCGGCTTCCAGTTGCGGTCGATCTCGTTGATCTCGCAGTAGCTGTCCTCGGACCAGGCGGTATCGCGCAGGTGCCAGGAGCGGAAGATCAGCCCGTCGAGCTCGCGGCGCGGCTCGCAGGTCATGATGCCGTTTCCGAACGCGGTCCAGTCGCCGTCGAGCTCCTTCGCCGCGGCGGTGAAGTTGGCGCGGCGGTCGTACATGAAACGGCGCTGCTGCGCCGAGAGCCAGTCGAGAAAGCGCTTGTTGGTGAGGTCGTCGTTGACCTTGTCGTCGAGGGTACGCGCATGCAGCCACTGCTGGTCGCGCGGCCGCAGCATGGCGCCGACGGCGTTCTTGAGGTCGCGGTGCGCCATCGCCGGCCGCCCGCTCATCAGGAACGAGGCAAACTCCTCGCTCGGATAGCGCGCCCGGGTGAAGTCGGCGCGCATGACATGAAAATTCTCGGCTATGGCCTGGCACAGCGACATCATCGGCATGCGCTGCGAGAACATCGCGTCGCCCTTGCGAAGAAGGTCGAGCACGCGCTGGCGCAAGGGATTAGCCCCGCATCACGATCAGCGGTGGCAGCGCCTGCTCGTCAAAGCGGCCGCTCGCCCAAATCACGGCGCCAAGACCTGGTTCAATCGGCGCGCCGGCCTTGCCGACAGACCGGAAGTCCCAGATCATCTCGCCCGCGGGAATGTGGTCCGGATCGACCTGCCCGAGCGGGCCGAACGCCACGCCATCGAGATCGATCAGATACTTCTGGTCCGGCGCGCGCGCCTTGCCGAGCTTCGCCGCGGCGTAGACGCCATCGGATCGCGTGGCCTGGCGCATGCTATCGAGCGACACAACCCGGCCACCGACGGGCTCCTCGGCTGCAATCGCTCGCACATCAACCTCGCTAAACCCGATCACGCGCGGCACGCCGGCGAGCGCGATCTCGATCGGCGCGTCGACGCCATAGGCAAGATCGAACGCCATCGCCGCCATGCGCAGCCAGGCGAGGCGGCGCTCGAGCGGGAAGGCGCCCTGACCGGGCGGCCCGAGCTCGGCGAACAGCGCAGCGATCATCGCGTGCGGCTTCGGCGCCGGCTTGCTCATGCGTTCACCCCGAGAGCTTGCTGGCGCTGTAGGCGCCGCCACCGCCGGCAATGGTCTGGCCGGCGCCGCGGCTCGCGCCGCCCATGCCGCCCGCGGTAGTCAGCGTGGTCGAGGAGCGCCCGGCCTTGTTGGCCTTGGCCATCGCCGCCTGCTGCGTCGCGACAAACGACGGATCGTTCGGGTCGGGCATCGCCACGGGCGGCGTCAACGCCGGAGGCGCCGGCGTCTTCGCGAACATACTCGTCATGATCAGCCTTTGCGCTTGAGCCCGGCAAAGCCGAGATTGACCTCGCGCTGCCAATGCGGCCGCGGCGACGCTGGCGGCATCGCCGGATCGCGGCCGCACTCGCGCGGCTCGTCCTCGCCCGGGCACAGAAACTTCGCCCCGCGCGGCGGCTCGCAGCGCTCGGGCTTCTGGTCCGAGTAGGCGATTGCCTCTTCGCCAGCAGTGCGGAAGCGTCCCATCAGTTGCCTCCGTACCCAGGCCCGCGCTTGAGCGCGCCGTAGCCGAGATTGACGCGAAGCCCGCGGTTGCCGCGGCTGCGCTCGCGGCGGCCCTTCTCGACCGCGCGCTGGCCTTCCACGAGGCACATGCAGGCGGCATCGCCCTTGTCCGGCGAGCGGCCGATGCGTTCCTTCTGTTTCTCTTTGTCCTCGAGCAGAATGCCGCCCGCGGTATCGTCCCAGCGATAGGACGCCAGATCGGCCTTGAGCTCCGGGTCGTTCGGCAGCGCGATCGCCGAGCCGCCCTCCTGCGAAGGGTCGAGCTCCTCGCGCATGCGCCACACCACCTCGGCGCGGCGGTTGCGGAATTTCTTCTTGCCGTCGCGGGTGCGCGCCATCGAAGCGGCAACGCCGTTGAAGGCGACCACCTCGATGCCGTTGTCCTTCATGGCGATGACGGCGTCGCCACCCCAGCCGCCGCCGAGATCGACCACGACCGGGCAGCGATCACGACGGTGCTTGACGACGTCGCCGGCAGTGGACCGGCCAGTGCGGTCGACCTCACGCTTGGCGTCGAACGGCGCGAACCAGGCGTCGTAGCGCCAGCAGATCACGCGCTGGTCGCCGCCGCCCGGCGCCACGTCGACCGCCATCGCGGTCATCGGTGAGCCCTTGGGGATGCCGGGCGTCCAGCGCTGCATCGCCGCCTCGATCCAGGCGGTCGGGATCACCTGCCAGGCGTCGTCCTCGATGACGGAGGCGAAGTCGCCATCGCGATAGGCTTTACGCAGCGGCCCCTGCAGCGAGTCGAGCATCGCCGCATAGTCGGTCGAGGCGAGATCCGGATTATCGGCAAGCCCGGAGCGGATGAAGGTGCGCGACTTGGCGAGCACCGGCTTTCGTTCCCAGTCGACCGTGTGCGGGCCGCGGCCCTCGACCTCGACGTCCTCGTCGTCGGCGCCGCGGATGTACCAGCGCAGCTCGCCGGGCTTTGCCGGCCGCGGATGCAACGGATCGAGCCAGGCGGCCCAGTATTGGATCAGCCAAAGCCCTTCGGGCTTGGTCGGAGGATTGCCGGTCGCCACGACGCGGCAGCGCTGCCGGGGCCGCGTCGAGCGGTTCCAGGCGGTGATGAACTTGTACTGGCCGAAGGTGAAGTCGGCGATCTCGTCAAAGCCGTAGAGATCGCGCGGGCGGCCTTTGTAGCGTTCCTTGTCGGCCTCGAACTGGCAGCCGCCGAACTTGATGGCGCGTTCGCCGAGCCGCAGGATGCGGTCCTGGCCGTTGTAGCCGTGGCCCGAGCCGGCGAGCTCGCGCGCGCGCAGTGCCAGATCCTTGACGTCGTCGTTGACGCGGCGCAGGACCAGCGAATTCGAATGCGCGGTGAGCCCGAGCCCGATGATCAGGTCGGTCTTGCCGCCGCCGGCTTCACCGCCATAGAACAGCTCGTCGGCCTCGCAGTAATAGGCCTCGCGCTGCGGCCCGAGGTTCGGCACCCACGGCAGATGTGCGGTCGCCTCGAGCGCCATCTTGGCGAGCGCCGCCTGCTTGGCCGCCGGCAGCGCGCCATAGCGCTCGAGCACCTCGTCGAGCGTCATGCGTCAGGCGAAAGGCCGCCTAGCTCTGCGGCTGCACGAAGAACAGATAGGTGTTGCCCGACAGGTTCGAGGCCGAGGTCTGCTGCACCTGGCCGGCGACGCTCACCGTCGCCTCGAACGAGCTCGTAGCGTCGACGAAGGTCGACAGCAGCACGAGCTCGACATTGTCACCGACCACCGCGCCGGCAACCGTGATGGCGCCCTTGCCGTTCGAGCCGGCGGCAACCGCCTTGATGCCGTTCGGGCCCGAGCGGGTCGAGCCGATCGACACGCCATCGAGCGCGAACAGACTGCTGATGCTGGCGAACGGACCGCCGCCGTCGCCCTTGACGCCGGTGCGGCGCCCATGGGCCCAGACCAAAACCTTGTCGCGTAGATCCGTGAAGGTGTAGTTCGCCATGGTGGTCTCCTGGTTAGGGGGCTGACACGGGACAATGCGCCCCGACGCTCAGCGTCGATGCTGCGATCGCGTTGCCGAAGAAATCCTGAGTACCCGGGTTGATCCCAAAATCGCTGGAGAGATTGAGCCCGGTGTCGAACATCGGCGAGGTGTGGGCGAGCTCGTAGTAAGCCGCCAACGCAGCAGCCAGCGAGGCTTGAGTGACGGCGCCGCCAGTGCTGACGGTGCCGGCATTGCCCGGGTTTGCGAGCGTCGGGTTTGACGTCAGCCCGACGTTGACGCCGCTGACCTTTTCTTGCGCGCTCGCCGTCTGCCAAGCCGCGAAGGAGCTGTAGGTCGTGCCGCCCCACGTCAGGCTGAAGGCTCCGGTCGAATAGTAATCGTTGCCCTGCATGGTGACAGTGCCGGTGGGCAGCGCCGTGTTGATGATCTTCGCGGCAGCGGAATAGAAGATGTTGTTCGAGACCTGGCACGAGGAGATCGAGCCGCTGCCGGAATTGAAGCCGAAGCACGACTTGCCGGCGGCGTTGTAGATCGTGTTGCCGTAGAATTGGATGGTATGGCCGGTCTGGCCGCCGGTCGCCAAGCCGATGCAGAATTGAGCCGTGCCGTTGGTGTTTGTTCCGTTGTTCTGGCTGATGTTGAAGCGGCAGACCAGGCCGGTGCCGGTGCCGAGGTTCAGATAGAAATAGATGCCGGGGCCGGCGTTGCCGTGCACGTAGCAAAACTGGACCGTGACGTTCTGGCAATTCGCGTCGATGTCGATGCCGCCGCCGCCGTCCGCGGCCGCGGTCGAGACGCCGCCATAGGCCTCGCAGAACTGGACCGTGCCGTTCTTGCTGCTATAGACCTCGATATTGGTGCCGCCCTGGGCGCCGCAGCCGGACGCCACGCAACCCGAGACCAGAAACCCGGTGACATTGTCCGGGGCGATCCCCGACGTCTGAATGTTGGTGACGACGCAATTAAGGATAGCGACGTTGAGTAGGTTCTGGTCAGCGCCGGAACCGGAGGCGGTGACAATGCCGCCGCTGTAACCGGTGGCAACCGTGCATCCCGTGACGGTGATGCCATTGACGATGGCGCCGGTCGCCGAGGAGTCTTCCAGAAGGATACCGCTATCCCATCCCGAGACCGTGCAGTTCGAGACGGTCCAGTTCTTCTGGGTCGTATTGTTGACCGTGACTTGGCCGATGATGGCGGTATCGCCAGAGGCCGACCCGGTCGAGGGTCCGACGAAATTAAGATTTTGGATGGTGATGTTCGAGACATCAAAAAACCAGATGCCGTAGTCCGCCGAGATCGTCGAAATGATAGGCTTGGCGCCGCTGCCATAAGACGAGATCGTGACGTTCGACTGGTAGAGCTGCCCGACGGCGCCGTTGGCGTTGACCGTGGAGAAGGTGTCGCCGGCCTTGAGCAGGATGAGGACCGGGACGCCGCTCGTGAGCGTCGTGAGGTTGGCCAGCGTCTGCCACGGCTTCGCCGGGGATTTTCCGCTGTTGGCGTCGCTGCCGCCGGACGCCGAGACGTAATAGGTCAGCATGCCGCCCCGGAGAGCGATCTCCGGGATGCGCAGGCCGAGCCCGAGCACCGCGTCAGTCCATCAGCGCGACAATGGCGCTCGCCGTCGTGTTGGTGTTCATGACCCGGCGCACCATCACCGGGAACCAGCCGACCGGCACATTCTGGAAGGTCACCGCGGTGCCGGCGCCGGAATTGCTGTCGTCGCCGGCGGTGATCACCACCACATTGCCGGTCACCCCGATATAGAGCGCCTTGGCGTAGCTCGGATCGGCGTCGCCGGTTGAGTTGACCAGATCCTTGGTGTCGCTCGGCGTCACCGCGAAGGCGAGCCGCGCCTGGTCGGACGGCAGATGGCAGACCGGCCAGCGGTCGTACATGCTGTTCTTGGTGTCGGCGGCCATCTATTTGGTCTCCTTCGCGGCTTCGCCCGCGGCGCCCTCGAGCAGCGCAAACGCGATGCGCCGCGCGATCTCGTTCGGCGTGCAGTCGCTGACGTCCTTGGTCTCGATCGGGCCGCCGTTCGGGCCGGCGTGCTCGTGGCGCTGCTTTTCCAGGCCGAGGTAATTGCGCAGCGCGTTCAGCGCACCGAGCTTGTCGTGCAGCGTGAACTTCTTGATGCGCGGGGCGAGCCGCTTCTTGCGGCCCTTGCCGACGACCGTCTGCTCGAAGGTGAAGCTGGAGATCGCCGCGGACTGCCCGCGGCTCAACTTCGACAGACAGATCTTCGGATCGGCGATGCCCAGCGCGATGTAATCGCCCATATTCGAGAAAGCGATCTTGGCGAGCTCGGCGATCACGTCCTCGGCCTTGACCGTCGAGGCCTCGGCGGCCGCGGCTTTGAGCCCGGAAACGCGCGCGGCGACCTTAACATCACGCAACAGGCGAGAGGCCGCAGCATCGGCTACCGCATCGCTGTTCGGCTTGTAGCCGGCGCCGCGATAGGCATCGCGGCCGCTCGAGCCCTCGACGATCGCGCGTGCGAAGGCCTCGTGTTTGGCGTTCTCTAGTGCCGGCATGTTCACCGCTGCGCGTCGAGCGCCGAATATCCGGGCAACGGGTCGCCGCACAACGACGCGGTGAGGTCGCGCGGCGCGAGCCCGCGGCGGTGCTCGCGATCGGCGAGCACGCTGTCGGGCACGCGCTCCTCGATCGTCGCGCCTTGCGCCCGACGACCGAGCAGCTCGGGATGGCTGCGCAGATACTTATAGGCCGTGACCTCCGCCATGCCGGCGGCATTGGCCGCGGCCGCGACGCTGGCGCCGCCGCGGCGCACGCGCAGCAAGGTCGCGATCTGATACTCGGTGAGCGGCCGCGTCATGAATTGACCTACAGAAACTTCTTGCCCGCATGCCCGCGGAAGGCATCCGCGACCTGGACGTAGCCGAGCGTGGTGTCGATCTTGGCGTGCCCGGCGTGTTTGGCGATCGCGGCGAGCTCGGCGCCAGCGTCGGAGGCCGAGGTGATGAAACCGGAGCGCAGCGAGTGGCCGGCGAACTGCGCCGGATCGAGCCCGATCTTTGTTGATCGCGACTTTACAATCCGCGCAACCTGCTTGTCGGAAAGCCGAATTTGCTTGACGCTGGTGCCGCGCACGCCGCGAAACAGCGCGCCCTCAGCGATGCCGGAAGCCGCCAGCCAGGCGTCGAGCGCGGCGACCGCCTTGAGTTTTGCGCCGTACGGCACCGCCTTGACGGCGCCGGCGCCGACCTGGTCGGTCTTCGAGCGGCGCACCGTGATGACGATGCCCTTGGCGTGGCGCGCGATGTCGGCGACGTCGAGCGCGACCAACTCGGAGCGGCGCAGCGCCGCGGCAAAGCCGATCAGGATCAGCGCGCGATCGCGCAGTCCCGCGAGATCCTGCGGGATCTTCCGGACCAAGCGAGCGACCAGGTCCGCGGTGAGCGCGGCTTTCTTGCGCGGCGCCGTGCCGAGCGAACGGCGAATGCCCTGCAGCGTCGCCTTGACGCCGGGATGCGCCGCCGGATTGTCATGGCCGAGCGAGCAATGGACGTGGCGGATGGCGGCGGCGCGGCGCGCGATGGTGGTGGCCCGAGCGCCGCCGGCGGCGAGCGCGCCGAGATAGGCGGCGACCTGGCCGGGATGCGCCGGCAGCGGCTTCGAGTGCACGCTCTCGCACCAGATCACGAAGTGGCGCCAGTCGGCGCCGTACGCCCGCAAGGTCGCCTTGGCCTTCGCGGCGCTGGCGTAGTCTTTGGCCGCGTCAACCGCGGCCTCGAGCGCTGTCGAGGCGGCCGGGACGAGCTCATTGCCCATCGCCAGGCGCCTCCCCGGAAGGTCCGATAACGAGGTGCGGCCGAGCGTCCGATAAGGGCAGCTATCGGACCTTCAGACGCGATTAGGTGAGGGACGTCGAGGCGGCCTGCAGGTGCGCGTTACCCACCGCCTCGACACGTCCGCGCTTCCCCGTTGCCCCGCAGCCGTTCGGCGATCGTGCGCGCCTCGTGGGCGAGCTCCGATCGTTCCTCGTAAAAGGCATGCGGATTGCGGTGCGAGATTGGTCTGAGCCGCGCGATGCGCACAGCCAGCGCGTCGAGCTCGATGGCGACAGCGCGTTCGTTCACATGACCCAGCCCTGGAGTTCAGCGCCGATAAAAAAAGCCCGGGCGAAAACCCGGGCGAAATTTCTCAGCCTGCATTGTCATAGTCGCGCCGCCCGCCTCGCCCGGTCAAGCCGAAATGCCGGGCGAGCGCGCCCAACCCGCGGGTAAGGTAAACGAAGTCTTCCGCCGCGATCGCCTCGCCGTGTACGGCGACGCGCGCCACCGCTTTCGCCGCGCGCTGGCCGGCGCCGATCACCGCGGCGAAGGCGCCGTCGTAGCGCGCCTTCTTTTTTGCGCACGGACATTCCTGCGCGTCGCCGCCGCACGGCCACCGCCGCACCGTCACAGGCACGCCCCCGATCTTAACAATGCGCTCGCTCGCCTCGGCGAATGCGGCGGGACAAGTAGGCGCGCCCGCCACCGGCTCGTCGGCATCGAGCACGCGCTCGGGCTCGACCACGGCGCGCAGCGAGGTTGCGCGCGGCGCTTCGATGACCGAGCGATAGGCGCCGACCACCGCGGCGTAGAGCGCGCCGGCGTCGTGCTCGGCATCGCTGATGATGTGCCTCAGGTTGAACCGACCCAGCATCGACTCGGCCTTCTCGGAGAAGCGATCGTCTTCGGAGAGCCCGCGGCGGTGCGGCTGGCGCGAGGATCTCACGCGATCGTCCGGCGCGCGCTCGCGCACCAGCTGGCCGGACGGATGGCGACTGCCGGCCTTCCGCTTGCGACCGCGACGCGCCACGCCAACTCCCCCAACGCCCTCGACGCCCCATCCTCTCCCGCGAGCGGAAGAGGCAAAACGAAAACCTCTCACGCCACCAGCGGCGCTTCGCTCGCCCGCGAGATCGAGACCTTGGCGCCGAGCGCGATCGCGTAGCACTGCTCGCGCTCGCCGTTGCCGAGCGTCGCCGGCAGCACCGTCGGCGGCACGTCGCTGTCGATGGCGCGCAAAAAACTCGCGGCGAGACGCAGCACCTGCTCGCGCGCGAAACTCTCGTGACTGTCGTAGGAGGTCACCGTGACCGCGCCGCCGGCGCCGACCTCCAGGCGCGCCCCCCGCGGCGCGCGCGGCCACTCCCCGACCGGCGCGCGCAACAGCAGCGCGTCAGGCAGCCGGAACCGGAAGTTCACGTAAGACCGCGCGGGCGGGCGGAATTCCCTCATGGCGCGTGCACCATCGCCGCGAAGGTTGACGTTTTGCTTAAAGCGCCGCCCGGCGTCCCAGCGCGAGCTCGACCTGCTCGAGCTTGACCAGCACGGCCGACCAGCGCGGCCACCACGGCGCGAAGGTCACCTCGACCAAACCCTCGGCGGCAAAAACCTTCATCACCCGGCCGCGGACCAGGATCTCGGCGTCTTCGACCAGCTCGTCGGCGCGGGCCATGTGCTACCTCACAGCGCCCCCCTTACATATAGGACGCCCAAGGCAGAAAAGCGCGCTGTTCCAATCTGATGGACGGCGGTCCTCACCCGCCGTCTGAGGAACCCCGATTATCCTCGCCCTCATCCTCGGCCAGCTTGCCCGCCTCCGCGAGCTTGGCGCGCACCGCCAGCGCCAGCCGCTGCGCCTCGCCGAGCACCCGCTCGATGGCGTCGAGCTGCCGGTCGCGGGCGGGCGATGCCAGGAAGGCGTCGATGTGCTGCAGGTCGGCGCGCAGCTGGCGGGCGATCTCCATCAGTCGCTCCTCGCGCTGCTCGCGGCTCTCGCGCCGCGCGGCGCCCGTCAGCTCGCGGCCGACCGCCTCCGCCGCCTGGCCGACCCGATCCTGGTTCGCTGCTGCTGCCGCTTGAGCCATCGCCGCCTCCGTTCCACGTGAAGTTTTACACCGATCCGCCAGCGCCGGCAGCACCTTGCCGGGCCCTGGCGCGGCCTCCCGGCGCCGGTAATCCTCGCGCATATAGGCCGCGCGACACTTCGAGCACCAGGATCCCGAGCCATCGCGAGGCTCGCCGCAGCGCGAGCACACCGCCACCGTGCCGAGCGCCTCGGCGAGCCGTTTTTTCGTCCGCGCCGCCCGCTGCGACGCCGCGCTGTGCGCCTCGAGGGGAGTGCTCATCGTCGAGCCCCATCACCCGGTCCCCTGGTCGCGTCGCCCCGGCCGCGGCGGCAGGAGCGACAGCTCCGGCTGCTCCTTGAGCGGCAGCCGGCGCAGCCCGTCGACCACGAGATTGTGGAAGCGCTCGCCGACGTAGTGGGTCTCGGCGGCCCGCTCGATCACCTCGCGCAGGCCGCGGGCGTCGCCACGGGCGCGGCGCAGCCAGCCGGCGATGCGCCGCTCCGCCGGCTCACCCCCCTCCGCCATGCGCGCGGCGACGAGATCGCGACCCGTTGCCGCCAGCCACAGCTGCGAGAGTGCAGCCACCGGGTTGTCCCCATTGTCCGCGCTTTGCATGGGGACAGCGTCGAGGCCGATCGTCGCCTCGCTCGGCCGATCGAGCCGGTCTGTTCCCTGGTCAGCCCTTTGGGCCGCGACACCCTCTCCGCGCGCGCGCGCGTCCTCCAGGTGGAGAGGATCTTTAATTTGCTCTTCTCTTGCGTGACTGGTCACGATGTCACGGCGTGACGTCACGTGACTGTGGACAGGCGGCGGGCGGGCGGCCGCAATGCCATGTGCCTCGCGCTCCGCTTTGAGCTTGGCCCGGTGACGGCGCTGCCGTTCTGCCGCGGTGTGATCGTCGGATTCCGGATTGCGCGCCTGGAAGCCCGTGATGAAATCCTGGTCGATCCAGAAAATGTCCGGGTCTTCTAAGGCGGCACGGATCCGCGCCACCGCGTCGGGGCGAAGCTGAAGGGAGGCGGCGAACTCGGGGACGGACATGTCCGCGACCGAGCCGCGCGGCTCGCTGGCATTGGCCAAACACTCGAGACGCAACGCGACAGAAACCACCTGGTGCACGGGGGCGCGCGCGATCAGCGCGGCCGCCCGCAGCACCGGGTAGTCGGGAAAGCCGTTGGGGACCTTGCACCACTCAAAGCGCGGCGCCCGCGTGCGCTTCGGCGGCTGCGGCGTCGGCGGCGCGCCGCGCTCGCGCCAAGTCATGCGCAGCCCCCGGCTTGCACCCTCGCCCGCGCAGCTGGAGAGGACCGATCGCGCCGCGCGCGATCAGGTGAGGGCTCGTCCGCTCGTGCGGCGACGCGGACCACCCTCACCCGATCGCTGCGCGATCGCCATCTCCCGCAAGCGGGAGAGGAAACTCGCCGGCGCACACCGGAAGGCATGTCGATTTTTTCGCCCTCAAATGAGGACGCAAAAAGTGACGACGCGCTCATGCGGCGTCTCCACCGCGGCCCCGGGAGAGGTCGGCAGGCACCGCCGGCGTGATGCGGCTTTGCGCCAGGCCCATGCAGCCCTCCGGCGCCGCCGGCGGCGCGCCGGCCTCTCCCGGCGCCGCGGCGCCTCCGCGTGTCGCCCGCGCTTCATCGAGCGCAGCGGCGAGCAGGTCGGCGTCGCCGTAGATGATGCGGGTGATGCGCTTGGCGCTCCAGACCCCGCTGTAGCGATCGCGGATGGCGCGATCGATGAGATCGAGTGCGCAGCTCGCGCGAACCACATGGCTGCGATGAAAGCAGTAGGGCCGCGGCCCGCTGCGTTGGGCGCCCTGCTGCTGCGACCGCAGCCTGAGATCGGCCTCCGCGGCCGCGATCAGCGCGCTCGGCTTGAGCGCAAAGGCCTTGATGCCGTGGCGCTCGAGGAGCAAACTCATCGCCGCCCCCGCTCGAGCGCCGAATAGCCCGGCAGCGGATCGCCGCAGAACGCCGCGGTGAGGTCGCGCGGGTCGAGCGCCAGGCGCGCGTCGCGCTCGGCCAGGACCGCCTCCGGGATGCTGTGCACCGAGGCGGCATAGACCGAGCGGTGCTCGGCGGGCGAGACATGAAGCCCCTCGTCCGACTTGCGCGGCGCCCGGCGCTTGGAGCGGCGCATCCGCTCGATGGTGTGGGGGATCGGAACCGTCACGACGCGGCCTGCAAGTGTTCCTGCGCGTCGCGTCGGCGCCGATCGTGCTGTCGTCCCGGAAGCTTGAAGCGGTCAAACACGCCGGCGTCGTAGAGCGCGAGCCAGTGCCCGAGCTCCTCGCCCGAGAGGTCGTGCGCGGCGACCGCCTGTGCCGGCGTGACGATGCCGCGGCGGATCGCGAGCGCGAGCGAAAATTTTCGCAGCGGCGTCCAGCGCCCGACCGGCTCCAACGCCTCGCGGCGCTGTCGCGCCCGGAAATGACGTTGCAGCTGGGTGAGTTTGCCGCGACGGCGCTTCATCGTCAGTCCTTCCGCGCCACGTAGTCGATCTCGCGCGGGCACGGCAGCACCGCGTCGGCGAGGTGGCAGGCCTCGTAGATGCTCGCCGCCTTGCGCCAGCGCGCCCCCTTCACCGCCTGCGGCTTGAACGACACCGCGCCGCTCTCGGCGTCGTCGAGGTGAACCAGCAGCACGGGAAGCGCCTCGCTCATCGCTGCGCCCGCTCGCGAAAGAACCGCACGCGCGCGCTCTGCAGATCGAGGATGCGCTTGTCGCCGGCGATCGCCAGAGCCTCAGCGTCGGTCAGCTCGCGCAGCGACAGGCCGTCGGCATACGCCATGAGGTGCCCGCAGCCGATGCAGATGGTGATGTTGCCGGGCTCGGGCGCATCGTCCTCATTCACCCCGCTCGCGCGATCGAGGATCTTGTCGCAGCTAAGGCACTGCACCGAGGGCACGACGTAGTCGGTGTCGCCGATGAACTTCGCCCCCTCGCGCTTGAGGCAGTCGCTCATCGCAGCGACACTCCGAGGGCGTGCAGGATGCCGGCGATCGCGGTCGCGAGCGCGAGCGCCAGGCCGGAGGAAAGGAGCGACAGCGCGAGCGCCCCCGCGGCCGCCTTCGCCGTGAGGCGATCATCGTTGGCCTCGCGCGCGCGCGCGAGGCCGGACAAACTCAGGAGCGCCCTCACGACACCGCCCCCGCAGCCGCCGGCAGCAGGAATTCCGCAGCGACATCGCCCTCGATGCCGTCGGCGACGCTCGCGAACTGCCAGCGCGGATGCTTCCACTGGAACCAGCACGCGAGCGAACAGCCGAGCGCGCCGGGCTCGACCATCACGGTGATGCGGGCGAGATAGTCGGCGGCGTGCGCGCCGACGAAGGTGCCCGGCCGCCACCAGTCGCAGATAACCTTGACCGGCCGCGTCTCGCTGCGCGCGAGCGAGAGCGCGATCTCGTCGAGCATCGACGTGATCACCCGGTGCGGCGGCTCGAACGGCCGCCAGTTCTGATGCGGCCGGATCCAGGCCTGCGCCGCGAGGCTCGTCGGCGGCCGCAGCGGGCCGGGCAGATGAAGCGGTGGCGTCGATTGCGCGGTGTGCTGCGCGGGCATGGCAAAAATCCTCCGGTTGCCGTTTCGTTGATCGGGTTTTTGAACACAACCGGCGAGGCCCCGTGACAGAGGGGGGATGAGGCTCCGGGGTTTCGGAGCGCGGGGCCTCGCCGCACGCAACGCACGCGAAAAGCGGGACTTACCCACAGCAATCCACAGGGCGGCTCTTATCCACAGCCTGTGGACGACTCGACTCTCAGGGCCGCGCCCCGCACCATCGGCGCGGGAGGGCAAAGCAAAACCGTTACGCCGCGCGGGATTTCCTGGTGGCGGCGCGCGTGCGGCCGCGACGCCGGGCGAAGAGCTCGGCGAGGTCAGGCCGCAGCAGACCCGGCGCGATGCCGGTCTTTCTCGTGATCTCCGGCAGCTGTTCGACCTCGGGCTTCCGTTCCCCCGTCTCCCAACGTGAAATGGACGCCTTCGACGTGCCGAGCTGCTGCGCCAGCTGCTCCTGAGTGAGCGGCGGCGACTGACGTTCCCGATAGGCCCTCAGCGGGTGGAGTGATTCCATACCCCGCTTGTTACCGCATTGGTAGCAGGCCTGTCAAGCACGGCGCTACCGGATCGGTAGACGACGGCGCGGTCCCGGAGGGCTAAGTTGCCAACATGGTAACGGGAATCATGCTGCAGGCACGCGGACATCTGTACATCGAAGAGTGGATGAAAGAGCTCGGCCTCACCGACGAGAAGCTCGGGCTGCGCATGGACAAAAGCCGCACCACGATTTGGCGCTGGCGGACCGAACAGCACCGGCTAAACCCCGAAAAGATCGCCGATATCGCAACGGCAATGGGGCTCGAACCGGACCAACTGTGGCGAACCCCGAGCCGGCCGAGCCTCGACGCGCTGGTCAAGAATGCGTCGGACGACATGGTCAAGAAGGCCGCCGACGTCGTCAACATCCTGCTGAAGACCGGGACCTAGCGAGTGATTCGGTGGGCGAACGCACCGACAAATTCCTGGCACGCAGGGCCGCCGACCGGACAACTTGCGTCTGGGCAAACCTCATCGCCGTGGCCGTTTGCCTGTTCGACTACACCGTCGCCGGGCACGAATGGGCGCTCGAAACCCTCGCGGCGTTGGTGATTCTCATCAATGGCGGCTATCTCCTGATGGAACGCGCCGAGCTCAAGCGCGCCCAGGAAGACGACGCAATGACCGAGCGGGAAAACGCGCGCGCCCGAGCAGTCCGTGACCAGCGCTGGGGGAGTGGGCGGTGATTCGCCGCGGCGCCCTGGGGCTCGTGTGTGCTCTCCTGGCCGTGGGGCCGGGCGCGCGAGCCAATCCGCTTTGCGCCATGTCGCGCGAGCAGGCCAACCACTCCCCGGCCTGCGTCCGCTATTATTTCACCTGCCAGGGCCAAATGGTTCCGCTCAAGGGCGAGGGCATCTACGCCAACCTCTCGCAGCTGGAGCGGCAGCGCCTGATGCTTGGGCTCGTCTTCACCGCGGCCGAGAAGGACTGCGACACCTTCAGCTATCAGGAGGCCCTGGCGGCGATGCGGGCAAAAATCTTCATGCTCGAAGGCCGCCCGGGGCTGTTACCGGATCGGTAAATTTCGGTTGACAGTGGCGTTACCGATCCGGTAGCGTCATCCCAGCCCCCGACTCAGCGGGGCATGGGAGTGCGTCATGCCCACCGGCATCGTCCTTGTCTGCCCGCATTGCGACGGCCTGCTCGAGATCCTCGGGGAGGCACCGCGTCCGCACGAGCTCGAGGCGTGGCTGTGCGACTGCGGCGGCGTGTTGATGTGCGCCGAGGAGGAGCCCGAGGGCGCCAGCGCCCGTCGCGGCGCCGCACCGCCGACCGCGCCGCGGGAGGGCTGAGCCGTGGGCTTCCTCACCGCGATCGGCCTTTCCACCGGCTTTCTGCGTTCCGAGCCGCCGGCCGGCAAGGTGCGCCAGAGCCATATCGCGCCGCGGCGCCCCGGCGTAACCGCCGGCGGCTTCGTCGATCCGCGTCAGCGCGCCGGGACCAAGCGCATTGCGGTCACCATCGACGACGCCACGTTCGCCCGCGTCGCCGCCTTCGCCGCGGCCGAAGAGGTGAGCTTTGCCGCCGCGGCGCGCCTCCTCATCGAGCGCGGCTGCGCCGCGCTGCCTAATGCGAAGGAGGCCCCGCCATGCCGCTGACGCGCCTGTTCGGCTCGAAGCGCCGCGAGACGCTGTGGCTGCGCGAGAAGCACGCCGCCTATGTGGCCGGCCGCGGCCGCCTCCCGATCTGCAACCTGTGCGGCCTCCCCGTCGCGCAAACCGACGCCTGGGACGAGAGCCACCATCGCGAAAAACCGCGCGCCTTCGGCGGCGGCCGCGGCCTCGAGCACGTCGGCATCGCCCACCACCGCTGCAACCACGAGCACGGCGCCAAGGTCGTCACCCCGGCCAAGGCCAAGGCCGACCGCGTGCGCCGCTTCCACATCGGCGCCGGCGGCCCCGGGCTCGGCAAGGCGCGCATGCGCGGCGGCCGCCGCTCGGGCGAGCGCAAGACCTTCGGCCACGGCGTCGTGCGCCGGCAAAGCGCCGCCGAGCGCCACGCCGCCATGCGCGAGCGCCTGGCGCTCACCGCCGCCGACGGCTCGCCGGTCGGGCTGTGGGCGCCCGACCCGCCGGCGGCGGAGGCGTGAAGCCGATGAGCGAGGTCGCCACCATGCTCGTCGTCGCCGTCTTCATCCTGCTCGCGATCTCGGCCGTGTGCTGGCTGTTCAATCCCGGGAGGTAAGCATGGCTCGCATAGGCGCGCTGCGACAACCGATCTTGAGCTGCAACGGCTGCGGCTGCGACGACCGCCATCCCTGCATCACGGAGGGCGGGCCGTGCGCTTGGTTCATGCTCTCGATCGACGGACCAAGCGGGCTCTGCACCGCCTGCGCCGAGGAGCTCGGCTACGAGGCCTTCATGTACCGCCCGGACAGCCTCGACGAGGACGAGGCGGCGTGAGCGCTGCCGGCGATTGCCGCCTTCTGTCAGTTGCGTCCCGCGTCCGACACCGACCGAAACCTCCCGGAGCGGAGACCATGCGCGCCCACGCGCTCAAGAGCTGGCCCAAAATGTTCGCCGCCATCGCAGCTGGCGCGCGCGGCGACCTGCGCCGCGCCGACCGCGACTTCCGCGCCGGCGACCTGGTGCGTTTCAACGAGTTCGTGCCGGACTATCAGAAGCCGCGCACCGGGCTGACCGGCCATCGCCGCGACCGCATCATCGTCGCGGTCGAGCGCGCCTGGGCCGGCGGCCCCGACTACATGGGCCGCCACGTCACGCTGACACTGCGCCCGCTCAAGTGGACCGAGCACCTCGGCATCCTCGCCGGCCTCGGCCGCTACCGCGTCGACTGGCTCGAGCCGCTGCCGCCGGCGCGCAGCGCACCGGCGAAGGCCGGAGACGCTGCATGAGCGAGCGGCTGAGCAATTCGCAAATCGTCGTCATGCGCTCGCTCCTCACGCGCAGTGGCGGCCGCCCGGTCGCGCTCGATCATGGCTGGCAGCGCGGCATGGTGCTGCCGCTGTCGCGCCGCGGCTTGATCGAGGTTTGGTATCGCCAGTCACCCGGCGAGGATCCTTCGCTGCGGGGACCCTACTTCAGCTTGAGCATAGCAGGCGCCCGGCTCGCCGCATGCTTCACCAATCCGGCGCCTCGCGGATTTTCAGGGGCGGAGCACTGCAGATGACGAACCATCCGAACCGCGCCAAGGCGAAAGCCGAGCGCGCGGTACTTGTGACGACAGCGCATCGTGGCGTTTTCTTCGGGTACGCATCAGACACCGACGGCCAGACGATCAAGCTGCGTGGCGCGCGCAACTGTCTCTATTGGGACAGCAAGGTAAAGGGCTTCATCGGTCTCGCCAGCACCGGGCCGATCGGCGGCTGCCGCGTCGGTCCGGCCGCCGACATCGAGCTGCGCGACATTACGTGCGTGGCGGAGTGCTCGCCCGAGGCGGTGAAGGCCTGGGAGGCTGCGCCATGGAAATAGTGTCGCCGACAAAAATTGTCCGGGGCGCAGCCCCGGACCCATTATTGTTTGATCGCTCCGGCTCCGGCGACGGCTCCGGCTACGGCTCCGGCTCCGGCTCCGGCTACGGCTACGGCTCCGGCTACGGCTACGGCTCCGGCTACGGCTACGGCGACGGCGACGGCTCCGGCTA